>Ga0228703_1002411_pt1 | contig 10431 bp, 8 predicted proteins | sample McNCre217_Aug_MG_3_FD_178020 | JGI IMG/M metagenome (GOLD analysis project Ga0228703, IMG submission 178020) | Freshwater microbial communities from McNutts Creek, Athens, Georgia, United States - 29-17_Aug_MG | ecosystem: Environmental > Aquatic > Freshwater > Creek | place: USA: Georgia... | reverse complement strand
ACGCCAACCCCGATTCCGTGCGTGCCGCGATTGACGTGCTGGCCGAATTGCCCGCGCCACGTTTGCTCGTGTTGGGCGACATGGGTGAGGTGGGCACACAAGGTCCTGAGTTTCACCAAGAGGTGGGCTTGCACGCCGCGCAACAAGGCATTGACCACGTGCTGTGTTTAGGCGACTTGGCCGCTCACACGGCAAAAGCGTGCGGTGCCCATGCGCAACATATGAATGACATCGACAGCTTGAACCAACGCGTGATGCAACACCTGCCAACGCTGGGTAGCGTGTTGGTCAAAGGCTCGCGCTTCATGAAGATGGAACGCGTGATTGAAGCCATCAATGCCTGTCACGACCACAACACCAAGGACACCACGCCATGCTGCTGACCCTCGCCCAATGGCTGCAAAGCCTCTCGCCAGAATTCGGTTTTTTCCGCGTGTTCCAGTACATCACCTTCCGTGCGGTGATGGCGGCGCTGACCGCGTTGTTGATTGGCTTGATCGCTGGCCCCGCTGTGATTCGCGGCTTGGCCGCTCTGAAAATCGGTCAACCCATTCGCGAGTACGCGATGGAAACGCATCTGTCGAAGAGCGGTACGCCCACCATGGGTGGTGTGTTGATCTTGATTGGCATCGCCATCTCCACCTTGCTGTGGGCCGATTTGTCAAACCGCTTTGTGTGGATCGTGATGATCGTCACCTTCGGCTTTGGTGCCATTGGTTGGGTGGATGACTGGCGCAAAGTCGTCAACAAAGACCCAGAGGGCATGCGCTCACGTGAGAAATACATGTGGCAATCCATCATCGGCTTGGTGGCAGCGCTCTACATGGTGTTCAGCATTTCCGAGAGCAACAACTTCAAAGTGGCCGAGTTGTTCATCTCTTGGGTGCAATCCGGTTTTGATGTGAACTTGCCGCCCAAAGCGGGCTTGATGGTGCCGTTCTTCAAAGAAATCACCTACCCCTTGGGTGTGTTTGGTTTTGTCATCATGACCTACTTGGTCATCGTGGGTTCAAGCAACGCAGTGAACTTGACCGACGGTCTGGATGGCTTGGCCATCATGCCGGTGGTGATGGTGGGTTCTGCATTGGGTGTGTTTGCCTATGTGACGGGCAGCGCGGTGTATTCCAAATATTTGTTCTTTCCGCACATCCCAGGCTCGGGTGAGTTGATGATTTTCTGTGCCGCCATGGCCGGTTCGGGCTTGGCCTTTTTGTGGTTCAACACCCACCCTGCCCAAGTGTTCATGGGCGATGTGGGTGCGCTCGCCTTGGGTGGCGCGCTCGGCACGATTGCGGTGATCGTGCGTCAAGAAATTGTGCTGGCCATCATGGGCGGCATCTTTGTGGTCGAAGCCTTGTCGGTCATGTTGCAAGTGACGTACTTCAAATACACCAAAAAGAAATATGGCGAAGGTCGCCGCATTCTGAAGATGGCGCCTTTGCATCACCACTTCGAGAAAAGCGGCTGGAAAGAAACCCAAGTCGTCGTGCGCTTTTGGATCATCACCATGCTGCTGTGTTTGGTGGGTCTGTCTACTCTGAAGTTGAGATAAGACGATGCAGCAACTCCACAACCAATCGGTGCTGATTCTGGGCTTGGGGGACTCCGGCCTGGCGATGGCGCGTTGGTGCGCGCGCAACGGTGCGCAAGTGCAAGTCGTGGACACGCGCGAACAGCCACCGCATTTGGCCGCGTTGCAAGCGGAGTTGCCTGCTGTGAAATTTGTGTACGGCGCGTTTGACGCGGCCTTGGTCGAAGGCCAAGACGTGCGTGCGGTGTTCAAGAGCCCAGGCCTGAGCCCCGAGTCTGTGGCCCCCGTGTGGAACGCCGCCGTAGCGGCTGGTCTGTGGGTGGGTACTGAGCTGACTTTGTTTGCACAAGCCTTGAGCGATTTGCAAACCAGCATGGCCTACCACCCCAAGGTGTTGGCCATCACCGGCACCAACGGCAAAACCACCGTCACATCATTGACCGGCCAGTTGCTCGAGCGTGCTGGCAAACGCGTGGCCGTGGCCGGCAACATTGGCCCCACTTTGTTAGACACCTTGTCGCACGCGCTGGACAAAGCGGCCGAAGAACAAGCTGCTGCTGGTGCGATGGCGGCGCAAGAAGCAGAGGCACAGGCCGCACAACTGGCTTTGGATGCCGAAGAAGCATCGACGCACGAAGTCGCCGTTCAGAGCGATGCTGAAAAAGCAGAAGTTGAAACCGTTGCAGCTGATGACGACGAGCCATTTGAAGTGGACTTGCCACCTTTGGTTCCACCGCCTCCACCTCCCGCAGATCATCCGTTCTTGCCACAAGTGTGGGTGTTGGAGTTGTCGAGCTTCCAGTTGGAAGGCGTGGACAACTTCGATCCCTCAGCGGCCACGGTGCTCAACCTCACACAAGACCACCTTGACTGGCATGGCAGCATGAATGGCTACGCCGCGGCCAAAGCACGCATTTTTGGCAAGCACGGCGTGATGGTGCTCAACCGAGAAGACGCAGGTGTGATGGCCATGTTGGACAGTGCACCTGTAGAGGTGGCTGACGTCGTGACCAAACCAACGCGCGCCAAGACGTCCAAAGTTCAAGTGCGTGCGCACCTCACCTTTGGTGGTGATTTGCCTCAACGCCCCGGCGACTACGGCATCGAAACCGTCAATGGCATGACATGGTTGGTGCGCGCACTCGAAGCAGATGAAACTCGCAAGCGCAAAAAAGACGACGAAGAAGAAATTCACATCCAACGTTTGATGCCTGCCGATGCACTGCGCATTCGTGGCCGCCACAACGCGCTCAACGCCTTGGCTGCATTGGCTTTGGCGGGCAACGCCGGTGGCGATTTGGCCCCAATGCTGTTTGGCTTGCGTGAGTACCAAGGCGAGCCGCACCGTGTGGAACCCGTGACAGTGCTCGACGGTGTCGAGTATTTTGACGACAGCAAAGGCACCAATGTGGGCGCCACTGTGGCTGCCTTGCATGGTCTTGGTGTCGATCGTCGCTTGGTGGTGATCTTGGGCGGCGATGGCAAAGGCCAAGACTTCACGCCCTTGAGTGAACCTGTATCGCGCTATGCACGTGCCGTGGTGTTGATCGGTCGTGATGCGCCTGCGCTGCGCGATGTGTTGCAGCACAGCGGTGTCACGTTGTTGGATGCGGCCACTTTGGAAGACGCGGTCAAGCTGTGCAGCGCGCAAGCCCAGTCGGGCGATGCGGTGTTGTTGTCACCCGCGTGCGCGAGCATGGACATGTTCCGCAACTACGCGCACCGTGCTGAGGTGTTTGTGAATGCGGTCAACCATTTGGTGGAAGAAGCAGGAGGCATGGTGTGAGTGAAGCCGTGACGCTCGACAAAGTCTCTTTCATGCAGCGCATGAAGCAACGCTTTGGCAATCTGTTGACCGCAACGCCAGAGGCGGGCATGGATGCCCTGCCCGTGCGTGTGCACGGGACCGAGTTTGCACGTACGGCCGCTTCGCCTGTGCATGTGAAAGGTTTCGATCAGCCGTTGGTGTGGGTCACATTTGCGTTGCTCATGTTTGGCTTGGTCATGGTGTATTCGGCCTCCATTGCCATTCCAGATAACCCACGCATGGGCGCGGGCTACACCCAAACGCATTTCTTGTTGCGTCACGGCATGTCGCTCTTTGTGGCGTTTGTGGCGGCGTTGTTGGCTTTTCAAGTACCGCTCAATACCTGGGAGCGCATTGCGCCTTGGGTGTTCATTGCCTCCATCGTGTTGTTGATCGCGGTGCTGATTCCCTTCATTGGCAAGTCGGTCAACGGTGCGCGTCGTTGGATTGGTTTGGGCTTTATGAATTTCCAACCGTCCGAGCTGGCCAAGTGGGGTGTATTGCTGTACGCCGCCAATTACATGGTGCGCAAGATGGACGTGAAAGAAAACTTCTTCGCGGCGGTCTTGCCGATGGGCGCTGCCGTGGCTGCGGTGGGTTTGTTGCTGTTGTCTGAGCCAGACATGGGCGCCTTCATGGTGATCGCCGTGATCGCCATGGGCATCTTGTTCTTGGGCGGTGTGAACGCCCGCATGTTCTTCTTGATCGCTGCCGCCTTGGTGGGCGTGTTTGGTTTGATCATCGCCACGTCCGAGTGGCGTCGCGAACGCATCTTTGCGTACCTTGATCCATGGAGCATGGAGCATGCATTGGGCAAAGGCTATCAGTTATCGCACTCGCTCATTGCGATTGGGCGTGGCGAAATTTTGGGTGTGGGTCTGGGTGGCAGCGTGGAAAAACTCCACTGGTTGCCCGAAGCGCATACCGACTTCTTGATGGCCGTGATTGGCGAAGAGTTTGGTTTCGTCGGTGTGGTGGCTGTGATCGGTTTGTTCATGTGGCTGACGCGCCGCATCATGTACATCGGTCGTCAAGCCATTGCGATGGACCGCGTGTTTGCCGGTTTGGTCGCGCAAGGTGTGGGCATTTGGATGGGCTTTCAGTCCTTCATCAACATGGGCGTGAACTTAGGCGCATTGCCCACCAAAGGTTTGACCTTGCCGCTCATGAGCTACGGCGGTTCCGCCATTTTGTTGAACCTGATTGCGATTGCGGTGGTGTTGCGTGTCGACTTTGAAAACCGCGTTGTGATGCACGGAGGCCGGTTATGACCGACCAAAAACGCACCGCACTCATCATGGCGGGTGGCACCGGCGGCCACATCTTCCCGGGCTTGGCCGTGGCTGAGCAATTGCGTATTCATGGCTGGAACGTGCATTGGTTGGGTGCCCCTGCACCGAGCATGGAAAGCCAACTCGTGCCGCCACGTGGCTTTGCGTACGAGACCGTCGCCTTTGGTGGCGTGCGCGGCAAAGGTGTCAAAACTTTGGCGCTGTTGCCTTTCAAGTTGTTGCGTGCCTTCTGGCAAAGCCTGTGCGTGGTGCGTCGTGTGAAACCCGATGTGGTGGTGGGCCTCGGTGGCTACATCACGTTCCCTGCTGGAATGATGGCGGTGTTGTGCGGCAAGCCTTTGGTCTTGCACGAACAAAACTCAGTGGCAGGCATGGCCAACAAAGTGTTGAGTGGCGTGGCCGACCGCGTGTTCAGCGCCTTCCCCAACGTGTTGGCCAAAGCCGAGTGGGTGGGCAACCCCATGCGCGACGGCTTTGTGAACCAACCCGAACCCGCGCAACGCTTTGCTGACCGCACAGGCCCGCTGCGCGTGTTGGTGGTGGGCGGCAGCTTGGGTGCGCAAGCGCTCAACACCGTGGTGCCGCAAGCACTGGCCAAAATCCCGCACGACCAACGCCCTGTGGTGACGCATCAAAGTGGCGCCAAACAAATTGACGCTTTGCGTGCCGCCTACGAAGAGGCACGCGTGCAAGCCGAGTTGACCCCGTTCATCGACGACACCGCGCACGCCTTTGCCGAGGCTGATGTGGTGATTGCTCGTGCCGGTGCCAGCACCGTGACCGAACTCGCCGCTGTCGGCGCTGCCGCCATTTACGTGCCGTTCCCCCATGCGGTGGACGATCACCAAACCACCAACGCCCGCTTTGTGGTGGAGGCGGGTGGCGGTTGGTTGTTGCCACAACACGAATTGAAAGCCCAAGACTTGGCGGACCGTTTGCAATTCATGACGCGCCGCACCTTGTTGGCCTGTGCCGAAAAAGCGTATGCCGTGCGTCAAGTTGATGCGGTGAATCAAGTGGTGGCCGCCTGCGAGCAGCTCGCAGCGAAAGGAAAGAAATCATGAAACACGCCATTCGTCACATTCACTTTGTCGGCATCGGCGGCGCCGGCATGAGCGGCATTGCCGAAGTGTTGTTGAACTTGGGCTATGTGGTCTCGGGTTCCGATCTGTCAGACAGCGTCGCGCTGAAGCGCTTGCAAAGCTTGGGCATTCAAACCCACGTGGGCCACGATGCCAAAAATATCGTGGGTGCCGATGCGGTGGTCACATCCACCGCCGTGCAAGCCAACAACCCCGAAGTGGTGGCGGCACACGCCAAGCTCATTCCTGTGGTGCCGCGCGCTGTGATGCTCGCAGAGTTGATGCGCCTCAAAACCGGTGTGGCCATTGCGGGCACGCACGGCAAAACCACCACCACCAGTTTGGTGGCGAGTGTGTTGGCCGAAGCGGGCATGGACCCCACGTTTGTGATTGGCGGCAAGCTCAACAGCGCAGGTGCGAATGCCAAGCTGGGTTCGGGCGACTACATCGTGGTCGAGGCTGACGAGTCAGATGCCTCGTTCTTGAACCTCTTGCCCGTGATGGCCGTGGTGACCAACATTGACGCCGACCACATGGACACCTATGGCCACGACTTCAACAAGTTGAAGGGCGCGTTCATCGAGTTCTTGCACCGCATGCCGTTCTATGGCGCAGCGATTTTGTGCACCGACGATGCCGCGGTGCGCAGCATCTTGCCCGAGGTGTCGCGCCCCATCACCAGCTACGGTTTCAATGAAGAAGCCCAAGTGCGTGCGGTGAATGTGCGTGCCGACAACGGCCGCATGTGCTTCACGGTGCAGCGCCGCAATGGCATCACCTTGCCTGATCTCGACATCACCCTCAACTTGGCGGGTGACCACAACGTGCTGAATGCCTTGGCCGCGATTGCGATTGCGGTGGAGTTGAACGTGCCCGATGCCGCGCTGCAAAAAGCCTTGGCCGAATTCAAAGGCGTGGGCCGTCGCTTCCAGCGTCACGGTGAAGTGGCCGCGAAAAACGGTGGCGAGTTCACGTTGATTGAAGACTATGGCCACCATCCGGTTGAAGTGGCGGCCACTTTGGCTGCGGCGCGTGGTGCCTTCCCTGGCCGTCGCTTGGTGTTGGCGTTTCAACCGCACCGCTACACCCGCACGCGCGATTGCTTTGAAGACTTTGTGCAAGTCATGGGCCGCGCCGATGTGCTGTGGCTGTCTGAGATTTACGCCGCAGGCGAAGCGCCAATTGCTGCAGCCGATGGCCGCGCACTGTCACGCGCCATGCGCGTGGCGGGCCACGAAGCCTTGGTGTTCGTGGATGACATTCAAAACATGGCCCAAGTCATTGCCGACAACGCCCAAGACGGCGATGTGGTGATGTGCATGGGCGCAGGGTCGATTGGCCAAGTGCCAGCCAAAGTGCTGGCGTTGGTGCAACAACGTAAGAGTTAAAGAGATGACGTTCAATATCAATACTGCCAAAGTTGCTGTTCTCACCGGCGGTCTGTCTGCTGAGCGTGATGTGTCCATCATGTCGGGCGGCGGCGTGCTCAAAGCCTTGCAAAGCAAAGGCGTCAACGCCACCGCGTTTGACCCCGCTGTGCGCAGCTTGGATGAACTCAAACGCGAAGGCTACACACACGCCTTCATCTCGCTGCATGGCCGCTACGGTGAAGACGGTGCGGTGCAAGGCGCTTTGGAGTTGTTAGGCATCCCCTACACAGGCTCAGGCGTGATGGCCTCGGCCATGGCGATGGACAAAGTGATGACCAAGCGCGTGTGGAGCGCCGTCGGTTTGTCGACACCCGGCTATGTGTGGTTGTCACCCGAAGACCAAACGGCAGACAACATCCAAGCAATTCCTGCCAAGCTGGGTTTGCCGCTCATCGTCAAGCCACCACGTGAAGGTTCATCCATTGGCATGAGCAAAGTCACGCAAGTAGGTGAGATCCAAGCAGCGGCTGAACTGGCCACCAAATACGACCCTGATTTGCTGTGCGAAGAGTTCATCACCGGCGAAGAGCTGACGTGCCCCATCTTGGGCAACGGGCCCAATGCCCGCGCCTTGCCCGTGGTGCGCATTGCCGCCCCTGATGGCGCGTATGACTACAACAACAAGTACTTCACCGACGACGTGAAGTACCACTGCCCAAGCGGTTTGCCAGAGGCAGAAGAGCAAGAGATTCAACGCTTGGTGGTGGCTGCGTATCGCGCCTTGGGTTGCCGTGGCTGGGGCCGTGCCGACATCATGTTGCGTGCGTCGGACCGCAAACCGTTCTTGTTGGAGATGAACACCTCACCCGGCATGACCAGTCATTCGTTGGTGCCCATGTCGGCTCGTGCCGCAGGCATCAGCTACGAAGACTTGTGCTTGATGCTGCTCGAGAGCGCCACGCTCGATCATCCCGGAGGTCCGCAAGCCGTATGACCACGCGCTACACCCACTTGCGTCCCCGTCCCGAGGTGAATGCCTCGGTGGCGGTGCCGCTCGACGTCAAGCTCATGCACATGGCCGCTTCGCTCATGTTCGTGGGTTTGGTCGTGGGTGCGTTGGTGGGCGGTGTGTGGGCCTTGGTGCAGTTGCCTGCGTTCGCGTTGAAGGGCATCACGGTCAAGGGCGATGTGGAACACAACAACGAAGTGACCTTGCGTGCCAATGTGGTGACCAAGTTCACGGGCAATTTCTTCACCGCCGATTTGGGCCGTGTCCGCAGCGCGTTCGAGAGCGTGCCGTGGGTGCGTTTGGCTTCGGTGCAGCGCGAGTTTCCCAACCGTTTGCGCGTGACCTTGCAAGAGCACAAGCCCGTGGCTTATTGGGGTGACGATGGCGAACAACGCATGGTCAACAGCTACGGCGAAGTGTTTGAAGCCAACGTGAGCGACTTGGATGACGACAAGATGCCGCGCTTGAGTGGGCCTGATAGCCAATCGCAGCAAGTGCTGGCGATGTATTTGGCGTTGGAGCCTGCATTCAAGTCCATGAGCTTGACGGTGGACAGCTTGGCGTTGACAGACCGCGGCAGTTGGCGAGCCAAGTTGACACATGGCGCCGTGATTGAGCTAGGCCGTGGTGGTGTGGAAGAGGTGATGGTGCGTGTGAAACGCATCACCCAAACACTGGCCCAAGTGACGAGCAAGTTAGGGCGCAAGGTGTCGGCGATTGAGTCGGCCGACTTGCGACACGACAACGGATATGCGCTTCGTTTGCGCGGGGTGAGCACGCAAGACGTGCCTGCCAAACGCTAACGGGCACAGAGAGAAGAAGAGAAAGAACGAGGCTGTTATGGCAAAAGATTACAAAGAACTGGTGGTCGGCTTAGACATTGGCACAGCCAAGGTCATGGTGGTCGTCGCTGAGGTGCTGCCCGATGGTGAGCTCAAACTCGCAGGCTTGGGCGTGGCGCCTAGCAGCGGTTTGAAGCGCGGTGTGGTGGTCAACATTGATGCCACCGTGCAAAGCATTCAGCAGGCTTTGAAAGAAGCCGAGTTCATGGCCGATTGCAAAATCACCAATGTCTACACCGGCATCACTGGCAGCCATATTCGCGGCATCAACTCCACCGGCATGGTGGCGGTGAAAGACAAAGAAGTGACGGCAGCCGATGTGGCGCGTGTGGTGGAAACCGCCAAAGCCATCAACATCTCGACCGATCAACGCTTGTTGTTGGTGCAGCCACAAGAGTTTGTGATCGACGGCCAAGACGTGCGCGAACCGATTGGCATGAGCGGTATTCGTTTGGAATCCAAAGTGCACATCGTCACGGGTGCGCAAAGCGCGGCTGAAAACATCATCAAATGCGTGCGTCGTTGCGGCTTAGAAGTGGACCGCTTGATGCTCAACCCTTTGGCCTCCAGCATGTCGGTGTTGACCGACGATGAGCGTGAGTTGGGCGTTGCCTTGGTGGACATTGGCGCCGGCACCACCGATGTGGCCATCTTCACCAATGGTGCGATTCGCCACACCGCAGTGATTCCAATTGCCGGCGACTTGATCACCAGCGACATCGCGATGGCTTTGCGCACGCCGACCAAAGACGCGGAAGAAATCAAGATTGAATCGGGCTACGCCAAGCAACTGTTGGCCGACCCCGATGTGCAAGTGGAAGTGCCGGGTCTCGGCGACCGCACGCCACGCATGTTGAGCCGTCAAGCGTTGGCAGGCGTGATTGAACCGCGCGTGGAAGAAATCTTCTCGCTGGTGCAGCAAGTCATTCGTGACTCGGGCTATGAAGAGGTGTTGTCATCGGGCATCGTGCTCACAGGTGGCAGCGCCGTCATGCCGGGCATGGTGGAGTTGGGCGAAGATATTTTCTTAAAGCCCGTGCGCCGCGGTGTGCCGCAATACAACAGTGCCTTGGCAGACATGGTGTCGCAGCCACGCGCCGCCACGGTGATGGGTTTACTGGCCGAGGCCGGCGTCGACCGTCAACGTGGCTTCAAAGTGTCTCAAAAGAGTGGGTCGGTCAATTCGTTGATGGACAGTCTCAAAAATTGGTTTGTGGGGAACTTCTAACCATGATTCCTCACACCTTGCTTTACCTCGCACGCGGTAGTCCGCCGCAACGACTGCACAGGCATCGACGATGTCGATCCTGTGCACCCAATGCGCCACCCTCATAGAAGGAGCGCCATGAACCAAAAGCAAAACACAAACATTAGGCAACTGCAAATTTTTAGATTAGGAGAAACATCATGAGCATCGAAATGATCGAAGTGGAAGCATTCAACTCAGGCACCCAAATTAAAGTCATTGGCGTGGGTGGCGGCGGCGGTAACGCTGTGG
>Ga0228703_1002409_pt1 | contig 10435 bp, 10 predicted proteins | sample McNCre217_Aug_MG_3_FD_178020 | JGI IMG/M metagenome (GOLD analysis project Ga0228703, IMG submission 178020) | Freshwater microbial communities from McNutts Creek, Athens, Georgia, United States - 29-17_Aug_MG | ecosystem: Environmental > Aquatic > Freshwater > Creek | place: USA: Georgia... | reverse complement strand
AATCGCCTTGAATTGTGCCAACAGCTAAAATAGGAACTCGTTTATTCGTTATCCTAACAACAGTTTGAACTACGGCTAAAGCCTCCGCTTCAGATAATTCAAACATCTCAGAAGACAAACAATTGGCAAACAAAGCCACTGCCCCGTTTTCAATATACCAATTGGTCAACTTTTCTAAGCATGGAAAATCAATCTGACCCGCTTTGGTAAATGGGGTTAACATAACCGGAATAAATCCCTTGATTGGCCAATTATTCATTTTTCCCGAGTTTATGTAATAACCAAGTAAAAATTAGCATGGATCCCGTTCCCAAAACAATTGTCATTTTACTATCGAAGGGCAATTGCAGAGGCTGGGGCAAGGAATCTTTAAAACTCATCCAGGCAATAAGGATAACGGAAATGCCAAGCGCCAATTTAACCTTATTAGATTTCAAATTTTTGAGCAGGAATCCAATTAAAAACAAACCCAACATTCCAGCTGCAAAAATTCCGGAGAGTTTCCACCAAATGTCCAACAAACTTTTGACACCAATCATCCCAATTCCAAAACTCATGCCCAAAATACCCATTCCCAAAGTACTTAATTGCAAAATTCTGATTTGTTTTTTAGGATCGGCTTGGGGTTGAACATGGCGCAAATAAACATCTTTTAAAAATACGGTCGCAGAGCTATTCATTCCAGAACTCATGGTGCTCATGGCAGCGGAAAGAAGTGCCGCTACTAACAGCCCTAAAAAACCTTTAGGTATTTGGGTTTTAAGAAAGAATGGCAACACTCGATCGCCAAAATCGCTTTCCTTCAGTTGAGATAATGCAATTCCTTTTTCTGCACCGACTTGGTGTTTTAGTTCCAAAATTAATTCAGGATAAGTTTGGTAATACACAAAAAGAGCAGTACCAATAAAGAAAAATAATGCAGAAACAGGAACATAATAAATAGCGCACAACCAAATACTTTTTTGTGCTTCTTGGGTGCTATTGGCAGAGTGATACCTTTGAATGTAATTTTGATCCACTCCAAAGTTGGTCAGGTTGATGAAAAATCCATACAAAAAAATGACCCAAAAGGAGCTCGTACTAAAATCTAGATCAAAGGATCCTAATGCAAATTTCCCTTTTGCATGTCCTATTTGAGCAATTGAATCCATTGAAACTTTTTGAAGAATAATCCATAAAATTAAAATGGCTCCAAAAGTTTTAATAATCGCTTGTAGTACCTCCGTCCAAATCACGGCTGACATCCCACCTAAAATCGTGTAAAAAATAATACATATCCCGGCAATTATAATAATCAAACGCATATCATAACCTGTCAATGCATTCACGGTAAGGGCCACTCCATAAAATATGGTTCCCATCCGTGCCAATTGGGTAAGTACAAAGCATAACATAGAGTAAGTTCTTGCCCAAGAGCCTATTTGATGTTCCAAATGGGTATAGGCTGAAATTTCGCCAGAATTCCTGTAAAATTTTACAAAATATTTGGAAGCTACAAAAGAGGCAAATGGGATAGATATACTAAAAACGAAGGGATTCCAATTACTTCCAAACGATTTTCCTGGATCACCTAAAAAGGTAATTACCGACAAAAAGGTAGCGTAAAAACTCAAACCTAATGCCCAACCGGGTATCGCCTCCGCGGTAACTGAGAAAGAATTGGAAGATTTATTTTTAAATGAAAAATATACCCCAATGCCAATCATGGCCAACAAATAAATAACAATTATAGATAAATCTAAGCCGTTCATTTGCCTAAATCAATTACAACATGTTTAATAAGCTTTCTTTTCCAAGTATAAGATATATGTATTTTACCATCTCTGGTTTGAATGACAGCGGGGTAGGAAAACTCCATTTTGGGTTCAGATTCTAAAACTGCTATTTCCTTCCAATGCGCTGCATCATCTGAAATAGAAACATTTAAAGGAGAGCGTTTCCCGCCCCATTCCATTGATTCTTTTGTCACATGATTATAAACCAAAATATGTTTACCGTTTTTCATGGTAAGAGCATCGGTCCCAGAATTTGGATTGGGCAAATCTGTTGCAACTAATGGCGACCAAGTCTTTCCCTTGTCCTTTGAAATAGAAGATAAAATAAACCCATTTTTGCTTCTGCATAAAATTTTCAAATCGCCATTTGGCAAAAATAAAATGCTTGGCTGAATGGCTGAAAACTCTTTCCCATCGTTAATTGCATTGGTTTTAGTCCAGGTTTTACCCCAATCTTTGGTCATTTCAAAATGAACCTTCCATCCGTCATCTTCGGAACTTGTAGGACAAAGCAAAGTGCCATCTGAAAGTAATTCGGGTTTATTTTTGATTGGTCCATAAATACCTTGAGGTAATTTTTCTGCTGCTGACCAGGTTTTGCCTCCATCAAATGACCGCTTCAATTCCCCCCACCATTCGGAAGGACTAGGCCCAACCTTATAAAAAAGAATTAGCTCTTTGTTCGGTACTTGAAATAAAACAGGATTCCATGTCGGATATCTTTCTGTTGAACTAATTACACCATTAGCAACCTCTAGAGGATCCGTCCATTTTTCACCAATTTTTCGAGCAACCCATATTCCTACATCTTTATTTCTTTCGGCAGTACCACCAAACCATGCGCATACTAAAGCATCAGGAGTTTCTGCTAAGGTTGAGGCATGACAAGAAGGAAAAGGGGCTTTTTCGTATACAAATTCTGATTGAATATTTTGAGCAAACGACGAAAATGCAACAAGTACAAAGGCTAAAATGCCTAATTTTTTCATAAGTAAATAGATTGACAACTCAATATAGAAAAAATTATTACCTTTGAAAAATTAACCACTAATTAATCCGTCATGAAGAAAATATTATTTTCAGCATTAATTATTTCTATTTTTTCATGCAAAAGTACAACAGAGGAACCGATCCCAAATGAATACTTAAATTTGCCAGCAAATCCTTTCGACTATTCGAGTACCAATTTGCCCAGTAATTTATTAGCAGAATTAAAACTTAGAGATAATACACCATCTGATAACCAAATCTCAAATCATACAGCAACCCTAGGAAGAGTATTATTTTATGATAAAAACTTGTCGATAAACAATACCATCAGCTGTGCAAGTTGCCACAAACAAACATTATCCTTTTCAGATACCACTCAATTTAGTCAAGGTTTTGAAGGGAAATTAACATCAAAACATACAATGCGTTTGATAAACATTCGTTTTTTTGAACAAAAAACTATGTTTTGGGACAACAGGGCTGCAAGTTTAGAACACCAGGTAACTCAACCTATTAGCAACTCGATTGAAATGGGTTTAAGTTTGAAATCTGCCATAGCAAAAATCAGTAAGCTTCCTTACTATCCTACCCTATTCAAAAATGCATTTGGAAATGAAACCATCGACTCTGTAAGAATTACAAAAGCATTAGCTCAATTTGTCAGATCAATTGTTACCACCAATTCAAAATATGATTTGGTAAAAGCTGGGAAAGATAAATATACAGCAAGCGAAGCAAGAGGAGATTCTCTGTTCTTTAATATCCCGGTTCAAAATGGGATTTTTTGTAACAATTGCCACACTGCACCTGCATTTTTTCCGGTAAACAATGTGATATCCAGAAACAGTAAACTGAATGCCCAATTTAAAACCGTAGAATCTGAATTGGGTAATTTCAAATTCGGGACCTTAAGAAATACAGGAAACATGCTTCGTTTTTTGCACGATGGAAGCTATCGTACATTAGATGACTTATTCAGCGGAGATGTCCTTTTTCACTCTATTCCAGCAAAGCAGGATCGACAAGATTTAATCAATTTCATTAAAACCTTAGATGACCATAGTTTAGCAACAGAAGTTAAATTTAGTAATCCATTTAAAAAATAAATCAACCTACAATTGATTGCGTAAATGAAACAATATCCTTTTTAAGGTCTTTAGATTTTGACAACAACTTCACAAAAGCAGATCCAATAATTGCCCCAGATGCATGTTTAGAGGCCTTCAAAAAGGATTCCTTATCCGAAATACCAAATCCAATTAATCTTGGATTCTTTAAATTCATACCTGCAATACGCTGAAAATATGCCTCTTGCTCTTCAGAAATTCCTGTTTTTGCGCCGGTTGTGCTTGCTGAAGAAACCATGTAAATAAATCCATGACTGTGCTCGTCGATATACCGAATACGCTCATCACTCGTCTGTGGGGTAATTAAGAAAATATTATATAAACCGTATTGATCAAAAATGGGTTTATATTCTTCTAAATATTCAACCATAGGAAGGTCAGGCAAAATCAATCCATCTACACCCACCTCAGCACATTTTTGGCAAAATTTTTCTATCCCAAATTGTAACACCGGATTCACATAACCCATTAAAATTACGGGTGTTTGCACTTCTTTCCTCAAATCTTTCAATTGCTCAAATAATTTAGCAACCGACATCCCTTGGTCCAATGAAACCTGATTTGCCATTTGAATCGTTTCACCATCGGCAACCGGATCTGAATAGGGCATTCCAATTTCAATAATATCTGCTCCACCCTCAGAAAGAGCCTTTATTACGGTCATGGTGTCATCAAAATTAGGGAAACCCGCTGTGGCATAAATGTTTAATACAGGTCCTTTTGCCTCCCTAAATACCTTGTCTATTCTGTTCATCCCTATATCAAGTTCAAACGTTTCATATATGTTCCTAAATCCTTATCTCCTCTTCCCGACAAATTAATTACTACAATTTCATCCTTTTTAGCCTTCAAATGTGGCAAAACCGCCAATGCATGTGAAGATTCCAATGCAGGAATAATTCCTTCTAATTGACTCAATTCTAATGCGGAGGCTAAAGCTTCATCGTCTTCAATGGCAAAGAATTGAGCTCTACCTGTTTTAAACAAATGCGCATGCATGGGTCCAATGCCGGGGTAGTCTAGTCCAGCCGAAATAGAATAGGGTTCCACCACCTGACCATCTTCTGTCTGCATCAACAAGCTTCTACTACCATGTAAAACTCCTTCCTTACCAAGAAATGTAGTTGCTGCCGAATGTCCGGAGGCAACCCCTTGTCCTGCTGCCTCAGCTGCAATTAATTTAGTTTCTGGGGCATCCAAAAAATGGTAAAATGCTCCTGCCGCATTTGATCCACCTCCTACACATGCAATTACATAATCTGGATTTTCTTTCCCTTCTTTCTCCTTCAACTGCCACTTAATTTCTTCTGAAATGACTGATTGAAAACGTGCCACCATATCCGGATAGGGATGAGGTCCTACAACCGAACCAATAATGTAATGCGTATCCACCGGATTGTTGATCCAATGGCGCATAGCCTCATTCGTCGCATCTTTCAATGTTTTGGAACCACTTTGTGCTGCTACCACTGTTGCACCCAACATACGCATACGAGCTACATTTGGCGCTTGTCGCTCAATATCAATAGCTCCCATATAAACGATACATTCCAAACCCATCAATGCACAAACCGTTGCGGTGGCAACACCATGCTGGCCAGCTCCAGTTTCGGCTACAATTTTATTCTTTCCCAAACGCTTCGCCATCAAAATCTGCCCAATGGTATTATTTACCTTGTGCGCACCTGTGTGACATAAATCTTCACGTTTTAAGTATATATTGGTTTGGTATTTTTCAGATAAACGGTTTGCTTTAAATAATGGCGTTGGTCGACCCACATAGTCACGCAATAAGTCATGAAACTCCTTTTGAAAAGAAGGTTCTTGCATAATTTGCAAGTAATTCAATCTTAATTCTTCCACATTTGGATACAACATTTCAGGGATAAATGCTCCCCCAAAATCTCCATAATATCCTTTTTCGTTTACGTTAAATTTCATATCAATTATATTTTTACCGCCCCCGGCGCTTTGCGCCACTCCCTCCTTGCGAAGGAGGGGGCTGGGAGTGGTCTACTTTAATTTCTCGCTCACTCTACTCACTTTGCTCAGCATCTTCACCCCCGGACTAAGCTCCAACTTACTATTAAAATCCAGCACTTCAATGGGATATTTTTTACTTATTGCTAGGGCTTCTTGAAGGTTATTTTCATCCAAGCCTCCTGCCAAAATCAAGGGAACATTTAACTTATAGTTTTCCAAGATATTCCAATCAAACCGTTCACCAGTCCCACCGACCTCTTTTCCCTTTTTCGTATCAAATAGAAAATAATCAGGTAAATTTACAAACTTATTCACTTCATCAACATCCGCCCTTGTAGCAACTGAAAGTGCTTTTATTACTTTCAATCCAGCTTTATGTAAGGTATCAATTGCATCATCTCCTTCCTCACCATGTAGTTGCACCCATGTAAATCCAGCTGAATTTGACAATTCTATAATTTTATCAACTTTTTCATTCACAAATACCCCCACTTTCTGAATATGATTCGGAATGGTTGCAGGAATTACATAATCCTCCCCCACATACCTTGGTGATTTTTTGGCCCAAATAAAGCCCATAAAATCTGGATTTACTTGTGCTACCTCCTCACAATTTTTACTTTCTCGCATGCCACACACCTTCCATTTCATCTTTTAATTAGCTAAAAATGATCGTAATGCCTCTCCTGGAGAATCAGTTTTCATAAAGCTTTCTCCAATTAAAAATCCTTTATAACCATAATCCTTCAATTCTCTGATAATCGAAGCACTTGAAATACAGCTTTCAGAGATTTTGATAAAATTAGATGGGATTTTATCTGATAGGTATTTTGAAGCCTCTACATTTTGCTCAGCAAAGTTTTTCAAATTACGGTTATTAACTCCAACCAATGAAATATAATCACCTAGGCTTCTATTTAATTCCTCCTCATCATGGACCTCCAATAGCGTCTCCATCCCTAAGGAACGGGCCAAAGTACCTAAGGTTTTTATTTCATCAGGACTTAAAGCAGCTGCTATCAATAAAATCACATCGGCCCCCATCGATTTTGCCTCAACAACCTGGTATTCATCTACCATAAAGTCCTTTCGAAGCATGGGCGTAAAAGGATTTGCAACGCGAGCTTCTTCAAAATCTTTCCGTGTGCCACCAAAAAATGGCTCATCTGTTAAAACTGATAATCCAGCTGCTCCGGCCTTTACATAATCGGAAGTAACTTCCGCAGGACTTAATTTATCGTTGATAATACCTTTTGAAGGGGATTTACGCTTATATTCAGAAATTATTCCTGAACTACTTGGCTCTACCAAAGAAAGACAAAGAGATTGGCAGGTTCTAGCAAAATATCCAGACTTTTCCAATGCTTTTACAGAAGCTTGCTCTTTAGAAAGGGCTATTTCCTTCTTTTTCTCAACAATTATTTGATCTAAAATAGTCATCTTAATCCATGATAAATTTCTTGAATGCTTGGAAGGCCTTTCCGCTTTCCAAGGATTCTTTTGCCAATGCTATACCCTCTTGCAAGGTACCTGCCTTTTGAGCCACCCATAGCGCTGCGCCTGCATTTGCTAAGACCGCATTTGTTTGGGCTTCTGTTCCTTCTCTTTGCAAAATCTTATACATAATATCTGCAGAATGCTCAACAGTTGACCCTCCAGATAGTTGTTCTGCCGAAGCTATGCCTAGGCCAAGATCGCCTGCCTCATAATCGGAACGTCCTGCATTTGTTGCCAATCGAAATCCACTTGTAAGCGAAATTTCATCGTATCCATCTTCTCCAAAAACAATCCCAAATTGCTTTCCACTCTCTTGAAAAAATTCATGGTACAAATCGAATACCTCAGCAGAATAAACTCCTGTCAATTGCTTATTAACTTTAGCTGGATTCAATAAAGGTCCTAATAAATTAAAGAAAGTTTTCATTCCTAACTCTTTTCGAATTGGACCCACAAAACGCATTGCTGGATGAAACAAGGGCGCATGTAAAAAACATATACCCGCATTTTCCATTTTACGTTTCAAATAGGATTCGTCGTTTTTAAATTTTATTCCTAAAAATTCTAAGACCGTTGAAGAGCCAACTGCAGAAGAAACACCATGATTTCCGTGCTTAGCTATTTTTTGTCCAGCCCCAACCACTACAAAACTCGAGGTTGTACTTATATTGAACGTGTCTTTCCCATCACCACCTGTTCCACAAACGTCCATAGCATCGAACTCCGACAAATCTACTGTAACTGCCAATTCCAACATAGCGTCTACAAATCCCTTCAATTCTTGAACTTGAATTGGGTGGTACCAGTAACTTGATAAAAAAGCGGCAATTTGACTTGGATTTATTTCTCCCCTTCCAATTCGCAAAACGATTTCTTTTGCAGATTGTTCGTCTAAGGAAATACCATCAATTCTACTTTTTAATATATTTTTCATTTCTTATTTCATCCAATTTTTAATCATTTGCAATCCATGCTGAGTCAAATATGCCTCTGGGTGAAATTGCACCCCACGAACATCATATTTTTCATGTGCCTCTGCCAAAACAAATCCCTTATCATCTAGGGCAGTCACCTTTAATCCTGAAGGCATCGTTTCAGGCAAAACCGTCCACGAATGATATCTACACACCTCAAAACGCGAAGGAATACCTTGAAATAACAACTCATTGAGGTCGGTAACAACACATTCCGTAGTTACACCATGCAACACCTCTCCCATATTTGAAAGGCTTGCCCCAAAAGATTCAGCAATAGCCTGATGTCCTAAACAAACACCAAAAATGCGTTTGCTCGACTTATATTCGTTCAATAAGTCCAACATAATACCGGCTTCAGAAGGAATTCCTGGTCCGGGAGATAATAAAATATGATCAAATTTCTTGACCTCCTCCAGGGTAATTTTATCATTTCTGTGAACTTCTACTTCACAGCCAATTTCCTTTAACAAATACACTAAATTGTACACAAAGGAATCGTAATTATCGACAACTAAAACCTTTTTCATTTTCCTTTATTTTAAATTTTGTGCAACATCCAAGGCCCTTTTCAAAGCCGCTAATTTATTATGAATCTCCTGCATCTCACTTTCAACATTCGATTTTGCCACAACACCCATTCCAGCTTGGTAGAATAAGGTTTTTCCTTTACTCAAAAATGTTCGAATGGCGATGGCATGATTGAAATTCCCATCAAAGTCCATAAATCCAATTGCACCGCCATAAATATGACGATTTGTAGGTTCAAGACGATTTATGATAGTCATGGCATTATGCTTAGGCGCCCCACTCAAAGTACCTGCAGGGAAAGTATCCGCAACCAATTGAAGAGGATTTACGCCTTTATGCATTTTACCTGTCACCTTTGAAACCAAATGAATCACATGCGAGAAAAATTGTACTTCTTTAAAAGTTTCTACCTTTACCTCATCGGCACTTTTACTTAAATCGTTTCTTGCCAAATCGACCAACATCACATGTTCAGCGGTTTCCTTAGGATCTTCGGTCAATGCCTTGGCCAATTCTGCATCCTTTTCATCATCTCCAGAGCGTCTAAAGGTGCCAGCTATCGGATGAATCTCAGCTAAGCCTTTGTCAATTTTGATTTGTTTTTCTGGAGAAGCTCCAAAAATTCGGTAATTTTCGTAATCAAAATAGAACATATAAGGAGAAGGATTTACCGAGCGAAGCGCGCGATAAACTTGAAAATCGTCTCCCTTAAAATCCTGTGAAAATCTTCTTGAAGGTACTATTTGGAATACATCTCCACGCAAACAATGTTTGATACAGGTATTTACGATAAGCCTTATTTGATCATCTGTTAAATTTGTTTTCTCCTCTCCAACCATAGAAAATGGCTCAACTGCATTTTGAGGGCCATTCAACAATTGATTCACAAAGTCCAAATTAGGTTCAGAACCATCATAACTATGTGCATAGCAAGTCATTTGGTTGTTAAAATGATTGATGGCAATCACATATTTATACACCAAATACTTAATGGAAGGTATTTCAGTTTCAGTATTTTTTAATTGAATTTGAATATCCTCAAAATACTGCACAGCATCGTAGGATATGTGTCCAAACAAACCATTAGCCATAGGCGAATCAGCAGGTTGAATTTGAAATTCAAATCGGTCTGCAAAATTTTTAAGCGCTTGAACTGCCAATTTTTTGTTTTCTAAAACAAATTCCTCTTGAGAGCCATCAGGCAGCACCTGAGTAACTTTTGAGTCATTTAATTCAAAGCTTGCTATGGGATTAAAGGCAATGTGAGAAAATCCGTGTTCTCTGCCATGGTAATCGGCACTTTCGAGAATTACAGAATTTTTAAAATTGTGACGAACACGCAAAAACACTGCTACGGGAGTGAGGGTATCGGCCAACAATTGTTGGCGGCTCGTTTTTACTGGAAATGTATGTACAGTTGACATATTTATTTGGAAAAGATAAAACAAAAAGGCTTACTGTGAACAGCAAGCCTTTTGTATATATCAAAACACACAGCAATACTGCTCACAAGGGATTTTATCCTTGCCACCAGTTAGTATTGCGCGCATTATTTTTC
>Ga0228703_1002402_pt1 | contig 10483 bp, 8 predicted proteins | sample McNCre217_Aug_MG_3_FD_178020 | JGI IMG/M metagenome (GOLD analysis project Ga0228703, IMG submission 178020) | Freshwater microbial communities from McNutts Creek, Athens, Georgia, United States - 29-17_Aug_MG | ecosystem: Environmental > Aquatic > Freshwater > Creek | place: USA: Georgia... | reverse complement strand
ACGGATCAGCCGAATGAGTAAGCACTTTGAAGATACGCCACAAAATAGAAGAATTGGCATATTGTTCATCGTTTTTGCTACGGTATCTTTTGCGGGTTTAGATGCGACAGCCAAGTATTTGGTGCAATTTTTACCTGTGACCGAGGTTGTTTGGTTTAGGTTTTTTTCTCAGTTCGTATTGATGAGTCTTTTGTTTTTACCTAAGCAAGGAAAATCTCTTGTCAAGGTAACGCATCCTAAATTGCATCTTATCCGTTCTTTACTGTTGACTAGCATGACCTTGGCAAATTTTGCGGCTTTGCAATATTTGCCGATGGCTCAGACGGCAGCTATTGAATTTACAGTACCTATCTTAATTGCGTTATTTACTGTTCATTATCTTAAAGAGAAGCTTGGTTTCATGCGTTGGATGGCTGTATTTATGGGGTTTGTGGGGGTATTGATTGTTGCGCGTCCTTGGTCTGCGGATTTTCACCCGGCTATTTTCTTATCTTTTATTAACGCCTTGGGTTATGCCATTTTCTTAATGATTACGCGCCGCGTAACCAAGGATGACTCTGCTGAGCAGTCACAGTACTTACCTATATTAGGCGTGGTGATTGTGCTATTTCCATTTATGTTGGCTCATTGGGTTGTACCTACTGAACCGCTTGTGTGGTTTTTGATTATGGTGATGGGTGCTATCGGTGGAGCAGGGCATTTTGCGATTGCGCATGCTTATAGATATGCAACTGCTGGTAAATTGGGGCCATTCTTGTATCAAAAAATTATTTATATGACTTTTTTTGGTTGGTTGATATTTAATCAATTACCGGATTGGCAAGTCATCACTGGTACTTCAATAGTTGTTTTGAGTGGCCTGTACCTATTGCTTCATGAAATGAAGCAAGGCAAATAAATCTCAGAGCACGTTAGCCTTGGCTGCTATAGCCGCCGTCCACAATTAAAAGAGTTCCCGTTATATAGCGGGCAGCATCAGAGCATAAGAAAAGAATCGGATCAGCTATTTCAGATGTGTCTGCCCAGCGCGCCATAGGTGTTCTAGCTAGAATCTCTTGATTACGTGTTTGGTTGTCGCGAGCGCCTTTAGATAGATTTGTCATCACAAATCCTGGGGCAATAGCATTAACTCGAATGCCTTCAGCCGCATAAGCGGCTCCTAAAGACATAGCTAAATTTTTGATTGCTCCTTTGGATGCTGAGTAGGCGGGTTGCTTGGGACCGCCAAAAATCGACATGATGGAGCCAATAAAGACAATAGCCCCTTTGTTTTGAGCTAATAGAGGTTTGAACGCATGTGTGACGCGCATGCCTCCTGAGACATTAACATTTAATACTTTGTCAAAATTGTCGGGCTCGTGTTCCGCATCACGCAAAATCATGCCGGCGCAATGGACTAAATAATCTAGAGAAGTAATTTTTCCTGCAAGCGCATGAATGGCTGCGCTATCAGTCACATTGAGCTGATGTATTTCGATGTCAGAAAAATCAGGATTATTTTTGGCAGATTCAATTTCTTCATTTGTTAACCCAGTCACTATGACTCGGGCGCCTGCTTTTTTGAAAGCAAGAGCCGTGGCAGCTCCGATTCCGGAAGTTCCACCAGTAATGAGAGCAGTTTTGTTACTAAAGTTAAATTGAATATGATTGGGCATTGATTTAAGTAAATTTTATTTAGCTGAGGTTCTACCTGGGATCGTTCCGAGTAATCGTTCAGTAAAGCCACCGTCAACTTTGATATTTTCTCCAGTAATGTAACTGGCAGCAGGGCTAATAAGATAACTAACGGCTTCTGCAATATCAAGTGGTTGACCAATTCTTCCTAAAGGAATAATTGAGAGGCGCTTTTCTAAAAGGGTAGGGTCTTGGTAAATAGCTTCTGTTAAAGGGGTTCTAATCATGCCTGGAGATACAGTATTGACTCGAATACGTTCATTGCACCACTCTTGCGCCATTTGTCTGCAAAGCATGATGAGTGCTGATTTAGATGCAGAGTAAGCACCTAAACCTGGGTGAGGGTATAGACCTGACATCGATGCGATTGCCACAATACTGCCCTGACTTTCTTTTAGGGCTGGGTAAGCTGTTTTGCTCATCAGCCAAGTGGCTTTCGCATTTAAATTAAACATGAGATCCCAGTCAGCGCTGGACATGCTAGTGAGAGAGCTAGCACGAGATAGACCTGCATTGGAAACATAGGCCGTTAAACCTTGCATGAGCGCGATGCTTTCTTCTGTAGCGCGAATGCATTCATTCTCATCAGTTAAATTTGCAGAAACTCCAAAAGCATTAACACCTAATGCCATTAGTTCTTTAACTAACTGATCCAATGCTTCACCTGGTTTGGATGCTATGGCAGCAATGCTAATTGTTTCATGATGGGCTTTAGCTTTTTCGGCAAGGGTGAAGCAGATTTGTTTGCCAATGCCCCCAGTGGCTCCTGTAACAATAATTTTTTGAGTTAGGCTCATAAAATATTTTTATAAAAGTTTTTAGTGGCATCCATACATAATTGGGCCCATGCAGTAGGTGACATTTGGCTTTGTCTTGCATTGGGGATTTCAATGCTGATGGGCATATTCGGTGAAATGCTTGTAAAGATGCTCTTTAAATCGATGCCGCCTTCGCTAGGAAGTAAACGATTCGTTCTTGCGTCGCTGATTAATTCCGCATCTGTTGCAGGCTTAGTGCCTGACGCATCGCAAATTTGAGCATAGTGAAATAAATGATTCGGTATCTTGGCGATATCGCTAATATTGCTATCTGATCTAGTAAAGTGGAGCGAGTCAATAATGATGCCGGCATTGCTAGGATTGTTAGCCCCTTGAATAACCTTGTAAGCATCTTTAATAGATTTAATTTCTGTCCAGGGCATAAATTCAAGATCAGCAGTTAAGTCATAAGGCGCGCAAGCTTCACATAATTTTGCATAAGAATCTGATAAGCGTGAGGTATCTGCATCATCACCAGCTACAAGGATATGTTTGGCTTTTAATTTGGCGCCAACTTCAAAAAAACCTTTCAATTGGTTCACGTCAAAATCGGCATTTAATCGAATCATTTCCAAGTCGCAGATAGAAATGCCCGTTTCTTGCATCGTATTTAATATCCCTGGTAATTCCTGTTGATTTTCAATTAATGGAAAATACTCGCCGCCAGGAGCTGCTGGCAAAATTCGAATGCCAATAGCTTTATATCCAGTCTTTGCAGCAATGCGCAACACTTCAGATGGGTGCATCTTGGGTGCTGTTAAATAAGATAATGAAAAATCAGGCATAACGGACATGATGAACTTTCTAGTTTTTTAGTTTCTATTATTGGCGCTGTGTGCGGCAATGTAGGCAAATGTCATGCCTGGGCCTAATGTGATGCCGCCGCTTGGGTAATGACCAGCCATAACGCTTGTCATATCATTGCCTACAGCGAAGAGGCCAGGAATAACTTGCTTGTTATGGTCAAGAACTTGTGCTTTTGCATTTGTTTCTAACCCAGCAAATGTTCCTAAGCTACCTGGGTGAATTTTCACAGCATAGTAAGGACCATCTTTGATGGGGGCAACGCATGGGTTAGGTGTGTGGTCGGCATCACCTGCTACGCGGTTATAAGGGGTGTCGCCACGGCCAAACTCTGGGTCGTCACCGTTTTTGGCAAATTTGTTATAGGTTGATACAGTTTCTTCTAAAGCCTGTGGTTGAATGCCGATAGCTGTTGCTAATTGAGCAATTGTTTTTCCTTTAAATAGGTAGCCGGATTGAAGGTGTCCGCATAAAGGCATGGGCGCTGGCTTAACGGCACCTAAACCCCAGCGGCGAATAAAGCGGTGATCGCAAATTAACCAAGCGTAGGGTGTGACACCATGGGGTGCTGTCTTGAGTAAGTCGCCCATGAAATCGTTATAAGAATTGGCCTCATTGGCAAAGCGTTTGCCTTGCTCGTTAACGGCGATGATGCCGGGCTTACCTCGTTCGATGAGGTGAGGGAAGTGTGCAAATTCACCATTCTTTTTAGGAACTAACGAAACTGGTGCCCAGCCTGCTGGTGACGGCAAGGTTTTTGTAAATAGTGCGCCGACAGATTCGCCCAAACGAATACCATCCCCTGTATTTGTTTTTGGGGCTGCCGATACATGTTCTTTGCCGGTAGGGGCGTGTGGGAACATCATGCTCTTTCTTAAATCATCATGCGGGAATCCACCGCACGCGAGCACCACACCTTTGGTCGCCTGAATTGTTTGAGTGATACCGTTGATTTCAACGGTGGCTCCAGTGATAGAAACATCATCTTTATTTAATTGTTTAACGGATGCACTTGTGATGATGCTGACATTTTTATCAAAGGCTGATTTTGCCAAGCCAGCCACCAATGCATTGCCATTAACTAATTGAGTACCTTGACCATGAGTGATGAGATCTTTGAAGTGTCGTAATACGCGACGTGCCACATAGAGGAATGAGCTAATCGAGCGCGTTGAATTAAAAAATTGTTTGATGTCATTGCCAGAAGCAATACCCATACCCCATAAAGAAATAACATCTAAGGGTTGACGCAATCTTTTTAATTCCTTGCCTAAACGTTTACCGTCAAAAGGTGCTGCGCAAACAGATCGGCCACCTAAAACGGAGCCAGATGTTTTGCCATGAAAGTCGGGAACTTTATTGCCGTCTATAAATTGCAAGCTAGTTTTTCTGCGAAAGAAATCAATCATAGCTGGCGCATTCTCCAAAAATGCGCGTACTTTTTCTTCATCAAAACCAGCACCTAATTCATTTTTAAGATATTCAGTAGGGCCGCTGATATCTTCCAAAATGCCTGCTTCCACTGCTAGGGAATTTCTTGGAACCCAAAGCCATCCACCTGACCAAGCGCTGGTTCCGCCGAAGACTGATTCTTTTTCTAGAACAATCACCTTCATGCCAAGGTGTGCGGCTGTTACGGCGGTAGCTAACCCGCTGGCTCCTGAGCCTATGACTAAGAGGTCACAGTTAATTGTTTGAGCAGAATTGTGCATAGTAGTGCTTTAATTAGAGATGAATAATAGTTTGTCCATCAGCAGCAGCTTTTGCCGCTAAAGTAGCTTCTAATGTTTTATAACCTTCAGTCGCGCTACAAATAGTTTCTTCTGTGCCTTCGATAACTTTAACAAAATGTTTTAGTTGTGCTTCATAAGGATCCATGGCGTGTAAGGCATTTCTCTTTTGCGTAATTTCTTCAAACCAGCCTCTTGGGCCTTCATAAGACCATAAATCTAGTTGAGGTAAGGTCACTGTGCCGTGTGTACCCATTAGGAAATGGCTATTAATTGATTGTTTCGGATAGTGTTCGCTTTCCCCGATTGACATATCCCAGCTGTAAGGAGAGGTGACGGTGTCTGATTGAGTAATCGTCGCTAATAGACCATTTTCAAATTTAAGTAAAACGCTAGCGCTATCTTCCACTTCAAAACCACGTTGCTTATTACTGCTAATTGCTTGAACCTGTTTAATTTGGCCAAATAAGAAACGTAGCACGTCGATTTCATGAATTAAGTTAATGAGGATGGGGCCGCCACCTTTTTGTCTTCTCCATGCCATTTCAAAATAACTATCTGGCTTTAGGAAGGTAGACATGACATTGGCTGTAATCATGTTGCCTAGCTGGCCTGACTGAATAATTTTTTTGGCTGTTTTTAGAACGGCGTTGTGCCTGCGGTGGTGTCCCACAAGAATCGGTGTTTTATAGTCAATTTCAGCTTGGCATAGGCGAGCAGCTTCTTCGAGCGTGTCTGCTATAGGCTTTTCTACTAGCGCTGGAATTTTTTCTTTTAAACAGGCGATACCAATTTCCACGTGAGTAGCATTAGGGGTGGCCACAATGACACCTGCTGGCTTATGTTGGGCTAGGAAATCTTGGTAATTCGCGGTGTAGGGGACGTTTAATTCTTTGGCCATTGCCTCGCCTGCTGGGCTTGGGTCGCTAATGCCCGCTAAATAAGCTTCTTTTGAGTTCAGTAACCGTGTAATGTGGGTTTTGCCAATAAGGCCTGCTCCAAAGACCGCAATACCTAGTTTTTTCATATTTTTTGTCCCCGCTAAAGATTTTTGACTTTTGTTAATTTTTGACGCAGAATTGCATTATTGGAATGCTATACCAATTTGGAATTTAATTCAAATTTTAGAGAAAGCGTAAAAAATGATTCAGTTAAATGGTGCTACAAGGGTTTACATCATTATTGGAGATCCGATTGCCCAGGTGAAATCTCCAGCGGGTGTAACCGAAACTTTTCAGAAAAATGGTTTAAATGCATTAGTCATTCCTGCTCATGTTGCCCCTAGCGCATTTCATGAGTTTGTTAATTCAGTAGCGTTAGCTCAAAACTTTGACGGCATCATTGTTACTGTGCCTCATAAATTCTCTGCATATGATGTTTGTTCTGGTTTAACGGAGAGATCACAATTTCTTAAAGCGGTGAATGTGATTCGCCGTGGCGCTGATGGTAAGTGGTTTGGTGATATGTGTGATGGCGCAGGTTTTTACGCTGCAGCAAAGAAAAATGGTGGCGATGTTAGGGGGCGTAAAGCTCTATTAGTAGGAGCTGGCGGGGCAGGTTCGGCAATTGCTCATACATTGCTCGTGGAGGGTGCCACTGTCTTAGCGATTCATGATGAAGATCATGTAAGAAGAGATACGTTAATTGAGAAGCTATCTAGCTTGAAGTTGGGTCAAGTGGTGGCTGGTTCATCGGATCCGACTGGCTATGACTTTGTTGTTAATGCAACGCCTATTGGTATGAAAGAAACAGATCCATGTCCTATTCAAACTGACTTGTTGAGTAAGCAAGCATTCGTTGGTGATGTGATTACTATGCCGGCAGTGACGCCTTTAATTCATAACGCAAGGGCTGCTGGTTGCCAGACAGTTACTGGCACAGAAATGTTTGCGGGTGTTAAAGATTTAATGATCGAATTTTTGGTTGGAAAATAATCAGAGCTTAAGGGTATATCCATGATTTTGAATTTAAAAAATATTCCGGAAAAAACCACATTTGATGTGGTGGTGATTGGTGCTGGTGGTGCAGGCATGTCTGCTGCTTTATTTGCTGCAATTGATGGCGCTAAGGTGTTGTTGGTGGAAAGCACGGAGTATGTGGGTGGAACAACGGCCTATTCAGCAGGAACTACTTGGATTGTTAATACGCCTGAAGGTTTAAGCGTTAATAAGAGCGATACTATCGCTGATGCTAAAACCTTTTTGAATGCCGCAGTAGGCTCTTATGCGCCTGAAGCGATGAGAGAGGCTTTTGTTAACAATGGCTATAAAGCAGTGGCACATATCCAGGCAAACTCAGATGTGAAGTATGTGGTTCGTCCAACGCATCCTGACTATATTTCTGATTTACCTGGTTCTGTGATGAGAGGCCGCGCCATTGAGCCGATTTCTTTTGATGGACGTTTGCTAGGTGAAAATTTTAAATATGTTCGCCCTCCGATTCCGGAGTTCACTGTTTTAGGTGGCATGATGGTGGATAGAGATGATATTGGACATTTGCTGAATTTGAGTAAAGTATTTAAATCATTTATTCATTCAACAAAAATTATTTTTCGCCATGGTATTGATCGTTTGAAACATTCACGCGGTACACGATTGGTGATGGGTAATGCCTTAGTTGCGCGCTTATTCTACTCATTACTGAAGAAGGGTGTTTCGATCGTCGTTTCAACAAAGTTAGAGGATATTGTTGTTGAAAACGATCAGGTGAAGTCCATTATTGTTTCTCAAGGTGATGATCGTAAAGAAATCATCGTTAATCGTTCAGTTATCTTGGCTAGTGGTGGGTTTAATCGACACCCAACCCGTCGCCAAGAAATGCTTCCTGGCATCAGCTCTGATTGGTGTCCTGCAGCGCCAGGGCACGAAGGTGCTGCGCACGATATCGTATTGAAAAAAGGTGCTGCTTATGGCGAAGGTGCTATGAGTAACGCATTTTGGGCGCCAGTATCTATTAGACGTCGTGCGGATGGCTCAAGAGCTGCCTTCCCTCATTTCATTATGGATCGCGGTAAGCCTGGTATGTTGACGGTTAATCAAAAGGGCGAACGTTTCTTAAATGAATCGACTTCTTATCATTTATTTGGTCTTGCTATGCAGGCAGCTAATAAAACGACACCATCGATTCCAGCTTATTTGGTGTGTGATGCCGAAGCCATTAAAAAGTATGGTTTGGGTATGGTTCGACCAGGCGGTAAAGGATTTGATGCATTTATTAAAGAGGGCTACCTTAAAGAAGGTGCCACTATCGCTGAGTTGGCAGGTAAGTTAAATGTAGATGCTGCTGTATTGGAAAAAACAATTTCTGAATTTAACCAATATGCGCGTGACGGTGTTGATCCAGTCTTTAATAGAGGTACAACCGATTACCAGCGTTTTAATGGTGATGCTACTAGAGGTACGGCTAATCCATGTTTGGGTGAATTAAAGGTTGGCCCATTCTATGCAGTTCAGCTTTACCCCGGTGATATTGGTGCAGCTACTGGTTTATTAACTAATGACAAGGCGCAGGTATTAAATAAAGATAAAACGGTTATTAATGGTTTATATGCCGTTGGTAATGATATGCAGTCTGTGATGGGAGGTACTTATCCTGGTCCTGGTATCACGATTGGCCCAGGTCTAACGTTTGCTTATATTGCGGCTAAAACTTCTTTAGGTAAGCCGTTGTAATTGAATCGTGTTTGATGAATAGAAAACCCGCTTAGAGCGGGTTTTTTTATTGAAGATTAATTACTAACCTGTAGCGAATGAAAATTTACACAACAGGAAAACAAAGCGCTAGAAAATTTGGATTTAATGTGATTGATTGAAGTAGCGTGATCCTACGCTGGCCAATGCTAGTTTTTCCGCTGCTTCTTTTAGTTTTGGAATGAGTTCTTCAAGACGTTGTTTTGTTAAGCGAACACTTGGTCCCGAGATGCTGACAACGCCAATAGGTGTTGATTTATTTTCTCGCTGCACTACAACTGCAATGGCTGAGGCACCGTTTTCATACATATCTGTGGCAAGGCTATAACCTTGCTTTCTAACTTGCGCGATGGCCTTTAAAACTTCTTGTAATGTTGATGGTGCATTAATTCCTAATTCACCTTTAGGGTAAAGCTTTTGTTTGGCTAAATGTCTGAGAGCATCTTCTTCGGGAATGGCTGCTAAGAAGGCGTGGCCATTGGTGGTTGCTGGTAAATACACTTTGGGGCCTACATCCGGTTCGTATTTCAAACCCATTTTTCTGCCCTGGGCTTTAGCAACCCAAGTTAGATCAATGCCATCAAAAACCGCTAAACGAATTAACTCTCCAGTTTCATGAGCTAGTTCATCTAGGATTGGTTGGCATACATCAATAATTTCACTTCTTGATAGGAACTCAAGTCCTAAAGATAAAAGCTTATTAGTTAATGCGTAGTTGCCACCGTCACCATATTGTTTGATATAGCCTGCATCTTTTAAGTCGCTTAAAGTTCTATGCGTAGCACTCTTAGGGATTTCAAGTTGTGTAGCAATATCAGCAAGCGCCAATCCATCGATGTGTTTGACTAATAATTCAATAATGCTCAGTGCTCTATCGCGAATGCTTTGGCTCATAATTTATTCACTTCATTTTTTAAATAACTGATGCTTTGTCGAAGAGCATCTTCTTCTTTTTGATCTTTTAAATAATCTAGTTCTATGGCTAATAAGCCCTTGTAATCATGTTCTTTAAGAATGTTTAATATTTTTGGAATATCAATTAGGCCTTCACCTAGAGGAACACTTGGCCAAAAGGCAAATGTTTTTGGATCTTGCCCACGTTCGGCGCGAATATCTTTGATGTGTGTTGCTTTAACAAAAGGCACTAATTTTTTTGCGACATTCACAGGGTCTTCAAAAACCCTCAGATTATTAGCAGTATCTAAACAGACGCCAAGAAAAGGGGAGTTAACCGTTGTGAGTAAATCAACTAATTCATCGGCTAGAAAATCAATATGGTTTTCTATTGCTAGGGCGACACCTTGCTCTTCGGCAACGGATGTTGCTTTTTGTAGCAATGGTAATAATTTTTCTTTATGAAGCTGCCAGTCGGCAATTCTTGTTCGTCTGCTACCGCAACAGATACGCATGGCTTTAGCGCCAATTTCTTTTGCAATATGAATATTAGAAATTAGGTCATCTAATTCATGAGGTCTATTTCCTGAGCCTAGACCATCGGGGTGACCCCATGCCCAAACAACTTCTAGTTGATGTGATGCTAAGGCTGCTTTAAGTTGTTGGCGAAACTCAGGGTTATGCCCATCTAGAAAGCACGACTCTAATGAAACGCCTGAGACTCCAAGTTGCTTGGCTTCGGTAAGAAATTCCCAAACAGTTTTTCGGCTGCCGATATCGTTTTGTAAACCTTCATACCATTCACCGAAATAACGATGGTAGGAGTATGAGTCGATGGCTACTTTCAAAAGTGATCCTTTTCCTTGATAGCAAA
>Ga0228703_1002401_pt1 | contig 10484 bp, 12 predicted proteins | sample McNCre217_Aug_MG_3_FD_178020 | JGI IMG/M metagenome (GOLD analysis project Ga0228703, IMG submission 178020) | Freshwater microbial communities from McNutts Creek, Athens, Georgia, United States - 29-17_Aug_MG | ecosystem: Environmental > Aquatic > Freshwater > Creek | place: USA: Georgia... | reverse complement strand
GTGCTCAAGTCGCGCCCCTCAACCACCGTGACCATCTCTGGCAATGGAACACGAAGCTTCTTTGCAGATCGAGCAACCTTAACCATCTGCCCGTGCACCAGCCAGCCTCCAAGCAGCAAAGCGCTATTCAAAGCTGCAGCTTGAAGCCCAAACCACTTGCTGTCGACCACAAGCGCGTAGCCCAGCGCAACAACCACGCCGATCAGTGACAGTAAATCCTGCCAGTGGCGGGATGACCCTGCACGAACAAACAAAGCTCCCCAAATTGGCAGGGTGCAAAGCAGGCTCACCCCAAGCGCCGCATAGACCAACCAGTCTGGGTTCAGTTGCACAATCGAAAGAACATCGAGTCCGAGGTAGACCAACGGCACCAGCGACAGCAAGAATGCCACTACCCAAACAACAACCGATTTTTTCATTAGTGTCACAAAGTCTATTCGTGCTTGGCAAGATGGAAACATGAAGGTCACCAAACTGGAACATGCAACCCTGGTTTTCGAACTTGATGGTAAGAAACTAATCCTCGATCCGGGCTTTTACACCAGGCCAATGGACTCTTTCGAAAACGTTGTTGCCATAGTGATCACGCATAACCACGACGACCACGTTCACGAAGACCAGATAGACCGAATCCTTAAAACCAACCCAGACGCCCTAATCCTCACCACCGACGAAGTTGCCAAAAGACTCAGCCCAAGAAAAGTATCCGCGGTTCACCACGGCGATTTCTACGAGGTTGGTCCGTTCACCGCAGAGTTCTTCGGCGACATGCACATCGAAATACACCGAAGCATTCCGCTAATTCAAAACTGCGGTGTTCTCATCAACAACACCCTCTACTACCCTGGCGACAGCTACACGACACCAGATCGAAAGATCAACTACCTAGCCTGCCCATCCAGCGCACCTTGGCTCAAAATCGGTGACGTGATGGACTTCGTCAACGAAGTAAAACCAGCACACTGTTTCCCCACCCACAACATTCACCTGAGTGAACAAGGTCACCAACTAAATAACGGACGAATCAAGCAGGTCACCGAAGAAAACGGCGGAAGCTTTCAATACGTTTTGCCTGGTGAAAGCTTTGAGATCTCTGACTAGTTTTCAAATGACGCCGGCAACTTCCAAATAACGAGTAGTTCAACAACTAGGACACCCAGAAGAATTTCAACCTGACCATGTTGGTCAAATTTGCTCGATAAATCGAAAAAATCTAAAACAGGATACTGCTTCAAGAAGCGTCTCGGCAGGTTCATGATCACCAGAAACGACGCCACCGGCATGATCCAACTATGCAAACCGAATTTGAAAATAACTCCAAGCAAACCAAAACAAAGTAGCGCCACGTACGCCTGAAAGAATCCCTGAAATACACCTACAAAACCAAAACTAAGGATTCCAAAAACCAAAAAACCGTGTGCAGTGAAACAAAGAGTCACCAAACGCAACTCGTCGATACGAGTTCCGAGGACCTCGAGGTGAGTGAACCGCCACCGGCTCAACTGAATCAAAGGAATGATGAGCACTACCGCAAGAACCACCGAACTAGATAGCCTTACAACGCCGTTTCCGATTGGAATTCGAGGTAACACGAAAGTTAACTCAGGAATCAAAAGCCAAAAAACTACTGAGGTAACCGCTTCAAAAATCAGGTAATTTATGAAACCTCGATAACGCGCAAAGTTGAAAAGCATTTAGCTTGAAAGCCTGGCAACATACTGCTCGAGCGGGTTTCCACCCTGAAGGAATTGAGAAGAACTTCCCTCGAATTTAATTCGCCCATGGTTGATCAACAGGACACGGTCATAGGTTCCAATCACGTCTTCAACCTGGTGGGTTGAAGAAGGCACCAAAGTGTTTTCAGCCAACTTCGCAATAAGTGAATTGAAGATATGACGTTGCTCTGGATCCAAGCTCGAGGTTGGCTCATCGAGAACTAAAAACTTTGGACCATTCGAAATAGCCATAGCCAAACCAAGTCGTCGCTTTTGACCTCCAGAAAGTTGCTTGGCCCTCTTATTCGCAAACTCAAGAAGCCCAACTTCGGCGAGAGCACGTTCTGCCACTTCGGTTGCAGATTTCCTCTCAATCCCCTTTGACCAAGCTGCGTATCGCACCTGTTCCAATGCGGTCATCCCAGGAAAAATCAGATCGCCTTGCGGGAGGTAACCCAACTGTCGCTTCAATGTATTGCCCTCTAAAGTGGTTCCTTCAGTCAGAAAACTGATTTCTCCCGATTGCTTCTTGAGTAGTCCGAGCATTAGGTTAATTAGTGTGCTTTTACCAGCACCGTTTGGGCCAAGCAAAGCTGTACTTCCGGTTTCGAGCTGGATGTTCAGGCCATCGAAGAGTTTCTCTTTTCTTCCGAATCGAAACTGGAGATCACTAACTGTAACTAGCAAGTTCTTGTCATCCGTTGACAACACAGGTCCCTTCCTTTTGGCTGTTCCAGAGAGTTAGCGCCGCCTTTGCAGAGGCAGTATCCGTAATCTTCAAATAACTCAGTGATTCCATGCCGGTAAGTACTCTTGCTCCACTCGCAGAATCGAATTCGAAGGTCGGAGCAAGCTGCTCGATAGGTGCTCCCATGACTGCCGCCAAGGCAACCCTTGCCTGTACCGAAGTAATAATCTTTCCTGTCGGATCAACAGGAAATGGACAGTTTTGATTAGCAATCAGAACACTCGAAAGATTCTTGGCCAACACAACCTTTGACTGAGCAAAAATCGAACCAAGTATGACCTGACCTTTGGTTCGCTTTGCCGTATCAACCGAAATTGTTTGCGGCAACATAAATCCGTTATCGTGAGCCAGAGCTAGCATCGCTTGCAACTCATTGCGCTGCTTTGGATAAGCAATCTCAACTTCTGGCCAAAGGCACAGGTTCACCTGAGCCGCTGCAACACAGTTGGCCTCAGAACTACTTCGGACCTTGGTGAAGGGCTGCATCAAACCTTGGAAACTAAACGCCACCCCTGTAACCGCGCCGACAATAACAAAGGCCGCAAGATATTTACCCGCCTTAACTCTTAGAACTAAAGCCGCCAAAACCACACCTGCACCGACCACCGCCCACAGGATAATCGAATACCAAACCGGTGACCAATTGACTGAGTTCGAAATCGAGGTCTTCAAGGACATATTTAAGAGAAACAGGTTTCCCCAATATGGTTTTTCGTAGGCATTTTGAACTGCAAGTGCTGACGCGAAGATGACCCCTAAAACAACCAGTGGTGCAGCCGCCCAAATAGGTAAATACCTGCCGGTAACAGCTGCCAAAGCACATGCCGCAAACGTAAAGACCAAAACCCAAATCTGCGGAAGAAAGTTCCATTGGCCAATAGGTTTTTGAATCTCAACGAACATCAATACCGAACTGAGAATCAAAAACAGCAATATCGATATAGCCACTATTAAAGCAACTGACCCAAAGCTTGCCCACCAAGGCCGAACCGACAACTTTTGCAGAGTATTGAAACCCGGACGACGAGAGTGACCAACGTATACAAAAATCACCGCAACTATTGCTATGCCAACCTGAACCACAAAAATACTTTTATAGGAAGCGGAGCCTAACAGCATGATCTTTTCGAGACCAGTTCTATTGGCTGACGTAACCCACAGATTCAGGGCAAGTACCCCAAACGCAAGAGCTAAAGCAAAGTAGCGTTCGCTCTTTGGCGAAATGAATTTCATCACCAAAAAATTTGAACTGAAGATGCATTAAATAGGTAAGGGCAATCTGAATAGCAATTGGAAACGACTCCGTTTGCATTTACAGTAGCTCCATTCCGCTGAAATCTAAACGTACCGCTACCTAGATCGCCCCATGAATGTGAAATTCCAGGTGCCGTAGTGGTGTTCCCCACACTGGCCCAGCCGAACAATGTATCTTTTTGCATCTGGAGTTGTTGCTTAGGACTTGAGTAAAAATTGCTCGTTCCAACCATATAAGCCTGAACATCGTAAAGGTAAACCTCGGTTGAAACATTGTCTTTGTTGTAGTCAGTCCAAGTTTTGGAGACCGTAGCAGGCACTATTCCCGAGTAGTTTGGGCCGTGCCAGTCTGCCAGATATGTATACCTTGAGTTCTCTGCCATGGCTGGCGAAAACGAACCCACCACAAGTGACGCTGAAACTGCAATAATTGTGAATTTTTTCACTGAATCCCCCTGCACAATTTTTTTTGATTGCTATTGCAATCTATCTCAATCCTTCACAATTTTATAAATTAAGTTCAGCAACACGCGCCAAGACAAGTTCCTGAACCAATTTCTCCGGAATCTGCGGTGTTACCTGAAAGTGAAGGGTGCGGCCCTTGATCTTGAGATGTTCGGGATACTTAGCAACGAGCTCGTCGCCAAGCGATGTGCTGAAGCCGTGAAAGCTCAGGTGGTCTTTCCAACCGGATATGTAGATCACAAACTTCTTGGCGTAGCGAAAACCGATGATTTTGTATGAGAACTCTGCCGTTGAACCATCGAGTGTTTTTAGGATGATGTCTCGAACTCTTCTAAGTTCACGGGCGTTGTCTGCCGATTGCGCGGCCAAGTACTCTTCGACGGTTTCCATGAGCCTAGGTTAAAGCAAAAAACAGCCGATTTCTCGGCTGCTTTTCTTTAGAGCTGGGATACCAGGACTCGAACCTAGAACAAAGGAACCAGAAACCTTCGTGTTGCCAATTACACCATATCCCAAAGGTGATAACCGCTCTATTTTACAGGTGCTAGAGCGTGCTCGCAAACACCCTTAGGCGATCGACGCTTTTATCTTTGCCAAGAATCTCCATCGATTCAAAGAGTGGCGGTGAGATTCTGCGGCCAGACATCGCGGTTCGAATTGGACCGAAGGCGTCTCTCGGCTTTAGACCCATCTGTTCAATGAGGGTCGCCTGAAGGAGTTCCTGGATTGATACGGTGTTCCAATCGCCGAGACCTTCTAGTGCCGCGAGCGCTGCAACAACGATGTCCTTGGCATTTGCCGGTAGGCCCGCCTTGGCATCTTCTTCGATAACCACGTCGTTCACGAACAGGAACTTGAGCATGCCAACCGATTCGGAAAGCACAACGATGCGCTCCTGAATTAGTGGGCATGCAGCCTTAAGGATCTGTTCGTCAGTTTCGGAAATGTTTGGGCCGAGAATTCCTGCGGATTGCAGATAAGGAATAACGCGGTTCATGAAGTCGGCTGGCGACAGCTTGCGAATGTGAGCGGCGTTGATGGCGTCGGCCTTCTTCTGGTCGAAGCGGGCAGGGTTTGGGTTCACGTTTGCTACGTCGAACGCTGCCACCAGTTCGTCCATGGTGAAGACGTCTTGGTCTGCCGATAGACCCCAGCCGAGAAGCGACAGGTAGTTGAGCAGACCTTCAGGAATGAACCCGCGGTCACGGTGATGGAAGAGGTTTGCCTCTGGGTCACGCTTGGAAAGCTTCTTGGTTCCCTCACCCATCACATAAGGAAGGTGACCGAAGCGAGGGATGAAGGTGGTGATGCCGGCTTCAACCATGGCGTTGTAAAGAGCGATCTGTCTCGGGGTTGACGAGAGTAGGTCTTCACCGCGTAGCACGTGGGTAATGCCCATCAGGGCATCGTCAACTGGGTTTACCAAGGTGTAGAGCGGCTGGCCGTTAGGGCGAACCACCACGAAGTCTGGGAACGAGCCGGCAGGGAAAACGATCTCGCCACGAACCAGGTCGTCGAACTTGATGTCGACATCAGGAACGCGAAGTCTGAGAGCAGGCGAAACGCCTTCCTTGCGATACTTCTCGCGCTCGGCTTCGTCGCGCTCCCAGTTGCCATAGCCCTGCTGCTTCGGGCGACCCTCGGCCTCGTTGCGAGCGTCGATGTCTTCGGCGTTCATGAACGACTCGTAGATGTGGCCTGAGGCCTTTAGCTTGGCGATTGCATCCTGGTATATGTCGCCGCGCTGCGACTGACGGTAAGGCTCGTTAGGGCCGCCAACGTTAACGCCTTCGTCCCAGTTGAGACCAAGCCAGCTGAGAGCGTCTAGGATCATGTCGAACGACTCTTCGCTGTCGCGCTCGGCGTCGGTGTCTTCGATGCGGAACACAAACTTACCGCCGGTGTGACGAGCGTATGCCCAGTTGAACAGTGCGGTTCTAACTAAGCCAACGTGAGGCAGACCGGTCGGCGATGGGCAGAAGCGAACGACGACGTCCGAGCCGGTAGCAGTTGTAAATGGGGCGGTGATACCTGAAGTCATGATGACTACAAGTTTAGGCGACTGGGTTTCTCAAAACCCCGATGCCCTCAACCTCAATCTCAACGACATCGCCAGGCTTGATGCGATTCACACCAGCTGGAGTGCCCGTGAAGATTACGTCTCCAGGGAGCAGGGTCATAGCTTCTGTAACATGCTCGATGATTCGAGGAATGTCAAAAATCAGCTTGTCGTTGCCGGCACGCTGGCGGATTTCACCGTCGACGCGGGTTTCTAGAATCTGACCCTCAGGCTCGAAATCGGTTTCGATCCAAGGTCCTAGCGGGCAGAAGGTGTCGAAGCCCTTGGCTCTTGCCCACTGGCCGTCTTTCTTCTGAATGTCTCTCGCGGAAACGTCGTTGCCGATGGTGAAGCCCCAGACGTAGTCCATTGCTTCTTCTTCGGAAACGTTCTTGGCGAGCTGGCCGATGACGATCACGAGTTCGCCCTCTGGGTCGATTTCGGTCGAAACGTTTTTGGGAATGATGATAGCTTCGTCTGGGCCGATGAGCGAGCTGGTCGGCTTGAAGAAGATCAGCGGTTCATCTGGAACTCCAAGGCCCATTTCCTCGGCGTGGTCGAGATAGTTCTTACCGATGCACACGATCTTGGTGGTTGGAAGCACCGGAGGAAGAAGTTGGACATCCTTCAGCGGAACGCGGTCGCCGGAGGTTTCGTAGTTGTTGAACAGCGGGTGACCTTTGAAGATGACCAGCTCTGGACCATCAACCAAACCCCAGGCAGGAACGTTGTTATAGACAAACTTGGCGATGCGCATTAGGCCAACTTGTATAGCCAGTTGTGGCGGTCTTCGACTGTTCCGTATTGAATACCAGTAAGTTCCTCGCGAAGGCTGACGGTTAGCGCGCCTGGCTCGGCGTCGGCCTTGCCAATGGTCTCGTTCTTGCTTGCGAACTGACCAACCGGGGTGATTACCGCTGCGGTTCCACACGCGAACACCTCAACGATTTCACCGGAATTGATTCCGTCACGAACTTCGTCGAGGGTGATCTTTCGCTGCTCAACCTTGATGCCGCGGTCAACCAAAAGTTGAATGATCGAGTCGCGGGTGATTCCGTGAAGAATGGTGCCGTCAAGTCCAGGAGTGGCAACGTGACCGTCCTTGTAAACAAAGAACAGGTTCATGCCACCGAGTTCTTCGATGTAGGTGGCGGTTTCGGCGTCGAGGAACATTACCTGCGAACAGCCCTGTTCGTAACCTTCGGTTTGCGCCTGGAGGCTGGCAGCGTAGTTTCCGCCGGTCTTTGCCTCACCGGTTCCATGCTTTCCGGCACGCGCCGAGTCAAGGGCGATCCAGATCTTCACCGGCTTGATTCCCCCGGTGAAGTAAGGGCCAACTGGGCTGGCAATGACGCGGTATTCGGCACGATGAGCCGGGCGAACGCCGAGGAAGTCTTCTGCCGCAATCTCGAACGGACGGAAGTAAAGGGTCTTCTCATCGACAGGCTGTGGCACCCAGGCGCCGTCAACTTCCATTAGCTTCACGAGCGACTCAACGAACATCTCAACAGGAACCTCTGGCAATGCCATGCGCTTAGCCGAACGCTGCAAACGACGTGCGTTGTCGAAAGGGCGGAAGGTCCAGATTGAGCCATCGGCGTGGCGATAACCCTTGATGCCTTCGAAAATTTCCTGGCCATAGTGAAGAACCGCCGAAGCTGGGTCCATCAGGATTGGACCGTAAGGAATAACCTCGGCCGAGGTCCAGCCCTTGTCTTGTTCCCAAACACAAACGACCTGGTGGTCGGTGCGAACTGCACCAAACACAGGGTTCTCTAGAACTGCCTCGCGTTCGGCTTCTGGCATCGGGTTGGCGTTTTTTGTGATTTTCCACTCGTAGGTCATCTTTGCTCCTAAAGCTTCGAAAGGATGCTTGCAGCAACCTCGTCGGTGCTGCGCTTGGCATCACCACGAGTTGCTAGGTCTTCGGCAACAGCGCGTTCGATGCGTGCGGCTGCCACAGGGTTTTTGAGGTGTTCAAGCAATAGCGCGCCGGAAAGAATCGCAGCGGTTGGATCTGCCAGGTTCTTACCTGCGATGTCCGGTGCCGAACCGTGAACCGGCTCGAACATGCTTGGGAACTCGCCGTCTGGGTTGATGTTTCCGGAAGCGCCGAGACCGATTCCGCCACCGATGGCAGCGGCCAGGTCGGTGAGGATGTCGCCGAACAGGTTGTCGGTCACGATCACGTCGAAGCGCTCGGGGTCGGTGACCATGAAGATGGTTGCGGCATCAACGTGTAGGTAGTCAACCTTGATGCTCGGGAATTCTTCGGCAACCTTGTTCACGGTTCTCTGCCACAGCGAACCGGCGTGAACCAAAACGTTGTGCTTGTGAACCAGGGTTAGCTTCTTGCGATCGCGCTCGGCAGCAAGTTCGAAGGCATAACGAACGGTTCGCTCCACGCCGTACGCGGTGTTGACCGAAACCTCGTTGGCTACCTCGTGCTCGGTGCCAATGCGAATCGCGCCGCCGTTACCAACATAAGGACCCTCGGTTCCTTCGCGAACCACAACGAAGTCAACGTTGCCTAGGTCGCGAAGAGGAGAAATCACGCCTGGGTAAATTTTGGTTGGGCGAAGGTTGATGTAGTGGTCAAAGCTGAAGCGAAGCTTTAGAAGTAGCTGACGCTCTAAAACACCAGACGGAACGCGTGGGTCACCAATCGCACCGAGCAGAATTGCGTCGTGTTCCTTCAGTGATTCGAGGTCTGCATCAGTGAGGGTTTCACCGGTTGCGAGATAGCGCCTAGCCCCTAGATCGTATTCGGTGGTAACAAACTCTACGCCAGAGCCAGCGGTCACCTTCCGAATGGCTTCAAGGGCGATGGCTGTTACCTCGGGACCAATTCCGTCTCCGCCGATTACTGCAATTTTGTATTCACGAGTCATTGGTGAACTCACTCCAAACGAAAGGGTTTCCTACAACTTTACTCGTCAGCGGCTATCGTTTGCGGGCAAACAGCACCACAGTTATCGATGGTTTTAGGCCTTCCTTGGTTTGAATCTGGCCATCACGAAGTGTGCACTCGATGACCTCAAAGCCGAGACCCCAGAGAGCACGCTTCAGGAACCCGACGGTTGGGAGCACCAGAGGGTTTCTCGGTCCCCCGAAACCGCCCTTGAGGTTTGCCCTCGCATGCCAAACTCCAAACAGGTGCCCTCCGGAAACGATATGTTTAGCCAATCGACGAATTGCCTTGCGGAGTTCAGGAGCCGGAACCTGCAGGTAACCAATCACTCCAAGGTCAACCTGATCCTGCTGAGGAACAAACTCGGTTGCATCGGCGACGGTAGCCAAACACTTATCGCTAAGCCCCAACTCTGACGCGTAGTCGGCAAATTTCTTCAGCGCAACGGCCGAGAAGTCGATGTTTTCAACCTGCCACCCGAGACCTGCAAACCAAACGGAATTGCGTCCCTCCCCGCCTGCAAGATCGATCATTCGGCCGGGCTTAAGCCCTTCGCAGTATTCCTTGACGAAACGGTTCTCAACCTTCGTGTAAACGAACTCGTCGACCTTATATTTTTCGTCCCAGTAATCTGCAGAAATCTTTGCCATAAACCTAGTTTTGCAAAACTAAACTTGGATAACGCTTAGAAACGAGGAGAATTATGGCCACCGAAGTAACAATCGCAGATCTTGCCGAAGCTCGAAACCACGGAGCTTACGTTCTGGATGTTCGTGAACCAGATGAATATGCCGAAGGTCACGTGCCTGGCGCCGTACTAATTCCTCTGGGTTCGCTGCAGGAGCGAATCGACGAGGTTGAAGATGGTTCTCGTGTTTTTGTAATTTGTCGTTCGGGTGCTCGCTCACTAAAGGGCGCCGACATCCTCGAGGCCAACGGCATCGACTGCGTTTCGGTTGCTGGTGGAACTCTTGGTTGGATCGACGCAGGACACGACGTCGAGAAGTAACCTAAACCTCCCTTAGCGAGGGCGTTTAAGTTCACAAGCAGGAGTGCCGCCAGGAAGTTTCTGGCGGTATTTCGCTATTAAGAAGTAACCCGAGCGAGACACCAAGTTGATTGGTGGAATTACCAAAATCACTCCGACCAACTTCACCAACGGGTTTGGGTGTAGGCGCAACAGTTTGGCAAATGCTGCATGACCCGCGTAGTTTTTGCCATTTACGTTTAGTTGAACCTTAGCTGACGCCTGTTCTTTGGTTAGGCCGAATTTAGCTAGGTCGCTGAACTGCCACGGCTCTACTGTCAGCTTGCCCTGGAACTTACGATCAA
>Ga0228703_1002399_pt1 | contig 10490 bp, 10 predicted proteins | sample McNCre217_Aug_MG_3_FD_178020 | JGI IMG/M metagenome (GOLD analysis project Ga0228703, IMG submission 178020) | Freshwater microbial communities from McNutts Creek, Athens, Georgia, United States - 29-17_Aug_MG | ecosystem: Environmental > Aquatic > Freshwater > Creek | place: USA: Georgia... | reverse complement strand
ACCCCGATCGGTTTGGTGGCATCGGCACCACTGTCCATTGCCATCAGCAACAAGCTGGGCGTGACCGATATCAAAGGCTTGATCGCTGCAGTGAAAGCCAATCCAGGAAAAATGAATTTTGCGGTGGGCTCGATTGGTTCAGCCGGGCACCTCTGTACAGTCAAACTAGAGCAAGCCGCTGGCAGTCAAATCGCCATCGTGCCCTACAAAGGGACTGGGCCGGCCATGACTGATTTGGTAGGCGGTCAAATTGAAGGCTTCATTGATCCTGTATTGGGTTCTGTGCAGTTTCACCGCAGTGGTCAGCTCAAAGTGGTGGGTGTGACTTCCTCTAAACGATTGCCTAATTTGCCAGACGTAGCCACAGTTTCAGAAACTATTCCAGATTTTCAATGTGCCAGTTGGTATGGCTTGTGGGGTCCTGCAAAGATGCCTGCCGACATGGTGCAAAAACTGAATGCAGCTGTGAACAAAGCTTTGACGGGTGAAATGCGAGATCGTTTGATTGCAGACGGCATCGTACCAGCAGGTGGCAGTGCGGCCGAGTTTGCTAAATTTCAAGCTGACGACATTGCCATCTCTGGAAAAATCATTGCAGAAAAGAAAATTGCGGTAGAGTGAAACTCAACATGCCAGATCTTCTGTCACCATGCGCCATTGTCACCGGAACCAGTTCGGGTATTGGACAAGCAATTGCTTTGAAGCTCCTCAGCGAAGGCTGGCATGTGCATGGCATTGATATTGCCCCTTCCAAGCTCAGCAGCTCGCAATTCAGTTCATGGATGCTTGATCTCACCCAGATCGATGAACTCGACAAAGCACTGGATCAAATCATGTCGCAACATGTGCCTCAAATCTTGGTGCATGCAGCTGGTGTTTTAAGGGTTGGCAGTTTAGGCTCACTTGACATGGGTGTTGGACACTTCATGTGGCAATTGCATGTAGACGTTGCCACCCGTTTGGCCAACCGGATATTGCCCCTCATGCAAGAGGCCCGCCATGGCCGCATGATATTGATCGGAAGTCGTGTCTCATCAGGTATCGCTGGCAGAAGCCAGTACGCAGCAACCAAGGCTGCGCTTTTGTCGCTGGCCAGAAGCTGGGCAGCTGAATGCATTGCCTATGGCGTCACTGTGAATGTGGTGTCGCCTGCTGCAACCGATACACCCATGCTCAAAGATCCAGCGCGTGCCAATACCACGCCTCGTTTACCGCCTATCGGTCGGTTGATTCAACCCGACGAAGTGGCCGCCTTGGTTGCCTATTTGACTCGCCCCGAGGCTGCAGCCATCACGGGCCAAGACATTGCCATCTGCGGTGGCTCTTCTGTGCAGCGCTGATTCATTTCCACGATCAACTCAAGAACCCAAAAGCATGTCCTCTGCATCATTCTTGACACCCAATCGATGCGTGGGCGTGGTGGGCTTGGGCCTGGTGGGTACTGCTTTGGCCAAGCGTTTGCAAATGGCAGGTTACGAATGCATTGGTTTTGACGTGCGCCAAGAAGCGATGGCTGGCTTCGAATCTCTTGGATTTCAAACAAGTTCGTCTGTGGTGCAGATGCTAGACAAAACCAATGTCCTGGTTCTTGCGGTGTTTGACACGACTGGTGTGCTCGATGTGGTTGCGCAAATAAAACAACACAGACATTTGCATGCTGCCAGAGATCAGCCAACACTCACCTTGATCGATTGTTCGACAGGTGATCCAGTGCAATTGGCCGAGTTGGCGAAACAACTGTCACTGTTCAACATTCACTTGATCGAAGCCCCTTTGTCTGGCTCTAGCGTTCAAATTCAAAATGGCGAGGCTACGCTGCTGCTAGGTGGCGAATCGTCGCACATCGACAGTGTGGCCGATGTGCTGAGTGCATTGGCCAATTCGAAGGTGCATGTAGGTGGTGCTGGCATGGCGGCCAAAGCCAAATTGGCAACCAACTTGGTCTTGGGCCTGAACAGGGCGGCGTTGGCAGAGGGCATTGTGTTTGCACAAACCATGGGCATACCACCCGAGGCATTTTTGCAACTGGTTTTGAGCACACCCGCACGTTCTGAAGCCGCTGTTGTGAAAGGTGACATGATGGTGAAGGAAGAGTTTGCGCCACAGTCGCGCATTCGCCAACACCTGAAAGATGTTCAACTGATGCTGGACATGGCACAAGCTAGCACTCAAAGTTTGCCACTCTCCCAGGCGCATGCACAGTTGATGCGCAATGCCATTGCAGAGGGCGATGGCGAGTTGGACAACGCTGCCATCATTCGACAAATTAGGCGAGAAAAAACAACTCGCAAACCTCCAAATTAAAGTTCAAGCATGCGCGACTTCACCCCCAACCACGAATGGCTGTCCATCAATACCGCGACTGTGCGTCAAAGCCGCGGACAAGACTTGCCTTTGACAGATATCATCGAAGCCTGCGCACGACGGGAGATTCAAGCCATTTCACCATGGCGAGATCAAGTTGCGGCCGTTGGCTTGAACACGGTTTCAAAGTTGGTCAAAACACATGGTTTGAAGTTGTCAGGGTACTGCCGTGGTGGCATGTTCCCAGCGGCAACATTGGCAGGCACACAAGCCGCAGATGCAGACAACCGTCAAGCCGTCGATGAAGCGTGTGAACTCAATTCAACATGCTTGGTGTTGGTGGTTGGGGGCTTGCCGGGCGCATTGGCTGGTCAAGCAGTCCATAAAAATATAGGCCATGCCCGCGAACAAGTTTTCGAAGGCATTGAAAGATTGTTGAGCTACGCCAAGTCATGCAACATGCCTTTGGCCATTGAGCCTTTACACCCGATGTACGCCGCAGACAGAGCATGCATCAATACCCTAGAGCAAGCCTTGGATGTGTGCGACAAGCTCGACCCAGCCCATACGGGTGCCTTGGGCGTTGCACTGGACGTTTATCACGTGTGGTGGGACCCAAAGCTTCAACAGCAAATTGAGCGCGCTGGCAAAAATAGACTGCTGGCATTCCATGTGTGCGATTGGCTCACCCCCACGCGTGATTTGCTGAATGACCGCGGCATGATGGGAGATGGTGTGATTGACATCCCCAAAATTCGGGGCTGGGTTGAAGCACAGGGATTTCAAGGCTACAGCGAAGTGGAAATATTTTCAACGCTCAATTGGTGGAAAAGAGACCATGCTGAAGTGCTTGATACCTGCATTTCTAGGCACCGTAGCGCGGTTTGATGCCTTAAATCAACATCGCTGGTCACTGATGCAGTGCTTGCTTCACTTACAATCAACGCCCAAGGGCCTATAGCTCAGTTGGTTAGAGCAGAGGACTCATAATCCTTTGGTCCCAGGTTCAAGTCCTGGTGGGCCCACCAATCAAATTAGGTACATACTGGAGACATCGTTTACAGTTTGTACCGGTTACTTTTTAGCATCTTACGTTTTTTACGAAAGTAGATGTAGTCGAAACGACTTCAATCTAACGCCCGAGAATACAAGTACAACCCCTTCGCTGCGTCATTCAGCTAGCTCGGGATTTGGGCGTAAAGGCCATCGAAAGAAGGCCTTTTTACTATTGGGGCGTCCAACTTGTCACCGACCTTGCCCCCTGACCCTGATAACCTAACCGTTTCAACTTTAAAACGAAATACCCTATCTCTCATTTGAGAAATTAACCCATCTGACTCTAGGCATTTGAAGATGGACAATCGTTAGGATTGCAAGAGATTTTCTCAACCCAATCGCCTCATAATCTTATTTATTACAGCCTTAACTTTCACAAAATGCCACACCAACCTGCCTCTGCTGCCCTGGCCAGATTTCGCGTCATCGACTTGACCCAAGTCAGAGCAGGGCCAACCGCTTGTCGTCAATTGGCCGATTGGGGCGCAGATGTGGTTCAGGTGCAAATGCCAGAGCACATGCGCGGCGATGACACCTTGGGTGGTCAAGAAGGTTCGGACTACCAATACACCCACAGAAACAAGCGCTCTATCACCCTCAATTTGAAAGAGCCTGAAGGCATTCAATTGTTGAAGAAGTTAATTGACCAAGCCGATGTGGTCGTTGAAAACTTCCGGCCTGATGTGAAGTTTCGCTTGGGCATCGATTACGAGAGTTTGAAGACCAGCAACCCAGGCTTGGTTTACGCCAGTATTTCGGGCTTTGGCCAGACGGGTCCACTTGCCAGCAGACCGGGCTTCGATCAAATTGCGCAAGGCATGGGCGGCTTGATGTCTGTCACAGGATTGTCCGAGCAAGGTCCTATGCGTGTGGGCATTCCCATTGCTGATTTGTGTGCCGGTATTTTTGCCGCACAAGGCATCCTGGTGGCTTTGCTTGAACGCGAAAAATCGGGGCAAGGTCAGTGGCTTCACACCTCTTTGTTGGAGTCAATGGTTTACATGATGGACTTTCAAACATCCAGATGGTTGATAGATCAAGAGGTGGCCACACAAGCGGGTAACTTTCACCCCACCAGCATTCCTACGGGTGTTTACAAAGCAAGAGATGGCTACATGAACATTGCTGTTTTTGGTTCTAAGATTTGGGAACGCTTTTGCGATATTTTGGAAGCACCCCAGTGGGTCACCGACCCGCGCTACCACGACAAACCCAGCCGCTCTGTGAACCGAGATTCATTGAATCAAGAAATCAACGACCGCCTGGCCAAAAAAGATCGTTCATATTGGATTGAAAAACTCAATGAGGGGGGCGTTGCCTGTGGCTTGATCAACAGCATGGACCAAGTGTTTGAAGAGCCTCAAATTAAGCACCTCAACATGGTGAAAGATGTGGTTTCAAAGCACCAAGGACCGCAAAAGATGGTGGGACAGCCCGTGCAGCTTGAACGTACGCCCAGCAGCATTGTTCGCTCGGCACCGCGCCGCGGCGAACACACCGAAGAGATACTGAAAGAAATTGGCGTTGAAGCAGATGACCTGAAACGTTTGAAATCCACTGGAGTTTTTTAATGAGTGACGCTAATTACACATCACCTACCGAACGGGTTGAAACGTGGCTGGATCAGACCACTCTGCACATTCGATTTAACAATGTCGCAAGGCACAACGCTTTGTCGGTCGACATGTGGGAGGCTGTGCCAGGTTTGTTGACCCAAGCTGAGTCAGACCCACGCGTTCGACTGGTGGTATTTTCCGGTGCGGGTGAAAAAGCATTTGTGTCGGGCGCTGATATTTCTCAGTTTGAAGACATGCGCGCCGCCAAAGAAGCTGTGACCCGTTATGAGCACATGGCTGAGACCGCGCTCATGAGCATTTACAACTTTCCCAAACCAACCCTGGCGTGCATCAGAGGGTATTGCATTGGTGGCGGCATCAATGTGGCCATCAGTTGTGACATGCGCATTGCAGCCAGCGATGCCGTTTTCTCTGTGCCAGCCGCCAAGCTGGGGCTTGGCTATCGCTATTCGGCCATGAAAAATTTGGTCGACTTAATTGGACCTGGTGCGGCCAAAGATTTATTCTTTACAGCCAGAAGAGTCGATGCCCAAGAGGCATTGCAACTTGGCCTGGTCAGTCGCGTTTGCGCTGTAGACCAACTGCCAGAACTGCTCAGTGAATACACCACTGCTTTGGCCAACAACGCACCCATCACCATTGCAGCTGCAAAGGCCATCACCCGAGAAATATTAAAGCCCTCGCCAGAGCTTGATATGGCGCTTTGCCAACAACTTATTCGCAATTGCTTCGACTCAGCCGATTATGCTGAGGGCCGAAAAGCATTCATGGAAAAACGCAAACCAGTCTTTAAAGGCCTATGAACATGAAGTCTTACTGGATGCACGTGGATGATGTGCCTAACCCCATTGAATTGAGAGAAGTCCCAACGCCTGTTCCAGGCCCTACACAAGCCTTGGTAAAAATTCATGCGGCAGGATTGAATCGCGGAGAATTCATCAAGGGACATGGTTTGCACGGCAGCCATGGTGCCAAGGCCATTGGCATGGAAGGTGCCGGAGAAATTACGGCACTGGGTGAAAAAGTGACCGCTGCCACCGGCCTCAATATAGGTGATCGCGTCATGGCCAGGTGTGCTGGCACCTTTGCCGAATATGCGCTCATGGACATTCGGGAAATGATGCGCATTCCTGACAACCTGTCTTACGAAGAAGCGTCGTGCATTCCACTCACTTTTTTGGTCACCTATGACTTGTTGGTCCAGCAAGGTCATCTCAAGGCCAATGACTGGCTGTTGGTCAACGGTATTTCTTCTGGCGTAGGCGTGGCTTCATTGCAAATGGCCAAGGCCTTGGGCGCCAAAGTCATTGGCACCTCTGGTTCACAAGAAAAATTGAACAAACTGGCAGCCTTGGGTTTGGACTTGGGAATCTGCACGCGTGCACCCAATTTTTACGATCAAGTCATGTCAACCACAGAAGGCAAAGGTGTTCAATTGGTCGTCAATACGGTGGGCGGTTCTGTGTTTGCCGAAAGCCTTCGCTGTTTGTGTTTTCAAGGCCGACTTGGCACTGTTGGCTATGTCGATGGCGTGTTGAATGCACCCTTGGACATCGAAGCACTGCACGCCAAACGACTGACTTTGTTTGGCGTGTCCAACAAGCTTCGTTCACCCGAACAACGCGCCGAACCTGTGGCCGGTTTTGTGAAAGATATTTTGCCGGCCTTTGCTGATGGCCGCATTCAATCATGCATTGACACTATTTTTTCATTTGAAGAAATGGTGGCCGCCAAAGCCTTGATGGAAAGTAATTCGCATGTTGGCAAAATTGTTTTAAGGGTCTCACCATGATTCAAAAATTGTCTTTCTCTTTCATTTGCCTCGGCTTGGTGACTTGTGTCACAACGGCTCAGGCACAATCAACTGCTGTCAGCAACTATCCCAATAAGCCCGTCAAAGTGGTCGTTGGCTTTGCTCCCGGTGGCGCTGCAGATTACGTAGCGCGAACTATTTCTGATTCCTTTGGCAAATCTTTGGGTCAACCTGTCATCGTTGAAAACAAGGCAGGAGCAGGGTCTAGCATTGCGGCAGAAGCTGTTTCAAAATCTGCACCCGATGGTTATACGGTTTTGATTGCCAGTCCTAGCAGCATTTCAGTCAACCCTGCCTTGAATCCAAAGCTGGCTTATGGCCCCAAGGATTTATTTCCTGTCACCAAAATCACTTCATCGCCGTTGGTCATTGCAGCCAATCCCAACGCCGGCATTGGCAGCCTTTTAGAGTTGGTGGCCAAAGCGAAGAAATCGCCTGGCACCATCAACTATGCAACGTCGGGCAATGGCTCTGCGCCGCATTTGGGCGCTGCCTTGTTTGCGCAGGTCACAGGCATTGAGATGACCCATATTCCATTCAAAGGCGGTGGACCCGCCATTCAATCTGTGGTGGCAGGTGACACGCAGTTAACCTTTGGCACACCACCCTCCGTGTTGCCAATGATTCAGGCTGGAAGACTTAAGGGCTTGGGCGTGAGCACCAAAGAGAAGTCAGTATTGGTGCCTGGCATTCCTGGCAGCATTGAAGCAGGTGTTCCCGACTACGCCATTGAGTTTTGGTATGGTATTTTTGTGCCCAATGGCACACCGCCTGCTGTCGTGAAAAAGATTTTTGATGCTGCGCAATTTGCCATGTCGCAACCTAATGTCAAAACTGCATTGGCCAGAGAAGGTACCGATGTTGATGTCTCAAAATCACCCGATCAGTTCGCAAACTTCTTGACCGAAGACGCTAAATTTTGGACCAAACTTGTGAAGAGTGCAGGCGTTAAATTAGATTAATGTTTTCTTATTAATCTTCTGTGACGCCCGTCGCTTGATCAATCTTTTCCATGTTGTCCAGCAACTTCAGCAAGTAGTGCAGCGTATGCGTCAAATCGCCTGTTGAAAAGTCAACCAGTGCGGATTCGTAATAGGCGCGAATTTTGGGTTGTGCTTCTTTTTCCCATACGTGCCTGCCATTCTTGGTCATGCTGACACGTTTTGCACGTCGGTCCAGTGTGTCAGCAGTCAATTCAATGTGCCCATCGCGCTCCATGCGCCCAATGAGGCCAGACAAATTTTGTCGGCTGACTTTCAGGTAGTTGGCCAAGTCGCCTACGTTCATCCCACCCAAGGCCTCTTTGCGCGAAAGCGCCCCCAGAACAGCCCACTGCTGAGTGGTCAATCCTTCTTTCTCAACAGCCCTGGTCCCTGTTTTATGCAACATATTGGCACATTGATATAGGCGAAAGAACAATCTATTGGCAATTTCAAATCGTGTCGAATCTCTATCAATCATAGGGTTTACCATTGGTAAATTCTTTAAAAAAATGCTTGCATTGCAATTGCAGGATATTGCATAATATATCAATACATTGACATATATGCACTCATATCAATTGCATGATGTTGACGTAAAGCATACCAACATTAGCATTCATTGGAGATTCAAAATGGGGAAATTTGAAAATAAAACAGTCATCGTCACGGGTGGCGCCGGTGGCATTGGTGGGGCAGCTTGCCGCCGCTTTGCCTCCGAAGGTGCCAAAGTGGCAGTCTTTGACATGAACTTAGAGGCTGCCCAAAAAGTGGCAGACGAGATTAAGGTGGCAGGTGGCAAGGCCGCTGCATTCAATTGCAACATCACAGACCGCGCTCAAGTTGACGCAGCGGTTGCTGCAGCCGAGGCGCAGTTGGGCCCTATCGATGTGTTGGTGAACAACGCGGGTTGGGACATTTTCAAGCCCTTCACCAAAACCGTTCCAGCAGAGTGGGACAAGCTGATCGCCATCAACCTTACCGGCGCACTGCACATGCACCACGCTGTTTTGCCAGGCATGGCAGCCAGAGGCGCTGGCCGCATCGTGAACATTGCTTCAGACGCTGCTCGCGGTGGCTCATCGGGTGAAGCCGTCTACGCTGCCTGCAAAGGCGGCTTGGTCGCTTTGTCCAAAACCTTGGCGCGTGAGCATGCACGTCACAACATCACGGTCAATGTGGTTTGCCCAGGTCCTACCGACACCGCACTCCTTGCAGGCTTTGCCGAAGGTGCCAGCAATCCAGAAAAACTGATGGAAGCTTTCAAGAAAGCCATTCCTTTGGGCCGCTTGGGTCAACCAAATGACTTGGCAGGCGCCATTTTGTTTTTGGGCAGCGACGACGCTGCTTTCATCACAGGTCAAGTTTTGAGTGTGTCTGGCGGACTCACCATGCACGGCTAATCACTCAATTCAATTTTGGAGAAACACATGCAATTTGAAGACATCCTTTACGAAAACCGCAACGGCGTGGCTTGGATCACGATCAACCGTGCCGACAAAATGAACGCATTCCGCGGCACCACTTGCGATGAAATCATCAAAGCCTTGAACAAGGCTGGCTACGACCGCAGCGTGGGTGCCATTGTGTTGGCTGGTGCTGGCGATCGCGCATTTTGCACTGGCGGCGATCAGTCTGCCCATGATGGCAACTACGACGGTCGCGGCACCATTGGTCTGCCCATGGAAGAGTTGCACACCGCCATTCGCGATGTGCCCAAGCCTGTGATTGCGCGCGTTCAAGGTTTCGCTATTGGTGGCGGCAATGTGCTTTGCACCATTTGCGACCTCACCATTTGCTCAGACAAGGCCATCTTTGGTCAAGTAGGCCCAAAGATGGGCTCTGTTGACCCAGGCTATGGCACTGCGTTCTTGGCCCGCGTGGTGGGTGAGAAAAAGGCCCGTGAAATTTGGTATTTGAACAAACGCTACTCAGGCCAAGAGGCAGTGGACATGGGCTTGGCCAACATCTGCGTACCGCACGATCAGCTCGACGCCACGGTGCAAGAGTGGGGCGAGACAATTTGTGAGCGCAGCCCAACGGCGATCGCTATCGCCAAGCGAAGCTTCAACATGGACACAGCACATCAAAGCGGCATTGCTGGTATGGGCATGTACGCGCTCAAGCTTTACTACGACACAGAAGAGTCGCGTGAAGGTGTGAATGCACTGAAAGAAAAGCGCAAACCTGATTTCCGCAAATACGCAAAGTAATTCAATACGGAGGCATGGAATGAACCCAAACCCCTACATTGATGACGATTTGCAAGCGCTGGCCGAGACGGTGCGTCGCTTCGCAGATGAAAGGGTCAAGCCTGGCTTCATGGAGCGCGACAAAACGCGCGATTTAGATCGAACTCTGCTGAAAGAGATGGGCGATCTGGGCTTTATATGTCCCGAGTTACCAGAGGCCTATGGCGGTTTGGGCATGGGTTGTTTGGCGGCAGGCGTTATTCATGAAGAGATTGCGCGTGCAGACTTGAGCTTTTCTTATCTCAATCTTTTGGCGTCATTGAACAGCCACATTCTGGCCAAATATGGTCATCCAGACATTGTTGGTCCTTGGTTGAAGAAGATCACCGCCGGTGAGGCGATCTGCGCCATTGCGTTGACCGAGCCTCGCGGTGGCTCAGACGCCGCCAACTTGCGTTTAAAGATTGAACGTGATGGAGATTTTTACGTCATCAATGGCGAAAAAACATCCATTTCAGCGGCGGATCAAGCCGATATCACGGTGGTTTTTGGACGCACTGGAACTCCT
>Ga0228703_1002392_pt1 | contig 10515 bp, 12 predicted proteins | sample McNCre217_Aug_MG_3_FD_178020 | JGI IMG/M metagenome (GOLD analysis project Ga0228703, IMG submission 178020) | Freshwater microbial communities from McNutts Creek, Athens, Georgia, United States - 29-17_Aug_MG | ecosystem: Environmental > Aquatic > Freshwater > Creek | place: USA: Georgia... | reverse complement strand
AATGCCCGCACTCTGCTTAAACAATTCAGCAGACAAATGATGGCTACCGCCAATACCTCCCGATGAAAAAGTTAGCTTGCCAGGATTTGCTTTTGCAGCGGCAACAACATCTTTGATATTTTTGTAAGGTGAATTTGGGTTTGTCACCAACATCAAGGGGCCCTTCTCAATTAAAACAATTGGCATCAAATCTTTTTCTGGGTCATAACGCAAATTGCCAAAAAGAGTTTTATTAACTGACAGCGGGGCAAAGTTACCCATGCCAATGGTGTAACCATCTGGGGCTGCTTTTGCGATAAATTCCGTACCAATATTGCCGCCAGCACCCGCTTTGTTATCGACAATAATCGGTTGCTTTAGTAATGCGCTCATTCTTTGGGCAATCTGTCGACTTCTCGCATCGGAACCACCACCAGCCGCATACGGCACAATGAATGTAATCGGCTTATTAGGATAAGGGGTTTGTGCATGAGCTTGAGCAGTCAACGCCCCCCAAACAAGCACTGCCAGAGCTATTAAATTGGCTTTTGAAATGATCATGATCAAACCCTAAAAAAATAATTGAAATGAGTCTAGCACTAACGAATCTTTTATCAAAACAAAATAAGCCTTAGAATCTCTTCATGCCCGATTTACTGAATTCTGCGCAACTGCTTGCCTTAGCCAAAACAAATATAAATAAGCACGCCTGCCCCAGTTGCGCACCACTGGTCTGCCCAGGATGGGAATCATTGCCAAGCGTATTCAATCCTGATTCATTAAATCTTGTAGGCACTTTAAGAATTGAAGGTGCCGACGACACTTGGGATGAATTCCACCCCAAGGGAACACAAATATGGTCAGCCAACGCCCCTATTGCGGTAGGCTATCACCCCTACAACAAATGCCAGGTCTATCAATGTGCAGACTGCACACGCCTCTTTTTAAGATACACAGAATATGGCGGGTATTACGTAGATGAACGCATCAGAGAACTCAATCCTGATTTAATTGTCCTGTAACTTATTTTTAAGAGCGTTGTGCTATTTCCAATTGCATTGAATGGTCCGAGTGAACCATTTCGAAGAATTTTCAACCAAATAAGCAATTAACTGCTGAGTTTCTCCCTCATGAAGCGCCTCTAGTTGCTTTTCCCCTAAATAAGCCTTGATGGTCTCTGAAAAATCATGCGCTGTCTTAGACCACATTAAATCTAACACCCCCATATCCGCGAGCCTTTTTAAAATTTGTACCTCTGCTTCAGAAAAGGTCTGCCGTGAAATAGTTTGAGCATACGCTCTCATAATCAGCGCCCAATGCTCCGTTAAGAACTTTGATAAGTCGATTTTTGGTAATTTGCTCATTTATTCATTCTAATTTATTGAAGTTTATTTTATTTATGAAGGCCTAAAATCAGGTCTAAACTTGGGGAATTAATGAGACATCAATCATCTAGTAAATACCCTAATTATCGAAGCAAGTTAAATAGCGGATTATCTAAAAGAGATAGGGAGTAATTTTGGATAGTTTAGATTTAGAAGTCCTAAAACGGGCAAATAATTGGGCGCAGCAAGGTAAAAAAGTTTACTTGGCCACAGTGGCCAGAACTTTTGGCTCAGCCCCTAGACCCGTAGGCTCACTGATGACTATCAATGTCGATGATGGTCTTATCTTAGGCTCAGTTTCTGGTGGATGTATCGAGGATGACATCAATAGACGCGTTCAAGCTGGTGAATGGGCGAATATTACTAAAGCTATATCACTATCTTACGGTGGTGATAAAGAAACCAACCAACGATTCCAATTACCTTGCGGCGGAAAACTCATCATCACCCTAGAACCGATTCACCCATACAACTGGGTAACTGAGGTGATAGAAAGAGTATCAAAAGGTGAAATCCTCACTAGAACACTAAAACTTCAAGATGGTAGCCACTCTATTCAAGTGGCTCGGAATTCAGATACCCCTAGTTTTGATGGTTTTGAATTAAAAACTGTTTTTGGCCCTAGATACCGATTACTCATTATTGGCGCCGGTCAAATATCTCAAGCATTAGCGGAGTTCGCTTTACGCGCAGACTATGCCGTGACTGTTTGCGACCCTCGAGACGAATATGCTCATACATGGCAAGTCTCAGGCGCCCCTGTTGTTCAAACCATGCCTGATGACACTGTCATCGACATGCAAGCAGACTGTCACACAGCCATCGTAGCATTAACCCATGACCCTAAATTAGATGATTTAGCCTTAATGGAAGCCTTGAAATCACCCGCTTTTTATGTCGGAGCCTTAGGCTCAAGAGTCTCTCAAATCAAGAGAAAAGAGCGTCTGCAATTATTCGATGTCACCTCCTCTGAAGTGGCACGTTTAAGAGGTCCCGTTGGCTTATCCATTGGTGCTGAAACACCTGCAGAAATCGCGATCTCGATTATGGCTGAAATGACTTTATTCAAACGTCAAGCAACACTCCATCACGACTTAACGTGGGATATCTCTGAGCATGCTTTAGCTAATAGCCAAGCATGCTCACTTAATAACTCTAGCAATTCTTAATAAGGGGAATTTATGAACTTAACTGTAAATGGTAAGTCTGTTACTTTTGATGGTGACGACAACACACCGATTCTTTGGTTTTTAAGAGACCATATTAATATCACCACACCCAAATTTGGTTGTGGCGCAGGCTTATGCGGCGCCTGTACCGTACATCTAGATGGCGAACCTATCCGCTCATGCTCCACCCCTGTATCAGCAGCAGTTGGTAGAAAAATTACAACCTTAGAAGGTCTTCCAGAGAAAATTTCTCAGCCCATTAAAGCGGCTTGGGAAGCAGAAGAAGTTCCTCAATGCGGCTACTGCCAATGCGGTCAAATGATGTCGGCAGCAGCTCTTCTTTCTAAAAACAAAAATCCTAGCGACGCTGACATCACCAGCGCTATGGACGGAAATATTTGCCGTTGCGGTACTTACTCACGCATCCGCAAAGCGATTGTCCGCGCCGCTAAGTCTATTTCTTAAAGATTGGGGAGAATGCAATGGATCGTCGTTCATTTATCAAATCTAGCGCAGCACTAAGCTCTGGCTTATTTGTTAGCTTCTCTTATGCCGATAACAAAACCGTAGCTTCTGGTAACGCTATCGTTAATCCTTGGTTACAAATCAGCCCTGATAACTCAGCGACTGTATTTGTGGCCAGATCTGAAATGGGTCAAGACGTTTATACGTCGATGACCATGCTGATTGCCGAAGAACTAGACTACCCTATCGGGAAAATCAAAGTAATCATGGCTCCCAATAATCCTGCCTTATATGGCAACGCCATGTTAGGTGGTGCGCAGATTACCGGCGGATCATCAGCCATGCGCGAAGCTTGGGACAAACTACGTATGGTAGGTGCTACCGCACGTGAAATGTTAATTGCAGCCGCAGCAGAAAAATGGAAAGTACCGGCAGCATCTGTGACAGCCTCTAATGGCATGTTGACATCAGGCAATCACCGCGCCACTTATGGTGAATTAGCTGCTGATGCGGCTAAACAGCAACACTCTGGCAAACCAACCCTTAAATCAGCCAAACAATATAAGTTCATTGGTAAAAAAGTACCTCGCTTAGATACCAAAGCAAAAGTGAATGGCACAGCGGTTTATGGCGTTGACGTACGCGAACCTAATATGTTGGCAGCCTCTTTAGCGATGTGTCCAGTAATCGGCGGCAAAGTAAAAAGCTTTGATGCTTCAGCCGCCAAAACTGTGAAAGGTATTGAATCTATCGTTGAAGTGCCTGATGGCGTGGCCGTATTAGCAAAAGACTATTACACCGCCAAGAAAGCACGCGACTTATTAAAGATTGAATGGGACTTCGGACCAAGCCGCGCAGTTAAAGACATTGCTCAAGTTGAAGAGGGTTTACGACAAGCCGCTCAAAAAACAGGTGCGATTATTAATAAAGCGGGTAATGTTGATAATCCACTCGATGGCGCGGTAAAAAAGGTTAGCGCTGAATATATGCTGCCATTTTTAGCACACGCCACATTAGAACCAGTGAACTGTTCAGCAAGCATTGCTAATGGTGAGTGCCATGTTTGGGGCCCAATCCAGTTCCAACAAGGCGCTTCGGCAGTTGCGGCGGCGGCCTCAGGATTGCCTGAGTCTAAAGTCTTTATTCATACAACTTTCATTGGTGGTGGCTATGGCCGCAAGCTAGAGTTAGACTTCATTAGTCAAGCCGTATCCATTGCGAAAGCATCTGGCAAGCCGGTACGCATGATTTGGGCTAGAGAAGATGATATGACGCATGACTTCTACCGCCCTATTAGCTACCATCAAGTATCCGGTGGCTTGGACGCTTCGGGCAAGCTAGTTGGTTTATCCACAAAAATGATATCGCCATCAGTAACAGCCCGCGCTTTCCCAAGTTTTGTGGTGAATGGCAACGACCCGTTCATGAGCGAAGGTTCAGGCAACATCACTTATGGCGTTCCTAACCTACGCATTGAGAACGTGATCCATGACACAGGCATCCGCGTTGGATACTGGCGAGCAGTTAGTAACAACCTTAACGCTTTTGCGATTGAAAGCTTTATGGATGAACTTGCTCAATCAGCTGGCAAAGATGCCGTTGAATTTAGAATGGGTTTATTAGGCAAACACCCACGCGCACAAAAAGTTTTGAGTACTGCTGCGCAAAAAGCCGGCTGGGGTAAAAAGCGTACAGACGGCAGAAGTTTAGGTATCGCGCAAATGGAATGCTATGACGCCTATGTCGCTTTGGTTGCCGAAGTCTCAGTAAAAGACAATGTGACAACTGTTCATAAATTAACTTGTGTGGTGGACTGTGGCATCGCTGTTCGTCCAGATCAAGTACGAGCTCAACTAGAAAGCGCCATCTTGTTAGGTTTCTCATCAGCAATGAAGAATAAGATTACCTTCAAAGATGGTGCGGCCGAACAACGCAACTTTGACTCTTACCCACTGTTACGTATGTCAGAAGCACCTACAGTTGACATCACCATCATCGAAGGTGGCGACAAGCCATCAGGCATGGGTGAAGTAGGTGTGCCACTTGTCGCACCGGCGATTGCAAATGCCATTACACGCGCCACAGGCAAGAGACCCCGCTCTATGCCATTTTTGGCATAAAACTGGCATTAAGATTTGCCATCAAGTTAAATCCGATGGCAAATCAATGTCTCGATAGATACCAGTATCCATAGTATCTACTTGAATCAAAGGGCCACCCATCATTAGATGACGTGGCCCTTCATCTTTCTGTAGGCTCAATAAATCTTGCTTAAAAGACTTAGGGATAAACACTGGATGCCCTCTTCGCCCTTGATAAAAAGGCGCCACAATAGCATCAGGATGTTTTATTGCGACTGCTGAAATTTGAGCAATCGTTTCTGCCTGCACATAAGGCATATCACCCAAGCAAATTAGCCAACCATCGGCCTCTTGACTATGGCGCACGCCTGCGGCAATGCTATAACCCATCCCCAACTTAGCATCAGCGTCCTCGATTAACTCAATCCCTCGATTAGTCAAAAACTGCTTTACCTCAGCTTGTTCAGGCCGAACAACCGCAAGGGGGCTTGGGAAAGTTGGCAAAATAGAATCGAGTGCCAAACCTAATACGATTTTTTTAGAAGGCAGTTCAGCTAATAATTTAGAGTTACGACCAGTCTGATCAAAACGGCTACCCTGACCAGCACACAATAAAAGAGCTTGAATATTCATCATAGAGGAACTCATTCTATCTCTTTAACGTATCAGATCCTCAACAATTTTCTATCGACCCCCCTAGGGAATTTGCTGATAGTAAATGTGCTGTTTTCCTATAGCATCTATAAGAAATAAGGCATTTATGGCACAGAACATACTCCACCATATGGCGCTTGAAGAACTTAAAGCCAAAAATATGGTGCTATATAACGAATACACCCTACTGTTTGATGGTTTAGTCAAACTGATGAGACAGGTATTTCAAAAAAATGAAGAACTTCGCAAGCTATCGAACTTAAGCCAACTCTACAACATGCAAGAGAATCAGGCTTTTATTGAAATGCTCATTCACCATGACAACCAAACTTATCGAAAACATTTTTACCTTGGAAAAGATAAAAAACAATTTATCGTCGGTTTAAACGGCGAAGGGAATGGATTTCCGACAGCAGAAGCCTGCCTGAAAAAAATTACATTTGATTTAAAAACTGAGCATCTGATTGATTAGATGCTCTTTGTTTATCGCAGCCCGTTTTGATGCTTAATTTCAGCAAGGTCCGCCGTTTCCAAATAGTGAAGGAATTTTGCGCTCGCCTCGGCTTGAGATGTTGTGTTGCTCAAACCAGCGCAGAATGTCGTAATGATTTCACAACCCTTCGGCATCAAACCCAAGACCTGGATGCCAGGCACTTTATATAACTCACTATATTGCTGAAAACCAATTTGAACCGTACGGTCAGCCACCAAGGTACCCACTGAGCGCCCTGCTGGAGCTTGGATTAATTTCTTTTGCAAAACATCGGCCAAATCCCAACGTTGAAATAACTTCAATAATCCATCACCACTTGGCCCAGTTGAATAACCAATCGTATCTACCTTCAATAAGGTCTCACGCAATGCCACCTCAGTGCTAATGTCATAGCTCTCACCTTCTTCATGAATCGCAACTGCCACATCTGAATAAGCTAAAACCACTTTGTTTTTCACGAAACCTTCAGCAATAAGCTTATCTAAAGCGCCAGAAGCTAACATCACCAAATCGAAAGGCTCTTTAGCCTTAACTCGGTCCGCTGCAACGACACCACCAACAGACTCAATAGCGAGCTCTACTGGCTCAAGACTCTGATAAGCCTTCACTAGGTCGCCCAAAAGCGCCTTAGTCGCCATCGATGAAATCCCATGTAATTTGATGCCTGCGCTCACAAATGCCTCATTTCTTGATCTAATTGGTTAATAGCCATTGGCTCATATCAAGAGTATATTAAAAATATTGATTAAAGATTAAAGTCCACATCCCGCGCACTATTTGGCACTATTTGGCATTCATGACCCTATGACACTCATCAAACCTCACGACAGAATTTCTCTTGCGCAACGGATTGGCCATACAAATGTTTTTGTAGTTGTTGATGAGTTTTATGACTTAATCCAACATCACCCCACCCTTGCACAACCATTTGGCTCTGTTGAAAATTGGGCTGACCATAAGAAGAGAATTGCTGAATTCTGGTGGACTGCTTTAGGCGGCACACCCACGGAATCTTACAAATACAACCCTATTGCAAAACACTTGGCCGCAGGGTTTAACCACACTCTTTTGCAAGATTGGAAAGCTTTGTTTAAACAAGTATTAGACAAGCATATAACAGCCGACCTAGCACTTCAATGGTTTGATCGCGTAGAGCTCATTGGTAGTAATTTAGAACGCATGAACGATCAACTGTTAAAAGAAAATGCTAAGTGAGCATCGAAAGCCCACAATTAATCATTAAAAATATAAATTTCATCTTTTATTAATGGCATATCACCATAAAATATAGCGATGAACCAACAACCCAAATTATTTACCAAGAATCTTTTATTACTGATTCTTTGCCAAGGTCTTTTCCTAACTAATAACGTTACATTTATTGCTATTAATGGCTTAGTCGGTTTAAACATTAGCCCAGTTGCATGGATGGCAACGCTACCCGTGATGGGTTATGTGGTTGGCGGCGCTCTTTCCACATCTTTGGTAGCCAAAATACAACATCGTTATGGCCGAAAAAAATCTTTCCAAATCGGCTTATTAATTGCATCGCTATCATCACTCACTTGCGCTTATGCAGCGTGGACGAGTAATTTTTGGTTGCTGTCAGTAGGTACTTTAATCGCAGGCTATTACAGCGCCAATGGGCAGCTCTATAGATTCGCAGCAGCAGAGCTAACCCATATCAGTCTCAGAGAAAAAGCAATTTCATGGGTTTTAGCAGGCGGTTTACTAGGCGCAGTCGTAGGCCCCAACCTCGCCTCTTGGACTCGAAATATTTTTACAACACCGTTTCTTGGGGCCTATTTATCACTAGTTCTAGCAGGCCTATTAGGCATCGTCATCATGCAATTTATTCAGTTTCCTGATGACAATAAAAAGGAAGTTAGTCTATCAAGTGGCCGTGATTTATCAGAAATCATGGCTCAGCCCGTTTTTATGGTGGCTATCATTGGCGCGGCGCTAGGCTATGGTGTCATGAATTTATTGATGGCGGCCACACCTCTAGCGATGAAAGTCTGTGGCTACCCATTTTCAGATACGGCTCTCGTACTTGAATGGCATGTGATTGGCATGTTTGCACCAGGATTCTTTACAGGCAATCTGATTAAAAAGTTTGGGCCACTCAAAATTATGGGCGTAGGTGTATTGCTCAATCTCTTCTGTATTCTTATTGCACTTTCCGGCACCGATTTAGATCAATTTTTAATCGCTTTATTTTTGCTAGGAGTCGGTTGGAACTTTTTATTTACCGGCTCAACCACACTAGCGATTTCAGCTTACAAACCAGAAGAAAAAGATAAAGCTCAAGCAGCGATTAATTTTTTCGTGTTTAGCACCATGGCCGTTACAGCTTTTAGCTCAGGCGCTCTAGTGACAACTCAAGGCTGGTGGATTTTAAATATCGGCTCCCTCATCCCTGTTGCATTAACTGGGTTAAGTCTTCTTTGGCTAGCAAAAAAGAAAAAGCTTAAATAGTTTTTCCATTTTTAATATAGATCACCTCTTCCCCAAAGAGGTCCACATCCTCTTGGTCATGGCTGATCAATATCATCGGAATCGACAATTGCTGCAACAAGGCATGTAATTCTTGACGAAGCGTGCGACGTAATTCTTGATCCAAAGCCGTAAACGGCTCGTCTAACAGCAATCCTTTGGGTTTAGAAACCAAAGCTCTCGCTAAAGCCACTCGTTGACTTTGACCACCAGATAACTGATGAGGATACTGATTCGCTAAATGTGTTAATTGAAACTTAACTATCCACTCATCAACATCTGCATTGGTAAATTGCTTCCCTTTATTTAACCAAGTTTTATTTGCAGAAAAAGCGATATTTTGACGAACAGTTAAATGTGGAAATAAAGCGTAATCTTGAAAAACATAGGCTAACGATCGCTGTTGAGGCGACTTATTAATATTTAAATCTGAATCAAATAAAGTTTCATCGCCCATCTTAATAAAACCACTCTCAGGTTTTACTAAACCCGCAAGCATTTTTAAAACTTGCGTCTTACCCGCACCAGAGGGGCCAAATAGAACTAAATTTTTAGCAGCGCTTTGTATTTGAATATCTAAATCAAATGACTGCAATTCATTTTGATAATGTTTTTTTAGGCGGACCTGCCAGAGCATGCTCATACAATCACCCCTGCCTCGCCAAGCGGCCCGGCATCAGTCGGCCTGATACCAACAACACACTCATACAAACTACCGAAGTCAATAACACCAGGAAATTGGCAGTGTCATCTTGCCCTGCCTGAACCGCCTCATACACAGCAATAGATAAAGTTTGCGTTTTTCCTTGAATACTCCCGGCCACCATTAAGGTGGCGCCAAATTCTCCAGCAGCCCGAGCAAATGAAAGTAATGCGCCAGCCAAGATACCACGCCAGGCAAGCGGTAACGTGACCCTAAAAAAGATTGCCGTATTACTCACATCAAGAACTTTTGCCGCCTGCTCATACTGAGGCTCCAATGATTCAAAAGCGGCTCGCGCTCCTTTGAATATCAAAGGAAAAGAAACAATGGACGCCGCAATCACCGCACCTTGCCAAGTAAATATCAAATGAATACCAAAGTATTCCTTTAAAAATTGCCCAATAACTCCTTGCTGCCCAAGGACAACTAACAAGTAATAACCCAATACGGTTGGGGGCATGACCATGGGCAAAGTGAGTATTGCATCTAATACCTCTTTACCCCAAAAGTTTTTACGCGAAAAAAGATATGCGAGAGCTATTCCTAAAACCAAGTTAATGAGAGTAGCAAAACCCGCTATTTTCAAAGTTAAACGTAACGCAATCCAGGCTTCATGCATATCAAGGCTTTCCAAATCCGTGCTTAGCCAGAATGGCCTGCCCAGCTTGAGAATTAACAAAGGTTATGAATTTTTGTGCGGCCATAGACTGTTCATGATAATCACCATGAACCTCTGCTAAAACAGGCGCTATCGGATAAAGAATTTTTTTATCAGTTGGAACCGTTATTGCTATACGTACTTTATCGCTTACAGCCACATCCGTAGCATAAACAAAGCCCGCATCCACTTCTCCCCTAGCAACATAATCCAATGCTTGCCTCACATTCTGAGAGCCAATCATCTTTGACTCCAAAACCTGCCAAAGACCAATTTTTTCCAACACCGATTGGGTATAGCGCCCTACAGGCACACTAGCGGGCAAGCCCATCGCAATCCGCTGATACTTACTTGTTGTTAAATCGTTCAATCTAGCAGGTACTTGTTTAGAGCCCTTAGGAACAATTAACACCAAGGTATTTGATGCAAAAT
>Ga0228703_1002389_pt1 | contig 10519 bp, 9 predicted proteins | sample McNCre217_Aug_MG_3_FD_178020 | JGI IMG/M metagenome (GOLD analysis project Ga0228703, IMG submission 178020) | Freshwater microbial communities from McNutts Creek, Athens, Georgia, United States - 29-17_Aug_MG | ecosystem: Environmental > Aquatic > Freshwater > Creek | place: USA: Georgia... | reverse complement strand
AAAAGCCGCTGGCGCGCGTGGTGGCTGCGGCTGCTGTGGGCGTGCCGCCCGAGATCATGGGCATCGGCCCGGCCCCGGCGATTCGCCTGTTGCTCGAGCGCACCGGCCTCACGCTGGACCAGATCGGCCGCTTCGAGATCAACGAAGCCCAGGGCGCGCAGACCCTGGCCGTGGGCCGCGAACTGGGCATGGACTTGAGCAAACTCAATGTGAACGGTGGCGCCATCGCCCTGGGCCACCCGTTGGCCTGCACCGGCGTGCGCCTGACCATCACCCTGGCGCGCGAACTGCAACGCTCGGGCCTGCGCTATGGCATCTCCAGTGCCTGTGTGGGCGGCGGCCAAGGCATTGCACTCTTGATTGAAAACCCCGAAGGACGCTGAACCCTTCCGCCCCTGCAACAAACCAAGGAACCTGAAATGAACATCCAAGGAACAGCAGCCCTCGTCACCGGCGGTGGCTCCGGTCTCGGCGAGGCCACGGCCCGTGAACTCGCGCGCCTGGGCGCCAAGGTCGCCGTGCTCGACCTCAACATGGACAACGCCGAACGCGTGGCCAAGGACATCGGCGGTATCGCCGTGTCCTGCAATGTGTCCGATCCGGACAGCATGGCCAAAGCCATCGAAACCGCTGCGGCCGCCCATGGCCCTGCCCGCATCCTGATGCAGATCGCCGGCATCGGGACCGCCAAGCGCGTGGTGGGCAAAGACGGCAGCGCCGCCCCACTGGAAGACTTTGCCAAGGTCATCAACGTCAACCTGATCGGCACCTACAACGCCGCACGCCTGTTTGCAGCCGCCTGCGCCAAACTCGAACCCATGGAAGACGGCGCCCGTGGCGTGATGGTGTTCACTGCCTCAGTCGCCGCCTTTGATGGCCAGGTGGGCCAGCAGGCCTACAGCGCATCCAAAGCCGGCGTGGCCGGCATGACACTGCCGATGGCGCGCGATCTGGCACAGCACGGCATCCGCGTGTGCACCATTGCACCCGGCCTGTTTGCCACACCGCTCATGAAAACCCTGCCCGAACCGGTGCAGCAATCGCTGGCCGCCAGCATCCCCTTCCCGTCCCGCCTTGGCAAGCCCAGCGAGTTTGCCGAGCTGGCTTGCCACATCGTCAGCAACAACCACCTGAATGGCGAAACGATTCGCCTGGATGGCGCGCTGCGCATGGCCCCTCGTTAAAAGAAAAAACCATGGCCAAAACCGTTGTTTACGAAGTGGAAGTGATGTTTGGTGACTGCGACCCCGCAGGCATCGTGTTCTTCCCCAACTTCTCCAAATGGATGGACGCCTCGTCACTGAACTTCTTTGTGAAGTGTGGCGTGCCGCCCTGGCGCGAACTGGTCAAGACGCGCGGCATCATCGGCACACCGCTGCTGGAGATCAACACCAAGTTCATCCGCCCGGCCACCTACGGTGAGCGCATCCAGGTGCACACCAGTGTCGAAGAATGGCGCGACAAGGTGATCGTGCACAAGCACATCGTCAAGCGCGGTGACACCGTGCTGTGTGAAGGCACCGAAGTGCGGGCCTTCTGCATCAAGCACCCCGACGATCCGGACCGCATCAAGGCCATCCCCGTACCCGAAGACATCAAGGCCCTGTGCAGCTGAACCGCTGCATCGACCGAACCATTCTGAACCCGTGTTTTCCACCCACCTCTCGAAGGAGACAAGCATGAACTTTAAGAAAACCCTGTTGGCCCTGGCCATCACCGCCACCGCCAGCACCGCGGCCCTGGCCGACATCAAGATCGGCGTGAGCCTGGCCCTGACCGGTCCCGGCTCCGGCCTGGGCATCCCGATGCAGAACCAGCTAAAGCTGTTCCCGCAGACCATTGCGGGTGAAAAAGTCCAGCTGATCGTGCTGGACGACGCCACCGATCCGGGCAAAGGCGCCGCCAATGCCCGCCGCTTCGTGACCGAAGACAAGGTCGATCTGATCATCGGTTCGTGCATCACCGCCGTGGCTGCCGCCATGACCGACATCGCCGCCGAAGCCGGCACCGTGCAACTGGCCGGCTCCCCCGTCGGCGTGCCCGCCGGCAAGGACAAGTGGATGTTCCGCTTGCCCCAGTCCAACACCGTGATCGGCTACGCCATGGTCGAGCACATGAAGAAGCAGGGCATCAAGACCTTGGGCTTCCTGGGCTACACCGATGCCTACGGCGAGCAGTGGCTCAAGGAAGTCACGCCGCTGCTGGACAAGGCCGGCATCAAGCTGGTGGGCACAGAGCGCTTCGCCCGCACCGACACCAGCGTGACGCCGCAGGCCCTCAAGCTGGTGGCCGCCAACCCCGACGCCATGCTGGTCGTGGCTTCGGGCTCCGGCGCCGCCATGCCCCAGCTGGGCCTGGTCGAGCGTGGCTACAAGGGCAAGATCTACCAAACGCACGCCGCCGCCACCATGGACCTGATGCGCGTGGGCGGCAAGGCTGTGGAAGGCACTTTCGTTTCGGCCGGCCCGGTGATCGTGCCTGACCAGTTGCCCGACAGCCACCCCTCCAAGAAAGTGGCTCTGGACTTCGTCGCCAAATACGACAAGGCTTATGGCGCCGGCAGCCACAACCAGTTCTCGGGCCACGCTTATGACGCCCAGATCGCGCTGGAAAAGGCGGTTCCGATGGCCCTGAAGAAAGCCAAACCGGGCACACCGGAATTCCGCACCGCACTGCGTGATTCGCTCGAAACCATGGGCCGCACCAACTTCGCCCACGGCATCATGAACTGGACCGCCGCCGACCACTGGGGCTACACCATGGAAACAGCGGTGGTGCTCAAGGTCGTGGACGGCAAGTTCAAGGTCGAATAAGACCTTCCACCTTCCGCGGGGGACTCTTGCAGGAGCCCGCCCCTGCGGCGATGTTTTTTCTTTGTAGGAGCCTGCCCCTGCGGGCTCCTACAGAGATAAGCACCGGGCTCCTCACCGTTTTCTCCAAGGCTTTCCATGGACTTCTCCATCGCCAGCATCCTGCTGCTCGACGGCGTGACCAACGGCGCGGTCTATGCCCTGCTCGGGCTGGCCACTGTGCTGGTGTTCACCGTCACGCGGGTCATCTTCATTCCACAGGGCGAATTCGTCGCCTATGGCGCCCTCACCCTGGCCATGATGCAGACCGGCAAGACACCGGGCACCGTTTGGTTGCTGCTGTGCCTGGCCGTGGTGGCTTCGCTCATGGAGCTGGTCGAGCGATGGCAGCACCACGGCAATGCCGTTCGCGCGCTGAAATCTGCTTTCAAAACCCTGGTGTTTCCAGCCTTGATCGCGCTCGTGTCCATCTGGGCGGCGCCACAGCAGTTTGCGCTGTGGGTGCAGGCGGCACTCAGTGTGGCCATCGTTGCGGCCTTTGGCCCGCTGGTGTACCGCGTGGCGTACCAGTCCCTCGAAGCCGCCACCCCGCTGGTGTTGCTGATCGTGTCGGTCGGCGTGCATTTCGCCATGACCGGCCTGGGCCTGCTGTTCTTCGGGGCCGAGGGCTTCCGCAATCCCGCCTTCTGGGATGAGCGTTTCCCGCTCGGTCCGGTCACCCTCTCAGGCCAGACCGTGATCATCTTTGGTGTGTCGCTGGCCCTGATCGTGTTGCTGTGGCTGTACTTTGAAAAATCGCTGCGCGGCAAGGCGCTGCGTGCCACGGCAGTCAACCGCACCGGTGCGCGTCTGATGGGCATCTCCACACACGCCTCGGGTCAGCTCACCTTCCTGATGGCCGCGTTGATCGGCGCCCTCTCGGGCCTGCTGATCGGCCCCACCACCACCGTGTTCTACGACTCGGGTTTCCTGATCGGCCTCAAGGGCTTTGTGGCCGCCGTGGTTGCGGGCCTGTCCAGCTACCCGGGTGCGCTGGTGGGCGCGCTGTTCGTCGGCATTGTTGAAGCGTTTGGGGCTTTCTGGGCCAGCGCTTTCAAAGAGGTGATTGTTTTCACCCTGATCCTGCCCATCCTCCTCGTGCGCTCGCTGCGCAGCGGCCACTCCGACGAGGAACACTGACATGAAGAAGAACCTCCCCATCCTGCTGCTGGCGCTTGCGGTGCCGGTCATCGCCCTGCTGCCCCTGCCCGACTTCTGGATCGCCCAGCTCAACTACATCGGTCTGTACGCCCTGGTCTCGCTGGGTCTGGTGCTGCTGACCGGTATTGGCGGCCTGACGTCCTTTGGTCAGGCGGCCTTCGTGGGCATCGGCGCCTACACCACTGCCTGGCTCACACTCAACACCGGCATGTCGCCCTGGCTCACCTTGTTTGTGGGCCTGGCCTTCACTGCCATCAGTGCAGTGATCGTGGGCATCATCACGCTGCGCATGTCCGGGCACTACCTGCCGCTGGCCACGATTGCCTGGGGCCTGTCGCTGTACTACCTGATGGGCAACCTCGATGCCCTGGGCAAATACGATGGTTTGCTGGGCCTCAAGAGTTTGTCGATGGGCGCCATTGACATTGGCCAGGGCCGCCTGTTCTTTGTGCTGTGCTGGGCCATTTTGCTGGCCGGCGCGGTGGCGCTGACCCATTTGCTTGACTCGCGGCCGGGCCGCGCCATCCGTTCGCTCAAGGGCGGCACGCAGATGGCCGAAGCCATGGGCATCAGCACCTTCCGCTACAAGGTCACCATTTTCCTGATCGCGGCCCTGTTCGCCTCGGTGGCGGGCTGGCTGCTGGCGCACTTCCAGCGCACCGTCAATCCGTCGGCCTTTGGCCTGAAGATGGGCATTGAGTACCTGTTCATGACCGTGGTCGGCGGTGTGGGCTATGTCTGGGGCGCCATTGTCGGAGCGGGCTTGGTCAAGCTGCTCGACGACTGGCTGCAGGTGGCGCTGCCGGCCCTGATCGGCACCAGCGGCAGCTACGAAGTCATCATCTTCGGTGTGGTCCTGGTGCTGGTGCTCAAGTACCTGCCCGATGGTTTGTGGTCGGTGGTGGCGCGCAAATTCCCCAAACCGCAGCGCCCGGTCAATTGGCAAAACGCCGCCGATCTGCCGGTGCGCAACAAACCCGCCATGGGTCAGAACGTGCTGGTGGTCGACAAAATTCGCAAGCAGTTCGGTGGCCTCACGGCGGTCAACGACATCAGCTTCGACATCGCCGCAGGCCAGATCGTCGGCCTGATCGGCCCCAACGGTGCCGGCAAATCCACCACCTTCAACCTGATCACCGGTGTGCTGTCCAAGACCAGCGGCCGGGTGACCTTCTGCGGCGAAGATGTGAGCAGCTTGCCCTCGCGTGAGATTTCACGCAAAGGCATGGCCCGGACCTTCCAGCACGTCAAGATGATCGCCGACATGACGGTGCTCGAAAACGTGGCCATGGGTGCCTACACGCGCGGCAGCAGTGGCGTGATCTCGGCCATGCTGCGCACCAACCAGGTGGAAGAACAACGCTTGATGAAAGAAGCCCAGCGGCAGCTCGAACGCATCGGCATGGGCGCTTATCTGCACGAGCAGGCCGGCAATCTGGCCATGGGCCCCCAGCGTTTGATGGAAATCGCCCGCGCGCTGTGCTGCGATCCGGCACTGCTGTTGCTCGACGAACCCGCCGCCGGTCTGCGCCACAAGGAAAAGCAGGCCCTGGCCGCCGTGCTGCGCCAGCTGCAGAGCGAAGGCATGAGCATCTTGCTGGTCGAACACGACATGGATCTGGTGATGGACGTCTGCGACCAGCTGGTGGTGATGGAATTTGGCACCCTGCTGACACGCGGAACACCGGCCGAGGTGCAGGCCAATCCGGCCGTGCGTGCCGCCTATTTGGGCACGGAGCATTGACATGCCATTGCAGAAACACCATTCGGCCGCAGGGGCGGCCTCCTACAGGAAGATCTGACATGAGCACCCCCCTCCTCCAAATCACCGACCTGCGCGCCGGCTACGGCAAGGCCGAGGTGCTGCATGGTCTGAACCTGCAAGCCGACAAGGGCAGTGTGATCACCGTGATCGGCCCCAATGGTGCGGGCAAGTCCACCTTCCTCAACAGCCTGATGGGCGTTCTGCCCGGCAAGGGCCGCATCGAATTTGAAGGTCAGGCCATCGAAGAACTCACGCTCGAGGAGCGCGTCATGCTGGGCATTGCCCTGGTGCCTGAAAAACGCGAACTGTTCGGCACCATGAGTGTGGAAGACAACCTGGTGCTGGGCGGATTTCGCCAGATGCGCCTGGGTAACGGCCAGTGGCGTGAGCGCCTGGCCGATGTGTTTGACCTGTTCCCACGCCTCAAGGAACGGCGCGCACAAGAAGCAGGCACCCTCTCGGGTGGGGAACGCCAGATGCTGGCCGTGGGCCGCGCACTCATGTCGCGTCCTTCGCTGCTGATGCTCGATGAACCCAGCCTGGGCCTGGCCCCGCTGATCGTCAAAGACATCTTCTCGATCATCGACACCCTGCGTCAAACCGGCGTGACCATCTTGCTGGTCGAGCAAAACGCCCGTGCGGCGCTGGCCGTGGCCGACCAGGGCTATGTGCTGGAAATGGGCGAGATCGGTTTGCACGGCCCAGCAGCCGAATTGGCCCAGGACCCGCGCGTGATCGACACCTACCTTGGTGCCGCCAAGAAATAAGCCATACCCAGTGGGAGGCCGCCCCGGCGGCCGAAAACTTCAGGAAGCGAGCCATGAACGCCTACACCCCCCGCACCGACGACATGCATTTCGTGCTTTCGCGCGTTTTGCAAGCCCCTGCCCAACTGCAAGCCCTGCCCGCCTTTGGCGAGGTCGACCCCGAGCTGGTACAGCAGGTGCTCGATGAAGCCGGCAAGTTTGTGTGCGAAGTCATCGCCCCGCTCAACCGCGACGGCGACGAGATCGGTGCGCAGTGGAAAGACGGCGCAGTCACCATGCCACCGGGCTTCAAAGATGCGTACCAAAGCTTCTGGCAGTCAGGCTGGCCTGCGCTCTCGGCCAGCACAGACGACGGCGGCCAGGGCCTGCCCAGTGTGCTCGAAGCCATGCTCTACGAAATGCTCTCGGCCGCCAACCACGGCTGGACCATGGCGCCCGGGCTGCTGCACGGGGCGTATGAGTGCATCAAACACCACGCCAGCGAGGACCTGAAAGCACAGTACCTGGAAAAAGTGGCCACCGGCGAATGGCTGGCCACCATGTGCCTGACCGAACCACATGCCGGCTCCGACCTGGGTTTGTGCCGCACCAAGGCCGTGCCGCAGCCTGATGGCACTTACCTGCTCTCGGGCACCAAGATCTTCATCTCGGGTGGTGAGCACGACCTGACCGACAACATCGTGCACCTGGTGCTGGCACGATTGCCCGATGCGCCCCCTGGGCCCAAGGGCCTGTCGCTGTTCCTGGTGCCCAAGTTCTACCCCGATGGCCAGCGCAGTGCGGTGCATTGCGAACGCATCGAGGAAAAAATGGGCCTGCACGGCAGCCCCACCTGCGTGATGCGCTTTGACGATGCCGCCAGCCGCATCGTCGGCGAACCAGGCAAGGGCCTGAACGCGATGTTCGTGATGATGAATGCCGCCCGCCTGCACGTGGCCCTGCAAGGCATTGGCCTGCTGGACGCCGCCTGGCAGAAGGCCGACGCCTATTCGCAGGAGCGCCGCCAGATGCGGGCGCCGGGCAAAGGCAAATCGGCCGCAGAAGCCGACCTGATCGCAGAACACCCGGCCATGCGCCGCATCCTCGACACCCAGCGCGCCTGGGTCGATGCGGGTCGCGTGCTGGCGTACAAGACCGCCATCGAACTCGATCAGATCAAGCACGGTGCACCCGAAGCCCAGCCTTTTGCACAGCGCTGGTGTGCGCTCGTCACCCCCATCATGAAGGCCGTCTTCACGCACCAGGCCTTTCATGGCGGCAGCGATTGCCTTCAGGTGTTTGGTGGCCACGGCTATGTGCGCGAATGGGGCATCGAGCAACACATCCGTGACGCCCGTGTGGCCATGATCTACGAAGGCACCAATGAGATCCAGGCCATTGACCTGCTGGTGCGCAAGGTGCTGGCCGACGGCGGCCAAGGTCTGAATGCGCTGCTCGACTTTGTCGAAGCCGACATCCCGGCCAAGTCGGCCTCGCGCACTGCCGCGGTGGCCCGGATCGGCGCGCTGCGCGCGGTGACCCAGCAGATTGTCCAGGCAGCGCCCAAGGACGCCCAACTGCCTTTCCGTGTGGCCGACGACTACCTGCGCGCCTGTGCGCTGGTGCTGCTGGATTGGGCCTGGCAGCGCATCGACGCGGTCGTGGACGAGCAGGTGCCGAATGCGGCCACCCGCTGGCAAGCCCCGGCGCAAGCCCTGCGCCAATGGGTTTTGCCGGAATTCCAGATGCGCGCCTACATCATCGTGCAGCAATGCACAGCGGCTTCGGCATAATCCGCGTCTTTATTTTCATCTCATGGCCCGTTCCGCCCAAACCAGTTTCAAGCGCCCTGCCGGGCGCAGCAAGACAGGATCCGGCAGCAATTTGCCCACCGTCACTGCGGTTGACCAGGTGGACACGCGCTACCTGCAGACCCTGCTGGGTTACAACGCGCGCCGTGCGGCACTGACCATCATTGAGGGGTTTCTGGAACGCATGGCCGAGTTTGGACTGCGCCCGGTGGACTTTTCGGTGATGTCGGTCATCCACCACAACCCTGGCGTGACTTCGCGCCAGCTGTGCGCGGCGCTCAACCTGCTGCCACCGAACCTGGTGGGCTTGATCCAGTCACTCGAAGCGCGCGGCTTGATTCATCGCCTGCCCCATCCGACCGACGGCCGGGCCATGGGTCTGCACCCGACATCGGGGGGCGTGGTCTTGATGCAGCAGGCCGAACAGGCCGCCACCGACCTGGAAATCGAACGTTCCTCACGCCTGACACCGACCCAGCGGAAAACCTTGCTGGACCTGCTGCAGAAGATTTACCTGTAAGCGCGCGCCCCTGCGCGCGAACATGTGTTGGCCACAGGGGCGACTGCCTGTCAGGCGGTCTCTTACTCTTCGGTATCGGGCGGGAACTCGGTCGTGGCCACCGGCTCTTGTGCCCCCATGACCACGTTGCGCAGGGTTTCGCGCAACATTTTCTTTTCGGGCAGGCTCAGGGCACGGGCCAGACGCTGGCGCATGCGCAGCAACAACTGGCGGTCAACCTCTTGCGGGATGCCCCGGCTGATCTGCAGTGCATCGCGCAGGTCTTCGCGCAGGTCTTCGGGCTCTTCGGCCCACCAGGCTGCGACGATCTCCTGCATCGACTTGCGCAATTCTTCAATGTCTTCAACGGACAGACCCATGCCGGTCGGCACCTTGCCTTGCAGCATGTCGGCCAGTGCCTGCGAATTGACGATGACACGGCGGTCGGCTTGCGACAGCAGGCGTGCCCAACCCGGATCGCTGCGCACCATCTGGGGCATGTTGCGGGCCGATTCGTCGGCCAGCAGGTGCAGACTCAGGCCGCTGAGCTGGGCTTCGTCGATGGCCCCCAGGAAACGCTCGTCATCGCTGGCCACCAGCACATGGTCACAGGCGTGGTGTTCCGCCAATTGTTTCAGGTCATGCCCAAGCGAACGCAGCAGCGAAGCACCCCCATCGGCATCGTGGGTCTGCACCAGGCGCACGATCTGGTCGTCGATGACCAGGCCATCGGAGCGGTCGGTGTACCAGTAGATGCGGCGCAGATCGACGTCCAGACCGGTGTGGGCCAATGCCTGTGACAACAAGGCCAACAAGCCCTGACGGTTGACGGATTCGCCTGTCGTCCCCACTGCACCCTGCTGGGCCAGCCAGATCAGGAAACGCGCGTCAATCAAGGCGATGCAGGTGCCACTGCGCTGTTCACCGGAGCGACGGGGGGAGGAATGGAAATAATCGCGTTTCATGAAGCGCCTGTACAAGTAGCCATTGTTAAGTGTTAACGCCGTGCGATCAGCACGGCTGAGCAGATTTTACTAGGCTTCCTGCTCGCCTTGTGACTGGCGAGGCACCGGTGTCAGGCCTGACGCAGGGCCACCATTTGTGTTTTGGTGAGGCGATTGCCATGTTGCGAAACCACAGCCGCCGCCGCACGGTTGGCCAAGGCGGCTGCTTGTGCATGCGCCATGCCATGGGTGGTGCCATACAGAAAAGCGCCTGCAAACATGTCGCCAGCACCGTTGGTGTCTACCGCCTGCGTCGGCACAGCGGGCACTTCGGTGCGCTTGCCATCGTGCAGCACAACGCAACCCTTGGGGCCACGGGTCAGACAAACGGTGCGTGCCAGTGTCTGCAACTGCGGCAGGATGGCCTCCAAATCGGTGCTGCCGCACCAGACCTGGGCCTCTTCCTCATTGGCAAACAGGAAGTCCAGTCCGTCGCCCAGCATGGCCTGCAGGCCCGCGCGGCAGAAATTGATCATGCTCACATCCGACAAGGTGAGCGCAGTTTGCACACCGTGCTGTCGGGCAATTTTCAGGCCTTCGAGCGCGGCTTCCAGCCCAGTGGGCGAAGCGGCCAGATAGCCTTCCATGTAATACACCTTCGATTTGGCAATGTCGTGGGGGTGCAGCGCATGGCGATCGAGCTGCGAGGTCGCCCCCAGAAAGGTGCACATGGTGCGCTCTGCA
>Ga0228703_1002387_pt1 | contig 10520 bp, 10 predicted proteins | sample McNCre217_Aug_MG_3_FD_178020 | JGI IMG/M metagenome (GOLD analysis project Ga0228703, IMG submission 178020) | Freshwater microbial communities from McNutts Creek, Athens, Georgia, United States - 29-17_Aug_MG | ecosystem: Environmental > Aquatic > Freshwater > Creek | place: USA: Georgia... | reverse complement strand
TACTGGAATTGGCGCAAGCTACAAAAACTTTCGACTTGGAGGCAAACAAGGCAAAAGCGAGTCTTATTTCCCGTAAAACCCAAGGTGACAAAGTTTGGTTGGTTTTTGAGAACGATTACGGTTCTGTAGATTCCTTGTCAGGTAGAAGAGTTGCATGCAGCGCGGCCGGTGCATTGATGAAATTTGGTGGCAATGGGCTGACGCGCGACGAGTTGAATCGCCGAATGGAAGAGTTAAAGGCCAATTGGAATATTGGCTTGTCAGGCATCTACTTAGAAGTACCAAGAAAAAATCTTCATGAAGCATTGACCGTGTTGTTTTCGGTATGGGCTGATCCTTTGTTGCCAAGTAATGAATTCAATAGCTATAAATCTGGGTTAGTTACCTATTACGAGTCACAACTGAAGAACCCAGGTGCCATGGCTGACAATGCAAGTCGATTGCGTTTTGATAATTTTCCAGCAGGGCATTGGAGCAAACCTCAAACTTTCGATGCGCAAATTGCCGACGTCAAAGCACTAACTTTTGATGACATGAAACGCTGCGTGACCGACTTCAACAAAATCTCACATGCACGTCTAGGGGTGGTTGGGTATTTACAAGAATCTGATGTGCGTGCTCTGTGGTCTAAGGCGGTTACTGTTGGCAATACGGCTCTCACCTACCAACGTGTGCCAGACCCAATGGCTCCTGCGCTTGTAGACACTGCGCCTATACGTATCGAGATGCCAGACACCACCAACGCCAAAGTGACGGGCAGTGCGGTGATTGCGTTGAATCGAAAGTCTAAGGATTTCCCAGCCTTACAGCTGGCAGTGGAGGTCATTGGCGGCAATGCAAGTAGTCTGATTTGGAAAGAGTTACGAGAAAAAGAGGGAATAGCGTATTCGACGGGTATGTCCGTCAACGGCTCTATGTTGGACGATAGAACCACAGTCACCCTGTATGCCACTTCGGGATCAGCGCAAGCGGATAGGGCGATGGAGAAGCTAAAAGAAATATTGCAACGCGTTTTGAAAGAGGGCTTGGCTGATGCTGACATTGAGCGAGCCAAAAAGACTTGGGCAGAACGTCGAAAAGCCTATCTGGGTAAAGAAAGTAATTTTGCGTCCACTATGGCTGACGCCTTATCGGACGGGTATGACTTTATGGCGCGTGTGCAGTTCGACAAAGCGATTGAGCAAGTTTCAGCCAACCAAGCTACAGAGGTTTTACGGAAATACCTCGGTAACGCGCCCATGGTGTGGGCCGTAGGGCAGGGGAAATGACTAGGCTAAGGACATCTGTCTGCGCTTAACATCCAACATTCTTTTTTATTCAGGTTTGCTATGAATCAAGATGTTCTCGCTATTTTTACAGCAGGTGTTGCTGCGTGTTTAGGCATGGATGCATGGCAACAAATATTGAAACGTTTCACTGGCATACCTGCCACGAATTGGGCCATGGTGGGACGTTGGTTCACGCTTACTTTGCAAAGAAGAACGATGTACCACCCTACTATTGATAACGAAGCGCCTGTGGCGAATGAGTTGCCATTAGGATGGGTAGTCCATTATTTAGTCAGCATGTTGTACGCTGTTATCTATTGGCTTTTGATGCAGGCTTCAATTATTCAACCCACACTAGCGGATGGATTTATCTTTGGTGCGGCCAGTGTGGTGGTTCCCTGGTTCTATTTCATGCCTTGTATGGGCAAAGGGGTGATGGGAAAACTCACGCCCAATCCTATGAAGGCTTGTTTGGTCTCTTTATCTAGCCATTTGGTGTATGGCACTGCGATGGGTGTTGGGTTTATGCTTTTTGAGAGTTTTTTCTCTAGCGTTTGAATTAAAGCCAACCCTTGCTTGCATCAAAAACCAATTTGCAAGAAACGATAAATAGGCCAATCTGAATCAGTCGGAAAAATAAGGCATCGGCTATCTTGCTAGTGAGATATGCGCCTGCTATAGCGCCGACAACTGAAAACGGTATGAGATAGGCTGCAGCAAGAAGGTCCTCGTAGGTGTATGGCCGTAGATTTTGATAGGGGACTATCTTGGCAAAATTAATGATCGCAAAAAGTATGGTGGCAGTTCCAGCAAATTGCGCCTTAGGTAGTTTTTGTGGCAAAACATAAATTTGGAACGGTGGCCCACCAGCGTGCGAGATAAAACTCGTAAAACCGGACAAAGCGCCCCAGAAAATTCCCTTTTTGAGGGAGGCATGTTGTGCAGGGGCATCAGCTGACTTACGAAACCACATATTGAGGCAAAAGCCAATACCTATAAAGCCAATCGCAAACTTAATCGCGACATCAGATGTCACAGAGGCGGTCAACCATCCAATGAATACGCCTATCAACGATGCAGGGATCAATATTTTTAAATTACGTGCGCTGAAATTTTTGCGATAAAGCCAAACGCCAAAAATGTCTGAAATAACATAAATAGGCAAGAGCAAAACAGCAGCTCTCACGGGTGACATCGCCAGCGACAAAATGGGCACTGACAACATACCTATCGTTGGCAGACCGCCTTTGGAGAGGCCAATCAACAAAGCACCAATGGCCGACAAGATAAAGAGGTGATCAAGCTCGAACAAAATAAGTTGCCGTTTCAAAAAAAACAAAGCTCACACACCATGCTACGCACAGAGGCCACACAACAGACAAGGCGGTGAACCACAGACTTTTGGTTTCATTTCGAATGGTTGCAATAGTCGACACACAAGGTGTGTAGATCAGAACAAACAACATAAAACTGTAGGCTTGTATCCAACTGAGGTGGCTGGTGATGGTGTCAACCAGCAGTTGTCCTTCTTGTCCGTGAATCACAGCCAGCGAACCAATCACAATCTCTTTGGCAACGAAACCAAAAATCAAAGCAATGGTCAATTCAGCACTGATGCCCAAGGGACTCAATATAGGTGCCATGAATTGCCCCATTTGTCCCGCCCATGAATCGATACTTCCCGCGTTCACACCAATGGGAAAGTTGGTTAACACCCACACCAAAAGAACGCCGATCACAATAAAGCGAGATGCGCGGTGCAAGAAGTGACGCACTTCTTGCCAACCTCTCAACGCAATTTGGCGCGCCGTTGGAAAGCGGTAGGGGGGCATCTCCAAGATGAAAGCATCATTGTTGACATAGCGGTTTTTGAATAGTACCGAAGTCAACATCGCCATCAACAAACTCATCACATACAAAGAGAACAAGACCCATGGTGCTTGCGTCGCTGTAAAAAGTGCGGCAATAAAAAACACGAATACCTGCATGCGGGCAGAGCACAAAGAAAATGGAATGACCAGCATCGTTAAGTAGCGCAATCCCTTGGAGCGAATCACACGCGTTCCCATCAATGCGGGCACATTGCAACCAAAGCCCATCAGTAGCATGACAAAACTACGACCATCCAGACCAAAGCGTGACATCAGAGCGTCCATTAAATAGGCTGCACGCGACAAATAGCCAGTGTCTTCAACGATGCCCATGAACACAAAGAACAACACAATCAACGGCACAAAACTCGCCACCGTGCTCAGGCCGTTATAGAGACCATCCAGCAAAAGGCCTTGAATAACGGGGGGCCATGTCGCCATCCAAGGCTCTAGCAATAGCGTTCGGCCTTCATTGAGCACCCACGCTGTCGCGTCTTGCAAAGGTTTGCCAATAGCAAACACGCCTTGAAACACCAACAACATCACCGCAAAGAAAATTGGTAAACCAAACCAAGGGTGCAACAAAACACGGTCTAGCGACTCAGTAAGTGCATGGGACGCTTGCGAGGGTACGCTGATGCATTGAGCAAAGGCTTTCTCCACATGACTGGCATCATCAGCAAAGGGGCGTGACGGGGAGGTTGCATTCAAGACTTGGCGCATGGCTGGCAAAAGCTGCTCCATACCTTGCCCGTATTTGGCAGATAACAAGCATATAGGCACGCCAAGTTGTGCAGACAGACCTTTTGCATCTACATGGATACCCAACTTTTGGGCTTCATCGACCATGTTCATGACGAACAACACGGGAATGTCTTGCTGCATCACTTGGTGCACAAAATTCAGTTGTCTATCGAGTTGCGAGGTATTGAGCAAAACTACCAGCAAGTCTGTCGTTTGCGTCGATAGAAAAGTGGTGACCACTTTTTCATCGTCGGAGAAGCCATGCATGTCATAGATGCCTGGCAAATCGACGAGTTGGACCATTTGGTCGCCCACCAAAAGTTTGGCGCTCAGCAGTTCAACGGTAAGCCCGGGCCAATTGCCTACTTTGGCATGCGCCCCGGTCAATCGATTGAATAAAGTGGACTTGCCGGTATTCGGCATTCCCAGCAAGGCGACACGTTTCATGGCGCGAGGGCAATACTGCGTGCTTCGTGACGCCGCAAAATCAATTCAGTTGTTCCAATACGAAGATGCATCGGTCCACCCAAGCTGGCACTGCGTAAGACGCGCACCCAATTACCAGGTCTAAGTCCCAAAGCAGAGAACCGTTTGCTCAGATCAGCTTCAACGTTGAGTGCCACGATGCGCGCTGATTCGCCTACGCGAAGGCCTTCTAAAGTGCGTAGGGTGGTTGCGTTGGTGTCAGGTTGAAAGGTATTAGACATACATCAAAAAATGCAAATAGGAATGATTTGCATTCGTCTAAAATTCTACCCCATCTGGCATGATGTAGCTAGTAGCAATATGACAAAGATTGTTTTGGATCAAATTACACGAGGTTGTCAGCATGGACATTGAAGCGAATGCAGCGCTTTTGAAAAAGAAGGGTTTGAAAATCACCACGCCGCGTTTGGCCGTGTTGGAGATTTTTCAAAAAAGCAAAGAGCGCCATTTGAGCGCGGAGGATGTTTACAAAGAAGCCTTGTCTAAAGACGGTGATTTGGGTTTAGCCACGGTTTACCGCGTGTTGACGCAACTCTCCGAGGTAGGTTTGCTGGCTGCTACCAATTTTGAAACAGGTAAAACCACCTTTGAGTTAAACGAAGGCGGCCACCATGACCATTTGGTGTGTCTGAGTTGTGGTTCGGTCATTGAGTTCAATGACGCAGAAATTGAAAACCGACAAGAATTGATTGCCAAGCAACATGGGTTTCGCTTGATCAATCATTCCATGGCTTTATACGGAGTGTGTTCCAAGCCAACGTGTAATGAAGCAAGTTAATCCCGCTACCAGGGAGGTGTTAGAGCCATTGGTGCTGCATCACACCAAGGCAACACCTCTTGGATTTTTGTCGCAAGAAGTTTTAGGTGAGGCTTACTACGCCACCACCAAAGAGCGCGAAATTCCTGGCTTTGAATTTGGCTATTGGGTCGCTACAAGGAGCGGCGACACAGTTGCTACCGTGCCGTATTTTTTGATGGACTTCAAAATTAACACGATGTTGGAAGACGGCTGGTTAAAGCGTTTATTGGGAAATGCAGGGTTTCGTATGGCGTGTATTGGTCACCCCTGCGCGGCTTTCGGCAATATTGATGGCGCGGTCAGTGAAGAACTGATGACGCAAGTCTTTTTGGCATTAAAGCAATTTGCGCCTGTTGTCTCACTCAAGGGCTTTAAGCCTGATATGCCTGCTGTTGGCTTTGTGCAAGCCAAAGGACTACCCGTAGCAGTATTGACTATGCGGGAGAATTTTTGGCAATCGATGTCGAGTGCACGACGTCGCAATATCAAACGCAAAAGAAAAAAAGCATCAGCACTGCGCTTTGAAGTTTTGAGAGGATTGCCTGATCCTTATCCACAACTGGTTCATGATCTTTACATCAAGGTGCATGACAGATCTAAGATTCAGTTTGAGCGCTTGGATCTTAATTATTTTGTATCGACCGCGCCGATAAGTCAGTATGTCTTAGCCTACTTAGGCGAAGAGTTGGTAGGGTTTGTGCAAACCTTTGAAAAAGACAAACGCATGGTGGCCCAATATATTGGGATTGATGACGCGTTCAACCGAGCCCATGGCATTTACTTCGCACTCGCTATTCGTGTAGTGGATCTTGCAATTGAACTCGGATGCGCGGAAATCGAGTTAGGCGAAACCCACTATGAATTCAAAAGAGCATTGGGTTGCTCGCTGGAAGAGACAAGTGTTTACTTTAGGCACCGCAACCCTTGGATGCACCGCTTGATGTCTTTGTTTTCGTTTGTTTTTGAGCCGAGTGAAGAAGAGTTGCGTTAGGGTCTTTGAGTTAGGCAACTACTCGCAATACTTTGAGTGATTGTTCAAAGAAAATATGACTCTCTAGTTTGCATTTACGTGCAACCTGTCCACTGGTCTGATTAATTCGCAATGTCAAAGTAACCTCAGGATTGGCTTCATCGCTTTTAAGCGAGAGTAATTGAAGCAGATAGGGAAGATCATCACCGTGGATGTAATACTGCCAGTCGTTGCTGTTGATGACCTTGCCAGAAAAATGGCATATCTCAAAAAATAGCGGTTGTAACTTGACATCTGCGTCAGCAAATTGCAGTAGAAGTATGTCGTCAAACCGCGAAAGCATTTTTTGAAAAACTGCCCAAACGGCATTGTTTTTCTTGGCAACATAAGACTGGTCGTTGTCATTCAGCAGGGCCAGCCTGTAGCGCGACTGCATCACTTTAAGTAATAGGTTGCGACTGTAGATACTGCGCTGCAAGAATTCAATCACGAAAATTGCAACTATAGTCACTACTGCAAAGTTTGCAAATTGCAGCCAATCTGAAGGGGCTGGTGCGCCAAAGGAGTTGTAAGGTTGAATGAAGTAATAACCACCCAGTACGGTGCTGACAACTACTCCCCAAAGTGCAAGCTTGTAACCATAGAGGTAAGCAATAGCAATACATGCTACGATAAAAAAGTGAAACGGTGCATAAGGTTCAATCGTTTCATGCAGTGCTAAACGAATCAAGAAAGAAACAAGCAAAATAAAAGTTGCACCAGCCACTGATTTTTTCAGAGGATACGGCACCCAATATTTTGAATTTTTAATACGCATGTCTATTACTGATCAAACATCGCCAACGTTTTTTCTCCAGGGCGGGGAAAATTGCGTTCTGATGTTACACGGCCTTGGTGCCAACGAACTGGAATTACAAAGACTCGCCAAAGATCTCCATGCATCAGGATTTTCAGTCGTTATCCCTTCTATTCAAGGTTACACATACGCAACACCTCCGCAAAATTGGTCCACATGGGTGGACCAAGTGCTTCCCCATATCTGGGAGCTTGAAAAGCAATATGCCACGGTAAGTGTTGTCGGCCTGTCTATGGGGGCTGTTCTTGCCATGGCTGCTGCACAACGACATTCAAGACCATTGGCGGGTTTGGTGCTTCTTTCCGCATCGCTAGCCTATGACGGTTGGAGCATGCCTTGGTATCGTTTCTTATTAGGTATGTCTAGTTGGTTACCGTTTGTCAATAACTACCGTTTAAAAGAGTCTGAGCCATACGGTGTAAAAAATGAAGAGATGCGAGCCGCTATCAAGGCAACTTTGAAATCACAAGCTATTTCAGAGTCTGGTGTGGGTGAGATTGGTTTTCATCTGATCAAACAGGGGCAGCTATTGATTCAAGAGGCGCGCGACAAGGTTCGGTTGATCGATTGCCCCACTTTAGTGATGCATGCCGTAGATGACGAAATTGTCCATATTCGCAATGCAGAGTGGGTGTATCGGCAAATTCGTTCTGAGGAAAAAGAAATCATCTATTTGGGTGACAGCTACCACATGATCACCATAGACAACGAGCGTGAAACAGTGAGTCAGGAAACAAACCGCTTTCTCAAGAAATCGGTCAACAGCCAACTCGACAAACCTGCATTTGAGGTGGCGCCCATTAAGTCGTCACAGATGCGTCGACTTCTGCGCAAAATTCAAGCGCAGGTGTTTCAAATTTAAGACAGGTTTTTAAACCAGCCCAGCCCAGCACTGGTTCCACCAGCTTGCCCGCCTAATTTGGGCTTGTATTCACAACCCACCCACCCTTGCCAGTGGCAGGCCTTGGAAACCTCGTCGATCACATCAAATAAGTAGGGATAGTTGATCTCGCCGATATCGGGTTCATGCCGCTCAGGCACCCCCGCAATTTGGAAGTGTCCGACACGCCCCGTTGGCAAATATTTGCGAATCTTCATTGCGACATCGCCTTCAACGATTTGGCAGTGGTACAAGTCCATTTGCACCTTGAGGTTGGTGGCGCCAACTTCTTCGATGATGCTGTGTGCTTGGTCTTGGCGGTTTAGATAAAAACCTGGAATGTCGCGAGTGTTGATGGGTTCGATCAACACATCTAAACCTTGCTTGGCCGCCAGTGATGCTGCCCAACGTAGGTTGTTGACATAGGTGGCGAGGTTGCTGGCGTGTGTCTGACCCGCAGCCAGTAAACCGGCCATCAAATGGATACGCGGGCAGTGCAGGGCTTCAGCATAACGCAATGCGATCTCGACGCCTTGCTGAAATTCTTTTTCTCTGCCGGGAAGGCTGGCAGTGCCACGCGTGTTGCTGTTCCATGCTTGGTCGATGCTGGCAGGGTCGGTGCCACCGGGGGGTGCATTGAACAAGACTTGTTGCAAATGGTTGGCTTTGAGGCGTGCAGCTAATTCTTCAGGCGTGTAGGCGTATGGAAACAAAAACTCCACAGCTTTAAAACCATCTTGGGCTGCGGCTTCAAAGCGGTCTAAAAACGGTAGCTCTGGGTACATCATGGAGAGATTGGCGGCGAATTGGGGCATATGTTTTCCTAAAAAATGTGGTTACCACTTCGCACCAAAAGTTTCTGTCAGCTCTAGGATTTGTTTCTGAGAGAGAGGCGCAATAGGGTGTGTGGCTTGGTGCATCAATTTGGCAGTTTCTTCTAGTTCTTCCAAAACTGCCATCGCGGTTGCAGGTGTGTGATGCCACACATTAGGTCCTAGGCGCGACAACATCACAGCGCGAATAGGTGTGCCTTGTGCACCATATTTCGCAATGGTTTGCGCAACTGCTTCAGCAGCTTCGACTGCACCCGGAGGGTGGTAATCGATCACAGGCACATGGCCAACTTTCATCACAAAGTAGGGCGTGATGGGTGGTAACAGCTCCGGCGTCACGGCAAAACTGCTGCGTGTTGCACTTTGCGCGCTATCTGCCAATGTCAAGGCCACGCAGTGCGTGCTGTGGGTATGGATAACGCAACGAATGCTGGGGTCGAATGCAACAGAGGCATCGTAAATACGCCGATGCATGGCAATGGTTTTGCTGGGCTTATCGCCACTGATGTGATGGCCTTGTGCATCTAACAGTGACAACTTCGCAGGATCTAAAAAGCCCAAGCACGCATCGGTGGGGGTGATCAAGAAACCATTGTCTAAACGCACGCTGATGTTGCCTGCCGTAGCGTGCACATAGCCACGTTCGAACAAGCTTTTGCCAACGCGACACATTTCTTCTCGAGCGTGCGTCTCGCTCAGTGCAGCAGAGGTGGTCAATGCGGTCATGGTTGTTGCGACAAAAAACTAAAAGCCTTGGTGAAAAAATCATCGGTACCAAAGTTGCCAGATTTCAATGTAATGTGCACACCACCCGTAGTTGTATGCGCATGGCACCAAGGAACTCCAGGGTCAATTTGGGGACCGATTTGCAGTTGTTCAATGCCAAGTGCTTGCACGCAAGCGCCCGATGTCTCACCACCTGCTACCACTAGTTGGTGTACACCCAATTGCACCAATCCACGTGCAATGGCCGCTAAGGCTTGTTCGACTTGATGGCCAGCGGCCTCTATACCCATCTGAGATTGCACCGCTTGCACAGATTCAGGCGTGGCAGTGGAATACACCAATACAGGGCCAGACGCTAAATGGCCTCGGGCCCACGCCAGTGCTTCTTGCACCAAGTCTTGCCAACTGCCTTTTAAGTGCAAAGGGTCTACTAAAAACGCAGGACGACCAGACGCCTTGAAATGTGCAACCTGTCGGTTCGTAGCTTGCGAGCAACTGCCAGAAACAACTGCCTGCAGACCAGTCGCCTTTGGCAATACGCTGGCTTGTGGTGTGGGGGTGAGTCCAAAGTTTTTTGGCAAACCAATCGCCACACCAGAACCTGCTGTCACCAGAGGCATACCTTTGAGTGCAGGGCCTAAACGCATCAAGTCGTCATTCGAGACCGCATCGACGACCGCGATGCGTACACCTTGCTTTTGGAGATTTGCAATTTCTTGCTGAATGGCCTCAGCGCCTTGTGCAATAGTTTTGTGGCTGAGCAATCCCACCTTGCTCTTGCACTGCGCTTGCATCACGCGTACCAAGTTGGCGTCGGTCATGGGTGTGAGCGGATGGTGTTGCATCCCAGATTCATTCAGCAACACATCACCCACAAACAAATAACCTTTGAAAACGGTGCGTCCGTTGTCAGGGAATGCAGGGGTCGCAATGGTGAAGTCGGTTTGAAGCGCTTGCATCAAGGCTTCGGTCACAGGGCCGATATTGCCTTGGGCAGTGCTATCGAAGGTAGAGCAGTATTTGAAATAAATTTGTTGTGCGCCTTGCGCTTGCAACCACTGCAAGGCGTGCAGGGATTGGTCAATAG
>Ga0228703_1002381_pt1 | contig 10541 bp, 9 predicted proteins | sample McNCre217_Aug_MG_3_FD_178020 | JGI IMG/M metagenome (GOLD analysis project Ga0228703, IMG submission 178020) | Freshwater microbial communities from McNutts Creek, Athens, Georgia, United States - 29-17_Aug_MG | ecosystem: Environmental > Aquatic > Freshwater > Creek | place: USA: Georgia... | reverse complement strand
CGATGCAATGTGGTTGAACTTGCAGTCGATCTGCACGGGCTAACCGCCGCTTCAGACTTGGCTGAAACGGCGGCTTAATCTGCGGTCAGCGCAAGAAAGCGTCGCCAAACCCGGCGCCACGCACGGCCTGCAATGCGCTGCGCGCATCAGCCGGCGATGCAAACGGGCCTGCGAGGACCATTTGCAAATCCTTGCCGCCCTTGTGCAGTTTCGCCTTTGCCGCTGGCAAGCCCAACGCGGCCAAGCGCTGCGACGCGCCTGCGGCATTTGCGGCGACACCAAATGTGCCAACCTGCACCCAAAGTTGGCCGCCTGATACAACTGCATCTTGCGGTGCGTTCTTGGTCGACACCGTTACCTGCTCGACAGGTTTTTTGGCTTTCTTTGGTGCAACGTCGGCAACCAATTTTTGCGGCACATCCTTGGTCCAGATCTGGTCTTGCGCCGCCTGCCCGGCCGCCGTGCCAATGCCGCGCTGCGGGTTCAGGCGGTCATCGCTCCACGCCAGTTTATAGCCTTTCGGCACCACAACCGGCGCAGCGGCAATGGCGGTATCGGCGCGCAGCACCGCAACCGGATCGCCAAGCGCCGCGCCAACGCCAGCATCGCTGGGATAAATCGGCGGACGCCAGCCGGTCAACGACCCATCGCCACGGGTGCAAACCACGGCAGTGCCGCCGTTGCGCAGCCGCACGACTTCGGCCACCGGAGCCGAGGTATAACAGCCGATTTTGCCTTTGGGCGGGCCATTGGCGGCGGCGGTTTCATAGCTGCCTTTCGGCGCGGGTTTCACCACAGCCACCGGCGCGGCCACCACCTGCGGCTTGACCACCAACGCCTCTGGCATCATCGCGCTGGCAACCGTTGCAATCGGCGCGCCCGGACCACGCGGCGCCGGGCTTGACGGCACCGCGGGTGCCATCGTCACCTTGGGTGCCGGTGCTTTCGTGGGGGCGTCTTCGGCCACCTCGATCGCCGGGGCCGCGCTAAAGCTGGGCGGCATGCCGCAGACAACTTTGCGATCCCGGTTCACCCGTGGATACCAAGACGTGCGACCGCCGGATGATATGCGCATGAAAACGCAGCCCCGGCTGTCAACATACTGCGCGCCCTTGAAGCCGGATGGCGGCAGTTCTGCCGGATCGCCAATTTGCGCAATCGTCTGCGCCTGTGCTGCAAAAGAACCAAACACGGCCGCGATAATTGCGGCCCTTACAAATCCCGAAACCATAACTACCCCCAAGTAGCATTGGGGGTAGCATGCGTCAGGATTGTTTCCGAGTAAAGGCCCCCGGTCTTTATTTAGTGCCAAACATGCGGTCGCCCGCATCCCCTAGCCCCGGAACAATATATCCATGGTCGTTCAGGTGGGTATCTACTGCCGCTGTGACGATTGGCACGTCAGGATGCGCTTCTTTCATCCGTGCGATGCCTTCGGGCGCTGCCAGCAGGCACAAGAAGCGGATATTTTTAGCGCCAGATTGTTTCAAAAGCGAAATAGCGGCGACAGAAGAGTTCCCCGTCGCCAGCATCGGATCGACCACGATCGAGATTCGCTCTTCCAGATGATCGGGCAGCTTGCAGTAGTATTGCACCGGCTGCAGCGTTTCGGGATCGCGATACAGCCCGACAAAACCCACCCGCGCCGCCGGGATCAGCTCTAGAATCCCGTCCAACAACCCGTTGCCCGCCCGCAAGATCGAAATCAGCGCCAGCTTCTTGCCGTCAATCGTCGGCGCTTCCATCGGCTGGATCGGGGTTTCGATGTGCTTGGTGGTCATCGGCAGTTCGCGGGTGACTTCATAGGCCAACAGCAGGCTGATTTCGCGCAGCAGTTTGCGAAACGACGCCGTCGACGTGTCTTTTTCGCGCATCAGGGTAAGCTTGTGCTGCACCAGCGGGTGGGAAACGACGGTAAGGTAGTCAAGCATGGGCAGTCTCCACAGGCTGAGGCTCTAGTTTGTTCAGAATTTCCGCTTTGGTATCGGCGTCACAAAACGCCGCGTCAAGCGAGGTGCGGGCGATCTTGGCAAAAACCCCATCGTCCCAATCGAAGGCGCGGTTCAGCATGTCGTATTCGCGCGACATGTTGGTGTGAAAGAACGGCGGATCATCGGTGCTGATGGTGACTTTGACACCACGATCAAACATCTCGCCAATCGGGTGCTTGCGGAAGCTGGGGTAAATGCCCAGCGCCACATTCGACCCCGGACAAACCTCTAACACGATGCCGCGTTCAGCGATTTCTTCCACCAACGCCATATCTTCAATCGCGCGCACACCGTGGCCCACGCGTTCCGCCCCCAGATCATTGATCGCCGCGCGCACCGAATCCGCCCCGCCCCATTCGCCGGCATGAGCGGTGATGCGCAACCCGGCTTCGCGCGCCATATCGAAAGACCACAGGAAGTCTTTCAACTGGCCGACTTTTTCGTCGCCACCAATGCCGAACCCCACAATAAAACCGCCCGCCGTTTCGGCAGCGCAGCGCGCGGTTTCGCGGGCCTTGTCGGGGCCAAAGTGGCGGATCGGCGTGACGATGCCTTTCAGCGTGATGCCCATATCGGCCTTCGCCTTGTCGGCCGCCTCAGAGATCGCGTGCAGATATTCCTTCCACGCCCCCAGATCACGGCCACCGCAGAAATCAGGGCTTAGGAAGGTTTCGGAATAAATCACCCCGTTGGCGGCACTTTCTTCCAGCACCGCCAAGGTCAGGCGATAGAAATCCATCGGCCCCTGCAGCGTGGTGCAGGCGGCTTCGTAGACTTTCAGGAAATTCCAGAAATCGGTAAAGCGATAGCCGCCGGTTTCGGTAAAGATGCCCGAAATGTCGATCTTCTTTTCTTTCGCCAACCCACGAATGAACGCGGGCGGCGCACCGCCTTCAAGGTGAAGATGCAGTTCGATCTTTGGCACTGCGGCAAGCGTCACAGAAAGCTCCTTCCTGGGCCATGGGCGGGCACGCCAAGATGGGCGGCGACGCTTGCGGCAACATCGGTAAACGCGCACAAGCCCAAGCTGCCTGCGCCAACTCCGGCGCAGACCACCGGAACCCGTTCGCGGGTGTGTTCGGTGCCGCGCCACGTTGGGTCATTGCCATGGTCGGCAGTGAATATCATCAGATCGCCCGCCCGCAAACGCCGCAGCACCGCGCCAACCCGCGCGTCGAACCATTCCAGCGCCCGCGCATAGCCCGCCACATCGCGCGGATGGCCGTAAAGCGTGTCGAATTCGACAAAGTTGGCAAATGTCAAAGACCCGTCAGCGGCCTCGGCAACCAAGCGGTCCAGATGATCGAAAAGGTCGGCATCGCTTTTGCCCTTATGCAGCGCGCCGATGCCTTGCATCGAAAAAATATCGCCAATCTTGCCAATGGCATGGGTTGCCCGCCCAGCGCACGCCACCCAATCCAAGAGCGTGGGCGCAGGCGGCGCGATGGCATAGTCGTGGCGGTTCGAGGTGCGTTTGAACGCCCCCGGCGTGCCGGTGAATGGCCGCGCGATCACCCGACCGACCTTCATCGCATGCAGATGCGGCGCCAGATCCTGACACAGCTTCAACAGCCGCTCTAACCCGAAGGCCTCTTCATGCGCGGCGATCTGAAACACCGAATCCGCTGAGGTATAGCAAATCGGCCAGCCGGTGCGCAGATGTTCGGCGCAGTGCTTTTCGATGATCGGCACGCCAGAGGCATGGCAATTGCCCAAGATACCGTCGGTTCCGGCCAGTTTGCACACCAAGGCGACCAGATCGGGCGGAAAGGCGGGCACGGTGTCGGGGAAATAGGTCCATTCCCACGGCACCGGCACCCCGGCCAATTCCCAATGCCCCGATGGGGTATCTTTGCCGCGCGACACTTCGGTAGCGGCCCCCCAACGCCCTGACGGCACAGCACCGGCACCAAGATTGGCCCCCGACGCCAGTTTGACCGCCGCGCCAAGCCCCAAGCTATCAAGATAGGGCAGATGCAGCGGGCCGCTGCGGCCCACATCGGCATGCCCTGCCGCGCAAGCGCGCGCGATGTGGCCCAAAGTATTCGCACCCTCGTCGCCAAACGCGGCGGCATCCGGCGCGCCGCCTGCGCCGACAGAATCCATCACCACCAAAAACGCGCGGGCCATATTCAGGCGATCCTTTTCAAAATCAACGCCGGGTCCGCCGGGGCCACCTCGGCCAAGACATATGCCGCCTGCACAGCGCGGATCGCCTGTTCGGCCGCCGCTTCGGTCGCGGCATGCACCATGCACAGCGGATCGCCCGCCGCAATATCTTCGCCGATGCCCGCCAGATCAGACAGACCAACCGACAGGTTCAACCGATCGCCTTCGCGCTGCCGTCCGCCCCCCAGCCCCACCACAGCAAGACCCAACCCTTGCCCGTCGATGCTATGCACGAAACCACGCCCAAGGCTTGGCACTTCGCGAATAACCGTGGCGGCGGGCAAGCGGTCTGGCCAGCGTTCGACAAAATCCAGCGGCCCGCCTTGCGCTGCAATCATGCGGCCAAACCATTCGGCGGCCGCCCCTGATTCCAACGCCTGCTCAATCCGCCCTGCGCCATCAGCCGGGTCTGCCGCAAGCCCGCCCAAAGCCAAAGCCTCGCCGCCCAGCGCCACCGTCACATCCCACAGCGCCGCGTTGATGCTGGTGCCGGTCAGGGTTTCCATCACCTCGATCACCTCAAGCGCGTTACCGGCGGCGGTGGCCAAAGGTTGGCTCATGTCGGTGATCAGCGCCGAGGTCATGCAGCCCGCGCCTTGCGCCGTGCTGACCAGCGCGCGTGCCAAAGCTTCGGCATCTGCGGCGGTTTTCATAAAGGCACCAGAGCCGCATTTGACATCCAGCACCAGCGCCTCCAGCCCCGCCGCAAGCTTCTTTGACAGGATCGACGCGGTGATCAGATCAATGCTTTCAACGGTTCCGGTGACATCGCGCACCGCATAAAGCCTGCGATCTGCGGGTGCGATTTCGGCGCTGGCCGACACGATGGCGCAGCGAATATCTTTCAACTGCCGCCGCAACTGATCTTCGGTCAGGCCGGTTTTGAAACCGGGGATCGACTCGAGCTTGTCCAGCGTGCCGCCGGTATGGCCCAAGCCACGCCCCGAAATCATCGGCACATAGGCACCGCAGGCCGCAAGCGCGGGGGCAAGCAACAACGACACGCAATCGCCAATGCCGCCGGTTGAATGTTTGTCCAGCACCGGCCCCGGCATATCCCATTTCAACACATGCCCGGAATCACGCATCGCGCGGGTCAAGGCCACCCGCCCCGCCTCGCCCAACCCTTTCAGCAGCACCGCCATTGCAAACGCCCCGGCCTGCGCATCACTGACCGCGCCCGATGCAAGACCTTGGGCAAACCACTGCAATTCGGCCGCCGACGGCACATCGCCATCGCGCAGTTTTACGATGATGGCGCGGGCATCCATCAGACCCGGCCTTCGTCAGATTTGACCATATGCGCGGCAGAAAACACCCCCGGCAGCAGATCTGCCACCGTCATGGATTTGAACTTTCCGTCGGTGGTGCACAGCGTCACCACCACATCCTGCGCCGCAAATTCGGCAATCTTTTGCCGGCAACCACCGCAGGGCGGCACAGGGTCGGGGCTATCAGCGATCACGCAAATTTCGCCGATCTTGCTATCACCCGCCGCGATCATTGCGGCAATCGCACCGGCTTCGGCACAGGTGCCTTCGGGATAGGCCACGTTTTCAACATTGCAGCCAATATGCACATGGCCTTCAACCGACCGGATCGCCGCCCCCACCTTGAACCGCGAATAGGGTGCATAGGCCCGAAGGCGCACATCGGTGGCAGCTTTCAGCAGTGACATCGGCGGCTCCAGTTTTTGACCATCTGGTCGAGAAGTTTGAGCCGCCCCAACCGAAAGTGCAAGCGTTCTGGCAGCATGACGTTGCACCGCTGCGCGGGGGACGGCGTTACCCTGCCCCCGCAGCAAAAGCCGAAATCAAACCACGGTCGTCGCAGGGTTACCGGGCAGCGATACCTCTAGCAATTGCAGATCCGGCGAGGTGTCGGAGTAGCGCGTGGCCATGCCCGGCGGGATCACAAAGGCATCCCCCGGCGACAGCCGATAGGGGGCTTTACCTTCGCCTTCCAGCGTCATCTGCCCGTCCAGCACAAAGGTAAACAGAATGTCGCCCTGATGCTTTGTCCACGGTGCAGGCCCGGTTGGCCGCGCAACCATGACCGAAGCGACGCCTTTGGTATTGGCGTTGATCGTGGTGTCGCGCGCTTCAAAGCCCGGAATACGGAACGGTTTGAACGTGCCGGTGCTGCCGATGTTATGCACAAATCGCTGGCCGTCCCATTCGCGGTCGCGATTGATCACGCCGTTAGGCAGCGTCATGCTGTGATCAATTTCGGTGACATGTTCAGCAGGCACACCGATTTCCACCACCTGCACGCCTTCGGAATGCAGCACCTTGTGGCGGATGGTAGGCGGCTGAATAAAGCAGTCGCCCGCATGGATACGCAACTTATCGCCTTGATCTTCATACAAAACATCCACCCAACCGGCGACACAGAAAATCAGCTGAAAGCCGACTTTGTGGTAATGCACCATGTCGGGCACCGGGCCATCGGGCACGCGGATATGGCTTGCAATCATCGCCCCGCCCAAACGGGTCGGCACCAGATCGCGGTATTCCATGCCTGCGCGGCCAATTACCCAAGGCGCTTGATCGGCAAGCCGGCGCACCACAAACGCGTGTTCGGTTTTCGGCAAGATCAGCGGCGGGTTCAGTTCGTCAATCTCTACCTGCGTGCCGCCCGGCGAGGTCAGGCTTTTTGCGCCATCGGCAATCGGATCATCAGACAAGATGCGCAAATGCGCAGGGGCCGCCGTGCAGCCCGCATCCAGCCGCAAGCGCAAGCCATGCCCCGACACCACCGCCACCTGCGGATTGTCGGCGGGGTAGATCATGTCCATCCGCATCCCCAAGGTCTTGGTAAAGAACGGCAGATCCTTACGAAGATCGGTGGTTGGCACCAGCATCTCAGCGCGAACTTCAGACATCAACATCCCCTTCAGACCGTAAATTTGCGATATAGTTCAAACCTGAAAGGTCCAATTCAAGCGTTTTATTGTGATACCACATATCAATGCGCGCACTCCACCCTTGCGAGCCGCACGGTTAGGTTTAATGCTGACCGTTGATAGCAAGCCAAGGCCCACGACCTGTCATTCGCAACCTAAGCCGAAAAGACTTGTCGTAAAGCCAAGGATTGCGAATGAAAGATGATGGTTTAGGGTTAAACCAAAATATCGCGAGGGGCGCAGATGGACGAGGCACGGCACGACAGCGCACGGCAGGCGGCACTGGATTATCACGAATTCCCCAAGCCGGGTAAGTTGGAAATCCGCGCCACCAAGCCATTGGCCAACGGCCGCGACCTGTCGCGCGCCTATTCGCCTGGCGTCGCCGAAGCCTGCCTTGAAATCAAGGCAGATCCGGCAACGGCCAGCCGTTACACCGCGCGCGGCAATCTGGTGGCAGTTGTCACCAACGGCACGGCGGTGTTGGGCCTTGGAAACATTGGCGCGCTGGCGTCAAAACCGGTGATGGAAGGCAAGGCGGTTCTGTTCAAGAAATTCGCCAATATTGATTGCTTTGACATCGAACTGAACGAACCCGACCCTTATAAACTTGCCGACATCGTCTGCGCACTTGAGCCGACCTTTGGCGCGATCAACCTTGAAGACATCAAGGCCCCCGATTGCTTCATCGTTGAGCAGTTGTGCCGCGAACGGATGAAAATTCCGGTGTTCCATGACGACCAGCATGGCACTGCAATTGTGGTGGGCGCTGCGGCCACCAATGCGCTGCATGTCGCGGGTAAGAAGTTTTCCGATATCAAGGTCGTCTCGACAGGTGGCGGTGCCGCGGGCATTGCCTGCCTGAACATGTTGCTGAAACTGGGCGTGAAACGCGAAAATGTCTGGCTTTGCGATCTGGCGGGGCTGGTTTACAACGGCCGCACCGACCAGATGACCGACCAAAAAGCCGCCTATGCACAAGGCAGCACGGCGGCGACGCTGGCCGATGTGATCGTGGGCGCCGATCTATTCCTTGGCCTGTCGGGCCCCGGCGTGTTGACTGCCGAAATGGTTGCCAAGATGGCTCCGCGCCCGATTGTCTTTGCGCTTGCCAACCCAACCCCCGAAATCTTGCCCGACGCGGTGCGGGCGGTGGCACCCGATGCGATCATCGCCACCGGCCGCAGCGATTTTCCGAATCAAGTCAACAACGTGCTGTGTTTCCCCTTTATCTTCCGTGGCGCGTTGGATGTGGGGGCCACCACGATCAATGCTGAAATGGAGCTGGCCTGTATCGACGGCATCGCGGCACTTGCGCGGGCAACCACCAGCGCCGAAGCGGCTGCGGCTTATAAGGGCGAACAGCTGACCTTCGGGGCCGATTATCTGATTCCGAAACCGTTCGATCCGCGTCTGATCGGGGTTGTGGCCAGTGCCGTGGCCCGCGCCGCGATGGAAACCGGTGTGGCGCAGCGCCCGATTGCCGATCTGGACGCTTACCGCGAAAAGCTGAACGGGTCGGTGTTCAAATCGGCGCTGATCATGCGGCCCGTGTTTGAAGCCGCGCGTCAGGTCAGCCGCCGCATCATTTTTGCCGAAGGCGAAGACGAACGCGTGCTGCGCGCCGCCAATGCGATGCTGGAAGAAACCACCGAACGCCCAATCCTGATTGGCCGCCCCGAAGTTATCGCCACCCGCTGCGAACGCGCGGGCCTGCCGATCCGGCCTGACCGCGATTTTGAAATCGTGAACCCCGAAAGCGACAGCCGCTATCGCGATTACTGGGGGTCGTATCACGACTTGATGGCGCGGCGCGGCGTGACGCCCGATATCGCGCGGGCGGTGATGCGCACCAACACCACCGCCATCGCGGCCATTGCCGTGCATCGCAACGATGCCGACAGCATGATCTGCGGCACGTTCGGGCAATATCTGTGGCATCTGGGCTATGTGCGGCAGGTTCTGGCGCGCGACGGGCTTAGTCCGCAGGGCGCGCTTAGCCTGATGATCCTGGAAGACGGCCCGCTGTTTGTGGCCGACACCCAGGTCAACCCGGTGCCATCCCCAGAACAAATCGCGCAAACCATCATCGGTGCCGCCCGCCACGCCCGCCGCTTTGGCGTCGCACCGAAGGTGGCGCTGTGCAGCCATTCCAACTTTGGCAACCTTGACAGCGACTCGGGCCGCCGGATGCGCGCGGCGATGGAAATTCTGGACGCGCGCGAAGTTGACATCGAATACGAAGGGGAAATGAGCGTTGACGCCGCACTTGACCCCGATCTGCGCGCCCGCATCTTCCCAACCGCGCGGCTGCATGGCGCGGCCAATATTCTGGTCTTCGCCTATACCGATGCCGCCAATACCGCGCGCAACATTCTTAAGATGAAAGCGGGCGGGCTGGAAGTTGGGCCGATCCTGATGGGGATGGGCAACCGTGCCCATATTGTCACGCCATCCATCACCGCGCGCGGATTGTTAAATATTTCCGCGCTCGCTGGCACGCCAGTTGCACATTACGGCTAGCCAAATGGCATCGGGCGGTATTCTTTGGGAAAATTGAACTGGTGTTCAATGCAACGTAGCGAGTTCTGTCTGCATTTGCAGGTTAACCATTCAGGTGGAGCTACACCCATGACTTCTTTCAAATCTTTGGCATGCATTTTGGCCGTCAGCACATCGTTGTCGGCCACGATTGCCCATGCTGGCGGTCCGGCAGCTGCAACGACGGAACCCGCTGTCGCATCAATCGCACCGGCAAAATCGATCTGGTCAGGCCCTTGGGTCGGCCTGTCGTTCGGTCAAGGCAGCGCCAACTACGATATCGCTGCAAGCGTTGACAGCATTGAGCCGCACCAAAAGCTGTTCGGGCTGGATCTTCCCGACCATGGCGCAAAAGGCAGCCTGATGGCCATCGAATTGGGCTATGGTCGCCAGCTTAACGACAAATGGGTCGCTGGTCTGCAAGTGGATGGCACCTCGACCAACATCACGCTGGAGACTGGCGTTTCGCAAGGCGAGGCTTCGGCATCGTATCAGCTGAAGCAAAAATCGCTGCTGTCGGGTCTGGCTCGCCTAGGCTATCTGACCTCGGAAGAAACCTTGGTTTATGGCCTGCTGGGCGTGACCAACGGCACGTTTGAAGGCAGCTATTCGTCAACAGACGGCATCGATACCGCCGGAAGCTCTTACGACTTTTCCGCTACCGGTCTGACGATCGGCGCGGGCATGGAAACTCGTCTTAGCGCCCGCACCTCGTTGAAGCTGGAATATCGGATGACCGATTTCGGCGATTACAATCTGGCGCACGAGCAAGTCGGTGACAACACCGAGTTCAATGCCGATATGGGCACCACCGCACAATCGTTCCGCGCAACGATCGTGATGCACTTCTGATAATCACCGGCTGGCGTTGCAAACCTGCGCTGCAGACTTCGCAACGCCAGCCGGTAAACTTTGCAAACTCTGCGAGTTTTCAC
>Ga0228703_1002380_pt1 | contig 10543 bp, 10 predicted proteins | sample McNCre217_Aug_MG_3_FD_178020 | JGI IMG/M metagenome (GOLD analysis project Ga0228703, IMG submission 178020) | Freshwater microbial communities from McNutts Creek, Athens, Georgia, United States - 29-17_Aug_MG | ecosystem: Environmental > Aquatic > Freshwater > Creek | place: USA: Georgia... | reverse complement strand
TCAACATCAGAAACGCGCACCGTGCTGTGCAGCAGGGGTCGCGAAAACGCAATTTTCACAACGCGGCTGTTCCTGAGCCGCGCAGCCAAATTGCGCATTCTTTGCGCCAGAACAAAGCACGCCAACGGCAATGGTTCAGACTGAACCCATCAACCGGAGAACAAGATGACGGATGCGATAGAGCCTTGGGCCGTGGATGAAATCCGCAGGCGGCTACTGGTCGCGCAAAGTTGGACGGTGCATCAGGCCTCTGTCCATCAGGCCGAACTGCACACCCTGGAGGCTGCGCAGCTTGCCAAGTCGCAGCAGTTGCAGCACCTTCAGCCAGAGCACAGCACGCTCAACGCGCAGCATGTGGATGTGGACGCCTGAAGCAGCAGGCTTACACGCGCCAGTTTTGCGGGTTGAGCAATTCATTCACCAGCAGCAATATCCGGGGCTCTACCCGCTCAAAACGCAAGCCGTGGTGGTGGCCCGTGACCTGCCCTGACGTGTTGCGCAGGGCTTGCACTGTCTGAATGACAGCGTCGAGCATGACTTGTTCCTGGGTGTCTGTGGCTGCCAGATGGAAGTCCAGTTGCAACCGAATTGGCTGTCCCACGGCGCCCAGGGCGGATGGACCGACCAAGGCGGCTCCGCTGCCGCTGAGGTCTTGAAATTGGAAGCCCTCGGTTGGCTGTCCTTGTGCGCTGCTGGTCGCAGCTTGTGCAATGCGCACGGGCAGCGCGCATTGCACCCGCTCGTGTGAGCGAAAGCGCACTTGCCGGATGCGCTCGGGAAAGCCCAGCAGCATGTAGTTGCGTGGGTTGAGCATCTGGGTCTGCAGTCGGCATTGAAATTCATACAGTGCCACGCCGCAAAACACGCGCACCTCCAGCAGCTGCCCTTCGTCCAGCACCACGGTCCAGCCGTTCTCCACAGGCACTCGCACCATCACAAATTCCTGGTCCGCATAGCCGATCAGGCGCGTGTAGTACTTGCGGGGCTGTGGGCCCTGGGTGATCAGCTGCACCGTTTGCCCAATCCGCAAATTCAATTCGGACAGTTTTGGACTCTGTTCGCTTGTTTTCTCGTTTTTCATGCGTTTTTGTGCCTGTGTTGTTTTTTCCAAATATCATAAACAATGTGTTCATCCGCTCAACGGAAAGGATCTCCTGTGTCTACCTTGCCCTTCTTGTCATGGCGCCTGCTTTACAAAAAGCTCATGTGGGTGCTGTTTGGCAAAGTCATCTTTCCCGAGCGAGAGGAATACCAGGAGTTTCGTTACAAGTTGCTGATCGTGCTCTTGGCTTCCGGCGCGTTCGTCACAGGCCTGTTTGTGCTGGGCACGCTCAGCGCGGTCAACCCGATCGCCAGCGCGCACCAGAAGTCCATGGTCTTTTTTACGGTGGCATCCATCCTGCTGTGGTTGTGGCTGAGGGGCGCGCCCGCGCGTTTTGTGCCTGCCGCCTGGATGTATGAAGCGCTGTCGCTGTGGGAGGCCATTTCGTCGCTGATTTATGTGTCAGAAGACGAGCTGCGGCTGTTGTGGTTTTTTACCAATGTGCCTGGTGTTTTCATTTTGCTGGGCAGGCGGGCTGGCTGGCTGATCACGCTGGGCACCATGTTCGGTCTGGCCTTGGGCAACGCCCACCTGGATCGGCATTATTCGCCCAATGCCATGGCCACATCGTTGTTGTGCCTGTTGTACCTGGGCATCTTTTTCCACACTTATGTGGGCCGAACTTTTTCTTATTTCAACCGCATGCGCGACTACAACACTCGCCTGCAGGACTTGGCCAGCCACGACCCGCTCACCAAGGTGTTCAACGCCCGTGCCTACTACGCGGCATGCGAACAGCACATCACCCACAGCCAGCGCAGCGGTCAGCCGTATTCGGTGCTGTTCATCGATCTGGACCACTTCAAGCGCATCAATGACACGCATGGTCATGCGGCCGGAGACGAGGTCTTGCGTGTGGTGGCCAGAACTTTGGGCGAACGTCTGCGTGGCTCTGACCTGCTGGGTCGCATTGGCGGTGAAGAGTTTTCGGTTTTTCTGCCGGACACGCCACTGCAGGGTGCATTGCAGCTGGCCGAAAATCTGCGCTCGGCTATCGAGCAATGCTGTCCCGACATTGGCAGCACCACACTGGCCATCACGGCCAGTATTGGTGTGGCCACACGCAGCCACAGTGCACAGAGCATGGATGCCATTCAGCAACATGCCGACCAGGCCATGTACGAGGCCAAGAAGGCCGGGCGTAACCGGGTGTCTGCTTTGCAGAGGGATGCGGTGTAGGGACTGCAGGCCTTCAGTTCTAGGCGTAATGGATCGTTGTGCAGAAAATCTCCGGTGCGTAGCATCTGTGCATGCTCAAAGATGTCATGTACCGGATCTTGTTTCTCGCTTTTTGTATTGCTGCCAGTCTGAGCGTGTCGCAACTGTCTTCTGCCCACGCACATGCATCAAGTGAATTTTCATTGCCTTTGGGAGACGATGAACATGAATTCAAATTCATGGGCCAATGCCCTAATGGGGCAGCCTATTCATTGGTCGCTTACGAGCGGCATGTCAATGGCGTGAATACGCCGCACTATGACTATGAAGGCCCCGTTGGCAAAGGGACGGTCAAGTCCCGGGTTCAGCCACGGGTGATGGCGGCGCGCATTTGCCGTGAGTTGGCAGAGATTTCAGACGATCCCAACCTGGATTGAAACTGGCCCTGCACCGGGCAAGAGCTCTTGGGCCAGCATGCCGAGTTGTCCTGTTCTGAACACCGCCCCTTGGGCTGCGCAGGGGGGCCGTGTTCTTAGTGGCATGTGTGATTGGCGCTGAGGCTTTTCATCCGTTCCAGCAGTCCAACTCCGGTTTTGTAGGATTTCATCTTGGCATTAGCCAGAAACGGGTTGTGCTTGCCGGCCTCATCCACTCTGGACACCACCCTCAAGACCTGTTCGGCATTGACTCGGCCATGGGTGCAAATGGCCTTGCTGTTGCTGGCCGTCAACGGCTCCAGGCAAGGTTGCAAATGGTTGCTCAGGGTTTCGTCCAGCTTGCTCAGCTCATCTGCTTTGCTGATGTAGCTGACGCTGATGTTTTGTACTGATGCAGGCAGTGGGCCGCAGCTTGGTTCTGCTTGCACCGCAGTCGCAAGACCGATTTGCAAAATGGCGGCAATGCACAGGGTGACCAGAAGAGGTTTGGTGTTCATGGGCTCGGGGTCAAGGCGTTGGATGTCACCCTCGGAGTCTAGAGCAGGAGCAGGCGTTGAACAATCGAGCTTGCGTGAGTCAGGGCTCGCGGCAGTGGGTCAGTGCCTGGGCAAACTGGCCGATGTAGGCAATGCCCTTTTTGGTGGGGACCATGAACTTGATGCGAACGTCTGTCTCGCCTTTTACGGCTTTGACGAGCCTGCGCTTGCGCAGTGCGGCCAGGCGCTTGAACAGCGTGGCGTGGGCGCCCAGCCTTTCCAGGCCAATGGCCTGGCTCACGGACAGCGGTCTGTCTTGTGCCCAAGCCAGCACGATTTCCTCAAACAAGGCCAACTCATGAACGCTCAAAGCGTTTTGGCTGGACTTCAATGCCGACGACAAGCGCAAAAAGCGCATGTAAGCGGCAAAGTGAGGGTTGGATGGAGGGTACATTTTGCAAAAATATTGATCAATAATATAAAAAATTCGATTAATAGAAAATAGACTGTAAGTAACAATTTTGACGAATCGCTGCGTGCTGCGCCAGACCTGGGCTTGATTCGCTACATTTAGCACGTCAAGCTTGTAAAAAAGCGAATTCAAAACGGGCGCTGTCTGGGTGGGCTTTGGGCCTGCGGGCTGGCTTATTTCAGACACTGGAGTGTGGAACGTGCGCATCACCGCTGGATGGACTGTCGTTGTGCTTTACGCCCTGCTGGGCGCTTTGGGCCTGACGCTGGCCATTCCGCCGGGCTATGCCAGTCCGGTGTTCCCGGCCGCTGGCTTTGCTCTGGCAGTGACTCTGCACCGTGGCGTGGCTGTCTTGCCTTGGGTCGGACTGGGTTCGCTGCTTCTCAATCTGGGGCTGGCTGCCCGTTCGGGGCATCTGGGCACAAGTGCTGTGGTGGCGGCGGTGTGCATTGCCATCGGGGCCAGCTTGCAGGCCTGGGTGGGGCAGCGCTGGGTGACGCGGCGCCTGGCTGACGGATGGCAGCGCCTGGAGAGCGAAGCGCAATTGGTGGCATTGCTGTTGTTTGGGGGCGTGCTATCGTGTCTGGTGTCTGCCAGTGTGGCGGTGACCACGCTGTGGCTGCTGGGGGTCATCGCATCGGCATCATGGGGGGTGAGCTGGTGGACCTGGTATCTGGGTGACTTGCTGGGCGTGGCGGTGTTTGCCCCCATGGTCTTGCTGATGCTGGCGCCGCAAACCGAGCTGCTGCGCTCGCGCAAGCGCACCATCGTCGGACCGACCTGTGTGGCCTTGTTGCTGTCGGTCTTGTTGTATGCCGGGGCCAATTATTTTGAGCGGCGCCAGGTACAGGGCAGGGTGGAACACGAGGGCGCAGCCCTGGCCAAGCTGGTGCATGACCGGCTGATCACGCACCAGACGGTGTTGTCGTCGCTGGCGCACTTTGTCGAGGCCAATCCGGACTTCAGCTACAAGCAGTTCGAGCTGTTCACGAAGGCCGCACTCAAGGACAGTCAGGACGTGTTTGCCCTGAGCTTCAACGACGCGGTGGCGCGCGATCAGTTGCTGACTTATGAAGCCAAGGTCAACCAAAATACCACACTCAAAGGCTTTCGTGCCGTCGAGCGCAATGCGCAGCGCCAGCTGGTGCCTGTGGCGCCACGCGAGCGTTATGTGGTGGTGCGCTACATCGTGCCGCTCAAGGGCAATGCGCCAGCGGTGGGTTTTGACATCATGTCAGAGCCGGTGCGCCGCAACGCCATTGAGCGCGCCCGCGCTTCGGGCAAGGTGGCAGTGACCGCGCCTTTGCGCCTTGTGCAAGAAGATGCCGTGCGCACCGGTGTGCTGGTGCTTGAGCCGGTGTACTGGTCTGCTGCGGTCGAGGCCGCCGAACCGGCCATGCCCAGCGAGCCTGTTGGTTATGCGGTGGCGGTGCTCAAGGTCGATGAGCTGATCGACATTGCCGTGGGCAAGCACTTGCCCGCAGGCCTGAAGTTCCAAATCCGGGACAGCCAGGTGGACGATGCGGGGCTGCGCTTTGCAGGAAGCAAGCCGGCTGCTGCTGTTGACAGTTACCGCCACTGGAGCACTCTGATCCCCATCGCTGATCGGCAGTGGGCATTGGACGTCTGGGCCGAGGACGCGTTTGTTCACCAAAGCCCGCACTGGCTGTCCTGGAGTGTGGGGGTGATCGCCCTGCTGTTCACGGTGCTCTTGCAGATTTACCTCTATGGCATGACCGGGCGGGTGTTGATCATGCGCCGTCAAAATCAGCAATTGCTGGAGAAACAGGCCGAACTGCAATTGGCGGACACGGTGTTCAACAACACGGCCGAAGCGATTGTGGTCACCGACCCGCAGGGCCTGATCATCTCGATCAACCCGGCGTTTGAAGTCATCACCGGCTACGCGTTCGACGAGGTCAAGGGCCGCAAGATGAATGTGCTCAGTTCGGGCCAGCACCCACGCGACTTTTATGAGGCGCTGTGGTGGCGCCTCTTGGCCGAGCGCCAGTGGCAAGGGGAGGTGATCAATCGCCGCAAGAATGGTGACATCTACACCCAGCAACTGACCATCTCGACCGTCAGCGATGCCCACGGCGCTGTGCTGCAGTACGTGGGCACCTTCTCCGACATCACCGAACAGAAGGCGGCGCTGCAGAAAATCGAGTTCATGGCCTACCACGATGCGCTGACTGGCCTGCCCAACCGCCTCCGAGGCGAGCAGCGCGCCCAGGAGGCCATGGTGCGTGCCCACCGCTACGGCTACCAGGTGGCCGTGCTGTTCATGGACCTGGACCATTTCAAGCTGGTCAACGACACCTATGGGCACAGTGTGGGTGACCAGTTGCTGCAGGCGGTGGCCAGCCGTCTGCGCCGCCAGGTGCGGGCGGAAGACACCTTGTGTCGCATCTCGGGCGATGAGTTCATGCTCATCCTGGAGCACCTGCGCGACTCCACCAATGTGGCTTCGACTTGCGACCATGTGCTGGCCGCTTTGGTCGAGCCTTACCAGATCGATGGCCGCATGGTGCAGACATCCCTGTCGGTGGGTGTGGCGGTTTATCCCGGTGACGGCGACAGTGTGGCAGACCTGTTGCGCAAGGCCGACACCGCCATGTTCGAGGCCAAACAGGCCGGGCGCAATACCTACCGCTTTTTTGACGCGGGCATGAACCGTCGTGTGGTGGAGTTTGTTGAAACACGTGACGCGCTGGCGCAGGCGGTGCAAAACGGTGAGTTTGAGCTGCACTACCAGCCCCAGATCCGCCTGCAAGACCAGGCCGTGGTGGGGGCCGAGGCCTTGCTGCGGTGGCGCCACCCGGTCAAAGGTCTGCTGGGGCCAGGGCAATTTGTGTCGATTGCCGAGCAAAGCGGGTTGATTGTGCCGATCGGTGCTTGGGTCTTGCAGCAAGCCTGTCAGCAGATGAAGGCCTGGGTGGAGTCGGGTTTGCCCATCAAGACCCTGGCTGTGAACCTGTCTGCCGTGCAGTTTCGGACCGGTGACATTGAGAAAACCGTGGTCGATGCGCTGGCCGATGCGCAGCTCTCGCCCGCGTGCCTTGAGTTGGAGCTGACCGAATCGATTTTGATCAGCGACAAAGACAAGGCGCTGGGCGTGCTCAAGCGACTCAAGGACCGGGGACTGCGGCTGTCCATCGACGACTTTGGCACGGGCTACTCGGGCATGGCCTACCTCAAGCGTTTCCATGTAGACAAACTCAAGATCGACGCCTCGTTCGCCGCCGATGTGGGCAAAGATCCCGAGGACACCGCCATCGTGCGCGCCATTTTGCAGGTGGCGCAGACCCTGGGCTTGGAGACCACGGCCGAAGGGGTGGAGCAAACGGAGACCGCGACCGTCCTGCGCGATATGGGCTGCACCCACATCCAAGGCTATGTGTACGCCCCACCCATGCCCGCCGAGGCATTCAAGGCCTGGGTGCTGGGCTATCGGGGCAGGGTGCTTTAAAGCGGCGCGTCTTCTTCGGTGCCGTCCGCAGCGAGCGTGTCGCTGGCATCACGCTTGAGCGTGCTGAGTTTGCGCGAAGCTTCGCGCACCGACTCTTTCTCGTCTGCACCGGCAAACTTGCTGTACTTGTGCAGGATCGGCACCAGCTGGCCGTAAATGCGTGGCGTGCCGGCCAGCACTTCGCGCTGTTCCAGAAAGTCGGACTCGCCTGTGAAGTTGCCCACCAGGCCGCCGGCCTCGGTGACCAGGAGCGAGCCCGCGGCCACGTCCCAGGGGGACAGACCGGTTTCAAAAAAGGCTTCGGTGAACCCGGCGGCCACATAGGCCAGGTCCAGTGCAGCAGAACCGGGGCGGCGCAGGCCGGCGGTTTTTTGCATCACGTCGCCCATCATCAACAGGTAATTGTTGAAGTTGTCGCCCGGACGGAAGGGGAAGCCGGTAGAGATCAGGCATTCCTTGAGTTGGGTGCGCTTGCTCACGCGGATGCGGCGGTCGTTCAAAAAAGCGCCGCGGCCACGGGTGGCGGTGAACAGGTCGTTGCGGGTGGGGTCGTACACCACGGCCTGCTCGATGCGGCCGCGCACCTGCAGCGCAATGCTCACGCAATAGACCGGAAAGCCGTGGATGAAGTTGGTGGTGCCGTCCAGCGGGTCGATGATCCAGATGTGGTCGGCGGAGGGGTTGCCATGCTGGCTGCCCGACTCTTCGGCCAGGATGCCGTGGTCGGGGTAGGCGGTCAGCAGGGTCTCGATGATGGCCGCCTCACTCGCGTGGTCCACTTCGGTCACGAAGTCGTTGACCTGCTTTTGCGAAATGCGCACGGCTTCGACGTCGAGCGCAGCGCGGTTGATGATGGCGCCAGCGGCGCGCGCAGCCTTGATGGCCACGTTCAGCATGGGGTGGAGTGAGGAGGACATGAATTGTTAAGAACCGTTGAGGCCGGCGCTCGATCGCGCAGGCGAAAGGCGGATTTTCTCATGAAACCCCCACACCCTGCTGGATGGGACAATCGGCCCCATGCAAACCCGATTCATCCTGATCGAAACCAGCCACGCTGGCAATGTGGGCGCCGCCGCCCGTGCCCTCAAAGTCATGGGTTTTGACGAGCTGGTGCTGGTCAAACCCCGCTGGCCCAATGTGCTGCGCAAGGAAGAAACCATCCAGCGTGCCAGCGGCGCCAACGACGTGCTGGCCAAGGCGCGTGTGGTTGAGACCCTGGACGAGGCGCTCGACGGGATCACCCATCTGTGCGCTACCGCCATGACGCCGCGTGACTTCGGCCCGCCCACGCGCAGCCCGCGTGAGCACTTTGCCGGGCTGCTGAGACCCGGGCAAGGCGACCATTCGGTGGCCTTTTTGTTCGGCTCCGAGCGTTTTGGCATGAAAAACGAAGACGTTTACCGCTGCCACGTGGCCTTGTCGATCCCCACGGCGCCCGACTTTGGATCGCTCAACCTGGGTTCGGCCATCCAGGTGATTGCCTACGAGTGGCGCCAGGCGCTGGGCGGCTTTCCGGTGCAAGCAGCCACAGCACCTGCGGACAAGGCCGACGCACAGCAGGTGGCGGGCATGCTGGGCCACTGGGAGCAGGCCTTGACCGACATCGGCTTTCTGGACCCGGCCTCGCCCAAAAAGCTCATGCCGCGCTTGAACCAGCTTTTCAACCGGGCAGACCTGCAGCAAGAGGAAATCCACATCCTGCGCGGGGTGGCCAAGGCCATGAGCGAGACAGTCAAGGCGAAAAGGTAGACTCGCCACCATGTTTGCCCGCATCCGTTCCGACATCCAGTGCATTCTTGAGCGCGACCCGGCGGCCCGCACCGCGTGGGAGGTGCTGACCTGCTACCCAGGTTTGCATGCACTGGTATTGCACCGCTGGGCACACGCCTGCTGGACGCGGGGCTTCAAATGGTGGGGCCGCTTCATCTCGCACCTTGCGCGCTGGCTGACCGGCATCGAAATTCACCCCGGCGCCAAAATTGGCGAGCGGGTGTTTTTTGACCACGCCATGGGCGTGGTAGTCGGTGAAACCGCCGAAATTGGCGACGGCTGCACCATCTACCAGGGCGTGACTTTGGGCGGCACCTCGCTTTACAAAGGTGCCAAGCGGCACCCCACGCTGGGCAAAAATGTGGTCGTGAGTGCCGGGGCCAAGGTGCTGGGCGGTTTTGAGGTGGGCGACAACGCCAAGATTGGCAGCAACGCGGTGGTCATCAAGCCGGTCCCCGCAGGCGCCACGGCGGTGGGCATTCCGGCGCGCATCATCCCGTCCAAAACGGGCGAAAGTGCCGACGTGTCCGAAAGCAAACCCCAGTTCAACGCCTATGGCATCACGCAAGACGATGACCCGCTCAGCCAGGCCATGCGTGGCCTGATCGACAACGCCTCGTCACAAGAGCACCAGATTGCCCTGTTGTGGAAGGCGCTGGAGCAGTTGTGCGCGCAGCAAAAAGTGGCCATGCCAGGCGAAGCCCAGAAGTCCGAGGCTTTTGAGGCCGACAAGCTCAACCAGCTGGTGGGCAAGTAGGCGCGACAGGGTGCGTGGCGCCTACGGTTGTCCAGTCAATCCCCGTCGGCGTTCATACAGGCTCTTGTAGCGTTGTAGCGCTTCGGGATCGGTGCTGCTTTGGGCCAGCGCCTCGGTTTCGAGTTGCTTGAGCCGGTCAATCAGCATCAGGTTGAGCAGGCGGCGCAGTTCCTGACGCGATTCGAGCACATCCGGGGCCTCGGCCTGGTCGTGGGTGTGCAGAGCTTGCTGCTGCATCCAGCGGGCGGCGTCCGGGGCAAAGGGCTGGTCGTGCATTTCGGTCTGCAGGGCCGACCAGCCCAGCGGGCCATGTTCGTGGAACTGCGACTCCATCCAGACAAACAGCGGGCCGTGCGGCGCAGGCAGGGCGCACAGCATGGCCTGGTCTTCGCCAGCCAGGTTTTCCCACAAGGCCATGTTCGACAGCAGCAGCCGCGCTGCATGGTCGGCGCGGCTGGCAGGCTGTGTGCGCGGACCGGCGGGGTAAGAGGGGGGGGCGTCTTTTTTCCAACGATCTGACCAACGGCTGTTCTTGCCGCTGTCTTTCTGGAAGGGGCGATCCCATTGGCGTGCCGCTGGGGCGCCGTAGGTGGCGGGTTCGGCGGGTGCCATCGCCGTGGGCGGGGTGGTGCTGGTCGGGGCGTGGCGGTGGTCGCCAGCCGCCTGTTGCCCCCACAGACGCTCCAGTTGCGAGGCATCGAGTGCAATCAGCTGGGCCAGTTCGCTCAGCAGCTGCTGTTTGAACGCGCCCTCGGGCAGCAGTTGCCACAGCGGACGGGCCTGGCTGGACAGGCGGGCGCGGCCTTCGGCGCTGGCCAGGTCGCAGTCCACACTGGCGGCTTCGATCAGGAAGCGCGAGAGCGGCGTGGCCTGACGGATCTGCTCGGCAAACGCCTCCTGGC
>Ga0228703_1002377_pt1 | contig 10561 bp, 6 predicted proteins | sample McNCre217_Aug_MG_3_FD_178020 | JGI IMG/M metagenome (GOLD analysis project Ga0228703, IMG submission 178020) | Freshwater microbial communities from McNutts Creek, Athens, Georgia, United States - 29-17_Aug_MG | ecosystem: Environmental > Aquatic > Freshwater > Creek | place: USA: Georgia... | reverse complement strand
TGTTTATGCACGTGCTTATTTAGAAGGACGTTTGACCGAAGAGCAGTTGCTCAACTTCCGCCAAGAGGTGGACGGCAAAGGCCTTTCTAGCTACCCCCATCCGAAATTGATGCCAGAGTTTTGGCAGTTCCCAACGGTCTCGATGGGCTTAGGCCCCTTGATGGCGATTTACCAAGCCCGCTTTCTGAAATACCTGCATGCACGTGGTATCGCCAATACCGAAAACCGCAAGGTGTGGGTGTTCTGCGGTGACGGTGAAATGGACGAGGTGGAGTCACTCGGCGCCATCGGTTTAGCCGCACGTGAAAACCTTGACAACTTGATCTTTGTCGTGAACTGCAACTTGCAGCGTTTGGACGGTCCTGTGCGCGGTAACGGCAAGATCGTGCAAGAGCTCGAAGGCGAGTTCCGCGGCTCTGGCTGGAACGTGATCAAGCTCTTGTGGGGCAGCGATTGGGACGCCTTGTTAGCGCGTGACAAAGACGGTGCTTTGCGCCGCATCATGATGGAAACCGTCGACGGCGACTACCAAGCTTTCAAAGCGAACGATGGTGCGTACGTGCGCAAGCATTTCTTCGGTCGCGATCCCAAGACTCTAGAAATGGTCGCCCACATGAGCGACGACGATATCTGGAATTTGCGCCGTGGTGGCCACGACCCACAAAAGGTCTACGCCGCTTACCACCAAGCAGTGAACCACAAAGGTCAGCCAACCGTCTTGTTGATCAAAACCGTCAAAGGTTTTGGCATGGGCAAATCGGGCGAAGGCAAAAACACGGTGCACCAAACCAAAAAGCTGACAGACGAAGACATCAAAATCTTCCGTGACCGCTTTAACTTGCCTATTCCTGATAGTGAATTACCCAAGATTCCTTTTTACAAGCCAGCTGATGACACCCCTGAGATGCGTTACTTGCACGAACGTCGCAAGGCGCTGGGTGGTTATTTACCGCATCGCCGTACCAAAGCGGACGAGAGCTTCACGGTGCCGAGTATCGACACCTTCAAAGCCGTGATGGACCCCACCGCCGAAGGCCGTGAGATTTCCACTACCCAAGCCTACGTGCGCTTCTTGACACAACTCCTTCGCGACCAAGCACTCGGCCCACGCGTGGTGCCTATCTTGGTGGACGAAGCGCGTACTTTTGGTATGGAAGGTTTGTTCCGCCAAGTCGGTATTTACAACCCTGCAGGCCAGCAGTACACACCCGTCGACAAAGACCAGGTGATGTACTACAAGGAAGACAAAGCTGGTCAAATCTTGCAAGAAGGTATCAACGAAGCGGGTGGCATGAGCAGCTGGATTGCAGCGGCTACCAGTTACTCCACTAGCAACCGCATCATGGTGCCTTTCTATGTTTACTACTCCATGTTTGGCTTCCAGCGCATCGGCGATTTGGCCTGGGCAGCTGGCGATATGCAAGCACGTGGCTTCTTGCTTGGTGGTACCTCTGGTCGCACCACATTGAATGGCGAAGGCTTGCAACACGAAGACGGTCACAGCCACATCATGGCCAACACCATCCCGAACTGCGTGTCATACGACCCAACATTCGCCCACGAAGTCGGTGTCATACTGCACCACGGTTTGAAGCGCATGGTGGAAAAGCAAGAAAACGTTTTCTACTACATCACCTTGCTCAACGAAAACTACGCCATGCCGGGTTTGAAGCCTGGCACAGAAGAGCAAATCATCAAGGGTATGTATTTGATCCAGCAAGGCGAGGGTGCCAAGAAAGCGCCGCGCGTCAACTTGCTCGGCTCAGGAACCATTCTGCGCGAATCGATGGCCGCCCGCGACTTGCTCGCTAACGATTGGGGCGTTGCCGCCAACGTATGGAGTTGCCCAAGCTTTAACGAGTTGACACGCGATGGCCAAAACGCAGAGCGCTACAACTTGCTCCACCCCACCGAGACGCCCAAAGTGCCTTTTGTGGCGGAGCAGTTGGAACCCTATGTCGGTCCTGTCGTCGCTTCGACCGACTACATGAAGGCCTATGCAGAACAGATTCGTCCCTTTATTCCAAAAGGCCGTACCTACAAGGTCTTGGGTACAGACGGATTTGGTCGTTCTGACTTCCGCAGCAAACTGCGCGAGCACTTCGAGGTGAACCGCCACTTCATCGTGGTCGCGGCGCTCAAAGCCTTGAGCGAAGAAGGTACTGTGCCTGTAGAGAAGGTTGCTGAGGCGATCAAAAAGTACGGCATCAAAACCGACAAGATCAACCCGCTTTACGCTTAAATTTTCAACTTGGCCAAGCGGCCCCAAAGCGCAAAAGCTGGGGCCGTTTTGCACACATTAAGTGAGACAGATATGGCATTGGTAGAAGTAAAAGTTCCAGATATCGGCGACTTCAAAGACGTTGCAGTGATCGAGGTGTTTGTGAAATCTGGCGACACCATCAAGGTCGAGCAGTCTTTGATCACTGTCGAGTCAGACAAGGCGTCGATGGAAATCCCTTCTTCACACGCAGGTGTGTTGAAAGAGTTAAAGGTTAAGTTGGGTGACAAGATCAACATTGGTGACTTGTTGGCGATCTTGGAGGGTGCTGAGGCTACGAGTGCGCCTGCTGTTGAAGCAGCGGCTTCTGCGCAAGCTGCTCCTGCTACTTCTGCTCCATCGTCTGCGGCCGTGGCTAGTGCGCCAGCCGTTGCATCACCTGCCGCTGCCACGACTTCAGCACCTGTTGCTTCAGCTTCAGCTGTGGGTGATGTACCCGCACACGCTCCAGGTGGAACAACTGTTGGGCTTCCCCACGCATCCCCCTCGGTTCGCAAGTTCGCGCGTGAACTGGGCGTGCCCTTAGATGAAGTGAAGGGCACAGGCAACAAAGGGCGGATTACCCAAGACGACGTGCAAGCCTTCACCAAGTCGGTCATGTCTGGTGCCACGCTGACCAAAGCACAAGCTGCAAAGGGTGGCTCAGGCGGTGACGGTGCAGCGTTAGGGCTGATTCCTTGGCCGAAAGTTGACTTTGCCAAGTTCGGTCCTATCGAGCGCAAAGAGCTCGGACGCATCAAGAAGATCAGCGGCGCCAACTTGCTGCGCAACGCCATCATGATCCCTGCCGTCACCAACCATGACGACGCAGACATCACCGATTTGGAAGCCTTCCGCGTATCCACGAACAAGGAAAACGAGAAGTCAGGCGTCAAGGTCACTATGCTGGCCTTTTTGATCAAGGCCAGTGTGGCCGCGCTCAAGAAATATCCTGAATTCAACAGCTCGCTCGACGGCGATGCACTGGTGTACAAAAACTACTGGCACATCGGCTTTGCCGCTGACACGCCCAATGGTTTGATGGTGCCCGTCATCAAAGACTGCGACAAAAAAGGCGTTTTACAAATCAGCCAAGAGATGTCTGAATTGGCCAAAAAAGCGCGCGATGGAAAGTTGGGCCCTGCCGAAATGACGGGCGCGACTTTCACCATTTCTAGCCTAGGCGGTATTGGCGGCAAATACTTCACGCCCATCATCAACGCGCCAGAAGTGGCGATTCTCGGCGTCTGCAAGAGCACGATGGAACCCGTGTGGGACGGCAAAGCCTTCCAGCCACGCCTGATGTTGCCATTGAGCTTGACTTGGGACCACCGCGTCATCGATGGTGCAGCCGCCGCACGCTTCAACGCGTACCTCGGACAAATCTTGAGCGACTTCCGTCGCGTGTTGCTCTAAGCGGATTGAAAAGACTATGGCAATGATTGAAATAAAAGTACCTGATATCGGTGATTTCGACGAAGTCGCTGTGATTGAGTTATTGGTAAAAGCGGGCGACAGCATCAAAGCGGAGCAATCGCTGATCACCGTCGAGTCAGATAAGGCTTCGATGGAAATACCTTCTTCGCACGCCGGTGTGGTGAAAGAGTTGCGCGTCAAGTTGGGCGACAAGGTCAAAGAAGGGTCGGTTGTTTTGGTTCTGGAGGGTGATGCCGGTGCCGATGGTGGTGCCGCATCTGGTTCACCTTCAGGTGCTGCTGCAACAGCCGCTAGCCCTGCAATTGTTGCTAAAAGCGCAGCTGCGCCTGTACAAAATGCCCCAACAACACCCGCACCGACTGCCGCCTCTTTTGGTGGTTCTGCCGACATCGAATGCGATGTCCTAGTCTTGGGCGGTGGCCCTGGCGGTTACTCTGCTGCATTCAGAGCAGCAGACCTTGGTTTGAACGTTGTCATCGTCGAGCGTTACGCAACCTTGGGTGGCGTGTGCTTGAACGTGGGATGCATCCCATCCAAAGCACTTTTGCATGTGGCATCCGTGATGGACGAAGTCAGCCATATGGCGGATTTAGGTGTGGATTTTGGAAAGCCCAAAGTCAACATCGACAAGCTTCGCGGGCACAAAGAAAAAGTGATTGGCAAATTGACTGGCGGCTTGGCTGCTATGGCCAAGATGCGCAAGGTCACCACCGTGCGGGGCTATGGTGCGTTTGTCGGAGCCAATCACCTGGAAGTGGAGGAGACCAACGGCACAGGGCAAGACAAAACAGGCAGTAAAAAAGTGGTGGCCTTCAAGAAAGCCATCATCGCTGCGGGCTCGCAAGCTGTGCGTCTGCCTTTCATGCCTGAAGATCCGCGCGTGGTTGACAGCACTGGTGCCTTGGCACTCAAAGAAGTGCCCAAGCGCATGTTGATATTGGGCGGCGGCATCATTGGTTTAGAAATGGGCACCGTCTACAGCACCCTAGGTGCGCGCTTAGATGTTGTCGAAATGATGGACGGTTTGATGCAAGGCGCTGACCGTGACTTGGTCAAAGTGTGGCAAAAAATGAATGCACACCGCTTTGACAACATCATGCTCAAAACCAAAACCGTGGGCGCTAAAGCGACGGCCAAAGGTATTGAAGTGACGTTCGCTGCGGCAGAAGAAGGTGGCACCGCGCCAGCACCCCAGGTCTACGACTTGGTTTTGCAAGCGGTAGGTCGCACGCCCAACGGCAAAAAAATTGCTGCCGAAAAAGCGGGCGTGTCTGTGACCGATCGTGGCTTTATCAACGTGGACATCCAAATGCGTACCAACGTGCCGCATATTTTTGCGATTGGCGATATCGTGGGTCAACCTATGTTGGCGCACAAAGCCGTGCACGAAGCACATGTGGCGGCTGAAGTGATCGCTGGCGAATTGCAAGGTAATAAAGAATTGGCGGCTGCCGCATTCAATGCGCGCGTCATTCCAAGCGTTGCCTATACCGATCCTGAAGTGGCATGGGTCGGTTTGACCGAAGACCAAGCCAAAGCGCAAGGCATCAAAGTGAAAAAGGGCTTGTTCCCCTGGACGGCCTCTGGTCGCGCGATTGCCAATGGACGCGACGAAGGCGTCACCAAATTGCTGTTTGACGATTCTCCCGAAGCCCACGGCCACGGCAAGATCTTGGGCGGCGGCATGGTGGGCACGCATGCTGGCGACATGATCGGTGAAGTGGCGCTTGCTATTGAGATGGGTGCAGACGCCATCGATATCGGAAAAACCATTCACCCACATCCAACGCTCGGCGAGAGTATCGGCATGGCAGCAGAAGTGGCGCACGGCAGTTGCACCGATCTGCCGCCCAGCAAAAAATAACCTACGCGCGCGACACCGGTGATCATCCTCGCCCCCATGGAAGGACTGCTCGACTGCGTCCTGCGGGACGTGTTGACGCGCATTGGTGGTGTAGACAGGTGCGTCTCAGAGTTCATTCGCGTTACCAATACCTTATTGCCTGAGCGCGCTTTTTTGCGTGTCGTTCCCGAGTTGCGCAATGGTGGTCGCACCACTGCAGGCGTTCCCGTGCGTCCCCAGTTATTGGGGTCTGACCCCGATTGTTTGGCTGACAACGCGGCGCGCGTGGCGGGTATGGGATGCGATGGGGTGGATTTGAATTTTGGTTGCCCAGCCAAACAGGTAAATAGGCATGGTGGTGGGGCTGTTTTGTTGCAAGAACCGGAAGTGTTGTATCGCATTACACGCGCTGTGCGCGCCGCAGTACCTTCGCACCAAATCGTCAGCGCCAAAATGCGATTGGGGTTTGACCATGATCAGCAAGCAGAAGAATGTGCATTGGCATTAGAGGCGGGTGGTGTGAGTGAAATTGTGGTCCATGCGCGCACCAAAGCTGATGGCTACCGACCTCCCGCCTATTGGCCGCGTATTTCAGATATCCGTGCCCGCGTCAAAGTACCTCTCATTGCCAATGGCGAAATATGGAATGTGCAAGATGCTGTGCGTGCAAGACAAGACTCGGGTTGTTACGACTTGATGATCGGGCGGGGCATGGTGACGAATCCTGGCTTGGGTTTGGCGGTGAAAGACTTTGACAGAAGCGTAAAAGACAAAGCCCATTGCAGCGCGCAACTATTTGCCCCGTTGACTTGGCAAGAGATCTTGCCGCATCTCGTGTATTTTTGGGAGCTGGTGCAAGCGCGTATTTCACGCAAACATCAGGCGGGACGGTTTAAGCAGTGGTTGAATTTTTTGCGCAAGCATTTCGTAGAAGCTGAAGTTGCTTACCTAACGCTTCGCACGGTAAGTGATCCCCAAGTTATCTCAGACTGGTTGGCGTTGCAGTCCGGCAGAGTTAATGCGCAACTGCCTGCCGCACCGCATGCTCCCACTGCACCATACGATGCTGCGCCTCATCACGAGACATCTTCGCTTCAAACACACGGTCAATTTTCCAGTGTTTCTCTAGAGCGTGTAAGTCACTGAACATGCCGCAGTGCAATCCTGCCAAGTAAGCGGCGCCAAGCGCGGTGGTTTCAATCACAGAAGGTCGAATGACGGGAATACCCAATAAATCGGCCTGTATTTGCATGAGCAAGTTGTTGGCACAGGCACCCCCATCGACCCGTAATTCACGCACGGGTGTGCCACCGTGTTCTACCGCGTCTTTGCTCATGGATTGCAACAGCGCCGTGCTTTGAAATGCAATGCTGTCTAAGGCAGCGCGCGCGAAGTGCGCCATAGTCGTGCCGCGCGTGATGCCCACAATCGTGCCGCGCGCATCTGCATTCCAGTAGGGTGCACCTAAGCCGGTGAATGCTGGCACCATCACGACACCATCGGCATCTGCCACAGTTTGCGCAAGCGCTTCAATATCTGCACTATTTTTAAACGCATGCAAGCCGTCGCGCAACCACTGCACAACAGCACCACCGATAAAAACACTGCCTTCTAATGCAAACTCAGCTTGGGTGCTGGCTTGTGCTGCACTGGTGGTTATCAGTCCGTTATGGCTGGTCTGGAATTGATGGCCTGTGTGCATCAACATAAAGCAACCCGTGCCATAGGTGTTTTTGGCTTGTCCTGCTTGCCAACACGCTTGTCCGAACAACGCACTTTGCTGATCGCCCGCGACACCGCCAATCGGTAAGGCATGGCCGAGCCATTCGACATCGATGACACCAAAGTCACTCGATGATGCTTGCACCGTGGGCATCAAGTTGCTTTCAATATGCAGCATGGACATAAGTTCGCTGTCCCACTGGTTGGTATGCACGTTTAAAAGCATGGTGCGCGAAGCGTTGCTCACATCGGTAGCGTGAACACGACCTTTGGTGAGATTCCAAATCAACCATGTGTCGACCGTACCAAATGCCAATTCGCCTTTCGCCGCCAAGTTGCGTGCTTGTGGCACGTTGTCCAGTATCCATTGCAACTTGGTTCCAGAGAAGTAGGCGTCAATCACTAAACCCGTTTTAGATTGCACCAGTTTGTCGTGTCCATCTTGGCGCAATTTTGCGCATACAGGTTCTGCGCGTCTGTCTTGCCAAACTATGGCGTTGTAGATCGGTTGTCCTGTTTTGCGGTTCCACACCACAGTGGTTTCGCGTTGGTTGGTAATACCAACACATGCAATATCCTCTGCACGGATATTGGCGTTTTTCAGAGCGGCTCTCATGGTGGCGAGTTGGCTCGACCAAATTTCTAAGGGATCGTGTTCCACCCAGCTTGGATGCGGGTAAATTTGCCGAAATTCCTGTTGGGCCATACCGACAATGTGACCGTCAGGCGCAAACACAATGCTGCGAGAACTAGAAGTACCTTGGTCAAGTGCTAAAAGATATTTCACGGGAATTCTGTTCCTTTTCTAAGTTGCAACGATACATTCCACGCCTGCTTGCTCCATCATTTCTAGAAATGTTGCAGTTGGATGCGCATCCGTAAATACACAGTCGATGTCTGACATAGGTGCAAGTTTCACCATAGCAGGGCGGTTGACTTTTGTGTGGTCTGCTGCCAACCACACTTGCCTCGAATGTTCAATGATGGCGCGTGCGACTTTTACTTCACGAAAATCATAATCGCGTAATGTTCCGTCATCTTCGATGCCGCTGATACCAATCAAACCTATATCGACTTTGAATTGACGAATGAAGTCAACGGTCGCTTCTCCCACAATTCCACGGTCCATCCCACGCACGACACCACCAGTCACGATCACTTCGCAATCTGGGTTGTCACTCAAGATGGCTGCCACGTTCAAATTATTGGTAATCACTCGCAACTCTTTATGCTGCATCAAGGCATGCGCAATCGTCTCCATCGTGGTGCCAATATTCATGATCAACGAGCACCCATTTGGTACGCGTTGCGCAACTGCTTGGGCGATTCGTCCTTTGGCTGCAGATGACAAAACTTGGCGTTGACGGTACGTGATGTTCTCGGTGGTTGAACTAGGCAATCGCACACCACCGTGAAAACGCGCCAATAAACCCACCTCTGCCATTCGTTGCACGTCTCTTCGCACGGTTTGTAGCGTGACATCAAATTTCTCGGCTAAATATTCAATTGAAACACTCCCTTGGTTTCTCACAACTTCTAACAACTGGGCTTGACGAGGATTGGGGGACATGGGTAAAGCGAACAAATTTTGAAGTATTACGAACATAAGCGATGTTCGTTTTTGTTCGATTAGGGAAAATACCAAAGAAAAAAAACAAAAACGAACAATAATGTTCATTGAAAGGAATTGTGTTGTCCCATCTCCAATTGTCAGAAGTCTGCAAATCTGTCGGTGCTGATATTCACCTGCATCCCATGAGTTTTGCACTTCAACCCAATGCGGTTACTGTTTTGTTAGGCGCAACGCAGGCGGGTAAAACCAGTGTGATGCGTCTCATGGCTGGGTTGGACGCTCCTACCAGCGGTAAGGTTTTAGTCGATGGGTTTGATGTGACAGGCGTGCCAGTGCGTGAGCGTAACGTGGCGATGGTCTACCAACAATTCATCAATTACCCCTCTTTGACGGTGTTTGACAACATCGCTTCCCCCTTAAAGCTACGCCAAGAAATCCATATCGAAGAAAAAGTGCATGCCCTTGCCAAACGTTTGCACATAGACCCATTTCTAGAGAGATTTCCTTCAGAGCTATCTGGCGGCCAGCAACAGCGCGTTGCCCTTGCAAGAGCCTTGGCAAAAAACGCACCGCTTATTTTTCTGGATGAGCCATTGGTCAATTTGGACTACAAATTACGAGAAGAATTGCGTGAAGAGTTGTCTCAACTTTTTGCAACGGGTCAGTCAACAGTGGTTTATGCAACTACGGACCCTAGTGAGGCCTTGTTATTGGGCGGGTATACAGCGGTCTTGAAAGAAGGGCGCTTGTTGCAATATGGCCCAACTTTAGAAGTGTTTCGACGACCTGCTTCACTAGATGTGGCTTTGGCGTTTAGCGATCCTCCCTTGAATGTGGTGACTGCCATTGCGCACGGTGCCACTTGGCAACTTAACCACGGGCCTCAATTGGCTTTGCCTCAGCTAGAAGGCATGCCGCATAGCCAAGTTACCTTAGGTGTCCGCGCAGCCACATTAAGAGTGGAAGAAAAACCTGGTGACATGTCCATCACTGGGCAAGTCCAATTGGCAGAAATTTCAGGCACAGATACCTTTGTCCATTTTCACTGTGCGCTAGGTGAATGGGTGATGCAAAAAACAGGTGTGCACTTTTTTGAATTAGGCACACACTTGACGTTTTATTTTGACCCGAGGGAGATTTATATTTTTGCTCCAGATGGTGCTCTTTTGAGTGCACCACTCTTCACAACTGAAGGGAGGGCATGACATGGCTGCAAGAATTGATTTGAAATTAGCGCACGCGTACCATGCGAATCCCCAGCAAGACAGTGACTACGCTTTGTTACCACTGGACATGACATTTCGTGATGGTGGTGCCTACGCTTTGCTTGGTCCATCGGGTTGTGGCAAAACGACGATGCTCAACATCATGTCGGGCTTAGTTCGTCCATCCCAAGGCCATGTGCTCTTTGACGGAATTGACGTCACAGACAAAAGCCCACAGGAAAGAAATATTGCGCAGGTATTTCAATTCCCTGTGATCTACGACACCATGACCGTAGCTGAAAACCTAGCATTCCCTTTGCGTAATAGGCGGATGCCAGAAAACGATATTCGCAAACGCGTGGGTCAAATCGCAGAAATGCTAGAACTCAATGGGCAATTAAACCAACGTGCATCTGGTTTAACAGCCGATGCGAAACAAAAAATTTCATTAGGCCGTGGTTTGGTGCGACCAGATGTGTCTGCCATTTTGTTTGACGAGCCACTCACGGTGATCGATCCGC
>Ga0228703_1002375_pt1 | contig 10566 bp, 10 predicted proteins | sample McNCre217_Aug_MG_3_FD_178020 | JGI IMG/M metagenome (GOLD analysis project Ga0228703, IMG submission 178020) | Freshwater microbial communities from McNutts Creek, Athens, Georgia, United States - 29-17_Aug_MG | ecosystem: Environmental > Aquatic > Freshwater > Creek | place: USA: Georgia... | reverse complement strand
GAAGATCACCTACACCTCGGAAGACACCCAGACCAACCCTGGCGTGGCCAAAGGCCTGACCCAAAAAGCGGTTGACAACGATGTGTTCGCCATTTTTGGCCCGGTCTACTCTGGCTCCATCATGGTCTCCATGGCCGAAAGCAAGCGCGGCGAAGTGCCCAACTTCACCGGCGGCGAAGCGGCTGCCATCACCCAGCAGGGCAACCCTTATGTGTTCCGCACCGCCTTCGGTCAAAGCATTTCTTTCCCCAAGCTGGCACGCTACATCAACACCAAGTCCAAGAGCCTGGCCGTCATTTATGTGAACAACGACTTCGGCAAAGGCGGTCGTGACACCATTGCCAAGTTGCTGGAAGGCACCCCCACCAAAATCGTGGCGGACATCTCTACCGATGCAGGCCAAGTGGATTTCTCTGCGGCCGTGCTCAAAGCCAAGCAGACCAATGCCGATGCCGTCTTCATTTATGTGAACGAAGAAGAGTCGGCACGCCTGCTGCGCGAGCTGCGCAAGCAAGGCTGGAACAAGCCCATGATTGGCGAGACCACCCTGACCGGCCAAAAAGTGATCGAACTGGCGGGTGAGGCCGCCAACGGTGCTGTGGCTCACGTGGGCCTGACCGTGGAAGCCCCGCCGTTGAAAGCCTTTGGCGCGCGCTACAAGGCCGAATACAAAGCCGAGTCGGACCACAACGGCGTGAAAGGCTACACCGGCATGTACATCCTGAAAGCCGCGATTGAAAAAGCCGGCAAACTGGACCGCAAGGCCGTGGCACAAGCGCTGAAGAACAACTGTTTCAGCACCAAGCAAACCCCCAACATTTTGTTGGACGTCTGCTTTGACGACAAAGGCGACCTGGACCGCGAAAGCTTCCTGGTGGAAGTCAAGGGCGGCAAAGGTGAAGTGGTGGCCACCTTGCCCCCGGTGAACAAGAAGTAACTTCAGTTTGCCTCTTTCACATGGCAAAGGGCTGGCGCCCTTTGCCATGTTTGCATGGAAACAGCGCGCGAGACATCATGACCGACTTTCTACAACTTTTTTTCAGTGGGCTGGCCACCGGCAGCATTTATGCGCTGGCCGCGCTGGGCTTCACGCTCCTTTGGCAAGCCTCTGGCACGATCAACTTTGCCCAAGGCGAATTTGTCATGCTCCCCGCTTTCATGATGGTGTTGTTGCTGGGCGGCGGCGTGCCCTTGTTTGGCGCCTTTGTGATCTCCTGCGTGCTGTCCATTGTTTTGCTGGGCTGGGTGTTCAAGCGCGGCCTGGTCGACCCCTTGTTCAAGTACGGCATGATGCCCATCGTGGTGGCGACCATTGGCTTGTCGATCGCCATGCGCAACGGCGTGCGTGCGGGCTACAGTGCCGAGCCGCAGCCCTTTCCCCAAGTCTTCCCTGATGAGGTTTACAACCTGTGGGGCGTGGCGGTTTCCGCTGGCGACATTGGCACCTTCGTCTTTGCCATGTTGCTGGTATTGGTGACGCAAGCTTTCCTGGGCAAAACCGTCACGGGGCGCGCCATGCAAGCGGTGGCACAAAACACAGAAAGCGCGGCGGTGCTGGGCATCAACGTGCCGCGCATGATTTTCTACACCTTCGCCATCAACGCGGTGCTGGCCGCGGCCGCAGCATTGTTGGTGACGCCCACCTACCTTGCGAAATTCGACATGGGCGAATCGCTGGGCACGAAAGCGTTCTTTGCAGCCATCATTGGCGGCTTCAACAACTCTCGCGGCGCCTTGTTGGGCGGCTTGATTGTGGGCGTTTGTGAAAACCTGGCTGCCGCTTACATTTCGCCCGCTTACAAAGACGCGGTGGCTTTGGTCATCTTCATGGTGGTGATCCTGTTCAAGCCCCAAGGCCTGTTGGGCCGCAAAGAGGAGCGCAAGGTATGAAAAAGCTGCATCTTGTTTTGGCCTTGGCGGCCCTGTTGGCGGCTATCCTGGTGCCCAGCTTCCTCAAGAACTATGGCATTCATTTGTTCACCACCTGGCTGGTGTTCATCATTGCCACCATGGGCCTGAATTTGACCGTCGGCTATGCGGGCCAGAAGTCGCTGGGCCATGCGGCCTTCTTCGGCATCGGCGCCTACACTGTGGCCATCTTTCTGAAAGCCGGCCTGAGCTTTTGGCTGGGCCTGCCCGCGGCGGCCTTGCTGTGCTTTGCCGTTGGCTTGATCCTGGGCTTTCCGGCTTTGCGCGTGCAAACCATCTACTTGGCGTTTGCCACGCTGGGCTTCAACACCGCTTTGTGGCTGGTGATGCGCAACGAAGAGTGGCTGACGGGCGGCACCTTTGGCATCAACAACATCGCACGACCCATGTTGGGCAGCCTGAGCCTGGACCGCAACCTGCCGTACTACTACCTGGTGCTGGCCTTCACGCTGGTGCTGGCCGCCTTGCTCTGGGCTTTGCTGCGCTCGCCCTGGGGCAAGGCCTTCACCGCGCTGCGTGACAACCCGATTCGCGCCGAAAGCCTGGGCATCGACACCCGGGGCTACACCTTGCTGAGCTTTGCCATTGGCGCCGTGTATGCCGGCATCGCAGGTGGCCTCTATGCCTCGCAGGTGCAATTCATCGACCCTGCGCTGTTTACCGTGGGCTCTTCTATCATGATGTACTTGATGGTCGTGGTGGGGGGACCTGGCTATTTCTTCGGCCCCTTGTTGGGATCCGCCGTGGGCGTGATCTTGCCCGAGTGGTTGCGCTTTGCGCAGGCCTGGTACCTGCTGATTTTCGGCGCGGCCGTGGTGTTGCTGATGATCTGGCTGCCCGACGGCCTGCTGAGCCTGCCGGACCGCCTGCGGGCGCGCCGCCAGTCGCGCCTGGAATCGGCGGCCCGCCAAGCGGCTGCGAAGCAAGGAGCACGCGCATGAGCCAGCCTGTTTTGAAAGTCACCGACTTGCGCAAAGCCTATGGCGCTATTCAGGCCGTGGGCGGCGTGTCCTTTGAGGTCATGCCCGGCGAAATTTTTGGGGTGATTGGCCCCAATGGCTCGGGCAAGACCACCTTGTTCAACAGCATGCTGGGCCAGATCACGCCCGACACTGGACGCATTGAGTTGAAGGGCGAAGACGTCACCCAACTCGGTCCGCTGGCGCTCAACCGCCGGGGCGTGGGCCGCACCTTCCAGACCTTGCAAGTGTTTGGCAAGATGACGGTGCGCGACAACCTGATCGTGGCGGCGCAAGAGCACCAGGGCAGCATGTGGAGTCGCATGTTTGCCCCTTCCGACTCTGGCTTGGGGGCCAAGGCCGATGCGCTGATCGATCAGTTTCACATTCGCCACGTGGCCCACAAAAAAGCCGGCGAGCTGAGCTACGGCCAGCAAAAACTGGTGGACATCGCCATGGCCTTCATGAGCGAGCCCGATCTGGTGTTGCTCGACGAACCCTGCGCTGGCGTCAACCCCTCCTTGGTGGGCGGCATCAGCACTTTGCTGAAAGAGCTGAACCGCTCGCGCAAGGGCAGCTTTGTGGTGATCGAGCACAACATGGATTTCGTGATGGCCTTGTGCCACCGCATCATGGTGATGGTCGAGGGCAAGGTGCTGGCCATTGGCACGCCCGATGAAATCCGTGGCAACAAGCAGGTGCTCGACGCCTACCTGGGGAATTGACATGATTGAGTTTGACGATGTGGTCGCCGGTTACAAGGATTTCATGATCCTCAACAACCTGTCGTTCCAGGCCAAGCAGGGGGCCATTACCTTGTTGATCGGGCCCAATGGCGCGGGCAAGTCGACCGTGCTCAAAACGCTGTTCGGCTTGCTCAAGCCGCGCCAGGGGCGGGTGCTGCTCGATGGCGTCGATATCAGTGGCGCCACCCAAAAGGCCTTGCTGGCCAAAGGCATTGCCTTCGTGCCGCAAGGCCGCAACCTGTTTGGCCAGCTCAGCGTCTATGAAAACCTGGAGCTGGGGGGCATCACGCTGGGCATGAAGACCACGCACGAGCGCATTCCTGAGGTGCTGGATTTTTTCCCGCGCGTGAAAGAGCGTTTGCATTCGCGCGCATCGGCCTTGTCGGGCGGCGAACAAAAGCAGCTTGAAATTGGCCGGGCCTTGCTCTTGCGCCCCAAGGTCTTGCTGATTGACGAGCCTTCCATCGGCTTGTCGCCCATGGTGGTGCTGGACGTGTTCAAGTTGCTGCGCAAGCTGGCAGACCAGGGCACCACCATCCTGATGGTGGAGCAGAATGTGAAAAGCGCGCTGGCCTATTCCGACGATGCCATCGCGTTGGAGTCCGGTCGATTGGTGCTGCACAAGCCAGCCTCCGACATTCTGGCCGACCCCAACATGGAGCGCTTGTTCCTGGGCGGTGCCCACACCACGTCCGCCGCTGCCCCCGCTTAACCTGACCTTGGATTGCCATCATGACCCTCACTCCCAACCGCGAAGCCATTGCCGAAGGTGCCAACCCCTTGGGCCTGGAAGGCATTGAGTTCATCGAGTACGCCACCTCCAAGCCCCAGGCCCTGGGCCAGGTGCTTGAAAGCATGGGCTTTCGGCCGATTGCCCGCCACCGCTCGCGCGAGGTGCTTCTGTACCGCCAAGGCAGCATGAACGTGATCGTGAATGCCCACGATGCGGGCATGTCGCACAGCGTCGCGCCCACCGAAACCCCGGTCATTGCAGCCCTCGCTTTTCGCGTGCGCGATGCCGCTGCGGCCTACAAGCGTGCCCTGGACCGCGGTGCCTGGGCCGTGCCCACCCATGTGGAAGTGATGGAGCTGAACATTCCGGCCGTGCATGGCGTAGGTTCGAGCCGCATTTACTTTGTGGACCGCTTCCGCGAGTTCTCGATCTACGACGTCGACTTTGTGCCGATTCCTACCGTGGACCCGCATCCCCCGGCATTGGCTGGCATGCACCTGTTTGGCGTGGTGCAATACATCGGCAACGAGCGCATCGAAGACTGGACCGAGTTTTACCATGAGCTGTTTGGCTTTGAAGCCTTGCCGCACGGCGAGCGCTTTGGCATCTTGCCCAAGGGGCGCATTTTGCGCAGCCCCTGCCAGAGCTTTTTCTTGCAATTGATCGAGCCCGAGCCTGGCGTTCTGGCCGTGGAAGAGGACGAACGGCTGCAACGCATTGCCCTTGGCACGCCCAATGTGCCGCAAGCCGTGGAGGCATTGCGCGCACGCGGTGTGGAGTTCATCACCAGCGAAGGGGTGCATGTCACCGAGCGCGGTGGCCTGACCCGTACCTGGCTGGGGTCGCTCAGCTTCGAGTTGGTGCGGGACGGCAGCGCATCATGAGCCAGTTTCAGGGAACGATTGACGATTTCGGGATGGATACCATCTCGTTGGCTGGCCCGTTGGAGGCCAAGCTCTCGGCCATTCGCGATGCCGGCTTTGGCCAGGTCATGTTGTCCGCGCGCGACGTGGTCGGCCACCCGCAGGGCCTGCAAGCCGCCGTTCAGGCGGTCAAAGACAGTGGCTTGCGCGTCACGGGCTTTCAGGTGCTGCGCGACTTTGAGGGCCTGAGTGGGCACCTGCACGCGTACAAGATCGACATTGCCAAATCGATGCTGGAAATGTGCGCGGCTTTGGGCTCCAAAGTGCTGCTGGTGTGCTCGTCAACCTCGGTCCATGCCTCACAAGATATCGACCATTTGGCGGCCGACCTGCGCAAGCTGGCCATGTTGGCGGTGCCCTTGGGCATCAAGGTGGCTTATGAGGGATTGTCGTGGGGGCGCACCATCAACGAATTCACCACTGCCTGGGACGTGGTGTTCCGTGCCGACGCGCCTAATCTGGGCATTGGCCTGGATTCCTTTCACATGTTTGCCACCCAGACGTCGCTGGACGACCTGGAGTTGCTCGATCCTGAAAAGATTTTCCTGGTGCAGTTGGCCGACTTCATGTGGCAGGAAATTCGTTCGGTGGAAGAGCGCATCACCACCGCACGCCACTTCCGCGTGTTTCCCGGTGAAGGCGTTCACAGTGAAGCCACGGCCGATTTGGTGAACCGCTTGTACAAGCTGGGCTACCGCGGCGACTACAGCTTCGAAGTGTTCAACGACGATTACCAGCAGTTGCCCTTGCCCACCGTGGCCCAACGCGCCTGGAAGTCGGCGCAATGGCTGGGTGAAGACGTGCTGCGCCGCTCGGTGCCCATGCCCAATCAAATCCGGCTCAAGCGTCGCTGAACGCCATGGGACGCATGAACGAGGCACCCCTGATGGAACAAGCACTGGCGTTTGACAGTCGCCAGTTGCTGCATGCCATGCTGCGTCACGAGGCGGCGATGGCGCGCGCCTTGTCGGCGTTGGGCCTCTTGCCAGCGGCGCAGGCAGAGTCGATCGCCAACACTTGCAAGCCGGTGCTGTTTGACGTGGACCAAATTTGGCGTGAAACCCTGCTGCAACAAGACGCCGCTGGTACCGCAGAGCCGCCCTTGATGGTGACTTTGCGGGAGTCGGTGGCTTTGTTCAACCCGCAGGCGGCTGACGCTGTCTTTCGAGGCGGCATGAGCGAGCGGCTGCAAGATAACGCGCTGTTGATTTTGACCCACGCCTGGTGGGCATCGTTCTCTGCCCAACTGCACGAACTGATGCGTCTTCTGGACAAAAGGCAATGGCCGTTGCAGGGCTTGCCTGCGCTGGCGCTCCGTTTGCATGTGGGCGTGACCGAGACTTTGCAATTGCAGTGCCCCACTCGCGACCCCATGGCCTGCGCGCAGGCGCCCGCCCTGTTGCAAGCGCTGGCGGCTGCGTTGGACATGCCTGCCGTGAGGCCGGCCGGCCAGGACGTGCACGACCAAGGCGATGCCTGGGCCAGCTTGGGGGCCGATCTGGTGTTACTCACGCTTTGCTTGTCGCGCATTGCGCAAGGCTTCAAGGCCGCGCCTCGGTCACCCTGGGGCTTGCCACTGCAGGCTGAGGCGGGCCGTTTGCCGCTGCGCTTGGCGCAATGGGTGCAAGAGCGTGCCTTGGGCGGGCGCCCGCGAGACTTTTGGCAAGCCGAATGGTCCCTTTGGACCTCCCTGACGGGCGGCGCTGTCGCGGCCCTGAACGCCTTGTTGGCAGGCTTGGCCGCAGAAGATCAAGCCACAGCTTCGTTTTGAGCGCGCAATCGCCACAGTGAGGTGACTTCTGCCGCGCGCGCTGCGTGCAGTGGATCGTCTGGGTCCTGCGATTTGCCATGCTGTGGCCGTGTGTCCAGCCGTTGCGTCACCGTCAGCCCACCTGCCTCTATCCATTGCATCAACTCAGAACGGCTGCGCAGGCCCAGGTGCTCGGCCAAATCTGACAAGATCAGCCAAGCCTCCCCGTTGGGCAGCAGGTGCGCACGTACACCCGCCAGAAAGCCTTTCAGCATGTGACTTTCGTCATCGTAAACCGCCTGCTCCAGCGGCGATTGAGGGCGGGCTGGCACCCAAGGCGGGTTGCAGACAATGAGCTTGGCTTTGCCCTCCGGGAAGAAGGCCGTGGCTTGCAATTGCACCTGCCTTGACAGGCCCAAACGTTGCAGGTTGTCTTCGGCACAGGCGAGCGCTCGCGCCGACGCATCCGTGGCCACAATGCGCGTCACGCCTCGGCGCGCCAAAACGGCCGACAAGACGCCCGTGCCAACGCCAATGTCAAACGCCACCTCCGTGGGGGTTGGCAATGGCGCCTGGGCGACCAATTGCACATACTCTCCGCGCACAGGGGAAAACACGCCATAGTGGGCATGGATTCGGTTGTCAGGAGCCGGGCCCAGCGCTGAAATTTCCACCCCTTTTTTGCGCCATTCGTGCGCGCCGACCACGCCGAGCAATTCGCGCAAAGAGGTGACGCTGCCTTGGCCACCGCTGTCGCCCCAGGCTTCGTGGCAGGCTTGGCGCAGGTCAGGCGCACGGCGCAGGGCAATGCTGTGGTCGGCTTGCAGGGGTATCAGCAGCATGGCCAGGGTGCGCGCGCGCTGTGCCTGGGCTTGCCGATGCAGGTGAAAGCGCTCGCGTGGGGTGAACGCAGAGTCGTTGGCAGGCGTTTTCTTGCGCGCAGGCTTGTCGGCTCGCCGGGCCATGGCCTGGAGCAGCTGGCGGGCATTCTGAAAATCGCCTTGCCACAACAAGGCGGTGCCTTCGCATGCGAGCCGGTAGGCTCGGTCGGCGGAAAGGGTGTCATCGGCCAATACCACCCGGCGAGGCGCTGGGCTGCCATTTTCAGAGCGCCAGAGGGCTTGCTGTGGGCCGCTAGCCGCTTGCCAGTGAAGAAGAGAGGGGGCGCTCATGCGTTGCATCATAGTCTGACACAATGCGCGGACACAGAGCGCGCGCTGGCCATGCAACCCTACAAACTTCCTCAATCCGTGCTGGTGGTGATTCACACCCCAGCCCTGGAGGTCTTGTTGATCCGCCGGGTTGACGCCGGAACCTGGCAATCGGTGACGGGCAGCAAAGACCATGCGGCGGAGTCTTATTGGGACACGGCCGTGCGCGAGGTGCAAGAAGAAACAGGCATCGACGCCATGGCGCCGGGCTGTGAGCTGGTGGATTGGGGCCTTGAAAACGTCTACGACATTTACCCACGCTACCTGAGCCGCTACGGCCCAGGCGTGACCCGCAACACCGAGCGTGTTTTTGGCCTGCGAGTCCCGGCACCCTGCCCAGTTCGCCTCAGTCCAAGTGAGCACACCGAATGGCAGTGGCACCCCTGGCAAGTGGCGGCTGACAAGGTGTTTTCACCTTCGAATGCCGAAGCCATCCTGTGGCTGCCGCGTTGGCAAGGTGGGCTGCAAGCCTAGTTCTTGCGCCTCACTTGCGAGAGAATGCAGATATGGGTTTGCTGCGCATCGCCACTTACAACATTCACAAAGGGGTTCAAGGGCTGGGGCCCGCGCAGCGCTTGGAGATTCACAACCTGGGGCATGCCGTGGAGCAACTGGATGCCGACATTGTGTGTTTGCAAGAGGTCAGGCGCTTCAACCGGCGCCAGGCGCGCCGCTTTTCGCATTGGCCTGAAATGCCGCAAGCGGAGTTTTTGGCGCCTTTGGGCTACTCAGTGGTCTACCGCACCAATGCGTTTACGCGGCACGGCGAGCATGGCAATGCCTTGCTCAGCCGTTGGCCGGTGTTGTCACACCAGCACGAAGATGTGTCCGATCATTTGCTGGAGCAACGCGGCTTGCTGCATGTGGTGGTCCAATGGGAGCAGCAGCCGGTGCATGTGATCGTCGTGCATCTGGGCTTGCTCTCGGGCAGCCGCTATCGCCAGGTGGAGCAGCTCAAGCGCTTTGTGCAGCGCGAAGTGCCCGCCCATGAGCCCGTGGTGGTGGCCGGTGATTTCAACGACTGGGGCGGCCGCTTGGCGCGACCGCTGGCGTTTGCCGGGCTCAAAGCCCACCACGGATTGCCGTTACCCACGTTTCCCTCGCGCCTTCCCTTGGTACAGCTGGATTACATCTATGCACGAGGCCTTCAGGTGCAGCGCAGCTTCACGCCCCAAGGGCCGATTTGGGGGCGCATGTCGGACCACTTGCCCTTGATTTCAGAGTTTCGCTTGCATTCATGAGCCATGCGACACGCCCCAAGCCATGAATTGACGCTGTTGCAAGGCAGTCAGGCCTACTTTCCGGCTTTGGTGCAGGCCATGGCGGCTGCGCAGGACGAGATTCTGTTCGAGACCTACCTCTTCGACTTCTCCGCCGGCAGCCAGGCGGTGGCGCAGGCTCTGGCCGCGGCCGCTGAACGGGGCGTGGTGGTGCGCGTGGTCGTGGATGGCGTGGGCACCCGTAGCCTGCCCAGCGAGTGGCAGGCGCGTTGGCGCGCAGCGGGCGTGGCATGGCGGACCTTCGAGCCTTTGGGCGCAGGGGGCGTATGGTTTCCCAGCCGTTGGCGGCGCTTGCATCGCAAGCTGTGCGTGGTGGACCAGCAACTGGCGTTTTGTGGCGGCATCAATGTGCTCGATGATTTTCACGACCCCCATGGCCGCAAAGCGCTGCAGCAGCCCCGGCTGGATTTTGCCGTTCAATGTCGCGGGCCTATGGTCAAAGCGGTCCACGCCACCATGACGCAGTTGTGGGGCCGCATGGCCATGGCCCAGGCGCTGCGTAGCCAGCAACTCACGGCCGCATTGGACATTTTTCGGGAAACCGAATCGGTGCCGCTGCCCGATGCGCATGGCCGCTACCGCTTGGTGTTGCGTGACAACGTGCGCCACAGAACCGACATTCAGCGAAGTTACCTGCGGGCCATTGGACGCGCGCGGCATGAGATCCTGATTGCCAATGCCTTCTTTTTTCCAGCCCCTAAATTGCGTCGGGCCTTGGTCCGCGCAGCGCAACGGGGGGTTCGCGTTCGCTTGTTGCTGCAAGGCTATTACGAATACGCTGTGCCTTACCGTGCGGCGCGGCAGGTGTATGGCCAGTTGTTGCGCCAGGGCATCGAAATACTGGAATACCAGCCCAGCTATTTGCATGCCAAAGTCGCCGTCATCGATGGGCGCTGGGCCACGGTGGGGTCGTCCAACCTGGACCCTTTGAGCTTGCTGCTGGCTCGCGAGGCCAACGTGGTGGTCCAGGACGCCGCCTTTGCCAGGGCTTTGCAGGCGCGTTTGGAGGCTGCGATCGCGCAAGGCGGCCAAGCG
>Ga0228703_1002372_pt1 | contig 10577 bp, 5 predicted proteins | sample McNCre217_Aug_MG_3_FD_178020 | JGI IMG/M metagenome (GOLD analysis project Ga0228703, IMG submission 178020) | Freshwater microbial communities from McNutts Creek, Athens, Georgia, United States - 29-17_Aug_MG | ecosystem: Environmental > Aquatic > Freshwater > Creek | place: USA: Georgia... | reverse complement strand
GATTGAGGAAGTAATGCTTTTATTGCATCCTACGGATACCGTATCGCAAGAATATTGTGAGGAATTAATGGCCAAAGATGCTTGTTGGGGTATGAAGATTGTATTCGCACGCCAACAAATCGCAGCGGATCGCGAGAAACCAGCGGGAACAGCGGATGCGGTATATCAAGCTTTGATGCAACATGCCGACTGGCAAAAAGGACGCGTTATCGTATGTAATTCGGATAATTTATACAGCGTGAATGCGCTGAAAACGCTTTGGAATTCTCCTGAACCCAATGCATTGATTTCTTATCACCGAGATAGTTTATTATACCCCGCAGAACGTATTTCAGCATTTGCTTTGATTCGTACGGATGAAGAGGGTTATTTATTGGAAATCATTGAAAAGCCTACGGCAGAGCAGGCGGCGGAATTGATGGCTAAGATTGGTCGTTTAGGAGTAAGCATGAATGTTTTTGTATTTGAGGCATCGACCTTCTTGCCTTATTTGGCAAAGACACCGTTTCATCCTGTTCGTAATGAGAAAGAGTTGCCTACATCTGTTGTCATGTTTGGGGAAGGCGAAGGGCGTGGATTTTACGCAATTCCATTGGCGGAGAATGTGCCTGATTTGACTTCGAAAGAGGATATCATGGTGATGCAGCAATATTTGGAAGAGACCTACGGGGATTTTTAATATATTTATTCCCCAGACTTCAGTCTGGGGTTTCTTTTTTTTGTTATCTAGGATTTATTTGTACTTTGGTGCAAAACCTATTTAATAAGATGTCGATTGCAATTGTAATACTGTCCATAGGACTCTTAGTCCTTCTGATTACCTATTTAAAGGTAAATTCATTCGTAGCATTTTTATTGGTCAGTATTTTCAGCGGGATTCTGCTGGGTTTACCCTTGCCTGATTTGGCTAAATCGATTCAAAAAGGTTTAGGTGATACCTTAGGTTCCTTGGTGACCATTATCGTGTTGGGAGCAATGCTTGGGAAATTAGTGGCGTCGAGTGGGGCGGCCCAACAAATTTCTACGTCTTTGATTCGCTTATTTGGCGAGAAGCATATCAGTTGGGGCCTCATGGTTACCGGCTTCGTAATCGGTATTCCCTTGTTTTATAATGTGGGATTTGTTTTGATGATTCCTTTAATCTTTGCGCTTGTTCAGCGATATAAATTAAATCCCTTGATGGCGGGCGTTCCTATGATGGCATCATTATCAGTAGCCCATGGGTATTTGCCCCCGCATCCATCACCTGCGGCATTAGTGGCTCAATTTAATGCGAATATGGGCTTGACTTTGACTTATGGTATTTTGGTATCTATCCCAGCGATAATTTTGGCAGGACCGCTTTTTGCGAAAACTTTGGGTCATATTCAGCCAAAGGCCTCAAAATCATTTGTGACGCAAGAAATTCCTGCCGACGAGTTGCCAAGTATGACTTCTAGTTTTTTAACTGCATTGTTGCCCGTATTCCTATTAGTATGTACAACAGCTTTGGATATACAATTAGGAAAGGATTCACCTGCGTCTCCTATTTTACATTTAATTGCGGATCCGGCGATGGTGATGTTGATTGCGATTTGTTTTGCGACGTATACTTTAGGTCTACGACTAGGGAAATCGATGGAATCAGTTATGTCTATTTATGGGGATGCCGTGAAAGATGTTGCGATGATTTTATTGATTATTGCTGGAGCTGGGACATTTAAGGAGGTTTTATTAGCCTCGGGTGTGAGTAAAGAAATTGCGGGTCATTTAGGTAATTTACCTATTCCACCATTAGTGCTTGGTTGGTTGATGGCAGCCATCATTCGCGTTTGCATTGGTTCTGCAACCATAGCAGGTTTAACAGCAGCTGGAATGATCTTACCTATTGTGATTGCGGGTGGGGTGAACCCCAACTTGATGGTATTGAGTATAGGTGCGGGAAGTTTAATGTTTTCGCATGTGAATGACACAGGCTTTTGGATGTTTAAAGAGTATTTTAATTTATCTGTCAAAGAAACCATACGCTCCTGGTCTTTGATGGAGACGATTGTCTCAATTACGGGACTTTTCGGGGTACTTATTTTAAATCAATTTCTCTGATTTCTTGGAATAGTTTAATTTATTCCCAAATGCATTCTTTTTGATTCCTGTGAATAGTGAAACTATTTTTTGCAGGATAGCTCAAATAGGGTGTATTTTGAGCGATTTTCCTTTTAATATTCTGAGATTGGTCAATTTTACCGTTAATAATTTGGTTAAAATTTGACAGTTTATTAATATTTCTCTAATTTTCAAGCAGATTGATTATTTATCAACAAATTTTTCAACCCTAACTAATAAGTACATGAAAAAAAATTTACTCATGACTTTTTTGTTGGCTTTCTTCTCGCTTACTAGTTTAGTAGCGCAGGATAGAAAGGTAACAGGAAAGGTGACCTCAGCTGAGGACGGCTCAGGTTTACCCGGTGTAACAGTTTCCATCAAAGGAACTGGAAAAGGAACTCAAACAAATGTGGACGGTGAATATACCGTTGCAGTTCCTAATGGTGCTACATTAGTATTCTCTTTTGTAGGATTAAATGCTCAAAGTGTTCAGGTAGGAAGCCAATCTGTAATCAACGTGAAGTTGACGACTGATGCACGCCAATTATCTGAAGTAGTTGTGACGGGTACAGGTACGGCGATCGATAAGCGTTCGACGGCGATTGATGTACAAGCGATTACAGCGAAAAATTTACCTTCTGTTCCATCGGCTTCGATTGATCAGGCTTTGGTAGGTAAAATCGCCGGAGCGCAGATTTCTGCGGTGAACGGTATGCCAGGTCAGCCGGTAAATATTGTTTTACGTGGTATCAACACAATCAACCGTGGTACAAGCCCAATGATTTTATTGGATGGGGTTGAATTAGGAGCGACAGATTTAGGTTCTATCGACTTAAATATCGTTGAGCGTGTGGAGGTTATCCAAGGAGCTGCGGCTGCAACGATTTACGGTGCACAAGGAGCGAACGGGGTTATCCAATTGTTCTCGAAAAAAGGTAAAGCAGGTAAAGTTAACATTGATATTAACTCATCTGTGATTAATTCTACTCCATTAAATGTAGGAGGTTTGCACAAAGCAACCATGCACGGTTTCAAAACGAATGCGAATAACGAGGTTATTGGTGGTTCAGGAAATCCTTTGACATTGGATCCTACGTATGGTTCTTATTCTGAGAACGTAATTTTTGCAAGTACAGATCCTACGGTTTTGATCAACAAGCCTTACGACAAAAACTTGAAATATTATGATCACTTTGGAATGTTCTTTGTTCCAACGACAAACTACACGAATTCACTTGCGATTTCAGGTGGTGCAGATAAAAGTGATTACAGCTTGACTTTGTCAAATGCTGACAACGCGGGCCCATTCAAAAATGTGGGTGGTTTGAATCGTTCGAACTTGACGGCCAACTTAGGTTTTGAGTTAGCGAAAGGTTTGAAATTGCGTTCAATTACTCAATTAGTGTATACGAAGAATACGATCAATGATGGAACGGGTCGTTCAATCATTTATTCGGTATTTAACTCACGTCCATTTGCAAACTATGATTTCAAAGATGCTGATGGAAATTATCCAGCGTATTTTGGAGATGCAGTAGGTGTGAATGGTTATAACCCAAATGCGGTTAATACTTATTCTACGACAGATTCAAAGCGTATTGATATTAACCAAAGCTTGAACTTGAACTATGAAGTGAACAAGTTCTTGACATTGGATGCGAAATACGGTATCAATTATCAAACAGAAAATCGTGTTTATACTTACTTGAATCAAACAGGTAACAAGAACATCATGGATCAACAATACTGGATCTACAATTACAATGGTAATGATGCTACTGGTGAGTTGAATAAGTATGAGTACACGAAATCATTCCAAAACTTCTTAGCCTCTGCTTACATCAAGACAGACTTAGAAAAGGATTTCGGTTTAAATATTCCATTGCGCACGACGACACAAGTAGCATTTGACTACCGTAACCGTGAAAACAAGGAGTATGTATCTTATGGTATTGGTTTACCAAACTACACACCATTTAATACATCGCAAGCAGCTGCAACTTATGTAGCACGTGATTACCGTGAGCCTTTCATTACTTATGGTTATTTAGCGACACAACGTTTCGATTATGGAACATTGGGAGGTATTTCAGGTGGTTTCCGTACGGATTATTCATCTGCGTTTGGTGCGGCATCTACGCCACAAACATTCCCTCGTGGAGATGCTTACTTACGTATTTCTGAATTAGGATTCTTCAAGAACTCTAAAATTTCTTCTACTTTAGAAGATTTCAAAATTCGTGCAGCTTATGGTGAGGCAGGTATTCAGCCTAACGCATTTGACCGTTACATCACGTTGAACACAGGTGTTATTGGTTCGGGTAACGCATTCTATTTCCCATTGACACAATCAAATCCTAATTTGAACGTTGAGATTTCGAAAGAATTAGAGATTGGTACAGATATCGGTTTGAACTTAGGTAAATCATCACCTTGGTTGAATTCATTGAACTTCTCTGGGTCATACTGGAAGCGTTCAACGGATAATGCGATCTTTAACGTAGATGCAGCTCCTTCAACAGGTATTGGTACTGTAAAAGATAATGCGTTCTCTTTAGCTTCTAATGGTATCCAAGCGAGCTTAAATGCGCAAATTTACAAAGATGCGGATTGGACTTGGAACTTCACGACAAACTTCGGAAAGCAAACTTCTGAAATTACAGCTGTTCGTGGTAACGCTGAGGTTGTTGTTACATCTGCAGCTGGTTCATCAGGATACGTATTACGTGCAGGTGAGAAAATTGGTCAATTGTATGGTTTCATGGGTGTTCATAGCTTAGATGCTAAATTGCCAGATGGTACCTATGCAATCGCAGAAGGAAACCGTTCTTTATATGAAGTAGCGAGTAATGGCTGGGTAGTTAAGAAATCAACGAAAGCACCTTACTTCTCATCGAAGCAATATAGCTTTGGTGATCCAAACCCTGCATTCAATGCCTCATTCATCAATGAATTGTCATACAAAGGTATTGTAACTTTCAACTTACAAGTTGATTTAGTTCAAGGAGCTCACTTGTACAACCAAACGAAAGAATGGATGTACCGTGATGGTATTCACTCAGATTACCAAAATCCGTTAACTATCAATGGAGAGACTGGTGCTTGGTCAGCTTTCTACCGTGGTGTATATGCAGAGGTTTCTCGTAACGGTACGAAGAACTACTTCTATGAAGATGCTTCTTTTGCACGTTTACGTAATATCTCGATCGGTGTAGATTTAGTGAAAGCCTTAGGTATGAAAGGATTCCGCAAGTTACAATTGGTAGCTTCTGGACGTAACTTGTATACATTGACAAATTACACAGGTATGGATCCTGAAATTTCTTCTGGTGGTAATAACTCTGCTTGGGACCGTGGTGTGGATCACAACACAATGCCAAACTTACGTTCATACCAAGTACAGTTGAACATTGGTTTCTAATTTCAGAATAGAAAAAGGTATTATTTAAATTTGAAGAACATGAAAAATATAAAAATAACCGCGCTTTCCTTTCTGCTTTTAGGTGGAACGGTGATGTCGTGTAAAGATCAATTGGATATTCAAAATCCAAACCAACCAACTCCAGCAACGGCTGCTTCTGAAGCTGGAATCGTAGCGTTAGCACAAGGGTCTGTTTATAAAAACGGATTTACTTCTGCAGGTAATAAATACTATGATGGTGTTGTAGGAGCATTCTACAACGGTGTTGTGGGTATTCATGAATTAATGGGTGATATCGTTTCAGCTGAAGCGGCAAATACCTACATGAATAACTTGTCGGCACCTGACATGGTTATCTTGGACAATGGAGCACAAGTTCCAAATCCAAACAACCCTGCGCAGCAAAAATTATTGTTACGTGCTGTAAATACAAATTCGCAACAAGGTGGTAACCCAGGTTTCCATGAGTGGGCAATGATGTATCAATTGAACAATGCATGTAATACGATCTTGGAGGCAGTTGATAAAACTACTTTCACTGGCGATGCTGCAGCGAAGAAAAATGCAATCAAAGCATGGGCTTATTTCTGGAAAGGTATCGCATATTCGCATATCGGTTCTATCTATTATGCAGGTTTGATCGTGAATTCTGCTTCAGTAACAAACAATAACTATGTTGCAAAGGAGAAAATCATTGAAGAAGCGAATGCGAATTTTGATAAAGCTGCAGCTGCTGCAACGACTTCAGGTTCGAACGCAGATTTCCAAGCTGTATTAACATCTTTGATTCCAGATTTCTTCCAAAATGACAAAGGTGCTGTTCCTTCAGGTGCACAATGGGTTAAAAACATTAACACATTAAAAGCGCGTAACATTTTGGTGAATAATACGACGGCTACAATGACAGCTGCGCAATGGGGTCAAATCTTGACTTTGGCGAACGCAGGTGTTGGTGCTTCAGATCCAGTATTTGCTGGAACAACGAATGCGAATGGTGATATCTTCTCACCATCCAACTACAACGTGGCAGCTCGTGCGGTAGGTTCAAACGCATCTGGTAACACATACAAAATCTCGGAACGTTTGATTCAAGATTTTAATGCAGGTGACCAACGTTTGGCGAACAACTTCAAGCAATATCCAATTTGGATTGGAAATGCTGACCGTGGTAATGCATTTAATACGCGTTGGGCGATCGTAGATAAAGGAGCTGGTTTAGCGGGTGTAATGGTTTATTCAAACCGTACAGCAGGAGCAGGTGTACTTTATTTAGCTGGTAGCTACGAAGAAAACGAATTGATGAAAGCAGAAGCGAAATTGTGGACAGGTGATGTAGCTGGTGCAGCTGCAAGCATCAACGCCGTTCGTGCTTATCAAGGAGCTGGTATCGCGGCAATCACGTCGACAGACGCTGCAACGGTAAAAGAAGAATTACGTAAAGAGCGTCGTGTGGCGTTAGCTTTCCGTGGATTATCATTCTACGATGCACGCCGTTGGGGTGTATTGGAAAATGGTCGTACAGGAGCTGTTGTTATTTCGAAAGATGGTTCTGCTATCTCGAAAAATGCAACAATCAAGTATAGCTACTTAGATTACTGGGATGTACCAGATAATGAATTGGCAAATAATCCAGCGGGAGCGGGTAGTGCTCCTTTAAAGAATCCAAAATAAGATTCGGATTTATTCCATTTAATAGGGGTTTCCAAGTTGGGAACCCCTATTTTTTTAATATTTTCTTTGGCCTTTATCGGAAAATTCCTAATTTGCCAAACTAAATGTTTTATTTTTTCATTAATTAAACTAATCAACATGAAAAAACTCTTACTCATTTGGGTTTTAACAATGACTGTTTTCAGTTCATTATTAGCTCAAACAAGGCAAGTAACTGGTAAGGTTACTTCTTCAGAGGATGGTTCTGCTCTACCCGGAGTTAGTGTCAGCCTAAAAGGTACCTCTCGTGGTACAACAACTGGTGCCGATGGTTCATACAAAATCTCTGTAGGAGATGGAGCCGTTTTGGTATACTCTTTTGTTGGATACAAACAACAAACAATTTCCGTAGCAAGCCAGTCGGCGATCAACGTAGTTTTAGCTTCAGATGCATCTGAGTTAAACGAAGTTGTGGTAACTGCCTTAGGTTTGACTCGTACGAAAAACTCGTTGCCTTATGCTGCTCAGCAAGTTAAAGGAGATGAATTAACACGTGTACGTTCAGGTAATGCATTTCAAGCACTTTCTGGTAAAGTAGCTGGTTTGCAAATTACTCAAGGTAACACAGTGGGTGGTTCAACTAACGTAGTTATTCGTGGTAACAAATCATTGACAGGTAATAACCAAGCGTTATTCGTAGTTGATGGTGTGCCTATCGATAACTCGAACAAGAACTCATCTAACCAGGTAACTGGTCGTGGTGGTTACGATTATGGTAATGCTGCTTCTGATATTAACCCAGATGATATCGAGTCAATGACAGTATTGAAAGGTGCTGCGGCAACTGCTCTTTACGGTTCTCGTGCATCAAATGGTGTGATCATGATCCAAACGAAGAAAGCGAAAAAAGGATTAGGATTGTCAATCAACGCTGGTTTAACAGTAGGTACGATTGATAAGACTACATTCCCAACATACCAAAACCAATATGGTGCAGGTTATTCAGATCCTTACCAAAAAGATGGTTTCTTCTATTTTGATGCGAATGGTGATGGCGTAAAAGATTACGTTGTTCCTACATCTGAAGATGCTTCATATGGTGCGAAATTTGATAATCGTCCAGTTTATACTTGGGATTCATTTGATCCAGCAGGTCCAAACTACATGAAAACAAGTCCTTGGGCTGCTGCTGCAAATACGCCAGTTACATTCTATGAAACGGCTATTTCTAACAACACAGCGATTCAATTAGATGGTGCTAACGATAAAGGTACTTTCAAATTAGGATTTACGCGTAACGAAGAGCGTGGTACTTTGCCAAACTCATTAGTTTCTAAGAATATTATCAACTTGGGTGGTTCGTATAATATTAATAACAAGTTAACAGCATCAGCAACAGCTAACTTCTCTACAGTAGATGGTTTAGGTCGTTATGGTTCTGGTTACAGTGGATTGAACGTGAATCAAAACTTCCGTCAGTGGTATCAAACTAACGTTGATATCCAAGATCAAAAATCTGCTTATTTCCGTAATAACCAAAACATTACGTGGAACTGGGGTGATCCTTCAACTGCTGCAGGTTTGAAACCAATCTATACAGATAACTACTACTGGACTCGTTACCAAAACTATGAGAATGATACACGTTCTCGTATTTTCGGAAATGCGATGTTGAACTACAAGGCTACAGATTACTTAAATTTGATGGGTCGTGTAACTTTGGATACATACAATGAATTCCAAGAGGAGCGTATCGCAGTAGGTTCTCAAGCTGCTGGTGCTTACAGCCGTTTCGATCGTACGTTTAATGAAACTAACTATGATTTATTAGCTAATTTCGACAAAAACGTAACGAAAGATATCAACGTGAAAGCTTTAGCTGGTTTGAACTTACGTAAATCTTACTCACGTTCAATTTCTGCTGCGACAAACGGTGGTTTGATTGTTCCAGGTTTATATTCAGTAGCTAACTCAAAAGGTACAGTTGCTGCTCCATCTGAATCTTATACTCCACGTGAAGTATTTGGTGTATTTGGTGGTTTGACATTGTCTTACAAAAACTTCTTGACATTAGACGGAACAGTTCGTCAAGACAAGTCTTCTACATTGCCTGTTGCTAACAACGCATACTTGTATTATTCAGGTGCTGCTAGCTGGAATTTCTCTGAGCACTTCAAGGATTTACCTTGGTTGACTTCAGGAAAATTACGTGTTAACTACGCGACAGTAGGTAATGATGCTCCTTGGGGATCAATCAAGAACGTATATGATCAACCAGCTCCGTTTGGTTCGACAATTTTGTTCTCTGCTCCAAGTACGCAAAACAACCCATTCTTGAAACCAGAGCAAACACAATCACGTGAGATCGGTTTAGAAATGGCGTTTATGCAAAACCGTTTAGGATTTGATTTGACTTACTATCAAACAAATACATTAGATCAAATCATGCCAGCATCAGTTTCAACTGCAACAGGTTTCTCTTCTACGTATGTAAATGCGGGTAACATTGAAAACCAAGGTGTTGAGTTAAGTTTATTTGCTAACCCAATCAAAACGGCTGATTTCTCTTGGAATGTTAACGTGAACTTCACGAAAAACAATTCATTGGTATTGAGCTTATACAACGGAAGCCAAAACTTACAAATCGCTACTTTCCAAGGTGGTGTGAGTTTCAATGCAACTGTTGGTCAACCATACGGTATCATCCAAGGAAAAACTTGGAACTTGAAAGATGGTCAAAAATTGGTTAAGGCGAATGGACGTTATGATATCACAACAACCACAACGAATAACATTGGTAATGTTAATCCAAACTGGATTGGTGGTGTGAACAACTCATTCCGTTACAAAAACTTGACGTTCAACTTCTTGATCGATATCAAGCAAGGTGGTAATGTATTCTCATTGGATCAATACTACGGAGCTGCAACAGGTGTGTTAGCTGAATCTGCTGGATTGAACGACAAAGGAAATCCTTCTCGTAACTCAATCGCTGATGGTGGTGGTGTGATCATGCCAGGTGTTAAAGCTGATGGTACTCCAAACGATATCCGTGTAGAAAACGTATACGGTACTTATGGTTATGCTTATAACCCAGCTGCTGCATTCGTTTACGATGCGAGCTACATCAAATTACGTGAGGCTAACATCGTTTACTCGGTGCCAAGCTCTATCGTTCGTAAATTAGGTGGTGTTAAAGGAGTTGATTTATCGGTATTCGGTAGAAACCTTTGGATCATCCAGAAATTTGTTCCTTATGCAGATCCAGAAGAAAACTTATCTTCAGGTAACATCCAAGGATACCAATCTGGTGCTTATCCAACAACTCGTTCTATCGGATTTAACGTTAAGTTGTTATTTTAATCATCCTAAAATTATATAATGATGAAAAGAATATTAATCGTTTTTGTACCGCTGTTGG
>Ga0228703_1002369_pt1 | contig 10584 bp, 8 predicted proteins | sample McNCre217_Aug_MG_3_FD_178020 | JGI IMG/M metagenome (GOLD analysis project Ga0228703, IMG submission 178020) | Freshwater microbial communities from McNutts Creek, Athens, Georgia, United States - 29-17_Aug_MG | ecosystem: Environmental > Aquatic > Freshwater > Creek | place: USA: Georgia... | reverse complement strand
CTGCGCTGGGTGCATGTCATCACCGCCATCGCCTGGATTGGCTCCTCGTTTTACTTTGTCTTTCTGGACAACAACCTGCAAAAACCCAACTCGCCTGACCTGCTCGAAAAAGGCGTGGGCGGTGCCATGTGGGCGGTGCACGGTGGCGGCTTTTACAACCCGCAAAAGTACATGGTGGCTCCCAAGAAGATCCATACCAAGCTGCACTGGTTTTATTGGGAAAGTTATTCCACCTGGCTCAGCGGCTTTGCGCTGTTCACCGTGCTGTACCTCTACAACGCGGGCACCTTCCTGATCGACAAATCGCTGATGGATTGGACGCCTGTGCTGGCGGGTTCTGCTGCGGTGGGTTTTTTGGCTGCTTTCTGGATCGTCTATGACGTGGTCTGCCGCGTGTTTGGCTTCCGCAAAAACGGCGAGTTGATCGTGGCGGGCCTGATGATCGTGGTCATCGCCTTTGCGTCGTGGCTGGCCAACCAGTTGTTTGCAGGTCGCGCCGCTTTCTTGTTGGTGGGCGCGATGATCGCCACCGCCATGAGCGCCAACGTGTTCTTCTGGATCATCCCTGGCCAGCGCAAAGTGGTGGCCGCCATGACCAGTGGCGAAGCCTATGACGCCAATGCCCTGGCCATCCACGGTAAGCGCGGCAAGCAGCGCAGCGTGCACAACACCTATTTCACGCTGCCCGTGATCTTTGCGATGCTGAGTAACCACTACAGCTTTTTGTACACGCACGAGCACCGCTGGGTGTTGTTGTTTGTGATGATGTTTGCCGGCGCCTTGATCCGCCAGTTCTTTGTGCAGCGCCATGCCTTCCACCTGGGCCGCGCCGCCAACCCTTGGCCTTTTGCCGCCGTGGGCGTGGTGCTGATCGCCGGTGTGATCGTGGCCTTGAAACCCGCAGCGCCCGTGGCGTCAGCGGCCCCCGCAGCGCCTGTGGCCTTTGCCCAAGTCAAGACCGTGCTGGAGCAGCGCTGCTACATGTGCCACGGCGAGGCTGCACAGATGAAAAACGTGCGCTTGGACAGTCCGGAGCTGGTCAAGCAACACGCGCAAAACGTCTACCAGCAAGTGGTGGTCACCAAACAAATGCCCATGAACAACGCCACGGGCATCACCGACGAGGAACGCGCCTTGATCGGGCGTTGGTTTCAGGGTGGGGCCAAAGTCGATTGACGAGCCTCGGCCATTAAAACCACCAAGCCACCGCTTGCGGAATCAGCACAGCCCCCACAATGCCGTGCAGTCCCATGCCCAGGCTGGCATAAGCGCCAGCCTCGGCATTGACGCTGAAAGCGCGTGAGGTGCCAATGCCATGCGCGGCCACCCCCAGCGCAAAGCCGCGTTGCCACCAGGCTGTGACGCGCAAGGCGTCCAGTACATAGCGGCCGAGCACCGCACCCAAAATGCCGGTGCTGACCGCAAAGATGGCGGTCAAGGTGGGCGAGGCTTGCACGCGTTCCGCAATGCCCATCGCAATCGGTGCGGTGACCGACTTGGCCACCAGGCCGCGCACCAGCGATGCGTCCACCCCCAGCCAACGCGCCACACCCACAGCAGTGAACACCGATGTGATGCCGCCTGCCACCAGCGACAACAGCAAGACCCCCATGCGGCCCTTGAGCGAGGCAAAGCCCTTGTAAATGGGAATGGCCAGCGACACCGTGGCCGTGCCCAGCAAAAAGTGCACAAACTGCGCGCCCTCGAAATATTTGGCATAAGGCATGTCCAGCACGCTGATGCCCAGGCACACCAGCACCACCGCAATCAACACCGGGTTGGCCAGCGGGTTGCGCTGGCTGCGTTCATACAGCGTCAAGCCCAGCAGATAAGCACTGAGCGTCAGCACCAAAGCCAAGAGCGGGCTGCCCGAGAGGTAGACCCAGATGTCCGAGATGGGCGGCAGTGCTTGACTCATGGCGTTTCATCCTTCTTGGACAAGGCTTTGAGCACCAGCGCTGTCGCCGCCACCGTGGCCACCACGCTGATCACCAGCGCTGCGCTGATGGCCCAGGCGTTGGCTTGCAACACCGGCAAATAAAGCACCACGCCCACCGATGCGGGGACGAACAAGAGCCCCAGGTGCTGCAAGATGCCGCTGCCTACCAGGTCCATGGACGCAGGGACTTGGCCGCGCAGGCCCAGAAAGACCAGCAACAACACCAGCCCCAGCACGGGCCCGGGAATGAAGGGCAGGGCGAACTTGGACAGCAGCTCGCCGAGCGCCTGAAAGATGAAAAGTTGGACGAGGCCTTGGATCATGGCCTCAGTGTAGACAAGTGGGGCGGGATGGGCGAGTTGAAATCACTGTTTTGCACACCGACTTGGTGGTATCAATTTTTTGGATTGCTGAGCTGACCTTTCCAATCGCTCACGGTTTCTTTGATCAATTGCGACACGATGCGACTGGCTTGGGTGAAATGTCCTTGTTTGGGATGTGCAAGCGTCACGTAACGTTTCAGGTCAGGAGCCATCACTTTGGCTGCCTGCAGTTTTCCTGTGCGAAGCTCTTCGTCGACTGAGAAGGGGCCAAGCAAGGCATACATATGTGGGTTGGAGGCGATGATCTCTTTTTGAACGCGAAGCGAATCAGCCTCTACCTCGGAAACCAAGCTGAATCCTTTGCTTTTTGCCGTTTCATCCAAGATCGATCGCCAATGCGAGGGGCGTCTGGGTAAAACCAACGGCAGTCCTTCGAGCCGCTTGAAGTCCACGGTATCTGAATAGGTCAGAGAAAGACCTGGACAGGAGACAAGGTAAGTGTTCGCTGTGGATAAAAGTGTTTCATCGCTTCCGCTTGGTTTCTCATAGCGAAACAAGATGGCCATATCGACAGCCCCTGTATCCAGCAGCGCATCCAACTCACTGCCCTGTCCCTCACGAATGTTCAGCTTGATCTTGGGATATTCATGGTGCAAACGCTTGAAGATGTGCGTCATCAATGGATGCGCAGCTGATGGGAGAACGCCAATTTTGACTTCGCCCATGGGCACTTTCGATGTTTGTTGTATGTCTGCAAAAAGCTCATCGCTGTCTTTGAGCCAACCTCGCACACGCTGCTGAACATGTTCGCCAAACTCTGTCAGAACCACACCTCGTCCCGTTCGTCGAAACAGTGCAGCACCACAGGTTTTTTCAAAATCACTGATTTGTCTGCTGATGTGGGACTGCACAGTATTTCTTTGGGCTGCAACTTTGGTGAAGCTGCCAAGCTCGGCGACCTCCATGAATAAGCGTAAATCATTGATTTGCATGTGAACCTCTTTGATATGCCATTTTAGGCATATCTGAAATCTTGGAAAACATTCTAGGCAGATGGTTTATCCATCCATAAACTCGCGCTCATTGTTCAGATGCATCGGTGGTCGGTGCCACATATCGAAGGAAAAATGATGAGCTTTGTCAGTTTTGAAATGGCGGGTCAACAAACGTATGGCCTCTGGAAAGATGAAGGCAACTGGATTCAGGTGCCCGAGGCATTCCAAGCGCAGTATCCAGATTTGAAGTCCGTCATTGCTGCGAATAAATTGGATGAGTTGGAAGCACTGACACGTCAGAGTGGCAAGGTTGTGACTGCATCACAAGCACATCTGCTGCCTGTGATCCCTAATCCAAGCAAGGTTTTTTGTGTGGGTTTGAACTACAAAACGCACGTGGCAGAAACCAAACGTGCTGACAGCGACTACCCCGCCATCTTCACGCGCTTTGCAGATAGCTTGACCGCACACAACGCACCATTGCCACACCCCAAAGAAACTCAACGCTTTGACTTTGAAGGTGAACTGGCCGTCATCATTGGCCAAGGTGGCCGCAACATCACGCAGGCACAAGCGTTTGAACACATTGCGGGTTACGCCTGCTTCAACGATGGCACGGCACGCGATTGGCAGCGTCACACGCACCAGTGGATTCCAGGTAAGAACTTTCCATTGACAGGCCCACTCGGTCCGTTCATGGCCACACGCAAAGAAATTCCTGACGTGAACCAACTGACCTTGGAGTCTCGTCTCAATGGTGAAGTCATGCAACACGCATCCGTGTCTGACTTGATTTACACCTTGCCCGTGATCATCGAATACCTCTCTGGTTTTACCAAGCTGTCCCCAGGCGATGTCATCGCCACAGGCACACCTGGTGGCGTGGGTGATCGTCGTGAACCACCTGTTTACATGAAGGCTGGTGATGTGATTGAAGTTGAGATCACGGGTTTGGGCACGCTACGCAATGTGGTGTCGAACGTCGCATAAAGGAGTCATCAATGTCTGAATCTAAAAACTCACTGCGAATTGCGGTCGACATCGGCGGCACATTCACGGACATGGCTTGTTTTGACGAGTCAACTGGCGCAATCTCATTCGGCAAAGCCCTCTCGACACATGGCGAATTGGTGACGGGCATTCAAAACACCCTTGATGGCGCTGGCGTTGATTTGAGCAATGGCTATCTGTTCTTGCACGGCTCAACCATTGCGATCAACACCTTGCTGGAACGCAATGGCGCAAAAACCGCTTTGTTGATCACAGAAGGTTTTCGCGACATCTATGAAATTGGACGTGTGAACCGCCCTGATGCCTACAACCTGTTCTTTTCAAAGCATGAGCCCCTGGTGCCTCGCTCATTGCGTTACGAAGTATCAGAGCGTTTGCGCGCAGATGGGTCCTTGCATAAACCGCTGGATGAAAACGCTGTACGCGAACTTGCGCGGGAATTAAAAGCCAAACACATCGAGGCAGTGGCCGTATTGCTGTTGCACTCCTATCGCAACCCAGACCATGAACGCCGTGTCAAAGCCATTTTGCAAGAAGAAATTCCCGGCGCATTTGTGACGGCATCACATGAGTTGTCACAGGAGTACCGAGAGTTTGAACGCGTGTCTACGGCTGTTGCCAATTCCTATGTGGGGCCACGTGTCTCTGAATACTTAGGTGAACTGGAACACCACTTGAGCAACAAAGGCTTTGAAGGTGACTTCTATGCGGTTCAATCTACAGGGGGCTTGTTCCCTGTTGAACATGCGCGTCGCGATTGCGTGCGTATGCTCGAGTCAGGCCCCGCCGCAGGCGTGATTGGCGCGCAAGCAATTTGCGCCCAATTGGGCATGCCAGACTCGATCGCATTCGACATGGGGGGGACGACAGCCAAGGCTGGAGTGATCAGTGAAGGTCGTCCCTTGACCACTGGAAGCGCCTTGATTGGTGGCTACGAAAAAGCACTGCCCATTCAAATTCCCATGATGGACATTTTTGAAGTGGGCACAGGCGGCGGTTCGATTGCCCGAGTTGAATTGGGCAACTCATTGCGCGTCGGTCCACGCTCAGCAGGTAGCATGCCTGGCCCCGTTTGCTACGGTCGCGATGGCACAGAGCCCACAGTGACAGATGCCAATTTGATTTTGGGCCGCTTGGACGAACACAACTTCCTCGGTGGCGAAATGCCGCTGTATTTGGACCGCGCTAAGCAAGCCATGGAAGAAAAGATCGCCAAGCCACTGGGTTTGGACGCAACCAAGGCTGCTGACGGTATTTTGCGTATTGCAGTGACCCAGATGTCACATGCTGTCAAAGCCGTCACGACTGAACGTGGGTTGGATGCTGGCAGTTTCACGATGGTGGTGTATGGCGGTGCGGGGCCTTTGCACGCCTCAGCCATTGCGCGAGAAATCGGTATTCGTAAAGTTTTGATTCCATATGCGCCTGGCTACTTCTCGGCGTATGGCATGTTGTTCAGCGATTTGCGTTATGACTATGTTCGCTCTGTGTTCCGCCGCTTGGACAGCTTGTCATTCGATGAAATTGAAGCGTTCTATAAAGAGATGGAAGACGAAGGCCGTGCGGCGATTGGTGCTTCACAAATTCGCCCAGAAGAAATCGTGTTCGAACGTGCCGCAGACATGCGCTACTTTGGTCAAGAACATGCAGTGACCGTTGATTTGCCACATGAATTCTTTGTCAAAAAAGACCGCGCTGCAATCAAAAATCATTTTGATGAAATCCACAAAGTGCGCTATGGCACATCGGCCCCCAAAGAAGCGGCTGACATTGTGAGCCTGCGCGTGACAGTGCTGGGTCGTATGAAAAAACCACCGCGCAACGCGGTAGAGACGGGGCAAGAGAAACCTGATACGCAAGCCTTGCGTGCGCACAAACCGGTCTATTTCCGAAGTGCAGGTGATTTTGTAGACACGCCTGTGTATCGACGCGACTTACTCAAAAGCGGCAATGAGTTTCACGGTCCTGCGCTCGTGGAAGAGCATGCATCTACCACCGTTGTTCAACCAGGCGACAGCGTCAAAGTTGATCTTTACGGCAATCTTCAAATTTCTATCGGGAGTGACCGCTCATGAGTACAACACAAGTTCAAAAATCCAATGCACAGGCGGTTGACCCTGTGATTGTGGAAATCATCCGTAATGGCTTGTTTGCCGTCACAGAAGAGATGAAAACCAACTTGATGCGCACCGCCTACAACCTGATCATTTATGAGGCACTGGACTTCACGGTTGGCCTTTTCACCAAAGAGGGCGACACCGTGTCCATTGGTTTGGGCTTGCCCATGTTCATTCGCGGCATGTCTGAAACGGTGAAATCAAAGATCCGTCACTTTGGCTATGAAAATATTCATCCTGGCGACATCTTGGTGACGAATGATGCCTACACCACAGGGAGTCACTTGAACCATTTCACGTTCACCATGCCTGTATTTCATGAGGAGGAGCTGATTGGTTTCACCTGCTGTATGGCGCATTGGTTAGATGTGGGCGGAAGCTTGGGACAGATCACCACTGATATTTACTCTGAAGGGATTCAGATTCCTATCGTGAAATACCAATCGGCTGGCAAAGTCAACCAAGACTTGCTGGACATCATTGCCATGAACGTCCGCATGCCTGAACGCGCTTTGGGTGATTTACGCGCTCAAATCACAGCCATCACCACCGGTGAACGTCGATTCTTGGAGTTAGTGCAACGTTACGGAAATCAAGATGTACAAGCGTCCATTCTTCAAATCATGGATGCCTCTGAAGCCCTGGCCCGTCAAAACACCTTATCGATTCCTGATGGCGTGTACGAAGCCGAGTCCTTCATGGATGACGATGGTTTAGAAATCGGCAAACGCATCCCGATTCGCGTCAAGGTCACCGTCAAAGGTGATGAGATGGAAGTGGACTTATCGGATGTGAGCAAACAAGTCAAGGGCTTCTACAACTCTGGATTCACAACGGGTATTGCGTGTGCACAAGTTGCCTACAAGTGCTTGACCACACCGACCGACTATCCCGTGAACGATGGCAGCTTCCGTCCCCTGAAGGTCATCATGCCCATGGGCACGGTCATCAGCGCTGAGCGTCCCTACCCCATGCGTGTGTGGATGACGTTCCCCATGACTGTGATCGACACCATTTTCAAAGCCTTGGCACCAGCCATTCCGCATCGGGCGATTGCGGGCCACCATGCCGATTTGGTGTTCCCCAACATTCACGGCATTTCGCCTGAAGACGGTCGCTTGTTCATTGTGGGCATTGGTCCTCTGGGAGGTGGATGGGGCGCCAAGTCTCGCGAAGACGGCGTCTCTGTGACAGTATGTATCAACGATGGCGACACACACAACAGTCCAACCGAACAACTGGAAGCGAAATATCCCGTTCTGGTTGAGAGTTACAAAATCCGCGAAGACAGCGCGGGTGCGGGCGAGTTCCGTGGTGGCTTAGGTGCAGAGATGGTGGTCCAAGCCTTGTCACCATTTTCTGTGACCACCCGGATTGACCGCATGCACTGCAAGCCTTGGGGCTTAGAAGGTGGCGGAGAAGCTGCGGGTAACGGCATTGCCATCCGTCACAAGGGTGAATGGAGCTCTGATTTGCCAAACGCCAAAATCTTCAACGTTCGTTTAGAACGCGGTGATGCCTACAAGATGCTCTCTGGTGGTGGCGGCGGTTTTGGCAGTCCATTCAAACGTGAGGCCGATGCAGTGGCACATGATGTCCGCGAAGGCTACGTCAGTCGCGAGGCCGCTGAAAAACTCTACGGTGTGGTGTTGGATGACAGCTTTGAAGTGAAGCCATCTGAGACACAACAGTTACGAAGCAAAGCCCTTGTTTGAGTTGCTCGAAATGACAGCATCCCAGCAGCAAGCTGCCTACCTCTCCGGGCTTTGGAACCGGTTGTCGGGGCAGCATGTGGCGCTGGGATGCTCCTGCACGATGAGTGGCATGAGTGTCACGCTCGAAGACTTTGAGCATGACATTGCAGATTACTTATGGGCGGAGAGTGAGCGTTTAGGTCAGACAGATGTCGTGGCCTTTTTACTCGCGCCAGGCGCTATCGCATCTCAAGATCAAGCCATTCGTGGCATCTTGAACCGCTTAGAAGAAGAGGATGTCAGCGAGGCTGTCAGTGACTGGCTACTACCACGCATGACGAAAACCATTGAGTCCTACGCCAAGCTTCATGGACCTGCCCCCGAAGCCCCCTTGTTTGGTGGTTCGTCTTCATGGCGCAAAGGTTACAGAGATTAAGAAGGTGTGAGTTCTAAATTTAACTGGAGACAAACATGATTTCATTGACTAAAAAAATGTTGTCGATTGCATTGCTAACAGCAACGACATTGGTATCCGCTCAGTCTAAATTCCCCGATGGCACGATTAAATTGATCGTGCCATTTGCTGCGGGTGGTGGCGTGGATAACGCCGCCCGTTTGATTGCAAAGCAAATGCAAGCGAATTTGAATGTTTCAATTGTGGTTGAGAACAAGCCTGGTGCCAGTGGAACGATAGGCGCCAAATTTGTTCAAGCGTCAACCCCAGACGGTCAAACATTGCTTTTCTCAGCCTCCACACAAGCATTGACCAAGCTGGTCATTGCTAATCCACCCTACGACCCATTGACAGATTTTTCTTATGTGGCACGTGTGGGAGAAGCGCCGTTGCTGATGGTCATTGCACCGACGTTGCCGCAAACCAAATTGAAAGAGGTCATGGATGCAGCCAAACAAAACCCAGACAAGTGGACGGCTGGTTTACCGGCATTGGGCGCTGCCAGTCATTTGGCGACATTGATGTTTGCTAAGGAAGGCAATCTCAACTTGACCATGACTGCCTACAAAGGCACCGCGCCTGCATTGACCGATGTCGCTGGCGGACATTCACAAATTTTGATTGACTCCATCATTTCGTTGCAATCAATGGCAAAAGCAGGCAAGGTGAAACCCATCATCGTCACTTCTGCCAAACGAAGCTCTGTGATGCCCAACGTACCTACTGCTTCAGAGAGTGGCTATCCAAAATTTGTGACTGAGTCTTGGTATGGCGTTTGGGCGCCCAAAGGCACACCTGATGACCGGGTTCAATTGCTCAATAAGGCGGCTAATGAAGCGGTGCGACAACTCACCAAATCAGGGGCTTTCGAGCAACTGGGCATTGAGCCCGTTGTGGAATCTGTCGACGAATTTAAAAAGTACACCGGCAAGTACATCCACGAAAACGCGGAACTGCTCAAAGGTGCAGGCTTCAAGCCCGAATAAGAAAAGGCCCCATTGAATGGGGCCTTTTTATGGTTTAAGTGGTTGACTTGAACAAAGCCGCCACCACCCGCTTGGGCTTGATGTTGGCCGACTTGCGCAGCGGTTCAGGTGCAGCAGGCTTGGGCGCATCAGCGCTGCGTACCGTGGGCTCGTAGGGTTTGTCAAAGAACGGGTCGTTTTTGATGCGCGGTGCGGGCACGTAGCCCACTTCGCGGCTGCGGCGGTTGTTGTCTTGCTCACGTGGGCGTGACTCGCGTGACAACGCACTGTCACGAGGACGGCTTGATTCGCTGCGTTCGCCACGTGATTCACCGCGCGGCTCACGACGTTCACGCGAACGGTCTTGCTCCACGCTCACGGTTTCTAGGTTGATTTTGGCCTTGAGCAACTTCTCAATGTCGCCCACCAAGCGTTGGTCACTGCCCGACACAAAGCTGATGGCGTGGCCCAAAGCACCGGCGCGGCCTGTGCGGCCAATGCGGTGCACGTAGTCTTCAGCGTTGAAGGGGATGTCAAAGTTGAACACCGCTGGCACGTCTTTGATGTCCAAGCCGCGTGCGGCCACATCGGTACACACCAACAAGTCCACCTCGCCTTGCTTGAAGCCTTCGAGGGCTTTGAGGCGTTCGTCTTGGCTCTTGTCGCCGTGCAAGGCGCTGGTACGGAAACCATCGCGCTCGAGCGAACGGGCCAAGCGAGCGCAGCCGAGTTTGCTGTTGCAAAACACAAAGGCTTGCTTCATGCCATTGGCTTTGATGAGATGGCGCAATGCGTTGTATTTGTCGTCCACGCTGACACTGTAAAACTGCTGCGTGATGGTGGCGGCTGTTTCGTTAGGGCGCGCCACTTCGATGGTGACGGGGTTTTGCAAATAGCTACCGGCCAAGCGCTTGATCTCGGGTGAGAACGTGGCGGAGAACAGCAGGGTGGTACGCGTTTTGGGCAAGTGGCTCAAGATGCGTTGCAGGTCTGGCAAGAAGCCAATGTCCAACATGCGGTCGGCTTCGTCGAGCACCACATATTCGACTTGGTTGAGCACCACGTTCTTGGCTTCGATGTGATCGA
>Ga0228703_1002366_pt1 | contig 10588 bp, 9 predicted proteins | sample McNCre217_Aug_MG_3_FD_178020 | JGI IMG/M metagenome (GOLD analysis project Ga0228703, IMG submission 178020) | Freshwater microbial communities from McNutts Creek, Athens, Georgia, United States - 29-17_Aug_MG | ecosystem: Environmental > Aquatic > Freshwater > Creek | place: USA: Georgia... | reverse complement strand
TGCTCTGGATGACACAAATCAAATGCCAGATGCGACGCGGAAGGGTAACGCTTGTCGGCCACCGGCTCCAGGCAGCGCAGGATCACTTCCTGCAACCATTCGGGCAAGTCGGCTCGGCGCTTGCGCGGGGGCACCGGGTCCATCCACAAACGCTGGCGCAAACCGCCTTGCGTGGCCGGCTCGCCAAACGGCAGCTCGCCCGTGGCCAACTCGTACAACATGACGCCAATGGCAAAGATGTCGCTGCGCGGGTCCCCGCGCACACCGACCACCTGCTCCGGCGAAATCCAGGCCGGTGAGCCCACCGCCTTGCGCATTTCCTCGGCCAGCAGATCGGGGTAGTTGGCATGGCACGACAGGCCAAAGTCCAGCATCACCGCGCTGCCATCGGCACGGATCAGCACATTGGCCGGCTTCAAGTCGAGATGGCAAACGTTTTGCTGGTGCAGGCTGTGCACCGCACGCGCCATGGCCTCACCCAGCGCCGCGATGTCATGCACGGCCACGGGCTGTGGCCCCTCCAGCCAATGCTGCAAGGTGTGACCTTGCACATACTCCATCACCAGATAGGGCACGCGCGACAAGTCACCCGCCGCCACAAAACGCGGCACGTGGCTGCCCTTGAGCTCGGACAGTATTTGCAGCTCCACCTCGAAACTGATGATGTTTTCCGCGCCATCACCCGCCGTCATGCGCGGGATCTTCATGGCCATCGGGAACTCGTTGGCACGTCGGCTGCCATCTGCGGCGGGCGCGTAGACCACCTTGTACACATGGGCCATGCCGCCTGCATGCATGCAGGATTCGATTTCAAAGCCGTCGATGTGGTGTCCGGGGTTCAGCAGTTTCAACGTCCACGCTCCAGTCGCTGTGCAAAAAATTCCGGCAGCCGCGCCTGCCGAATGGCCGCCGCGGCCTCGGTGTGGTTGTAGGGTACGCGGTGAAAAATCAGCTTGTTCAGCCCCCGGTCGTACACGGTGTACATGGCCCGAGGGTCACCATCGCGCGGCTGACCGCAAGAGCCGACGCAAGCCACCAAAGGCCGGTGCGCAGACACAGGCACCGCCAGGCCAGGTTGGGGCTCGAACCGCATCAACAAACGGCCCGCCCCCTGGTAATACAAGGTCTGGTGGTGCACATGCCCCACCAACACACGCGAGGCGCCTTGCGCCATCGCCGCATCCAGGCAAGCGCCAGCAGCACGCTCATTGTCCACATAGTGCCAGGCCTCGGGCTTGTCGGCGCTGGCATGCACCAGCAACAAGGTGTCGCGCTGGATGGTCAAAGGCAAATCGGACAAGAAGGTCTGGTGCTCGGCGCTGAGTTGATCGTGCGTCCATGACGCCCCCTGGGCGCCTTGCGTGGCTTCGTTGCCTGGGGTTGCGGGCGGGTTCAGCGCCATCTCATCGTGGTTGCCTTTCAAAACCCAGGCCCCTTGTGCGGCCAGCGCCATGACCTCATCGAGCACCGCAACGGGCTCGCCCCCATAGCCCACCAGATCACCCAAAAAAGCCAACTGGTCCACGCCTTGCTGACGGGCGTGCGCCAGGCAGGCCTGCAAAGCCTGCCGGTTGGCGTGGATGTCCGAAATCAGGGCCAGTCGCATGGTTGTCTCCTGCCCCATGATGGCAGGGCTGCCTGATGCCCAACTTGCAATAGATCAAACTTCGCTGGATCGCCGCGCTTCGCTCGCGATGACACGCCTCATTCGTCATGGCAACGAGCGAAGCGACTCACCCCTCGTCATTGCGAGGAGCGCAGCGACGTGGCAATCCAGTTGCTGAGCTTGGGCTGGCACGGGATTACCGCGCTTCGCTCGCGATGACGAAAATTCGAAATGCCGAGGCTGGCGCTTCGCAGCCCTTGAGGCATCAGGCTTTGCGCTGCACACCCACCGGCAACTGCGCAACGCCTGTCCAGTCCGGCGACTGGAACCACGGATCGCCCTGCAAATACGCCCGCAGCATGGGCAGCGCATCGTTGCCCCAGAACACCTGGCCATCGACCACCAGACTGGGCACACCAAACAGGTTCAAAGCGAGGGCTTCGTCGGTGTGGGCTTTGAGTTGTTGTTTGACGGTGTCGCTGGCCACATCGCCTGTGGGCTTCAGGTCGGCGCTCAATGCAGCCAGGCGCCCGGCATCGGCCGCGTCCTGCCCGGTGCACCACACATGGCGGAAGATTTTTTCGCACGCGAAACGGTTGGGCGTGCCATCGGCATCGCATGCGGTGGCCAAGCGCAGCAAAGCCAGCGAATTGAAGGGGTGGCTCGCGGGCAATTGCAAAGGCGTGCCTTGCGCCCTCGCCTGCCACTGCACCTGGCGGTAAGTCCAGTCGCGCTTGGCCGGGATCTCGGCCGGACCCAGCTGGCCATGGTGTTTGAGCATGGCGCCAAACACCACGGGCTTGTAGACGACGCGGTGGCTGATGCCCTCCAGCGCCTGGGGCAAAGCATCGAAAGCCAGCCAGGCATAAGGCGAGATGAAGTCCAGGTAAAAGGTGATGATTTTCATGAGGTGGACCTTCTGGATGTGAGGTGGGCTCAGCTGGCCTGTGCGCGGCGCTTTTGCAAACGCGCAGGAATCTGTGCCCAGACCAGGCGCTTTTCTTCGTCGGTGGCACGGCTCCAGCTGCCGATCTCGGGCAGCGTGCGCAGACAGCCTTCGCACCAGCCGCCGCTGGGGTGCATCAGGCACAGCGACACACAGGGTGAAGGCACAGAGTTGGGCTCCGCAGGCGTGGCTTGGGCCAGCACTTGCTCAGCGCGTTCGCTCAGTTTTTTCCAGTAATGCTCGCTCATGTTTGCCCCTCTGGCGGGGCTTGCACCACATCGGCCACCGGCGCGCCGGTCAGGCGCTTGAGGTCTTCGGGCTGCAACTTGAACACGCCATGCGGGTGCCCGGCGGCAGCCCAGACTTCGTCAAAACGCCACAGGTCCTGGTCAAGCAGGGTCACAGACGGGTTCAGGTGCGCCACGGGTGAAACGCCACCAATCGTGAAGCCGGTTTGCGCTTTCACAAAGTCGGCATCTGCACGGCCAATCTTGCCCACCAGCGCCGACACTTTTTTCTCGTCCACACGGCGGTCACCTGAGGCCACCACCAGCACGGCCACGCCGTCTTCCTTGCGTTTGAAGATCACGCTCTTGGCGATCTGGCCCGGCTGCACCCCCAGGCCATCGGCGGCCTCTTGCGCGGTGCGAGCCGCGCCGTCCAGCATGACCGGTGCGTGCGGGTGCGCCGCGTCCTGCAGGGTTTGTGCCACGCGTTGCACCCCCTCAGGCAGTGCATGGAGTTCAGCACCGCACATGGCTTAACCGGCCCGCTTGTTGAGGATGGCCTTGGCCACATTCGAGTTGGGTTTGCGGCCCAGAAAATCACTGATGAAGACGCCCGCGTCCACCAACTTGTCCAGATCAATGCCGGTGGCAATGCCCATGCCGTGCAGCATGTAAACCACGTCTTCGGTGGACACATTGCCGGTGGCGCCCTTGGCGTAAGGACAGCCGCCCAGCCCCGCCACCGAGGACTGGAAATTCCACACGCCCATTTGCAGCGCGGCCAGTGTGTTGGCCAAAGCCTGGCCGTAGGTGTCATGGAAGTGGCCGCAGATGTGGTCCACATCGAAATGCGGCAGCGTGGCCTCGATGGCTTTTTGCACCTTGAGCGGTGTACCCGCGCCGATGGTGTCGGCCACGTCCACGCGCTGCACGCCGATCTGTTTCATCAGGCCCGCCAGGTAGGCCACACGCTCGGGTGCGACCTCGCCTTCGTAGGGGCAGCCCACGGTGCAGCTCATGGCCCCGCGCACCGCGATGCCCGCCGCCAATGCGGCCTGCACCACGGGGGCAAAGCGCTCGATGCTTTCGGCGATGGAGCAGTTGATGTTTTTCTGGCTGAAGGCTTCGCTGGCCGCACCAAACACCACGATCTCGTCGGGCCGTGTTTTGAGGGCCGTTTCAAAACCCTGCGCATTGGGCGTGAGCACCGAGTAGCGCACGCCGCTTTGGCGCTGGATGCCGTTCATGACATCGGCGTTGTCGGCCATTTGTGGCACCCACTTGGGGCTGACGAAGCTGGTGACTTCGATTTCTTTCAAACCTGCAGCCTGCAGGCGATGCACCAGCTCGATCTTGACCGCTGCGGGCACCGGCTGCTTTTCGTTTTGCAGGCCATCGCGGGGGCCGACGTCGATGAGTTGAACGCGTGAAGGAAGTGACATGGTGTGCTTTCAATAACCGCGCTGGGGATTGACCACGCCGTTGATCGGCTCCCCGCGCTGCAAGGCCTGAATTTTGCCCACGATCTGGGCGATGCTTTCATCGCGCAGGGTGCGGGCAGAGGTGTGGGGCGTGACCGTGATTTTCGGGTGCGACCAGAAAGGATGATCGGCAGGCAGCGGCTCGGTGCGGAACACGTCGAGCGTGGCCCCGGCCAGGTGGCCGCTGTCGACCAGAGTGACCAGGTCTTCTTCGACCAAGTGCTTGCCTCGGGCCACGTTGATGAGGTAGCCGCCGGGCTGCAATTGCGAGAGCGTGTCCTTGTCCAGGATGTTCTCGGTCTCGGGCGTGAGCGGCATCAGGTTGACCAGCACACGTGTGGCGGCCAGAAATTCGTTCAAACCCTGCGCGCCGCTGAAGCTGCGGATGCCGGGCAGGTTTTTGGCGCTGCGGCTGTAGCCGTTGACCGGAAATTCAAACACCTGCAGCGCTTTGGCCACGCGCTCGCCCAGCACGCCCAAGCCCATGACGCCCACCGAAAAATCGGCGCGGCTGCGTGGCTTGCGGTACGACCATTTGCCCGCTTGCGTGTCGGCGTCGTAGCCGTCGAATTCGCGGAAGTGCCGGATCACCGCATGGCAGACATATTCGGCCATCTGCACCGACATGCCCGCGTCGTCCAGGCGCACCACTTTCAGTGAGGACGGCAACTTGAGCTGGAGCAAAGCGTCCACGCCCGCACCGATGTTGAACAGGGTTTGCAAACCCGGCTGCTCGTCGATGAACTGCTGGGGCGGTGCCCAGACGATGGCGTGGTCGGCTTGTGGTGCGCCAGGGGCCCAGGCGGACACCTGGGCCTGGGGAAATGCTTTTTGCAGACCCTGCACCCAGGGCGTCGGGTCCAGCTTTTCAAAACAGATGGTGATGTTCATGTTGCGATTGTGTCAGCGCAGAGATGTCCTGGCTGTCGCCCGGGTTGTCGCCCTGCAGTCTTGTAGGTCGGTGGCTTTAGCCCCGGCGTGAGACCTGCGCCAAACCGGTCATGTCGGAGCTGAAGCTCCGACCTACAGCTCCGACCTGCAAGAATCACACCGCCAGCTTGAGCAGCTCCGCACCATCGGCCACCTGGTCACCGGGCGCGTAGAGCAGCTCGGCCACGGTGCCGTCTTGGGGTGCGCTGATGGTGTGCTCCATCTTCATGGCTTCCATCACGGCCAGCGGTTGACCGGCTTTGACCTTGTCGCCCGCCTTGACGGCGAACGACACCACCTTGCCCGGCATGGGGGCTGTCAGGCGTCCGCCCTCTTGCGCGGCTTCACCAGCATGGGCCAGCGGGTCGAGCAGGCTGATGCGGGTCGCGCCTTGCGGGGTGAACACATGACTAACCTCGCCTTGTGCGTGCACCGTGCTGTGGATGCGCTGGCCGTTGAACTGCACCCACAAGCCGTCGCCCTGCGGAGTGAACTGCAAAGGCGATTCAGCGCCCTCACCCACCTGCAGACGCAGCGGCGAACCATACGTCAGCACCGCACGCACCGGCTGGCCGTCGTATGCCAGATCGAAGCGGCGGCGCGTGGTGCCGTGCGACTGAAAACCATCGCGGCGGCTGAACGGGTCAGCGCCTTGCGCTGCGGCTTCGGCTTGCAGGGCATCGGCCACCACGGCGGCGGCTGCGGCTTGCAGGCCCACGGGGTCTTGTTTGAACAGCACAGCACTTTCGCGCTGGATCAATGCTGTGTCGAGTTGGGCGGTGGCAAACGATGCGCTGCGCAGCACATGGCGCAGGAATTGCACATTGGTGTTCAGGCCCACGATGCGGGTCTGCGCCAAAGCCACGTCCAGGCGGGCGAGCGCCTGCTCGCGGGTGTCGCCGTGCACGATGAGCTTGGCCACCATCGAGTCATAAAACGGGCTGATGGTGTCGCCTTCGCGCACGCCATCGTCGAAACGCACATCGCCTCTTTCAAAGCTCACGGCCTGCGGCTTGCGGTACACCTGCAAGGTGCCGGTGGCGGGCAAGAAATTGTTGTCGGGGTTTTCGGCGCAGATGCGCGCCTCAATGGCATGGCCCGTCATGCGGACTTCGCTCTGCTGCAGTGGCAGCGGCTCGCCGCTGGCCACGCGCAACTGCCACTCCACCAAATCGAGGCCCGTGATGGCCTCCGTCACCGGGTGCTCGACCTGCAGCCGGGTGTTCATCTCCATGAAATAGAACTTCATGGATTCGGGCTGGTCATAAGCGGTTTGCTCGACGATGAATTCCACCGTGCCTGCGCCCACGTAGTTCACCGCCTTGGCGGCCGACACAGCGGCTTCACCCATTTGCTTGCGCAGGGCTTCGGTCATGCCGGGGGCAGGGGCTTCTTCGAGCACCTTCTGGTGGCGGCGCTGTACCGAACAATCGCGCTCGAACAGGTACACGCAATTGCCCTGCGTGTCGCCAAACACCTGGATCTCGATGTGGCGCGGGCGTTGCACGTACTTTTCAATCAACACCGCATCGCTGCCAAAGCTGTTGATGGCTTCGCGCTGGCAACTGGCCAATGCGGCCGCAAAGTCTTCGGACTTTTCAACCACACGCATCCCTTTGCCACCGCCACCGGCGCTGGCCTTGATGAGGGCGGGGTAGCCAATGCGGTCGGCCTCGCGCTGCAGCAGAGCCGGGTCCTGATCGGCCCCGTGGTAGCCAGGCACCAGCGGCACACCGGCCGATTCCATCAATCGCTTGGACTCGGCCTTGAGGCCCATCGCCAAAATGGCCGATGCGGGCGGGCCGATGAAGACCAGACCCGCTGCGGCGCAGGCCTTGGCAAAGTCTTCGTTCTCGCTCAGAAAACCGTAGCCCGGGTGCACCGCCTCGGCACCTGTGGCCTTGGCCGCCTCCAGAATGCGCTGCCACTGCAGGTAACTGTCCTTGGGGGCCGAGCCGCCCACATGCACCGCTTCGTCGCAGGCCTGCACATGCTTGGCACCGGCATCAGCGTCCGAATAAACGGCCACGGTCTGGATGCCCATGCGGCGGGCAGTGGCCGCCACGCGGCAGGCGATTTCGCCACGGTTGGCGATCAGGATTTTTTTGAACATGTTCGGTACTCCTTCAAGCCAGCCAGAGAGGTTGGCGCTTGTCCAGGAAAGCCGACAGGCCATCCTGCGCTTCGGGGGTGGCGCGCAGCCCTGCGATGCGTTGTGCGGTGTCTTCCACCACGGCGTCGTTGATCGGCTGGTTGTCCACGGCGCGGATCAGGTCCTTGGCGGCGGCTTGCGAGAGCGGGCCGCCCTGGATCAGCGCATCGACAATTTCCTGCACCTTGGCGTCCAGCTGCTCAGGCTCCACCGCCTCGTGCACCAGACCCAGCTCACGGGCGCGGGCCGCGTCAATGCGCTCGGCCGACTGGAAGTAGCGGTAGCTCTGGCGTGCACCGATGGCCCGCACCACATAAGGGCTGATGGCCGCCGGGATGATGCCGAACTTGACTTCGGAGGTGGCGAACACCGCCTTGGTCGACGCCACCGCGATGTCGCACGCGGCCGTGAGGCCCGTGCCACCGCCCAGCGCCGCGCCCTGCACGCGGGCGATGGTGGGCTTTTTCATTTCGGCCAGCACGCGCAGCATGCGGGCCAGTGCACGCGCATCGCGCAGGTTGGCGTCCAGGCCGTTTTGCGCGGCGCGCTTCATCCAGTTCAGGTCAGCCCCGGCCGAGAAGCTCTTGCCGCGCCCGGCCAGCACCACCACGCGCACGCTGTCGTCCGCATCCAGTGCTTCGCAAGCAGCCGTGAGTTCGGCGATCAGGGCTTCGTCAAAAGCGTTGTGCACATCCGGGCGGTTCATCCACACGGTGGCCACACGGCCGTTTCGTTCGATTTCAAGTGTTTGGTACATGGTGAACTCCTTACATGCGGAACAGGCCGAACTTGGTCTCGGGGATCGGCGCATTCAACGATGCACTCAGGCCCAACGCCAGCACGCGGCGCGTGTCGGCGGGGTCGATCACGCCGTCGTCCCAAATGCGGGCGGTGGCGTAATACGGGTGGCCCTGGTCTTCGTACTGTTGCTTGATTGGGGCTTTGAAGGCTTCTTCTTCTTCCATGCTCCACTGGCCGCCCTTGGCTTCGATGCCGTCGCGCTTGACGGTGGCCAGCACGCTCGCGGCCTGCTCGCCACCCATGACGGAGATGCGGGCGTTGGGCCACATCCACAAGAAGCGGGGGCTGTAGGCGCGGCCGCACATGCCGTAATTGCCCGCGCCAAAACTGCCGCCAATGATGATGGTGAATTTGGGCACAGCAGCGGTGGCCACGGCCGTGACCATCTTGGCGCCATTGCGGGCGATGCCTTCGTTTTCGTATTTGCGGCCGACCATGAAGCCGGTGATGTTCTGCAAAAACACCAATGGGATCTTGCGCTGGCAGCACAGTTCAATGAAGTGCGCGCCCTTCAGAGCCGACTCGCTGAACAAGATGCCGTTGTTGGCAATGATGCCCACCGGCATGCCTTCGATGCGGGCAAAGCCGCAAACCAGCGTGGTGCCAAAGCGCGACTTGAACTCGTCAAACTCGGAGCCGTCCACGATGCGGGCGATGATCTCGCGCACATCGAAGGGCTTGCGGGTGTCGGTCGGGATCACGCCGTAGAGCTCTTTGGCATCGAACTTGGGGGGCACAGGTGCGTGGGTGGCGATGTTCGGCGCCTTTTGCGCATTCAGGTTTTTGACCGCCTGACGCGCCAAAGACAAAGCATGCAGGTCGTTTTGCGCCAGATGGTCGGCCACGCCCGACAGTCGGGTGTGCACATCGCCACCGCCGAGGTCTTCGGCGCTCACCACCTCGCCGGTGGCGGCCTTCACCAAAGGCGGGCCGCCCAAAAAGATAGTGCCCTGGTTCTTGACGATGATGGTCTCGTCGCTCATGGCGGGCACATAGGCACCACCGGCCGTGCACGAGCCCATGACGACTGCGATCTGCGCGATGCCCTGCGCGCTCATGTTGGCCTGGTTGAAGAAGATGCGGCCGAAGTGGTCGCGGTCCGGGAAGACTTCGTCCTGGTTAGGCAGGTTGGCACCGCCCGAGTCCACCAGATAAATGCAGGGCAAGCGGTTTTGCTGTGCGATCTCCTGCGCGCGCAGGTGCTTCTTCACCGTCATCGGGTAGTAGGTGCCGCCCTTCACCGTGGCGTCGTTGCAGACGATCATGCAGTCGATGCCGCTCACGCGGCCAATGCCCACGATCACGCCCGAGCTGGGTGCGTCGTTGTTGTACATGTTCAGGGCCGCCAACGGCGCGACTTCGAGGAAAGGTGTGCCGGGGTCGAGCAGCATCTGCACGCGCTCGCGCGGCAGCAGCTTGCCACGGGCGGTGTGCTTGGCGCGGGCGGCTTCGCCACCACCCTGAGCGATGCGCTCCAGGTGGGCGCGCAGGTCGTTGACCACGGCCTGCATGGCCTGGGCGTTGGCGGCAAATTCGGCCGAGCGGGGATTGAGTTGGGTTTGCAAAACGGTCATGGGGTCTTCCGATGGAAACACGGGCAGCCGTCAGCATAAGTCGCCACCCCGGGGCGGGCAAGCCAGACAGGTTGCAAATCCTGCCAAAATACACCGCAACATGTCCAACGCCACCAGCCCCTCTCGCGCCGAAACCCCCATTGCCTTCATTCAGGCCATGGTTTCAGCCTATGAGGCCCGCAGCATGGACCCCTCGGCGGCACTGCAAAAGGCACAAATTGCGCCAAACTTACTGCACCAAGCCAACGCCCGCGTGACGGCGCTGCAAATGGAATGGATGAGCGCGGCCGCCATGCGCGAGCTGGACGACGAAGCGCTGGGCTGGTTTCGCCGCCGCCTGCCCTGGGGCAGCTACGGCATGCTGGTGCGCGCCTCGCTGACTGCGCCCAACCTGGGCGTGGCACTGGCCCGCTGGTGCCGCCACCACAACCTGCTGACGGACGACATTCGCCTGGCCCTGAGCACATCGGACGGACAGGCCCACATCGCGCTGCACGAACAACACGAACTGCAAGCCTTGCGCGAGTTCTGCACCGTCTCGGTGCTGCGCAACGCGCTGGGCGTGGCCTGTTGGCTGACCGACTCGCGCATCCCGCTGACGGCAACCGAACTGCACTTTGCGCCACCGCCCCATGTGGACAGCTACCGCGTGCTGTTTGACGGACCTTGCCGGTTCAATGCACCGCACAGCCGCCTGAGCTTTGATGCAGGCTACCTGCAGCTGCCCCTGCGCCGCGACGAAGCTGCACTGCAACGCATGCTGCAACGCGCCCTGCTGCTGACGGTGCGCCCTTACCGACGCGACCGCCTGCTGGTCGAGAAAGTGCGCCAAACCCTGGCCGAGCACCCCGAGCACAGCCGCAACGCCGAC
>Ga0228703_1002365_pt1 | contig 10589 bp, 7 predicted proteins | sample McNCre217_Aug_MG_3_FD_178020 | JGI IMG/M metagenome (GOLD analysis project Ga0228703, IMG submission 178020) | Freshwater microbial communities from McNutts Creek, Athens, Georgia, United States - 29-17_Aug_MG | ecosystem: Environmental > Aquatic > Freshwater > Creek | place: USA: Georgia... | reverse complement strand
CAGGCGGTAGCGGTTCAGGACAGCGGTTGGGATCAGCTGCTTGAACGCGAGGCCTTGCGTTTGCTGGCCGAAGACCGCAACGATGTGTGGGATGTGCTCACCCGCCAGTTCGAATCGCGCCTCATCCTGACGGCGTTGTCCACCACCCGTGGCCGCCGCATCGAGGCAGCGCAACGCTTGGGCATCGGCCGCAACACCATCACCCGCAAGATCCAGGAACTGGGCATCGACGACTGAGGGCCGTGCAAGCCGTCCAAGGTGTCAGTCGCTGAACGGGTCTTTCAGCACCACATCGGTCACGGGGTAGGCCACGCAGGGCAGCACACAGCCCTCGGCCTTTTCTTCGGGGCTCATGCCCGGCCAGGCCATCTCGTAGCGCACCTGGCCCGAGACCAGGGTGCCCAGGCAGGTGCGGCAGGTGCCCGAGCGGCAGGAGCTGGGCCAGCGCAGACCTCCTTGCTCCATCGATTCGAGCAGGGTCTGCTGCTTCCAGGCGTCAAAGGCCTGGTCGCCGGGCTCGATGCGCCCATGCACAAAAGGGATCTCGGTCATGGGCCGCGAGTGTAGTGGTGGCCCGAACGGGTCAGGCACCCGACCAGAGGGCTCAGGTGGCGTGGCGCCGTGCCACCCAGAACGTGGCGCCCTCGTTGCCGTAGCGCTCATCGTGCGGCACGCCCTGCGGCACCTCGAACCAGTCGCCGCGCTGCAGCGCCTGCGTCTGGCCGTTCACCGTCAGCCACAGCTGGCCCTGCACCACCAGGGCCTTGGCCGAAAACGGATGGGTGTGCGTGTCCAGCACTGTGTCGGGTTCCCAGTGCCGCTCAATGACTTCGTCAAAGCCTTCGGCACGGGCCTGGGTGGAAAAGGTTTCAAAGCTGCTCGGGTTCATGCTGCCATTGTCTGTGTCGGAGACAAACACTGCAAACCGGGCCAAACCATCCATGGCCGCTGTGGGGGCAAAGGACGGCTTATTTCCCCCAGCTGTCCTTGAGCCCCACAGCGCGGTTGAACACCGGCTTGCCCGGTGCGTGGTCCATGCGGTCGGCCACAAAGTAGCCAAAGCGCTCGAACTGGAACTTCTGATCCGGCTGCGCAGCCGCCAATGACGGCTCTACGTAGGCGGTGACCACTTTCAGGCTGTCCGGGTTCAGTGCTTGCAGAAAGTCCTTGCCGCTGGCATCGGGATGGGCGTCGGCGAAGAGGCGGTCGTACAGGCGCACTTCGGCTTTGACCCCATCGGCCACGCCGACCCAGGTGATGGCAGCCTTGGCTTTGACGCTGTCGGCACCTGGGGTGCCGCTCTTGGTGCCGGGGATGACCTTGGCGTGCACCTCGGTCACGCTGCCTGAGCCATCGCGCACACAAGCGGTGCATTCGATCACGTAGCCGCCTTTGAGGCGCACCACATTGCCAGGGAACAGGCGTTTGTAGCCTTTGGGCGGCACTTCTTCAAAGTCCTCGCGCTCGATCCAGACTTCCTTGCCGATCTGGAAGACGCGGTCTGCGGGCGGTGTCTGGCCTTCGGCGATGGCGCTGTGGGGCAGGGCGGGCTGGGTGCAGGCCTCGAGGTGGCTGTCACTGCCAAAGGCCTCGCCCCAGTTGGTCAACACCAGCTTGACCGGGTCCAGCACGGCCATGCCCCGATGGGCCGTGTTTTCCAGGTCTTCACGCAGGCAGCCTTCCAGGGTGCTGTAGTCGATCCAGCTGTTGCTCTTGGTCACGCCGATGCGGTCGGCGAACAGGCGCAGGCTCTCGGGTGTGTAGCCGCGGCGGCGCAAACCGACGATGGTCGGCATGCGGGGGTCGTCCCAGCCGTTCACGCGGTTTTCGTTGACGAGTTGCGCCAGCTTGCGCTTGGAGGTGACGACATACGTCAGGTTCAGGCGGGCGAATTCGTATTGCCGCGGTGCTGGGCTGGTCAGCAGACCGCCTTCAATCAGGCGTTCGAGCAGCCAGTCGTAAAAAGGGCGCTGGTCTTCAAATTCGAGCGTGCAGATGCTGTGTGTGATCTGCTCGAGTGCGTCCTCGATCGGGTGCGCAAAGGTGTACATCGGGTACACGCACCAAGCCTTGCCGGTGCGGTGGTGTTCGGCGTGGCGGATGCGGTAGATGGCCGGGTCGCGCAGATTGATGTTGGGCGACGCCATGTCGATCTTGGCGCGCAACACCATGGCACCATCGGGGTGCTTGCCGTCACGCATCTCGCGAAAGCGCGCCAGATTCTCGGCCGGGCTGCGGCTGCGAAACGGGCTGTCCACACCGGGTTTGCCGAAGTCGCCGCGGTGGACGCGGATTTCTTCGGCGGTTTGCTCGTCCACATAGGCGCGGCCGGCTTCGATCAGGTACTCGGCCGCGCGGTACATGAAACCAAAATAGTCGCTGGCCTGGTAAGGCGCAGCGCTGCCCGGTGTCTGGCCCGCTTGCGCCCAGTCAAAACCCAGCCAGCGGATGGCGTCAACGATGCTGTCGACGTATTCCTGGTCTTCTTTTTCGGGGTTGGTGTCGTCAAAGCGCAGATGGCAGACGCCGTTGTAGTCCTTGGCCAGACCGAAATTCACACAGATGCTTTTGGCATGGCCCACATGCAGGTAGCCATTGGGTTCGGGCGGAAAGCGGGTGCGGATCTTGGCTGGATCGGGCTGACCTGCGGCCTGGTGGACGGCATCCCCCGGACTGCCAGCCCAGCGGCGGCTGGCATAAGTGCCTTGCTCCAGGTCTTTTTCGATGATCTGGCGCAGGAAATTGCTGACTTTGCCTTCGCCGGCTTCGGCGTGGGCGGGGGTGTTGGCGGGGGAATTCATGGGGCGATTTTAGGCGGTGCCACCGGGACCCGCCGGCGCAGGCCGCTTACTTCTGGAAACCATTGCAGGGCATGGGGTGTCCACCCATGGCGAGGCTCAAACGCTATGGGTTCAGCTTTCTGGAGAAATGCACATGTCAATGCAATCGATCAACATCTGGACCCGTCGCGCGCTGCTGCCCCTGGGTCTTGCCATGGGTTTGGTCCAGGCGGGATGCGCCCAACCGGTCATGGTGCAGCCTTCGGTGGTCATTTCTTCCCAGATTGGCCATGCGCCGGTTTATGCCCAGCTGGGTATGCCGGCCCCGATGGTGGTCATGCCGCCACCTGCAGTGATGTATGCCCCGCCACCGGTCGTCTACGGGCCGCCCATGTACCGACCTGCTCCTTGGGGCTGGGGCTATGGCCACTACTGGGGGCATGAACGCGGTGAGGGCCGCCATGGCCATGGCCATGGTGGTCGGGAGCATGGCTGGCGTTGAAGGGGGAGAAGTGTCTGATGCCTTGTGGCCCCAAGCCTGGCCTGGGTGCGCGGATAATTCCCACATCGTTCAACAGGACTGTTTGTGGATTCCATCTTGCTCATCAAGGCCGCCATCATGGGCGTGGTCGAAGGCCTGACCGAATTTCTGCCCATTTCTTCCACGGGGCACCTCATTTTGGCAGGCAGCCTGATGGGGTTTGACGACGACAAAGCCAAGGTGTTCGACATCGCCATCCAGACCGGGGCCATCTTTGCGGTGATCTGGGTGTATTGGCAAAAAATCAGCAGCACGGTTCGGGCTTTGCCCTACCGGGAAGATGCCCAACGCTTTGCCTTCAATGTGCTGATTGGTTTTTTGCCGGCGGTGGTCATGGGCCTGCTGCTGGGCAAGGCCATCAAGGCACACTTGTTCACGCCGGCCGTGGTGGCCACCACCTTCATCGTGGGGGGCTTCATCATCTTGTGGGCCGAGCGGCGTCCGGCCAGCGCGGTGCGCATCCATGATGTGGACTACATGCGGGGTCGCGATGCGCTCAAAGTGGGTCTGGTGCAGTGCCTGGCCATGATCCCTGGCACCAGCCGCAGCGGCGCGACCATCATCGGTGGCATGTTGCTGGGCCTGTCGCGCAAGGCCGCGACCGACTTCTCCTTCTACCTGGCCATCCCAACGCTCATCGGTGCCGGTGTCTACAGCCTGTACAAGGAGCGCGCCTTGCTCAGCATGGCCGATCTGCCACTCTTTGGTGTGGGGCTGCTGGTGTCCTTTGTCAGCGCCTGGGTCTGTGTGCGCTGGCTGTTGCGCTTCATTGCCTCGCACAGTTTTGAGGTGTTTGCCTGGTACCGCATCGCCTTTGGCCTGCTGGTGCTGGCCACCAGCCATTTCGGCTGGGTGCAGTGGCAGGGCTGAAGCCCCTCAACTCATGAGGTTGCGCAGGCTGGCCTCGATGGCTGCAGCGGTGGCCAGGGGTTTTTCCATTGGGAAGAGGTGGCTGCCGTCAAGCATCATCACGCGGCCTTTGCTGATGCGCTGGGTGAGTTCCATGCCCACCTGCCGCATTTCGACCGAGTGGGTGGCGCCAATGAAAGCCACCGGACATTTGAGAGGGTACTTGCGCAGCAAACCCGTGAGGTTGTCGGGCAAGGTGTTGTAAATCGCGGTTTCCACCTCGCGGTCAAAGCGCAACCAGCGCAGGCCATCCACCTCGTGCGTGCCGTGGTCCACATAGTCGGCCATCACCTGTGCATCCCAGCGGGCAAAGGCTTTCTTGTGCCGCAGGTGTTCCAGCACGCTGGCCCGGTCGGGCCAGTGGTTGCGCCGTTTGCTGCTGACGCGTCCGGGTGACAGCGCCCCGACCAGCTGGGTTTGTTTGGCCAGACCCAGGGTGGTGGCTTTCCAGCCACCCAGGATGGGGGAGTCGAGCAGCAGCACACCGCGTGCCAGTTCAGGGTGCCGGGCGGCGCACATCAGGCTGAGGATGCCGCCCAGCGAATGGCCCACCAGGTAGGCGGGCTCGCCATCGCCTTGCCAGGCCTGGGCAAAATCGGCGAGTTGCTGCACCAGATGCGGCCAGTTGTTGCTGACCGGGTATTGCGGGTCGTGTCCGAAGCGGTCAATGGCGTTGACCTCGAAGCCGCGCTGGCGCAGGTTGTCCAGCATGACGCGGTAGGTGCCGCCCGGAAAACTGTTGCCGTGCGAAAAAAGAAGGCGTGCGCGCATGTTGTTGACCGGTCAGCGTTTGTGCAGCAAGCGCTGCAGGGTGTAGAGCGCGTCCAGCGCTTCGCGCGGGCTCAGGGCGTCGGGGTTGATCTGGGCCAGCGCCGCTTCCATCGCGCTGGGGCCGGCCACTTCAGCTTCGGGGGGTGCTGCAAACAGGTCTACCTGGGCGCGTGCGTCTTGCGCACCCGATTCCAAAGCGGCCAGGGCATGCCGTGCGTGGGCCAGCACGGCAGCCGGCATGCCGGCCAGACGCGCCACTTGCACGCCGTAGCTTCGGCTGGCGGGGCCACTCTGGATTTCGTGCAGAAAGACGATGTCGTTGCCCGATTCGGCCGCGCTCACATGCATGTTGACGGCAGCCGTGTGCGTGGCCGGGAATTCGGTCAGTTCGAAATAGTGCGTGGCGAACAGGCCAAAACACTGCACCTTGTTGTGCAGGTGGGTGGCGATGCCGCTGGCCAGGGCCAGGCCATCGAAGGTGGAGGTGCCGCGCCCGATCTCGTCCATCAACACCAGCGACTGCGGGGTGGCGCTGTGCAAAATTTGCGCGGCCTCGGTCATTTCCAGCATGAAGGTGGACTGGGCGTTGGCCAGGTCGTCGGCCGCACCGATGCGGGTGTGAATGGCGTCGATGGGGCCGAGACGGCAGGCGCTGGCCGGCACATGGCTGCCGATGCTGGCCAGCAGCACGATCAGTGCCACTTGGCGCATGTAGGTCGATTTGCCGCCCATATTGGGACCCGTGATGATCTGCAGGCGCTGGCGCGGTCCCATCACGGTGTCGTTGGCGATGAAGCTGCCGCCGCTGAGTTCAGCCAGCCGGGCTTGCACCACCGGGTGACGCCCGGCGCGGATGTCGATGCAGGGCTCGCGGCTGAACTCGGGCGCACACCAGTTCAGGGTGATGGCGCGCTCGCTCAAACTGCACAGCGCATCCAGCCCGGCCATGGCCTGGGCCAGTGCAGTGAGCGCGGGCACAAAACTTTGCAGTTGGTCAAGCAGGCCTTCGTAGAGCCATTTCTCGCGGGCCAGTGCCCGTTCCTGTGCCGACAGGGCTTTGTCTTCAAAGGTCTTGAGTTCGGGGGTGATGAAACGTTCGGCGTTTTTCAGGGTCTGGCGGCGGCGGTAGTCGTCCGGCACCTTGTCGAGCTGGCCTTGCGTGACCTCGATGTAGAAACCGTGCACTTTGTTGAACTGCACGCGCAGGTTGGCGATGCCCGTGCGGGCCTTTTCGCGTGTTTCCAAGTCCAGCAGGAAGGCGTCGCAGTTGGTCTGGATGGCGCGCAGCTCGTCCAACTCGGCATCCAGTCCAGCAGCGATGACGCCACCGTCGCGCACCAGTGCGGCGGGTTCCTCGAGCAGTGACTGGCGCAGCAGATCGGCGCAGCCAGCAGGCGGCGTGAGCCAGCGGGCCAGACGGGCCAGCAAGGTGCCCTCGGCTGGGGCCAGGCTTTGCAGGGTGTGGGCCAATCCCTCGGCCCGCTCGAGTGCATGGCGCAGCGCCACCAGTTCGCGCGGGCGCACCTGCCGCAAGGCGGTGCGGGCGGTGATGCGCTCCACATCGCTGGCGCCTTTGAACTGTTCGCGAAGCACGTTCCATGCGCCGCTGGCCTGCAGCAGGGCAATGGCGGCCAGGCGTTCCTGGGCTTGGGCACGGTCGCGCTGGGGGCTGAGCAGCCAAGCCTTGAGCATGCGGCTGCCCATGCCGGTCATGCAGGTGTCGAGCAGCGAAAACAGCGTGGGTGCGTCTTCGCCGCGCAAGGTCTGCACCAGCTCCAGGTTGCGGCGTGTGGCGGGCGGCAGGTCGATCAGTGTGTCCGAGCGCTGCACCCGGATGCTTTGCACATGCGGCAGGCTGCGGCCTTGGGTGTGTTCGGCATAAGTCAACAACGCACTGGCGGCGGCGTGGGCATCGTGCAGGGTGTCGGCATTCCAGGCGGCCAGGCTGGCGGCCTGCATCTGTTCTTGCAGCTTGCGCTGGCCCAGGCCGGCGTCAAACTGGAAATCCGGTCGCAAGGCCAGCGACAGGCCATTGCCGCGCAGCTGGCTACGGATCTGCCGCAAGCGGTCTTCAAACGCCTGTGTCATGCCGGCGCTGGCCAGCAGCTCGGCTGGACCGATGCGGTCGATCCAGTCGGCCAGTTCGTCATGCGCGCATTCGGCCAGGTGGACCACACCTTGTGTGACGCTCAGCCAGGCCAGACCGCAGCGGGCTTTTTTGCCCTGGTGCACCGCCAGCAGCATGGCTTCCGATTTTTCGGACAACAGTTCGCTGTCGGTCAGGGTGCCGGGCGTGACCACGCGCACCACCTTGCGTTCGACCGGACCTTTGGCGGTGGCCACATCACCCACTTGTTCGCAAATCGCCACCGATTCGCCGAGCTTGATCAGACGCGACAGGTAAGACTCGACCGAGTGAAAAGGCACGCCTGCCATGACCACAGCTTGGCCGGCGGATTGGCCGCGACGGGTCAGGGTGATGTCGAGCAGGCGTGCCGCTTTTTCGGCATCGCCATAAAACAGCTCGTAGAAATCGCCCATGCGGTAGAACACCAGCGTGTCGGGGAACTCGGCCTTGATGCTCAGGTACTGGGCCATCATGGGCGTGTGTCCTGGCGTCGCCGCAGAGGGCATGGCAGACGGTGTAGGGGCGGTATGGTTTTGCATCACTCGGTCAGGGCGGTCCGGCAGGCGCAGTCAGCGTGCGCCATGGCATAGGGATTCTGGATTATCCCGAACCTCGCAGTCCACCCGGGTTTGACCGAAAACAAAGGGGGCGGGTGGTTTCACTGTTGAAGCATTCGGCAGGGCGAAATCCCGTCCCAAAGTGGTTACAGTTGGTCCTTGTGGGCCAGCTGGAGCGCTTGCCTGAGGTGCTGCCCCCGCAGCAGGCCCGTTGACCTGTTGCAGGGATGGGCTTTCACATTGGAATGGATCGAACTGTGCCTATCACCACCGGGTTGGCCGTTGCCGTGCTTTACGCCCTGTTGGGCCTGCTGGGGCTGACCTTGGCGATTCCACCGGGGTATGCGAGTCCGGTGTTCCCGGCCGCGGGCCTGGCCCTGGCCGTCACCTTGGTGCATGGCCGCAAGGCACTGCCGTTCATCTGGTTGGGCTCCTTGATCTTGAACACGGGCTTGGCCATGCGTTCAGGGTCGCTGGGCATGGGCAGCATGGCGGCGGCCGCGAGTATCGCCCTGGGGGCCAGCCTGCAAGCCTGGGCAGGGCAATACGGGGTGACTCGGCGTCTGGGTCTGGCTTGGCAGCAACTGGAAACAGAGGGCCAGGTGATGGCCCTGCTGCTGCGCGGCGGGGTGTTGGCCTGTCTGGTGTCGGCCAGTGTGGCAGTGGGGACCCTGTGGGCGCTGGGCGTCATTGCCCCAGCATCCATCTTTGTGAGTTGGTGGACCTGGTACCTGGGGGACCTGTTGGGCGTGGCCGTTTTTGCGCCGCTGGCTTTGTTGGTGCTGGCACCCAAGAGCGAGCTCTCGCGTGAGCGCAGACGCACCATCATCCGGCCGATTGCCATTGCGTTGGCGCTCTCGGTGCTGCTGTATGTGGGGGTCAACAACATCGAGCGGCGTCAGGTGCAAGCGCGGGTGGAGCACGAAGGCGGTGAGCTGGTCAAGTTGATCCGTGACCGCCTGATCACGCACCAAACGGTGTTGTCTTCGCTCACACATTTCATCGAGATCAACCCGACTTTCAATTACCGGCAGTTCGAGCAGTTCACACAGGCCGCGCTGGGAGAAAACCCAGACATCTTTGCCTTGAGCTTCAATGATGTGGTGACACGCGACAAACTGGCCCGCTACGAAGCCGAGCTCAGCAAAATTTCGCCACTGGGTGAATTCCATGCCACTGAGCGCAGTTCGGAGCGCAAACTGGTGCGGGTAGGGGATCGTGCGCAATATGTCATCGTGCGTCACATCGTGCCGCTCAAAGGCAATGAGCCGGCGCTTGGCTTCGATATCCAATCGGACCCGGTGCGCCGCGATGCTATTGAGCGCAGTCGGGTCTCAGGAAAGGGAGCAGTGACATCGGCGCTGCGTCTGGTGCAAGAAGATGCGGTTCGCGTGGGGGTGCTGATGCTGGAGCCGGTGTACCGGGCTTCCGGGGCGGGGTCAGGCCAGTCAGTGTCACCAGAGGAGCCCATGGGGTATGCGGTGGTCGTCCTGAAGGTGGATGAACTCATCGGCATCGCTGTGCGGGAGCACTTGCCCGCAGGCTTGAAGTTCCAGATTCGGGACAGCGAGATCGAAGATGAGCAGATGCAGTTTTATGGCGCGAAGCTGCCTAAGCGGATGGACTCGTACCGTCACTGGCGCAATCAGCTGAAAGTTGCCGACCGCCAATGGACCATTGATGTCTGGGCCGAAGATGCATTTGTGCACCTCAACCCGCGTTGGTTGTCCTGGGCTGCAGGCGTGCTTGCGTTGCTGTTCACGGTCTTGCTCCAGATCTACCTGCATGGCATGACTGGAAATGTGCTGATCGTGCGCAGACAGAACCAGCAATTGCTGAAAAAGCAGGCCGAGCTGCAATTGGCCGAGACAGTGTTTGACAACACGGCCGAGGCGATCACGGTCACCGATGCGCAGGGGTTGATCATTTCGGTCAACCCGGCGTTCGAGGTCATCACGGGTTACGCGCTGGCAGAAGTCAAGGGCCAAAGAATGAATGTCCTGAGTTCGGGGCAGCACTCGCACGACTTCTACAAGGCCATGTGGCACAGCCTGTTGACCGAGCGCAAGTGGCAGGGCGAGGTGGTGAACCGCCGCAAGAACGGTGAGCTGTACACGCAGTTGTTGAACATCTCCACGGTCTGCGATGCACAGGGGGCTGTGGTCCAGTATGTGGGGACCTTCTCGGACATCACCCAGCAAAAAGCCGCATTGCAGCAGATCGAGTTCATGGCCTACCACGATGTGCTGACCGGTCTGCCCAATCGGCTGCTGGGCGAGCAGCGTGCACATGAAGCCATGGTGCGTGCCCGCCGCTATGGCTACCAGGTGGGTGTGCTGTTCATGGATCTGGACCAGTTCAAGCTGGTCAATGACACCTATGGCCACAGCATGGGTGACCAGCTGTTGCGGGCGGTGGCCAACCGTTTGCGCGGCCATGTGCGGGCAGAAGACACTTTGTGCCGCATTTCGGGTGACGAGTTCATGCTGATCCTGGAGCATTTGCGCGACACCACCAATGTGATGGACAAGTGCGAGCACGTTCTGGCCGAGTTGGCCATGCCTTACCAGTTCGACGGGCGCTTGGTGCAGACCTCCCTGTCGATCGGTATTGCCATGTACCCTGGGGACGGTGAAGACGACAGCGTCACGGACCTGTTGCGCAAGGCCGATACGGCCATGTTCGAAGCCAAAAAAGCCGGACGCAACACCTACCGTTTCTTCAATGCGGCCATGAACCACAGTGTGGTGACATTTGTCGAAACACGCGATGCGCTGGCCCATGCCATCCAGAAACAAGAATTTGAGCTGTATTACCAACCGCAAGTGCGCTTGCAAGACCAGGCGGTGGTGGGTGCCGAGGCCCTCTTGCGCTGGCGCCACCCTGACAAGGGGGTGCTTGGT
>Ga0228703_1002357_pt1 | contig 10622 bp, 7 predicted proteins | sample McNCre217_Aug_MG_3_FD_178020 | JGI IMG/M metagenome (GOLD analysis project Ga0228703, IMG submission 178020) | Freshwater microbial communities from McNutts Creek, Athens, Georgia, United States - 29-17_Aug_MG | ecosystem: Environmental > Aquatic > Freshwater > Creek | place: USA: Georgia... | reverse complement strand
CAAGATGGGCGATGCCGTTTTACGGGCAAATTCCGACTCGCCGCCAAAATCCGCATAGGGAAATGGCACATTAGTAGGTTTCAGATAATTATACAATGGCGCGACGGGTTCCCCCATGCGATCAACGTAAACAAAGGAGGCACCATAGGCCGAGAAATTCAAACCGATGAGTTCGAATTCGGGCATTTGGCAAATCTCTGTAAAGGTCGATATGATCCATTGCTGGAGAGCCGCTAAATCCTCACAGGCAAATCCATCTTCGTCCACAATCTCCGCAAAACTCTGCTGTTTCTCGAACACTATCTGAAACGCAGTATTCCACAGAAAGACCTTTTTATTGGTCTTCCCGATATCAAATACGGCGATTACTGGCGTTCTCAAACTCATTTTACAATCCCGTCGCTACCGTTTTTGCACCACGTGCCTTGATTAATTGATCACGCAATTTCTCCTGACGGAACAAAGCGATCGGATCCAAAGCTCCACCTAATTCCAAACGGGCTTGCGCTACTAATGCCCGCACATCCGTACGGAAAACGGCCTGCAATATTTCTTGACAACGAACCACATCATTCGCTTCACGAGCTGCTTCCAAAGCGGCACGGTCCACCAATAAGGCTTGTGCATAAGCAATTTGAATGGCTTCCACGGATTGCAATAAATCTTCCAAAGGATCCTTCACATTGTGTGAAGCATCAATCATCCATCCTAAATCTTTGGCATGATTCATTCCTTTGGCATCCATCCCATCCACCAATTCATTGAAGATCAAGAACAATTGATACGGCTTAATCGAACCCGCAGTTAAATCATCATCGCCGTATTTCGAATCATTGAAGTGGAAACCACCCAATTTACCTTCCTTCAAAAGAATAGATACAATTTGTTCAATGTTGGCATTCGGCAAATGGTGCCCCAAATCGACCAAGGTTTTTGCCTGTGGCCCTAATTTATTTACCATGGAGTACGAAGCACCCCAATCTCCCACGGTCGTAGAATAGAAGTTTGGCTCATAAGCCTTGTATTCCAAATACAAAGACCAGTCGGCAGGTAGCGCCGCATAAATCTCCCGCAAACTATCCACCGTACGCTCATAAGCATGACGGAAATTTAATTGGCCTGGAAAACAAGAACCATCTGACAACCAAACGGTTAAAGCCTTGGAACCGAGTTCAACTCCGTGCTTAATCACTTCAATGTTGTGATCAATCGCTTGTTTCCGAGTCGCCGCAGAAACATGTTGCAAGGAACCAAATTTATAGGAATGTGCTTGATCCGCTTGATCCTGAAAGGTATTTGAATTCACGGCATCGAATGCCAAACCGTGTTGGGCAGCCAACGTGCGAATCGCTGCAGGATCCGTAGGAATATCCCAAGGAATGTGCAAAGAAATCGCACCCGAAGACTGATTTAAGGCATGCAATAAACCCACATCCGCGATTTTTTCTTCCAAATTACGCGGTTCGCCTCCGCCAGAAAAGCGGCCAAAACGGGTTCCTCCCGTGCCTAAAGCCCATGAAGGAATCGCGATTTGAAAATCCTTTAATTTCTGCAAAATGCCAGCAGGCAAGTTCACCTCAGATTTCAAGAAATCCAATCGGCGGGTATGTTGGGCTAAAAGCGCCTCGTTATGATTCGAAATATTCATAGTTCTTATCTTAAAAATCCTGCAGCTACACCACCATCTACGTTTAACGCATTTCCGGTCGACTTATTTAATAAGCCTCCTACGAATGCAAAACACGCGTTGGCAATATCATCTGGCAAAATAGATTCATTTAAAAGGGTACGTTTCGCGTAATATGCGGGTAATTCTGCAACCGTGATGCCATAGGCCTTGGCGCGACCTTCGGCCCAGCCACCTGCCCAGATATTAGAATCTGCAATCACAGCATCCGGGTTGACAGTATTCACACGGATATGATCTGGTCCTAATTCCGCGGCCAACAAACGGGTCATGTGTGCCTGCGCTGCTTTGGCACTTCCATAACCCACGTTGTTCGGACCCGCAACAAAAGCATTCTTCGACACGATGTTCACGATGTCGCCACCCAATCCCTGCTTGCGCATCACAGCAATTGCCGCTTGCGAAACCAAATATTGTCCCCTCACTAAAATATCATATAATTTATCCCAGTCGGCCTGCGTGTGCTCCAAAATCCCTTTCGAAATCGAGATTCCCGCATTATTCACGATTAGATCCACCCCACCAAAATCCAAGCAAGCTTGCTTCATCGCCGCCTCAATCGATTCTTGATTGGTTACATCCGCGATGACCGTAGATACCACATCTTTCCCGAATAAGCCAATAAACTCTGCTTTCGCCTCCGCTAAACGATCCGCGTTCACATCATTTAAAATCACGCAAGCGCCTTCCAGAGCCATTTTTTTGGCAATCGCCTTCCCGATTCCCCCACCCGATCCCGTCACAAATGCGACACGGCCGGACAAAGCTTTTGGCTTAGGCATGCGTTGGAGTTTGGCTTCTTCCAACAACCAATATTCAATATCAAAAGCTTCTTGACGTGGCAAGGATGTATATAACGAAATCGCCTCCGCTCCGCGCATGACGTTGATGGCATTCGTATAAAACTCGGCGGCAACGCGAGCCGTTTGTTTGTCTTTGGCAAAGGTAAACATCCCCACACCCGGATATAAAATCACAACTGGATTTGGATCACGCATCGTTGGGGAATTCGCATGTTTGCAAGAATCGTAATAAGATCCGTACATGATGCGGTAATCCTCAAATAAAGGCGTCAAGGCCTCAACAGAAACATCAGAACCCAAAACCAATGGCGAAATTTTCGTCCGTAAAAAGTGATCTGGGCAAGAGGTACCTAAAGGTGCCAATCGATCTAAATCATTCGAATTGATGAATTGCAAGACACGCTCATCGTCGGAGAAATGACCCACCATCTGCACATGTGACGAACAAAATCCACGCAAAACGGGTGCTAACGCTGCAGCCTTTGCCGCTCTTTCTTCAGCCGAAAACGAAGACATGCGGGCACCACCAAAAACCGTTTTCGTTTTCGATTCAATGTATTCCGCACATTTTTCAATGACCTCGAGGGTATTTACATAACACGCATGAGATGTGTCGCCCCAGGTAAACAAACCGTGCGAGCCCAACATGATGCCACGTAATTGGACACCGCGTGAAGCTGCCTCGTCCAAGCAAGCCTTTAATTGCAAGCCTAGATCGAAGCCGGGACGTTGCCAGCCTACCCAGCCAATTAATCCGCCGAACAGGTCTTTGGTAATTTGCTCGCCATCTTTAGATGCCGCAATCGCAATGGCTGCATCAGGATGCAAGTGATCGATGTGTTTGAATGGTAAAAATCCGTGCAAAGGTGTATCGATCGACGGGGCTTTGGAAGACAAATCAAAAATGCAATGATTGAATAATTCCACCATCTCATCTTCGTGTTCCAGACCACGATAGACATTCGTCAACGAACGTAAGCGATCCACGTACAAAGCGGCGCAGCCTGACTTCTTCAAGGTACCGATATCACCACCCGAGCCTTTGATCCACATCACTTCCGTTTCCGAACCTGTTAAGGGGTCTTTGTCCTGCAATTTCACCGAGGTATTTCCCCCGCCGTAATTCGTGATGCGTAAATCCGCCCCTAAAATATTGGAACGGTAGATGAATAGGTCGACTTCATTCCCTGCGAGTGCCGCTGCTTTAGCGTCGTCCCAGAGATAAGATACGTGTTTGTACATGTTGCTTTTTTATTTTTCCCAAAACTACGCTTGCAAAAGCGCCCAACCGTCCTATCCTACCTAGGGATAGTCAATAAATTTTTTCCCGCTTTTAAGGGGTATTTCTTTCCTTGCCAAACAAAGGTTCCACTAACCGTTCCCGGCAAGATAATCGAAGCGCTGCCCGATTTGTATTGCACCTGAATTTCCCCCTGCGGATGAGGTACTACGCCTTCCACTTCTTTGAGCTCACCTAGATGTGGTTCAATCTTAACTTTGGCAAAAGCCGGTGCATCAGAGTCTACGCCCAAAACGATGCGGAAGAATTCAATGTTAGGACTTGCTCCCCATGCATGGCAATCCGATCTGGAAGTGGAAATATCTGATGTTTCTGCCCATGTCGTTAAGCCCATGTCGATGTTCTCCTTCCATTTATCTAGCCATTTCAGGTAGTCATTGCCCTTGCCGGCTTTCGTCAAGGCTAAGTGTAAGTAGTATTTGAAGTAGATAGACGCAGGTGCTAAATCCTTGTCAGTCAGCAGCTTACTTGACACCCCGCCAGCGTCAAAACCCGCCAAAATGGCAAGGGAATTTGCGTGTTGGGAAAATTTATCATGCACTTCCGTATCTGCATACAAACCTCTAGCAGCATCCCAGTATATTTTATGTAAAACCGGTTTTAATGCCTTCACTTTCGCCTCATAGCGAGCGGCCAATTCGGGATAGCCAAAATAACGTTCGATTTCAGCCGCATTTTTCAAGATCCATACATACTGAAAATCGATCACCGCCGAACGACCAGAAGGCCCCACTGGTGCAATTCCCCGCGGCCAGGCATTCACCCAGTCGGAGAAAGTCCAATATGGTATATTCTGTAAGGTTCCATCACTTCCCTCGAAACGAGCAAAATAATCCAAGATGCCACGCATGCCAGCTAATTTATTTTTCAGGAAGGTAGGATCTTTCCCATAACGTAAATAATCATGCAACATCCCGATGTACCACAAGGAGAACGTCGGTATTTGTTGGTGCAAGTCGGTCGGATAGCGACTCAAAGTAATCCCTTCCGCAATCCGAGAATGATCCATATGATCTAAAGCCTGACGCACCAAACGCTCATCGCCAGCATAATACATGCTCACAAGCGCCTGAATCCGTGCATCGCCTATGTACTGCAATTGCTCATAATAGGGACAATCCATGTAAGTTTCCATCGCACATAAACGCGCGGTTCGAAATCCCACGTCAAGCAATTGAGGAATCAAAGGATTATCCGTTTTCAACGAAGCTTTTGCCTGAAAAGGAAAACCCGTGAACACGCTCTTAAAATCCTGCAAAGTCAAAGCCTCCGCTTCTGTCTTTACGGTCAAACGTACATAGCGAAAGGTGCGATACGTCATCGTTTCAAACGTATGCGCGGAACCATCGGCAATGAGGCTATCCTTCCGACCAAGCCAGTATTTATTTTCAATATCATTCCGATTCCCCTTATGATTCCCATTTTTCGTGGTCGTACTTAAAGGCTTTTTTTCGTATAAACCTTCGGCATAGTTAAGGCCGATTTTGGCATCCTTTCCTCCTGAAAACGTTAATTGCGGATATGCATTTGTCAATACTCCCTGATCGATCCACAGATCCACCGAAGAATTCGCAGGCACCACGAGCGATTTCCCATGAATCAAATCACCCTCTCCTTTGCGAATAGCCGCAAATCGTTGCTCTTTTAATTCCATTGCCGGAATCGCGGAAGGATATAACATCCAACCCCTTGAATCAATTGCCGCACCTTTCGTTAAACCTGGACCTAAGGATTTCGCGGAAATGAAGGGCGACCAGGCTTTGGCATATTCCTGTAATTCTCCTTGACCCGCCACATAATAACCTGGCACACGAGGCTGCAACGGAGATACCCCCAGATTTTTAGCCACTTGCCAATTCATATTGGTGTTCAACGCGGCATAAGCCTCCTCATCGGCCTGTAAAATAAATCCCGTGGCATACGAAATTTGGGCTTCCGACTTCCCTTTCCCCTCATTCCAAACTAAGGCCTCCAAGGTATTTTCTCCCGCCTTCAAATAAGGAGCGATGTCCAAGGTCTCAAAATTCCAGAAATACAAATCGCCGCGAGCGGGTCCAGCCGACACCCAGGTACCGTTCACATATAATTTATAGCGATTATCGCCGGAAACGTGAATGAGACATTTGGCAGGTTTTTCAGGTAATGAAACTGTTTTCTGAAATTTGAATACCCCATAATCTTTCAAACCTAGCATGGAATAAACATTGTTTGCATTCTCCGCATACGTAATCCAGGAAGCTTTCCAAGGTTTACGCCAAAGTTCAGGCTTAAGATTTTGTGCATAGGCCAAAGGGCCTACTAGTAGGAGGAATAGGAGGAGTGTTTTCATAGGTTTACCTTTTACATAATAAACCCCAGGCTAAAGCCCGGGGTTAAAAATTATAATAATCCCAGGTTTTAACCTGGGGAGTATAGACTATTTCTTTTTCTTCGGTTGTGCCATATCCATGTAGTCTACGACTAAGCTACTTAAAGCTTTGACCCCAACTTGGAAATGACCTTCGTCCAATTGGAAATCTGGGGTATGGTGCCCCGCAACTTCTCCTGCTTTTTTATTATCCGGACGAGCTCCCAAGAAGAAGAATATTCCTGGAACTTTTTGTTGGAAGAAAGAGAAATCCTCCGCCCCTGTATGAGCCGGAATCACACGAACACGATCTTTTCCATTGACTCCTTGAAGCGTTGGTAACATTTTTTCAACCAATTCTGGATTATTATAGGTCACAGGATAACCCGTGCCAATCGTCACATCTGCTTTACCGCCACCACTTTCGGCAATATTTGTTGCGATATCTTTGATTCGTTGGTGCACCAATTGACGTTGTTCTACGCCAAACGTACGAATCGTTCCAATCATGTGCGAAGATTCCGGAATGATGTTTTGGCGAATACCACTGTGAATCGCACCTACCGTAACGATGGCTGGATCTTCCGTGATGTTCACCGATCGTGAAACGATGGTTTGCAATCCCATAATGATTTGAGATGAAATGACAATGGGGTCTATACCTGTCCATGGATTCGCCCCATGCGCTTGTTTTCCTTTGACCTTAATATCCAATTGATCTACACCGGCCATGGTCGCTCCCGACTTATACTCAATGACTCCATTATCTGAACCTGCAGAAATATGTAAGCCAAAAATTACATCTACTTTGGGATTTTCCAACACACCTTCCTTCACCATTAACTCAGCCCCGGAAAGAATGGTTTCTCCCTTGTCATTATATACGCCTTCCTCAGATGGCTGAAAAATAAATTTCACAGTTCCTGCTAAATTCGCTTTCTCAGATGCCAAAATTTCAGCCACTGCCATTAAAATTGCCACGTGTGAATCGTGACCACACGCATGCATGACACCTGTTTTTTGACCATTAAACTCAGTAACCACCTTCGACTTAAAAGGAATATCTACACGTTCTGTCACAGGTAAACCGTCCATGTCGGCACGCAAGGCAACAACGGGTCCTGGCTTTCCGCCCTTTAGAATCCCAACCACACCCGTGTAAGCCACTTTTTCCTGTACCTCAATGCCCAAAGAACGTAGATGCGCTGCCACGATACCCGCAGTGCGTACTTCTTGATTACCTAGTTCAGGATGCTCATGAAAATCGCGACGCCAAGCGATGACCTTGTCTTTCAAGGCATCCGCTTTTTGCGCAATGACAGGTTTTAATGAGGATTGCGCAGACGCGAAAAACGGTGCTGCGAATAGGGCGATGAAGGTTAGTTTTTTCATTGGTAATTTTTCGTTTTTTCAAATCCCCCAGGTTAAAACCTGGGGTTAACATATTTGTAACCTCAGGCTTCAGCCTGAGGACTTGGGCAAACGCCCAAAATCAATCTATTTATATCCCCAACCCCGCATGATGGCAATATTCTCCTTCATACAGTCAAGCGGTTGTAATCCTTGATAAGCTTCTTGTTCAATAATAAAGTGCTTCGTTCCTCCTTCATTGTCTCCTAATTTCACCAAAGCCTGTACATCAATTTGACCTGATCCTTTTCCAAGAATGGTTGATTCAAAATGTTCATGACCTGTCTTGGCTGGCACTTCATCCTTCACGTGCATAGAAACAAAACGACCCGGAAATTTCTTCATCACTTCGGCAGGAACTCCCCCACCATTGATCATATTACCTATGTCCAACTGCTGCGCTACCAATTTTGGATCCGTATTGTTCAACATGATGTCATACAATAATTCACCCTCCAGTTTCTCAGAAAACTCGAAATCATGGTTGTGGTAGCCGAATCGCATACCGAATTTGTTACATAATTCTCCCGATTTATTGAAGATGTCCATGTATTTCAACAACAGGTTTTTATCCTTGCGAATCCCCATGTCGATGGATGGACTAATGACTAATTCCTGGCCCATCACGGCTGCATCTTCGACGGTGTATTTCCACAAATCCGTGAAATCGTTTTTCGCATCATCCCAATGCGCCTTTCCCATCACCGTGTGACCTGAAGGCATCTTCATCCCCAAATCATCGAGACGTTTTTTGAATTCTTTGGCTTCCCAGCCATAGAATTTACGATTAATGTAGTTGGCATGTTCCACATATTTATAGCCCATTTCTGCCAATGCGTTCAAGGTTGCTTGTGGATCCTTGCGCATATCGTCGCGTACGGAATACAATTGAACGCCTACTAATTTTTTGTATTTAACGGCTGCCAAACTCTGCAAAGCAGGTGAAGCGAAGGCCAATGCGCCCAAGCCAAAGGCTGAATTACGCAAAAAGGTACGACGTGATGAATTCATATTTCGATAGGTTTATTTAGTTCTCCAAGCTACTAATTCTATTTCTATTTTACAAAAATCCCGTAACTTCGAAAGATGATGCAGCCCCTCGCAGAACGAATGCGCCCCAACTCATTGGATAACTACATTGGCCAAGAAAAGGTCATTGGAGCCAACGCGCCCCTTCGCAAAGCGATCGAGGCGGGCCATCTCCCCTCTTGCATTCTATGGGGTCCTCCCGGGGTAGGGAAAACAACCCTCGCAACCTTATTGGCTGGTGCGCTTAAACGAACTATTTACACACTCTCCGCCGTACAATCCGGTGTCAAGGAAGTTCGGGAAACCTTGGAACTCGCCAAAAAGAACCGCATGTTTGAGGCCCAATCGCCTATTTTGTTTATCGATGAGATTCACCGTTTTTCGAAATCCCAACAGGATTCCTTGTTGAACGCCGTCGAAAAAGGTATCGTCACACTCGTGGGTGCAACAACCGAAAATCCATCCTTTGAAGTCATTTCCGCCCTGTTATCCCGTTGCCAAGTATACGTTTTGGAGGCCTTGAACGATGTGCACTTACGTCAAATGATCGATAAGGCCATTACCACAGATAAATTATTTAACAACAAAACCATCACCCTAACCGAAACGGATGCCCTGTTTCATTTCTCAGGAGGCGATGGTCGGAAGCTTCTTAATCTTTTTGAATTATTAATTACGACCGAAGGAAGCAACGAAATTGAAGTAACCAATGCCTTGGTAACGGAACGCCTCCAAAAGAATTTAGCGCAATACGACAAGGACGGCGAGCAGCACTACGATATCATTTCTGCTTTTATCAAATCGATTCGGGGTTCTGATCCCGATGCGGCTGTGTACTGGTTGGCCAGAATGCTTGCGGGTGGCGAATCCCTCGAATTTATTGGTCGGCGCTTATTGATCCTCGCCTCCGAGGACATTGGCTTAGCCAATCCAAACGCCTTGCTATTAGCCCAATCCTGTTTTGAGTCCATTCGTGTCATCGGTAATCCGGAATCTCGCATCATTCTCTCACAAACGGTGATTTATTTGGCGACCTCGCCTAAGAGTAATTCGGCTTACAATGCGATTAACAAAGCCATGGCTTTTGTGGAGCAAACAGGAAATTTACCCGTGCCTTTGCATTTACGCAATGCACCTACGCGTCTCATGAAAGATTTGAATTATGGGGCCGATTATAAATACCCGCACGATTATCCGGGTAATTGGGTGGAGCAGAACTACTTCCCAGAGGTCCCGTCGCGCCCCGTGTTCTACAAACCTTCCGAGCAAGACAAAATTAATCGTGGCACTCCATCAAAATAATAGCACCCCTTTCATAGGAAATTTTCACCATCCCATCCGCTCGAGCCTCATTGCTTGAACTTGTCTGAGTCCCAAGCCGTAATTCTGGATGATTCAAATCGTATAATAAACCCGAGGATTTTACTTCAAACGCCTCCCCATAAGGCATCAAGGAAATAGGCGTTTTGGCAGGATACCATTTTTCAAACGTAGGGGGCAATAAATAAGAAGTTGAATAATCATCGAAGAAAACAATCTTCATTCGCCGACCGTATCGCACCATCGAATGGAAATTATTCAAAGTATGATCCATGCGCTTTCCGGAAGCCCAAACCACATTAACAGCTGGATAACCTTCGGCCAACAAATATTCAAAAGCCTTCTCTAAATCGGTCAAATTTTGATCCGGCGTATGTACTTTTTTCAAGGGATAATCACTAAAATCCGTGATGTGTGTATGATCAAAATCACCCAGCCAAACATCCACTTTGATTCCCAAAGAAATCACCCGTTCTAATGCACCATCCAAGACAAGAACCGTTGGGGACCATTCTAATAATTGGTCCAAAATCTCCATCGAACATGCCTCCCCATTCGCAATGATCAGCGCGGGTTCTTGTTTGTCACGAATGATGTGATGCGAGGACATTAGGCTTTGAAGTCAGATTTACCACCCGATTTTGAAATCAATTTGGTCTCTTTGATGACGATTCCTTTGGAAACCGATTTACACATGTCGTAAACGGTTAAGGCAGCGACTGAGGC
>Ga0228703_1002351_pt1 | contig 10645 bp, 8 predicted proteins | sample McNCre217_Aug_MG_3_FD_178020 | JGI IMG/M metagenome (GOLD analysis project Ga0228703, IMG submission 178020) | Freshwater microbial communities from McNutts Creek, Athens, Georgia, United States - 29-17_Aug_MG | ecosystem: Environmental > Aquatic > Freshwater > Creek | place: USA: Georgia... | reverse complement strand
GATTTCTACATCTGAAAGGCACCGAGAAATTAATAGTTCGCACGAGTAAAGGCCAGCAGCCAGCTCGCGACGTACTTTACGAGGCAGGAGTAATCGATACTGGCTTCGAGGTCAGCAACATGGCCACACTTGCCGGATTGGTGTCAGCGGGCTTGGGTGCGTGTTTAGCTCCGGAAACTTCTTTGCCCTTGTTTAGCCTACTACCAACGAAGGCTGTAAGAATTAGCCAAAATCTTATGAGTCGGCAGATCTTCTTCGTACATCAGAAAGCCAGAGTATTAAGTCATGCAGCACAGAGGATGCGTGAGTTTTTATTTGAAGAACATGTAGGCATTCGTCACACTTAGCCCATCGATTGTTACGAGTAATTAACTGCGAACGACTGCTTCGCTCCATTACCAATGACTGCAAAGGGTGGCAGATTCAACCGGTCGATGCAACACACTAACCACCGCATAGGCGGAAGGAGTGTTGCAAATGAAACAGCGACGAAGGATTTACTACTCTGAGAGCCAGAGAGCGCTGATGTGGGAGCGCTGGAAGCAAGGCTGGACGCTTCATGAAATCGGAAAGCTCTTTGATCGAGCCCATTCATCTATCCATCAAATACTCGCGCAGACAGGCGGAATCCGGCCAGTACCGCGATCACGCTCATCGACTGCATTGACATTGGCCGAGAGAGAGGAAATCTCAAGAGCGCTTGCCACTGGTGAATCGATTCGGTCAATCGCCGCTAGGCTTGGGCGAGCGCCATCGACGATCTGTCGAGAAGTCCAGCGTAATGGCGGACGTGACAACTATCGAGCCAGCCTAGCCGACGAAGCCACATGGGCGCGTGCGCAACGCCCCAAGCGCTGCAAGCTCAGCGAGAACCGCGCATTGGCCCGTATCGTGGCGGCAAAGCTGCGGATGTTCTGGTCACCCGAGCAAATCTCGGGCTGGCTCAAGCATACTTACCCGTGCGACGAAAGCCATCACGTGTCACACGAGACCATCTACCGCAGCCTGTTCATTCAAGCGCGTGGCGCCTTGAAAAAGGAATTGCTGGCGCACCTCAGACGCACTCGAGGAATGCGGCGATCTCGCCACTACACCCAAAAGACAGCAATTCATGGCCAGATCGTCGATGCTGTTTCGATCAGTGAGCGGCCCGCTTGCGTCGAAGATCGTGCGATTCCTGGTCATTGGGAAGGCGACTTGGTATTTGGAAGTGGCAACAGCCAGATCGCAACGCTTGTTGAGCGCCAGACGCGATATCTGATGCTGATCAAGCTCGATGGCAAGGACTCGCAGACGGTGGTCAACGCTCTCATCAAGAGCGCTCGAAGGTTACCGCAAGAGCTCTATAAATCACTGACCTGGGATCGTGGCACGGAGATGCACGGGCACAAGAAATTCACGATGGCGACCGACATACAGGTCTACTTCTGTGATCCGCAAAGCCCCTGGCAACGTGGCAGCAACGAGAACACCAACGGGTTGCTCAGGCAGTATCTGCCCAAGGGCATGAACCTGTCGAGTTACTCTCAACTTCAGCTCAACGCGATTGCACGACAATTGAACGAGAGGCCGCGCAAAACGCTCGGCTTCCAAACGCCCGCTGAGATGTTCAGCGAATGTGTTGCACTGACCGGTTGAATCCGCCGCCGAGAGCTGCCGTTGTCTGCAGCACACGACAGTGACTGCTCCGCCCTGCAAAGCGGACATACGCACAAACTCCCCGACTTTTGGCAATCTGCAGGTCGGGCGTCATTAAATTGTCTGTGCCGCAGCGTTGACAGGATTTTTTCGGTGCGCGAAAGGCCGTGGGTGGACACGGTCAGCCCATCATGGGGAATGCTCAGCCAAACTCGCGAAAGCCCTTGAGCGGTGCCAGCGGCGGGAACTGCGGTTCGCGTTTTTCTTTCATGGCGGTGATGGCTTCGCGCACATTGGCGTTGCTCCACACGGCGCTTTGCATCCAGCCCATCTGTTTGAGGCCTTCATCGACGCTGTGGTCGCGTGCGTAGTGCAACACCTGTTTGCTGCCCCAGATGGCCACGGGCGGCTTGCTGGCGATTTCCTTGGCCGCCTGCATTGCGGCGGCCACGGCGGCTTCGTGCGTGGGCAGCACGTCGTTGACCAGACCCCAGGCCAATGCCTTGTCTGCGCTCAGGCGCCGGCCGGTGTAGGCCAGTTCCTTGACCAGGGCCATGGGCAGCAGCTTGGGCAGGCGCTGCAGTGTGCCCACATCGGCCACCATGCCGATGTTGATTTCCTGCACGCAGAAAAACGCGTCGGCCGAGCAGTAACGCAGGCAGCCCGCAGTGACCATGTCCACCGCACCACCGATGCAGCCGCCCTGGATGGCAAAGATCACAGGCATGCGCAGTTGCTCGATCAGGGTGAAGGTGTGCTGCATGTCGGTCAGCAGATCAAAAAGGGCAGCGCGGCCTTCGGCACTGGCGTCGTCGATGCTGATGGCGTTGCCAAAGGTCTGCAGGTCCATGCCGGCAGAAAAGTGCTTGCCGGTGCTGGAGATCACCAGCGCGCGCGCCGTGCCTTCGTGGTGCAGCTGCGTCAGCAGCTCGTGCAGTTCCCGCCAGAAGGTCGGGTTCATGGTGTTCATCGCCTCAGGGCGGCTGAGCACCAGGTGGGCGATGTGGCCTTGAGGGCCTTCAGTCGTCAGGGAAAAGCAGCGCGGTTTGTCCATCGTTTGTCTCCTGCGAGTGACTGTAGTCTTTGGCCAGGGGCGGTGCTGTCCCGGCTTTGACGAGGGTGCCCACGCGCACGCCCAGCAGGCGGATGCGCCGCGTCAGATCGACCCGTTTGAGGCACTGGCCGGCCACCTGCCGGATGCGCTGGGCATTGGCCGTGTAGCCATCTGTGCTCTGGTCGCGTGTGACGCTCTGAAAGTTGTCGTAGCGGATCTTGTTGCCGATGGTGCGGCCTTCGTAGCCCTTGCGTTGCAGGTCGGCCGCCACCTGTTCGCACAGGCGGGTGAAGATGGTGCCCAGTTCCTCGCGGTCGCGCACGGCGTGCAGGTCGCGCTCGAACGTGGTTTCGCGGCTCATGCTCACGGGTTCGCTCTCCAGCACCACGGGGCGGTCGTCGCGCCCCCAGGCCGCGTCATGCAGCCAGGCACCGTAGCTCTTGCCGAAGTGTTGCACCAGCCAGGCCGGGTCGCGTTCGGCCAGCTGGCCAATCGTCTCTATGCCGTGGGCTTTCAGCTTCTCGTCGGCCTTGGGCCCGATGCCGTTGATTTTTCGGCAGGGCAGGGGCCAGATCAGGGTCTGCAGGTCTTCCTCTCGCACGATGGAGATGCCGTTGGGCTTGTTGAACTCGCTGGCCATCTTGGCGATCAGCTTGTTCGGCGCCACGCCGATCGAACAGGTCAGGCCCGTGGCGTCCAAAATGCTTTTCTGGATCAGCCGCGCCAGCACGCGCCCGCCTTCGCGCTGGCCTCCCGGCACCTCGGTGAAGTCGATGTAAACCTCGTCCACGCCCCGGTCTTCCATGAGGGGTGCGATCTCGGTGATGACAGCCTTGAAGCTGCGCGAGAAATGCCGGTAGCGCTCAAAGTCCACCGGCAGCAGGAGGGCGTCGGGGCAGAGCTTGGCGGCCTTCATCAGGCCCATGGCCGAGCCGATGCCAAATTGCCGCGCCGCATAGGTGGCGGTGGTGATGACGCCGCGCCCGGTGTAGCCCGACAGCTTCGGGAAAAAGTCCACCGGGATGTCGGCCAGGCGCTCGCTGAAGTTGTCGGCCGTCCATTCACTCTCGGGGTAGGCCGCCTGCAGCTTGCCCAGCAGGTCGTCTTCGCGCCGCCGCCCGCCGCCGATCACCACCGGCAGGCCCTTGAGCTGTGGGTAGCGCATGAGCTCGCAGGACGCGTAGAAGGCGTCCATGTCGAGGTGGGCGATGCGGCGGGTGGTCTGGCTCATCAGGCCAGAGGATAAGTCCCCGGCAACAGAATCGACGAGTTCACGTTCTGGATGTTGGTGTGGCCACAAAAGGCCATGGTCACATCCAGCTCCTTGTGGATGATCTGCAGGGCTTTGGTCACGCCCGCCTCGCCCATGGCGCCCAGGCCATAGACCATGGCGCGGCCGATCATGGTGCCCTTGGCGCCCAGGGCCCAGGCCTTGAGCACGTCCTGGCCACTGCGGATGCCGCCGTCCATCCAGACTTCGATCTGGTTGCCCACCGCCGCCACGATGGCCGGCAGGGCCTCGATGCTGCTGGGCGCGCCGTCGAGCTGGCGGCCGCCGTGGTTGCTGACCACGATGGCGTCGGCACCGCTGGCCACAGCCAGCTTGGCGTCTTCCACGTCCATGATGCCCTTGAGGATCAGCTTGCCACCCCATTGCTTTTTGACCCAGGCCACATCGTCCCAGTTGAGCGTCGGGTCAAATTGCTCGTTGGTCCACGAGGCCAGCGAATTCATGTCGGTCACGGCCTTGACGTGGCCCACCAGGTTGCCAAAGGTGCGGCGCTTGGTCGCGGCCATGCCCAGGCACCAGCGCGGCTTGGTCATCAGGTTGATGATGTTGGCGATCGTGGGGCGGGGGGGCGCGGTCAGGCCGTTTTTCAGATCTTTGTGGCGCTGGCCGATCACCTGCAGGTCCAGGGTCAGCACCAGGGCGCTCACGTTGGCGGCCTTGCAACGGTCGATCATGCGGGCCATGGCGTCGCGGTCGCGCATCATGTAGAGCTGGAACCAGAAAGGCGCCTGGGTGTGCGCCGCGATGTCTTCGATCGAGCAGATGCTCATGGTGGACAGCGTGAAGGGGATGCCGAACTTCTTGGCCGCCATGGCCGCGTGCATTTCACCGTCGGCGTGCTGCATGCCGGTCAGGCCCACGGGCGCGATGCACACGGGCATTTTGGTGTCGATGCCCACCATCTTGGTGGCCGTCGTGCGGTTTTCCATGTTCACGGCCACGCGCTGGCGCAGTTTGATCTTGTGGAAATCGCTTTCGTTGGCGCGGTAGGTGCCCTCGGTCCAGGAGCCGCTGTCGGCATAGTCGTAGAACATGCGCGGCACGCGCTTTTCGGCCAGCACGCGCAGGTCTTCGATGTTGGTGATGACGGTCATGGCGGGGTCTCCTGTTGGAATGTGTGAGGGTCTGCCGGCATGTTAGCGGCAGCCAGGTCGGGGCGGTTTGAAAGGCTGTCGCCTGGGTTTGAAATTTATTTGAGCCTCAGGCCAGGGCCAGCCGGGGCTCGTCATCGCCCAGGGGCTCGATCCACTGCAGCTGGCGCTCGAGCACCTCCAGCGTGGCCTCGGACGGGTCACGGCCGTGGGCCTGCCGCTGGGCAATGCGCTGGCGCAGCACCGCCAGCGGGGCCTCGGGCGCCAGGATGCCAAAGGAGCAGTCCAGCGTCTGCGCCAGATCGGTAAAGGCATCGCGCTCGTGGCGGCGCAAAAAGGCGGCGTCCACCACCACCGTCCAGCCCGCGCGCAACAGGCTGTCTGCACGTTCACGCAGCGAGGCGTAGGTTTGTTCGCTGGCCGCCTGGCCGTAGAAGGTGGAGCGCTGTGCCGGATCGCTGGTCTGCAGCGGGGCCAGGCCGTGCAGGCGTTTGCGCTCCACATCCGAGCGCAGGCGCAAGGCCCGGCTGCCGCTGTGGTGCAACAGCCATTGGCTGGCTGCGCGGCTTTTCCCGCTGCCCGACAGGCCATGCGTGATGAGCAGGCGAGCTGGTTCAGGCCAGGCCAGGCGCCGAGCCAAGGCCAGGTATTGGGCCATCTCGGCCGTGCAAGCCTGGTGTTCTGTCGTGTCTGCTGTGGTTTGCGTGCGCCGGATGGCCGCCACCTTGGCGCGCACCAGGGCCAGGTAGACCGCCAGAAAGGGCAACACCTCGGGCGCCGACACATCGCCGCTGGCGTCCATCCATTCACTGAGCAGCACATGGGCCAGACCCGCTTGCCCCACGCGCTGCAGGTCCATCCAGGTGAAGGCCAGATCGCCAGCCACATCCACCCACCGCAAAGCATCATTGAACTCGATGGCGTCAAAGGGCACGACCTCGTCGCCCAGCAGCACCAGATTGGCCAGGTGCTGGTCGCCGTGGCCTTCGCGCACACGGCCGGCCTGGCGCCGTTGGGCCAGACAGGCGGACACGGCAGGCCAGCCGACCTCGGTCCAGCGGGTCAGGGCTTGCAGTGTGGCGGGGTCATCGCTGGCGCTCAGCAGGGCCTGCAGTGTGCGCAGGTTGTCTTGCACAACGGTCTGCACGGTGGCCGTCTGGCCCCAGGGGGCGTCTGCGGGCGCGCGCGGGCTGGCCGCCTGCACGCGTGCCAGGCGGCGTGCCAGTTGCTGCATGTGGGCGGGCTGCAGCTCGCCGCGTTCGCACAGGTGGTCCAGCCGGCCGGCTTCGTCAAAGCGGCGCATGTGCACCGCCCACTCGATGGCCTGCGCATCGTCCACGCCGGGACGGCCCCAGCGCGGGGCGTCAGGCGTGCCGACGATGGGCAGCGCCTCGCGGTAGAGGCGCAGCGCTGGATCGTCGGGCGCATAGCGCTGGTTGACGCGGATTTCGGCTTCGCAGGCCGCACGCCGCAAGGCCAGGGTGCTGAAGTCCATGAAGTCGAACTTCACGGCTTTCTTGATCTTGTAGGCCGAACCACCGGCCAGCAGCACCCAGGCGCCGTGGGTTTGCAGCAGGTCCACCTGCGCCACCCCTGGGGGGTAGAGCGCGGGGTCCAGCAGGGCGCTGATCAGGGGAGGCAGCGCACCGGGCATGGCTGCATCCGGGGTTTTCAGTGGCTGCAGCTCACGCTGCCGCAGCCCGACATGGTCACGCTCTGGATTTTGCTGGGGTCGGCCACGGTTTCGGTGACCGAGTCGAAGCCCACATTGCGCATGTGGATGGCCAGACCGGCATCCATGCTGGCGGCATGGCCCGGGAACCATTCAGCCAGCGCTTCGGCCAGGCGGGTGAGGATGTCGGTGTCGCCGGCTTCGTAATGGCTTTGCACGGCGCGCATGGTTTCCAGAATGGTGGCGTGGTGCTCGGCGTGGCAGTTCTCGGCCGCGAAACCGGTGGCCACCATCCAGCGCTCTTCTTGCGCAAAATGCTCGACCGTGTGCAGCAGGAACTTCTGGTACAGCGGCAGCTGCTGGTCCTGCGGCGTGGCCAGGATCTCGTTGAGCATGTCGATGAACTCGTGGTGGGTGTCGTCCATGCGGGCGTCACCCGTGTGCAGGGACTGGGTCCAGGGCAGGCCGGTGGCAGTGGTCGGGGTGTCCATCGTGGTCAGATTCCAATCAGAGGCCGCCATTATCGGGGATGGGGTCTCCTGTCCGGGGCGACAGCCTGAAGTGCGCCAGTCCATACAGGGGGCCGCCCGTGATGGGGCGGCACAGCCATTGCAGCCAGTGGCCATACGGGCCATAGGCCTCGGCCACGCTGTGTTCGGCCAGCCATTGCAGGCGAGGGTGGAAGCGGGCCAAGTCCTGCGTGTGGTGCACGCCCCAGGTGAAGGCAATGGCGTCGTGGGGATGCCGGTTGGCGGCGATGGTCTGGCCAATGCCCCAGGGTGAGATGAAGTCGCACACCAGTTCGCTGCCTGTCGGTGCGTGTTCGGCCAGTTCCTGGAAAAAGGCGTGTACCTGTGTCGCCTGCATGTACATCAGCACCCCTTCGCACACCAGCATCAGGGGGCCCTGCTGGCGGTGCAGCTGCAGGCGCCTGAACCAGCCCGGCTCGCGCAGGTCGGCCGCCGCCAGGCGGCGACGGGGTGGGGCAGGGGGCAGCCATTGCTGGCGCAACTTCACCACGTCGGGCATGTCCACGTCTAGCCAGCGGTTGCGACCGTTGTCCAGCCATTGAAAGTAATCGGTCAGACCCGCGCCCAGGTTGACGCCCAGGGCCTCGGGGTGGCGCGCGAAAAAGGCCTGGGCCATGCCCCGGATGCGGCAGGTGCGCCAGAGCACGTTGATGGCGGTGGGCAGGTCCATCGGGTAACTGGCGCAAGGCTCGCACGAGCGGGTCAGCACCTGCTGGGCGCAAGCGTCCTGCGGGTCCAGCCAGGGCCACCATTGGGCGGCGCGGGCCCGTGCGATCAGAGGAATGAACAGCGAACGTTGCGCGCCATGCAAGGCAGGGGTTGGGGCAGGACGCGTGGGAGGCATTGCAGGTCCTGCCAGGGGGGTCATTCGTCTTGCGTGTGCGTGCTGCGCCAGATCGAGCGCACCAGCATGAGGCCGCCCAGCACGGCGCCGCCAAAGCCCAGGAAGCCAAAGGCCGGCAGGCCAAACAGCGTGGGGCCGCCCTGTACCGTCATGACGATGGAGGAGCCCACGATCAGCGCGGCGATGACCAGAGCCATCGAGATGCGGTTGGCCGCCCGGTTGAGCTGGTCACCCACGCGGCGCAGGTGCAGCACATCCAGGTGGATGTTGAGCTTGCCTCGGCGGGCATTGCGCATCAGTCGCGAAATGTCGTGTGGCAACTGCTCCACCATGGCCAACGTGTGGCGCAGGTTGCGCCAGGCCCGCTGCGCCAGCACCTTGGGGCGGTACTGCGCGCGCATGACCTTGCGCAAGAGCGGCAGCGCCTCTTCGGCCATGTGGAAACCGGGGTCCAGACCGCGGCCCAGACCTTCGAGCGTGATGAAGGCCTTGATCAGCAAGGCCAGATCGCTGGGCAGGGCCAGGTGGTGTTCGCGCAGGATGGTGGTCACATCGCTGAGCATGCCGCCCAGGCTCAGCTGTGACAGCGGCACACCGTAATACTGGTCCACAAAGCTTTCGATCTCGGTTTCGAGCGCATCGATGTCGGCGTTGCTGCCATCGCCGGTCCAGTCCAGCAGCACATCGGCCACGGCCTGGGGGTTGCGCTCGACCAGGCCCAGCAGCAGGCCCAGCAGTTCTTCGCGGCGGCGGGTGGACAGGCGCCCGACCATGCCGAAGTCGATGAAGGCGATGCGGTCGCCGGACAGGTAGAACACATTGCCCGGGTGCGGGTCGGCGTGGAACAGGCCGTCTTCCACGATCATCTTGAGCACGGCTTGCGCACCGCGCTGGGCCAGCAGTTGGCGGTCGTGCCCGTGCTTGTCCAATTCATCCAGCTGGTTGCCAGGGATGCCGTCGATGTGGTCCTGCACATTCACGCGTGCCCGCGTGTGGGCCCAGTGCACGCGGGGCACCACGATCCAGGGCATGTCCACCAAGTTCTGGGCGATGCGCTCGGCGTTGCGGCATTCGCTGGCCAGGTCGAGTTCGCGTTGCAGGGACTTGGCCAGCTCCTTGACCAGCAGCTGCGGCTGGTAGGGCTTGAGCCAGGGCAGCTGGTCTTCGGCCAGGGCCGCGAGCCGGCCCAGCAGGCGCAGGTCGGCGGTGATGGTGTCGGTGATGCCGGGGCGGCGGATCTTGACGATGACTTCGGTGCCGTCTTTCAATTGGGCGCGGTGCACCTGTGCGATCGAAGCGGCGGCCAGTGGTTCGGTGTCAAAGCGGGCAAACACCGCCTCGGGTTCGTCCCCCAGGTCTTCGCGCAGTTGCGGGCGCAACTTCTCCAGGGGCAGCGGCGGGACATGGCTGTGGAGTTTTTCGAACTCGGCAATCCATTCGGGGCCGAACAGGTCGGCGCGACCGGCCAGGATCTGTCCCAGCTTGACGAAGGTGGGGCCCAGCTCTTCCATGGCCAGGCGCACCTGCACGGGCGGCTCCAGCCGCGCCAGATCGGCCGCGTGCTTCCACATCACGGCCTGGCCGGCGCGTTCGAGTTTGTCGGCCAGGCCCATGCGGTGCACCACATCGCCAAAGCCGTGGCGCATCAGCACGCCCACAATCGTGTTCAGGCGTCCAACATCGCGCGAGGCAACCAGGGTTTCAATCAGCATGTTGTCATCTTAGACAGTGGTGACGTGGGGTATAAAAAAATTGTAATGGTCTTGATGTGTGTCAAGACTGACCAGACGCAAAGCCGGAGGATGCAGCCATGAACGAAAGCCCTCGTGAGGAATGGTGGCGGGATGCCGCGCAGCTGGAACCCCTGCGCAGCGCCGAGGTGGCGCAAGGCCTGGGCTCGGGCCAGGCCGCCCAGCGCCTGAGCGAAGTCGGCCCCAACCGGTTTGGCCGCCCGCCCGCCTTGCCGGGCTGGCGGCAGTACCTTCGGCATTTTCGCAACCCTTTGGTGGTGACTTTGTTGCTGGCCAGTGGCGTGTCGGCCGCCACCGGCGAGGTGACCAATTTTTTCATCATCGCCTGCATCGTGCTGATGAGCGTGACGCTGGATTTCTGGCAAGAGATGCGTGCGGGCCAGGTGGTGGAGCGGCTGCGGCAGTCGGTGGCGGTCCGGGCCGCCGTGCTGCGGGACGGCCAATGGCAGGAGCACCCCGTGGCCGATCTGGTGCCGGGCGATGTGGTGCAGCTGACGGCCGGTGACCTGGTGCCGGGCGATGCGCTGGTGCTGCAGGCACGCGACTTCTTCGTCAACCAGTCGGTGCTCACCGGCGAGTCCTACCCGGTCGAAAAGCACGCGGGCATGCCCGAGGCCATGGAGGACTTGCAGGACGCCACCCATGCGGTGTTCATGGGTTCTTCGGTGGTCAGTGGCTTGGCGCAGGCCGTGCTGGTGCGCACAGGCGAGGGCACGGCCATGGGTGAGGTGGCCAGCAGCCTGAACCAGGCGGCGGCGCCCACCTCGTTTGATC
>Ga0228703_1002350_pt1 | contig 10647 bp, 10 predicted proteins | sample McNCre217_Aug_MG_3_FD_178020 | JGI IMG/M metagenome (GOLD analysis project Ga0228703, IMG submission 178020) | Freshwater microbial communities from McNutts Creek, Athens, Georgia, United States - 29-17_Aug_MG | ecosystem: Environmental > Aquatic > Freshwater > Creek | place: USA: Georgia... | reverse complement strand
ATGCCAAACACCTTGGGGCCCTGATGCGCCAAAACAGACAATTGCAGTTGGGTTTCTTGTCATCCGGTGGTTGGGATACCCACATCAACCAAGGTAGCGTCACAGGTCAATTGGCGAACAATTTGTCCAACCTGTCTAATACCTTGTTGCAGCTGCGGGCCGCTTTCAGTGAGCCCAAGGATGTGGTGATCGTGGCCAGTGAGTTTGGCCGCACCTGTGCAGAAAATGGCACGCGCGGAACTGACCATGGCCACGGCAACGTGATGTGGCTCATGGGCAATGGCGTCAAAGGGGGGCAGTGGCATGGTCGCTGGGACGGCTTGGCGGCAGACAAGCTTAACGAGGGCCGAGACCTGCCAGTTCATCACGACTTCAGAGCCGTGTTCGCGCAAGCATTAACGCATTCTGTGGGCGTAACAAAGGGAAAAATTCAGGAAATTTTTCCAACTTATCAATGGGATTCTGCTTTGGATACGTTGTTCAAAAGCTAACGAACACACGCATAACTAGCGGCCAACTCTTTGTCACCCGATTGATATCTGGCAACCAATGGGTAAGGGCAAAGGGGACGCGAACGATGGCTAGGCCAACTGCTCGGGATATCAGGATTGAGACCTCCTCGATTACCAGCGCCTCTGACAGTTGCAAAGATCTGGTCTGGTGCTTTCCCGTATTCCACCCAATCCACTAAGGCACTTAGGGCGTCAAATTGGTCAGTCGCGGGACCACCCCGTGAGTGTCCCATGCCTGGGATTGGGAAAAATCTTGCGAAGCGATTCGCTTGCCCGCCATGATGAATATCCAGACCACGGTACCAAGCGGCAGTGTCGTCAATGGAAAAGATAGGGTCAGCTGTACCATGAACAACAATTATTTTTCCACCTCGCTGACGTAGTCTGTCCAATTGAGTCGCGTTGGGAGGGGACATGAAAGACATGCCACTTTCTTTGTAAACATTGTCTGTTGCAAAGATCTTTGGCATTTCTATTTCAAAATTAAAGTTCAGCGCAAAAAGTGCCGCACGCGAGGTGTCCTTTGCCAAAGTCAGGTCTGAAGAGGGTGGGGTGGAGAAAATGAATCCTACTGAAACCGGGTTTCGCGCTGTCCGTACTGAGTTTCTAAATTTCCACTCCCCCCATCCCGGATGTGCAATGCCCGGGTCGTAAGGAAAACCTGGATAAAACTGTTCGCCATTGGGCAATTTGACGGGTGCATAGACAGCGTTGATCACATTTTTTTGTTCTGCACTGAGGCACGTACCATCGCGGTTGGCTTTGCAAGTTGGTATATCTCTGTTGAGGTTAAAGGCAGAACGACAAGCTTCTGTATCTTGGACCAAGCCATCCACCATGCCATCAAGTGCATCGCATCGTTCCAAAATAGCGCTGGCAATCAATTGTCTTTCTGCCATCGGCAATGACGATTCATAGTCTGGCAAGCCATTGACGACTCGCGTTGATGCAACAGAATCCCATCGTTTGACATGTGACAAATTGGCAACAGAGGCGCGAGGCATGTAGATGCCTGGTGCGTTGGCCAAAATGCCATCGTAATGCTCTGGATATCGAGACGCTGCAACAAGGGCTTGGCGGCCACCATTCGAAGTACCTGCGATGTAGGAGCGATCAGGCTCTTTGCCGTAAGCTGCTTTGATCAAGGCCTTTGCCATGGGAGTCAAGGAACCAATGGCTTGATAGCCATAGTCTAGGCGAGCTTGTGGGTCACGTCCAAAGAGTGGATTTTGTGACGCATTGTGGCCGGCATCGGAACTGATGACTGCAAATCCCAGTTGCAGTCCATTGCGTAAGACGCCGCCGCTTCCCAAGGATGCGCCGCCATCGGCCGTCACGACGAACCCATCGGTACCGCCATTGGCTTGGTAGAGGAAACGGCCACCCCAATCGATGGGAAGACGCATTTCAAAACCAATCGCATAGGTTTCGCCATCGATTGAACTGATGCGACGGTTCATTTGTCCCGACACCAGACAATGCTCAGAAACGGGCTGTCCAGCGTTGGTGAGGCCCCCCGAGGCAACCATCCGAGCGGACGTGATGGCAGTATGGGGGTAGTTAAATTTGCTTAATTGATCGCACTGGTTTAGTAAAGTTGATGCTGCAGGTTTTAATTGAATCGAAGAATCTCCAGCCTTCAGTAAACTGCACGCGGACAAAATGGTGCAAGAAAGCACCGTGACGATACTGAATTTGAAAGTCATTTGCATCTTTCATGAAGGAGAACGTGATTGAAGGGCACTCGTTTGGTTCAACCATCATCGTTAATCCGAGTCAGAATTTGGTTTAATGCAGAAAATAACAAGTGGCGGTTTATTTCGGTGTTCAATGTGCGCCATCTTCATTGAAAATAGCACCACAATCCGTAACATTTGCCTGAAAACCACTCAATCGCAACATCGATCAAAACCGTGAACAGAAAAAATGGCAACCCAAAATACACAGCAGCCCAAAATCCGGCCTGCCAGGTAGGACGTGCTTCTTTCAGTTTGTGGCCCATCACAACTTGGGCACGGCGTTTTTCAAGGAATTTCTTCAACATGACTCAGTCCGTCTCTGCGCAACATGCAGGAGTGTGCCAATGATAGTTCATTGGGATGGCCACGACATCGCTGCTTGGGACGCAGTGCACGCATCTGCCGCTGCTGCACTGCAACAAGATTGGGCTTACGGCGCCAGTTTGGCCATATTGGGCGTTCCTGTGCTCCGCGCGCGCGTTCTTCGTGACGGTCAGCAGATCGCCCAAGCGCAATTCATTGTTCGCAAATGGGGCAACTTAGGGGCCATGGCCCTTTGTACGCGGGGGCCGGTTTGGTCACAGCCTTTGACACCCAAGGAAGAGGCACAAGTTTATGCAGCCATGAAAAAGTCGCTGCCACTTTCTGGCATTCGTTTCATGGCCGTTACACCGGAAGTGGCACAAGGCGAACCGCATGGCTTGCATCCCATGCGACGAATCATGTCGGGCATGTCCACGGTGATGTTGGACATTTCACCATCACTTGAAGCACTGCGCGCCCAACTTGATCGTCGTTGGCGACACCGATTGGTGGGCGGCGAAAACAGTGAGATGGTGGTTCATCGTGTTGGCACCAATGCGGGTCAGTACCGCTGGTTGCTGGATGCCGAAATGAAACAGCGCGCAGACAAAAAACTCGATGGCTTGCCTGTTCAATTTTTTGATTTGTATGTCGACTCACGCAAACAACCTGCCAAGAACATACTGACATTGAGGGCCGATGTGGGTCGCGATCGCATTGCCGCCATGATGTTCTTGATCCATGGTGAAGCTGCCACCTACCAAGTGGGATGGACGTCAGACAAAGGGCGTGACTTGCATGCACACAATTTGATCTTGTGGAAGGGCATCGAAGCCTTGAAGGAGAGAGGCATTCGCATGCTGGACTTGGGGGGCGTCAACACCATTCGCAGCGCTGGCATTGCAAGATTCAAGATGAGCACAGGTGGCAAGGTTCTGACCTTGGCAGGCACCTACATCTGAACAGGAAGCCGACCATGTACCTGCCCAAGCAATTTGATCATCCCTCTCACGCACGTCGCATCATTCGTGAAAATCCATTGGCCAGTTTGATTTCAAACGATGACGATGGTTTTCCGTTTGTGACGCACCTTCCCATCAAATTGGAAGCCAATCCCGAAGTAGAGAACGATGCGTCCCATGACATGCTCTTGGGGCATGTTGCGAAAGGCAATCCTCATGCGCGGTACCTCCAGCAAAGACCCGAGGTTTTGTTGACCTTCATGGGACCCCATGCCTATATGTCACCTTCGGTTTATCCCGATTTGGTTCGTGTGCCCACTTGGAGTTATCTGGCCGTGCATGTCAAAGCACACGTTCGGATATTGGAAGGTGAAGAAGCCAAGGATGCCATTCTGAAACAGCTGATTTCAGACCACGAACCTGCCTACGCGCAGCAGTGGCGTCAATTGCCTACCAGCTACACGGAGCCCATGTTGAATGCCATTGTGGCCTTTGAAATGCGCGTGTTGAACATTCAAACCAAAGTCAAACTGAATCAACATCGCCCCGAATCGCATGCAGCGATGCATGCGGCCTACCAAGCTGGCAACCCCACTGAAAAAGAATTGGCCGATTGGATGCGTCGTCTTGGAATGGTGGCATGACCACAGACCTGCAATGGATGCAAGAAGCCATTCAATTGGCGCAACAAGCGGGACAAGCAGGGGAGGTTCCTGTTGGCGCCGTGGTGGTTCAAAACGGTGTGATTGTGGGCCGAGGCCGTAATGGTCCCGTAGGCTCTCAGGACCCTACCGCACACGCTGAAGTGATGGCCCTCAGGGATGCCGCCAACACACTGGGCAATTATCGATTGGAAGACTGCACGCTGTATGTCACTTTAGAGCCTTGCACGATGTGCGCTGGTGCCATTTTGAACACTCGACTGGCACGCGTTGTTTATGGCGCTTCAGAACCTCGAACAGGCGCGGCAGGTTCCGTCTTGGACGTCTTTGCCAACACCTCGATCAATCACCAAACGCAAGTCACCCGGGGTGTTTTGGCCGATGAATGTCGTGCACTCATGCAGCAGTTTTTCAAACCCAAACGCTTGAATGCCAACCCATTAAGAGAAGACGCGCTTCGGCCGTCGGATGAATGGTTTGACGGGTTGACCGATTACCCATGGGCCGCGCATTACCTGTCTGATTTACCTGCTTTGAGTGGACTTCGCGTTCACTACTTGGACGAAAACCACAGCCAGCCCCCAACCGAACAACTGACCTATTTGTGTTTGCACGGCAATCCCGCTTGGAGTTATTTGTACCGCAAGATGATTCCAGTGTTCACTGCCCATGGCCATCGTGTGGTGGCCCCTGACCTGATCGGGTTTGGCAAAAGTGACAAGTTCAAAAAATCATCTGCGCATTCTTTTGACTTTCACCGCCAATTTTTGATTGAATTCATTGAGCGATTAGAACTTCACAACATCGTGTTGGTGGTTCAAGATTGGGGGGGTATTCTGGGTCTCACATTGCCCATGGCCATGCCCGAGCGCTTTTCGGGTTTGCTGGTCATGAATACCACCTTGACCACCGGCGAAGAAGCTTTGTCAGAGGGTTTCTTGAGTTGGCGTGCTTGGTGCAAAGACAACCCAGACTTTGATGTCGGCAAACTTTTTTCGCGAGGCAATCGACACTTGTCTGCCAACGAAATATCAGCCTATAACCGTCCCTTTACTGACAAAGGTCACAGAGCTGCATTGCATGCTTTCCCGCCCATGGTGCCAGAACATTTGGACAGCCCTGGTGCCAGCATCGCACGACAAGCCGCAGATTTTTGGCAGCATCAATGGCAAGGACAAACCATGATGGCCATTGGCATGCAAGACCCTGTGCTGGGTGAATCCGTCATGCTCGCACTGCGCAACAAGATTCGAAATTGCCCCGAGCCCATGCTGTTGCCAGAAGCTGGGCATTTCGTTCAAGAACATGGACAATCCATTGCTGAAGCTGCTGTTCAGCTTTTCAAATTTAACAAGACATGAGCCACATTTACATATTTTCACCGTCCAGTGCGGTTCGCGACAAAGCGGCATTCAAGCGAGGTGTAAAGCGTCTTCAATCGCAAGGTCATCAAGTCGAAATTGATGCAGATGCATTGAGCAGCAACATGCGTTTTGCAGGCGATGATTCAACTCGTTTGAATGCCATCACACGTGCCGCTGCCAGCGGTGCAGACATCGCCATGATTTCTCGTGGTGGCTATGGCCTCACACGACTCCTGACGCAGCTTCCCTACAAGGCCATTGCCAAAGCCATTGACAAAGGCACTCAGTTTGTTGGTTTGAGTGATTTCACAGCCTTTCAATTGGCGGTCTACGCCAAAACACATCGAATCACTTGGCAAGGCCCCGCCTTGGGTGAAGATTTTGGGCCAGCGCACGAACCCGATGACATCATGCAGGCTTGTTTTGACGATTTGTGCTTGGAACAAGGGGAGGGCACTGGCTGGCGATTCCCTGCCAATGAGCTTGCCAAACCTGTCAAAGTCAACAATGCCGTTTTGTGGGGTGGCAATTTAGCGGTCCTCACTTCCATGCTGGGCACACCTTTTTTTCCAGCCGTCAAAGGCGGTGTTTTATTTTTGGAAGATGTGGGCGAACATCCGTACAAAGTCGAGCGCATGCTGACGCAGTTGTACAACGCAGGCGTGCTTCAGCAGCAGAAGGCAATTGTGTTTGGACAATTCACGGCCTACAAATTGGTCGCACACGACAAAGGTTTTAAATTGAAAACAGTGACAGACCGCTTGCGTTCGCAATTGAAGATTCCCGTTTTGACAGGCTTGCCATTTGGCCACGTGCCCACCAAAGTCCTCTTGCCCATTGGTGCCAAAGTTGATTTGGCCACAGAAGGTCGCGATGCCTTCTTGGTTTGGGGACACATCTGATGGCGCAACATGTTCAGTGGAGCCGTTGGCTTTTGCGGTCGCTTTTGGCCATTGTCTTGTTGGTACTCGTGGGCTTTGGTGCATTCCAAGTCTATGTCCTTCAATCCTTGGCCCCGTTAACTGGCCAAGCCCAACTGAACGGCTTATCGGCGGGCGTGGAGATCCAACGTGATGCTTCTGACGTCACGCACATCCATGCTCAGAATCCTGTTGATGCATGGCGCGCCATCGGCTATGTTCACGCACAAGAACGCGGTTGGCAATTGGCCTTCAATCGCCAAGTGATGCATGGAGAATTGTCTGAGTGGCTAGGCGAGCCCAGCTTGGAAACTGACAAGTTGATGCGCACTCTGGGGATCATCCAAGCCGCTCAAGCCCAATTTGACAAGCTGCCTTTGAACACACAAAAGGCCCTTGAAGCTTATGCGCAAGGCGTTCAAGCAGGTTACGCCAGTGCGCAATGGCGAGCACCAGAATTCCTCATCCTCGGCATCAATCCAGCCAAGGACATGAAGCCCTGGACAGCCGTTGACAGTGTGGGTTGGGCCCTCATGATGGCCTTGGATTTGGGCGGTAACTGGGGCCATGAATTTGCTCGATGGATGGCACTGCAAACACTCAGCACCGATGAACTCTGGACCTTGCTACCGCCTTACCCCGGAGAACCAAGGGGCACCAAAGTTGACGTCGCTGCGCTTTATCAAAATTTGGGCGTGTATGCCAAGCCTTCTTCTGCCAAGGCCGCTGCATCGAACCAGCCACATCTGTTGGCCTCCAGCACCCTTGACATTGGGGTCTTGGAAGGCAAAGGCAGTAACAACTGGGTCGTACCAGGCAGCAACACGCAGTCTGGCTTGCCATTGCTCGCCAATGACCCCCATCTGGGTTTAAGTGCGCCTGCCGTTTGGTATTTTGCAGGTTTGCATGCACCCGCAGGCAAATTGCCTGATGGTCAAACGCACGGCGCGTTGAATGTGGTCGGTGCCACCTTGCCAGGTTTGCCCTTTGTTGTTTTGGGCCGGACACAAAAAGCCGCATGGGGTTTTACCAACACAGGACCCGACGTCCAGGATTTGTTCTTAGAAGCACTGGAAGGCAAAGACAGCTATCGAACCCCTTCGGGTCAGCAAGCTTTTGAAACACGCAAAGAGGTCATCAAAGTCAAAGGGCAGGGCGATGTGGCCATTCAAGTCAGGACCACCCGCCATGGGCCCGTGATCTCTGATGTGCAACCGGCCTACGCCCAATTTTTGAACAAAGACAAATATGCCATGGCCATTCGCTGGTCGGCATTGGACCCTGACAACCAAACCATCGTCGCAGGCATGGACGCCAACTTTGCAAACTCGGTTGCTGAATTGCGTCAAGCATTCTCACAAAATCACTCACCCATGCAAAATGTGGTGATGGCGGATTCAAGTGGCAAAGTGCTGTTCAAAGTCGCAGGCAAAATGCCAGTGCGTGCCCCCAACAATGACTTGAAAGGCATGCTACCGGCCCCAGGATGGCTTGCGCAATACGATTGGCAATCATGGATTCCGTACGATCAAACCCCCGAAGTTTCTCAAGTCGACATTGAAAAACAGGGATGGCATGCAACAGCCAATCAAAAGATTTTGCCGCCTGGCTATTCTCAATTCTTAACCAACGATTGGACGGGTCCAGAGCGTTTTGATCGCATTGCACAGCTCTTGTCATCAGGCACAAAGTTGGATGCCAACACAATGAAAACCATTCAGGCGGATGTGCATTCATTGGCAGCTGAACGCTTGTTACCCTACCTTCAATCTTTGTCTTCTCAACATGCCAAGGCGCCAGAAGCCTTGCCATTGCTCAAGTCCTTCAAAGGAGACATGTCTCGTGATTCTGCAGGCGCTTTGATTTACGCGGTTTGGATTGACGAGGTCACGCGCGCCATCCTGATGCCCAAACTGGGCGAGACGCGATTCAAGGCATTGTTTGGTAAACGCTCATTTCGTCCAGCCATAGAAGGCATTTTGGCAACCCAAGATGCGTCTTGGTGTGGCGTGACCGGTTGTCAGGCCTTGATGAACAAAGCGCTGGATTCAGCACTGGACAAAATTGTCAGCATGCAAGGTGACAAGGTTTCAGCCTGGAACTGGGGACGCGCGCACCCAGCGCTCAGTTCGCACAGACCCTTTGGCAACGTCAAAGCTTTAGCGGGGTTCTTTGACGTTGTGGGCCCCAGTGGAGGCGATGGCTTCACGGTCAATGTAGGACAGTACTGGACCCATAGCGCCACCATGCCATTTGCCACACGGCATGCCGCATCCATGCGTGCTGTCTACGATTTGGCCAATTTGGATGAATCGGGATTCATCTACCAGACGGGCCAAAGTGGCCATCCGTTTTCTTCACGCTATCAGGACATGAAAGACGAATGGGGCCAAGTGAAATACCGTCCATTGAGGATGTCGACTTCGGGTCCAACCCAAGTGCTTCGGTTAACGCCTTGACTGATGGAAGGCTCTGAAAGGGGCTTTCTAAGTGAGGGATGCGCATTTTGTGCAAAAGCCATCTGATTCACTTTTTGAGGCGTTTGCTTTACTTAACATAATATACATCGTATGAAGTTAATAAGGTCACAATTGAAGCGCCTCAACCTCAAAATGAACCAGCGCTTTGATGGCGAAAGCTACTGACGCTTGGCTTCAACTGTCGCCTGTTTCAAGGCATTGGCGATGATGACTTGGGCATCTGAACGGTTGCCTTGCACGGCAAAATCCAAAGCGGTCAAGCCCAGTTGGTTTTTGATTTGAAGATCAGCGCCTTCGTCTATCAACAACTGAGTTGCCTTTGCAGAACCGTAACGCGCCGCCATCATCAATGGCGTCGTGCCATTGGGAGATTCCGCATCGATGTAGGCACTTTCTTCAAGCAACAAGCGAATCAGTTCAACATGACCACCAGTTGCGGCGTAATGCAAAGGCGTCCATCCTGGATGATTGATGTCAGCGTTTCGGGAAATCAACAACTTGACCAATGGCACATGCCCTTTGAGGCAAGCCAACATCAAGGCCGTTTCACCATGGGCATTGCGAACATTGACTTGGGTCTTGGGATGGCGCACCAAAACCTCAGCACTGGCCAATGCACCCACATTCAAAGCATTGTGCAGGGCGGATTCTGCTTTCAAATTGACCGTATTGGGGTCAAATCCTCGGCTCAATAAGCTAGAAATGACTTTAACTTGGTCATTTTGAAGGGCGATGAAAAAGTCTTCGTAAGAACCCGCAAACGACAAGCAATTAAATGAAATAAATATAATAAAAACAATGCGCTTAATCATTTAATTAAAGTTAAATCTCAGTTTAAAAAGGGTCATGACGGCGCATGAACTTTGGCAAATAGACGATCGAAATTTTGACTGGTCAACTCGCCCATTGCTTCAGCCGACATGCCGCGCAACTCAGCCAGCATGTTGGCCACAAATGGCACATAAGAAGGGTTGTTGGTTTTCCCTCTGAACGGTACGGGTGCCAAATAAGGGCTGTCCGTTTCAATCAGCATGCGATCCAAAGGCATCCAGGCTGCAACGTCACGCAGCTCTTGGGCTGTTTTGAAAGTCAAAATGCCAGAAAAAGAGATGTAAAAGCCCAAATCTAGAGCGGCTTTGGCCACGGCCATTGTTTCTGTAAAACAGTGAAAGACACCCCCTGCACTGCTGGCGTCCCCTACTTCGCCCTCTTCTTTCAGAATGCGCAAGGTATCGTCTGAAGAGGCACGGGTGTGGATCACCATGGGCAAATTGACAGCACGTGCAGCGCGAATATGGGTCCGAAACCGCTCTCTCTGCCATGCCATGTCCTGGATGGTGCGGCCACCTTTGCGCTCTTCCATTTGGTAATAGTCCAAACCGGTTTCGCCGACCGCCACCACGCGTGGCAAATTGGCTTTTTGAACCAAATCAGCGACTGAAGGTTCGTAGATGTCCTCGTTGTCTGGGTGAACACCCACGGTGCTCCAAAAATTGTCGTAGCTTGTGGCCAGCGCATGCACGTTGTCAAACTCTTCCATCGTGGTGCAAATGCACAAGGCACGTGTCACTTTGGCTTCGTGCATTTTTCGACGAATGTCAGGCAACTGAGTCACAAGCTCAGGAAACGACAAATGGCAATGAGAATCGGTGTACATCTAAGAGGAACTGTTCAGCACTTCACGTGCTTCAGCACAAAGAGCTTC
>Ga0228703_1002349_pt1 | contig 10648 bp, 10 predicted proteins | sample McNCre217_Aug_MG_3_FD_178020 | JGI IMG/M metagenome (GOLD analysis project Ga0228703, IMG submission 178020) | Freshwater microbial communities from McNutts Creek, Athens, Georgia, United States - 29-17_Aug_MG | ecosystem: Environmental > Aquatic > Freshwater > Creek | place: USA: Georgia... | reverse complement strand
GGCATGCTGATCCACTGATTTCGGCTGAACCTCTCTCAATCACAACACTGGAGACAAAACCATGAAAACCACTTCCCTGATCCGCCGCACCGTGCTGGCTTCTGCATTGCTGGCGGCCGCCGGCTTTGCATCCGCTCAGACCATCAAGCTGACGATGGCCCATGGCAACCCGCCCGACAACCCACGCCATGTGGCCGCCGTCAAGTTTGCCGACACCGTCAAGGCCAAGACCAATGGCCGCGTGGAAATCCAGGTGGCGCACTCTGCACAGCTGGGTGACGACGCTGCCATGGTGACCGCGCTGCGTTCGGGCACGCTGGATTTCTCGGCCAACAGCCAGGGCGCCATGGCCGCCGTGGTGCCCGAGTTCGCTGCCCTGGGCATGCCCTTCCTGTTTGCCGACGTGCAAAAGGCCTGGAGCGTGATGGACGGCGCCATCGGCAAGGAACTGGCCGACAAGACCGCCGCCAAAGGCATGGTGCTGCTGGGCCTGTGGGACAACGGCATCCGCCAGATGTCCAACAGCAAGCGCGCCATCAAGTCGCCCGCCGACATGAAAGGCCTGAAGATGCGCACCCCGCCGGACGCCGTGACGGTGGACATCATGCAGGCCATGGGCGCTGACGCGCAGCAGATCAAGTTCTCCGAACTGTATGTGGCGTTGCAACAGGGCGTGGTGGACGGCCAGGAAAACCCGCTGACCAACATCGCCTCGGCCAAGCTCTACGAAGTGCAGAAGTACATCAGCCTGTCGGGCCACAAGTACGAGTCCACGCCTTTCCTGATGAGCAAGCGCAGCTGGGACCGCATGACCCCGGCCGATCAGAAGGTCATCACCGAAGCCGCGGCTGAAGCCACCACCCTGCAGCGTCGCCTGAACAAAGAGATCGACGACAAGCTGGTCGCCGAACTCAAGGGCAAGGGCGTGCAGATCGACACCGTCGACCGCAAGGCCTTCATGGACGCATCGGCTTCGGTCTACACCAAGTGGACGGCTGGCCCCATTGGTGACTTCGTCAAGCGCGTGCAGCAAGCCGCGCGCTGATCCTTTCCTCAACCTGGGCCTGTCCGTGCTGCTCGTGCGGCAGGCCCGCAAGGTGTTCCCATGAATCCTCTTTTCAAAGCGGTGGACGCGGTCATCGCCTGGTGGTGCCATGCCGTCCTGTACGTCACGCTGTCGGTGGTGTTTGTCATCCTGAGCGTGAACGTGTGCCTGCGCTACGCCGCCGGCACCAGTCTGGCCTGGGCTTCCGAACTGCCCGAGCTGATGTTCCCCTGGATGATCATGTCCGGCGTGGTCATCGCGGCGCAGCACGGCTCGCACATTGCGGTGGTCATCCTCACGCAAAAGCTGGGTGCTGCGCGCCGCTGGGTGCTGACGGCCGCCTCGCTGGTGGTGGCCGGCCTGTACCTGGGACTGGCCTATGCCGCCTGGCCCGTCTTTGAAATCGCCGCCGACGAACGCACGCCCATCATGCAGGTGCCTGGCTCGGTGAGTGTGGGTTGTCTGCTGCTGGGCTTTGTGATGCTGGCCATCGTGACGCTGCTGCGCCTGCCGCAGGTCTGGCGCGGCGAAGACCATTCTGAACTGGGAGCTGACGCATGACCGCACTCATCATTGGTTTGTTCATCGTGGCCGCGCTGGCCTCGGTGCCGATCGCCCACGCATTGGTGCTGGCTTCGGTCGGTGGCCTGCTCATCATCGACCGCGTTCCGGTGCACCTGGCGGTGGAGCAGATGCTCACGCAGACGCAGAGCTTCCCGCTGATCGCCATCCCCTTCTTCATGATGACCGGCGCGCTGATGGTCAGCGGCCGACTCGGCCAAAGCCTGGTCAACCTGCTGACCATGATGATCGGCCGCGTGCACGGCGGCCCTGCGCAGGTGGGCGTGCTCTCGTCCACCATCTTCGGTGGCGTGTCGGGTTCGGCTGTGGCCGACGCTTCGGCGATTGGCTCCATGCTGATCCCCTGGCTCAAGAAACTGGGCTACCCCGCGCCGTTTGCGGCCGGCACGCTGGCCGCAGCGGCCACCATCGACATCCTGATCCCGCCCTCGATCCCCATGATCGTGTACGCGCTGGTCTCGGGTGCGTCGATCGGCGCGCTGTTCGTGGCCGGCATCCTGCCGGGCCTCTTGATGTGCGGCGGCTTCATGCTGGTGTGCTACGTGCAGGGTCGTCGCCGCAACTTCCCGCGCGACACCACGCCCTTCCACTGGGGCGAGTTTGGCCACCAGCTGCTGCATGCCGGTCCTGCGCTGGCCATGCCGGTGCTGATCATCATCTTCCTGCGCTTTGGCATCGCCACGCCGACCGAGGTGAGCGTCATGTCCACGCTGTACGCGCTGGTGGTGTCGGGTCTGGTGTACCGCGACCTGAACCTGACCAAGCTCAAACATGCGGCGGTCGAAGCCGGCGTGTCCACCGGTGTGGTGCTGCTGATCATCATGGCATCGAGTGTGGTGGGCTGGATCGTGACCTACGAGCAGCTGCCTGCCGCCTTCACGCAATACGCCAAAGAGACGCTGCAGCAACCCTGGCTGATCATCCTGGCCATGAACCTGATCATGCTGGCCGTGGCCATGTTCATCGACCTGCCCGCCGCCGTGCTGCTGCTCACCCCCATGTTCGTGCCACTGGCTTCCGCTGTGGGCATGGACACCATCCAGCTGGGCATCATGATGATCGTGAACCTGTCCATCGGCCTGTACCACCCGCCGATCGGCACCACGCTGTTCATCACCAGCTCGATCGCCAAGGTGCGCATCGGCGATGTGGTGAAAGAACTGATCCCCTTCTATGCCGTCGCCATCGCGCTGCTGTTGGGCTTTGCCTACCTGCCGTGGCTGACCCTGCGTTGATCCACCAAGACGGAACACACCTATGAGCAACCTCCAAGACATTGCAAGCTGCGCCTGGCGCATCCGCCGCTACGCGGTGCGCATGGGCGAAGTGCAGGGCCAGGGCTATGTCGGCCAGGCCTTGGGTTATGCCGATGTGCTGGCCGTGGCCTATGGCCACGCCATGAACTTCAAACCCGAAGACCCCGAGTGGGAAGGCCGTGACCGCTTCCTGCTCTCGCACGGGCACTACGCGATTGCACACTACGCCGCCATGATCGAGGCCGGCATCATCCCCGAGTCCGAGCTGGAAACCTATGGCAGCGACGACAGCCGCCTGCCCATGTCGGGCATGGCCACCTACACGCCCGGCATGGAAATCTCGGGCGGCTCGCTGGGTCAGGGCCTGCCGATTGCCGTGGGCATCGCCCTGGGCCTGCGCCACCAGAAGAACCCGGCCTTTGTCTACAACTCCATGTCCGACGGCGAGCTCGACGAAGGCTCGGTCTGGGAGGCCGCCATGTCGGCCGCGCACCACGGCCTGGGCAACCTGATCTGCATGATCGACATCAACAACCAGCAAGCCGACGGCCCGTCCAGCAAGGTGCTGGGCTTCGAGCCATTGGCCGACAAGTGGGCCTCGTTTGGCTGGCACGTGCAGCGCGTGGACGGCAACCACCTGCCCGCCGTGCTGCGCGCTTTTGACACTGCCCGCAGCCTGCCCGACGCCAAGCCCCGCGTGATCCTGTGCGACACGCTGATGGGCAAGGGCGTGCCCTTCCTGGAAGCGCGCGAGAAGAACCACTTCATCCGCGTCGACCCGCCCGAGTGGCAGCAGGCGCTGGCCATCCTGGACGAGAACCGCCCCTGACCTTTGCCTGGGGACAGATCTTCAGCTCTGTCCCCTCCATGGAGTTGAAATGAACGCTGTGACCGACAAAAAACCCCGGCTGACCACCTCGGCCATGATCGCCTCGATCGCGGCCGAAGGCCAGCGCGTGCAGGCCGCCCCCTTTGGCAAGGCCCTGGTGGCCTACGCCGCCGAGCACCCCGAAGTGGTGGGCATGACGGCCGACCTGGCCAAGTACACCGACCTGCACCTGTTCGCACAGGCTTACCCCGAGCGCTTTTTCCAGATGGGCATGGCCGAGCAACTGCTCATGGGCGCAGCCGGTGGCATGGCCAAGACCGGCCTGGTGCCGTTTGCCACGACTTACGCCGTGTTCGGCACGCGCCGCGCGTACGACTTCATCCACCAGGTGATCGCCGAGGAAAACCTCAACGTCAAGATCTGCTGCGCCCTGCCCGGCCTGACCACCGGTTACGGCCCCAGCCACCAGGCCACCGAAGACTTGGCCATGATGCGCGCCATCCCCGGCCTGACGGTGGTGGACCCTTGCGACGCGCTCGACATCGAGCAGGCCGTGCCGCAGATCGCGGCGCACCAAGGCCCGGTCTACATGCGCCTGCTGCGCGGCAACGTGCCGCTGGTGCTGGACGAATACAACTACCAATTCGAACTGGGCAAAGCCAAGCTGCTGCGCGATGGCGCCGATGTGCTGGTCATCTCCAGCGGCTTCATGACCATGCGCTCGCTCGAGGTGGCCAAGCAGCTCGAAGCCGACAAGGTCAACGTGGCGGTGCTGCACTGCCCGACCATCAAACCGCTCGACGATGCCACCATCCTGGCCGAAGTGCGCAAGCCGGGTCGCCTGGTCGTTGTGGCAGAAAACCACTCGGTGGTCGGTGGCCTGGGCGAAGCCGTGGCCGGTTTGCTGCTGCGCGAAGGTGTGGTGCCGAGCAAGTTCCGCATGCTGGCGCTGCCCGACGCCTTTCTGGATGCCGGTGCGCTGCCCACGCTGCACGACCGCTATGGCATCTCGGCCGAGAAGATGGCCGCTTCGCTCAAGGGTTGGCTGGCCTGAGGCACAAAAAAACCGCCCCGGTTTGTGGCCGGGGCGGTTGCAAGGATCGGCGCCGGGTGGGCGCTGATCCTGATTCGTGAGCGTTTGAATTAAGCAGCCAGGCGCTTTTCCAGATCGGCGCGGGTGTCCAGCAGGGCCTTGGGCAGGTGGTAGCTGAGTTTGGCGAAGTGCTCGTCGTGCAGCTTGAATTCCTCCGCCCAGGCTGCCTTGTCGATGCTGGTGACCTTGGTGAACTGCTCGGCGTTGAATTCCAGGCCGTTCCAGTTGATTTCGGCATACGTGGGGGCCACGCCGAACATGGTTTGCTGGCCCTGCGCCTTGCCTTCCAGGCGGTCGATGATCCACTTGAGCACGCGCATGTTGTCGCCGTAGCCCGGCCACACGAAGGAGCCGCTCTCGTCCTTGCGGAACCAGTTGACGCAGTACATGGCGGGCAGCTTGTAGCCAGCGGCTTGCTGTTTGGCGCCCATGTCCAGCCAGTGCTGGAAGTAGTCGCTCATGTTGTAGCCACAAAACGGCAGCATGGCGAAGGGGTCGCGGCGCACCACGCCTTGCGCGCCAAAGGCGGCGGCGGTGGTCTCGCTGCCCATGGTCGCGGCCATGTACACACCCTCGGTCCAGCTGCGTGCTTCGGTCACCAGCGGCACGGTGGTGGAGCGGCGGCCGCCGAACAGCATGGCGTCGATGGCCACGCCGTTGGCGTCGTCCCACTGGGCGTCCAGTGCGGGGTTGTTGGTGGCGGCCACGGTGAAGCGGGCGTTGGGGTGGGCCGCCTTGACGCCTTTTTCCTTGGCGATGGCGGGCGTCCAGTCGTTGCCCTGCCAGTCGATCAGGTGCTCGGGCAGTTTGCCGGTGTCCTTTTCCATGCCTTCCCACCACACGTCGCCGTCGTCGGTCAGCGCCACGTTGGTGAAGATCACGTCCTTGTGCAGGCTGAGCATGCAGTTCGGGTTGGTCTTCATATTGGTGCCGGGGGCCACGCCAAAGTAGCCGGCTTCGGGGTTGATGGCGTACATCTTGCCGTCGGCGTGGGGCTTGATCCAGGCGATGTCGTCGCCGATGGTGGTGACTTTCCAGCCGTCAAAGGCCTTGGGCGGCACCAGCATCGAGAAGTTGGTCTTGCCACAGGCGCTGGGGAAGGCAGCGGCCACGTGGTACTTCTTGCCCTCGGGGCTGGTCACGCCCAGGATCAGCATGTGCTCGGCCAGCCAGCCGGCATGGCCTGGGGCCGGGGTGCGGCCCATGTTGGAGGCGATGCGCAGCGCAAAGCATTTTTTGCCCAGCAGGGCGTTGCCGCCGTAGCCTGAACCGTAAGACCAGATCTCGCGCGTCTCGGGGTAGTGCACGATGTACTTGGTGCTGGGGTTGCAAGGCCAGGTGGTGCTGTCCTTGGCGCCTGCGGCCAGGGGGGCGCCCACAGTGTGCACACAAGGCACGAAGTCGCCGTTTGTGCCCAGCACGTCGTACACAGCGCGGCCCATGCGGGTCATCAGCTTCTGGTTGACCACGACATAGGCGCTGTCGGTCAGCTCAATGCCGATGTGGGCGATGTGCGAGCCCAGTGGGCCCATCGAGAAGGGCACCACGTACATGGTGCGGCCCTTCATGCAGCCGTCAAACAGCGGGTTCAGGGTGGCGCGCATCTCGGCCGGGGCCATCCAGTTGTTGGTCGGGCCGGCGTCTTCTTTCTTGGCAGAGCAGATGTAGGTGCGGTCTTCCACGCGGGCCACATCCGAAGGGTCGGTGCAGGCCAGGAAGGAGTTGGGGCGCTTGGCCGGGTTGAGCTTTTTGAAGGTGCCGGCATCGACCAGTTCCTGGCAGAGGCGGTCGTATTCCTCTTGCGAGCCGTCGGCCCAGTAAATGCTGTCGGGCTTGCACAGGGCGGCCATTTCGGCGACCCAGGCGATCAGCTTGGCATTCTTGACGTAGGCCGGTGTGTTCAGGTTCAAGCCCTGCATCACGGGTGAGTTCATGGGAAAGCTCCAAAGTTTGAAATCGTTTTTCCACAGCCCAACAGCCGTGCGGGTGGACTCTGGGAAAACGACAAATGGGGGTGTCACAGGCGGGTCATGGGGGCGATGTAACGCCTTGGTAACTGGCCAGGTGCCCGATTTTAGGGAGGCTGCCCTCACCGTGCCTGTCAGCAGGGTGAAAAACTATGCAAAACATGCATGGATTTATGCGGGGGCGATTTTCGGGCGCAAAAAAACCCGCCAGCAGCGGGTTTCGGGCTGTTGGCCGGAGGCAATCAGGCCAGGAAGACGGCGATGAAGGCCAGCAGGAAGATCAGCAGGCCGCCCACGACGGGGATCACGACCGGGATGTGCTTGACCACGGCTTCTGCCGGATCGACGGGGTGTTGTTCGTTGTGGGCCGACATGGGGTATCTCCAAACTCGTAAGTGAGGCGTATTGTAGCCAAGCCTGGCACCTTGCCGCCGAGATGGCTTGATCGCCGTGGGAGGTCGCCTCTGCGGCCGAAGGTGATTCGCGAGCAGGGGCGCGCTCCTACATCAGGGCGTATGTTGTGCTGGCACGGTAGACACTCTTGCCGTCCTCCGCGCCGCACAGGTCGATCTCGCCAAAAGCCAGGCTTTTGCCTGCGCGCAACACGCGCGCCGTGACCAGCGCATCCTGCCCTGAGAGGGGTTTGAGGAAGGTGCTGGACAACTGCACCGTGCTGCAGGGCCGGAATTCGCCGAAGTGGCTGATCAAGGCCAGCACCATGGCCGTGTCGGCGGCGGCCATCATCGCTTGTCCACACAACATGCCGCCCACGCGTGCGAGTGCATCGCTTTGGGGCAGGCGCAGGGTCACGCTGCCCGGGCCAAAAGACGCGACTTGCAGACCCAGCGCCTGCACCCAGGGGGCAAACAGGTCATCCAATGCCTGCTGCAACGAGGCCTGCGAGAGGGTGTGGGTGGACATGAGGTCTCCTGCGAATGGGGAAGTGGTCGGAATTTTCCACCACTGTTGCAAAAAAGCCCTTTGCAGCCGGACGGCGCTCGGTTATGGTCCGCACAAGTCGTTCTCCCGTGAACTTTGCAGAGAGGCATTGCTGGGTCATGGTCAAGCGCATTGCACAGGAAAGTCGTACCGGACAGGTCATGCTGCCGCCGGGACTGGTGTCTGCGCCGGTGCTGGACCTGATGTGCACGCACTTTGTGTTGACGCTGACACAGCAGCAGGGTGCGCAATTCAACCTCAAGCGTGATCTGGGGGGCTTGCTGCCTTTGTGCGGGCGGCACCTGGTCTGGCCGGTGACGGTGCTGCACCGCTTGCGGCGCTGGCTGGTGCAGCGTGCGCCGGCATTCGAGGCCTGGAACGGCCAGGAACGCTTGCCCAACCGCGAATTCCTGGACCGTTTTGCGGTCTGGCATGGTCCGTATGACGAGTCCACCCTGTTCTTCTATCTGGACGACTATGCCCGTGAAGCGCCCAAAGACCTGATGGCCGTGCTGTCGGCCACGGCGCAGTGGCTGGCCCACGCGCTCAAGAAACAGTCGACCCAGGTGCAGAAAAACATCAATGTGCTGGCGCGGCTGCTGCAGCTCAATGCGGCCGAACAGGCGGTGTTGCTGTACGGCACCCTGGCGCGTTACCAGCGCGAGTTGCGCAGCCTGCTGGTGGAGTTCAAGGTCAACAATGCGCCCGAGGCCTATGCGGCGCTGGCCGAGGTGGCCGGTGTGAATGCCTCCGATGTGGCCGAAGCCCTGCGCGCCGGCTCGCGCCTGGAGCGCGTCGGGCTGGTGGACAACCTGCTGTCCGAACATGCCATCACCGACCTGTCGGACCTGATGAAGGTCAGTGACAAGCTGCCGCCGGTGCTGATGCGCGAATACAGCAACACCGCCGAACTCATGGCTGTGTTCACCCGGCCCAGCCCGGCCAGCCACCTGGCGGTGAATGATTTTGACCATGTGGCCGAAGACGCGCGCGTGCTGTGCCAGTTGCTGGCACGTGCGGTCGAACGCGGCGAGGTGGGGGTCAACATCCTTTTGTATGGCCCGCCGGGCACCGGCAAGACCGAACTGGCGCGCGTGGTGGCGCAAGCGGCCGGACTGCAGCTCTTCGAGGTGGAACATTCCGACCGCGAAGGCCACTCGCTGTCGGGCCGCGACCGTTACCGTTCGCTGCAGATCGCGCAGGCTTTCCTCAAGGGCAGTGCACAGGCGGCATTGCTGTTCGATGAAGTGGAAGATGTGTTCCCACCGCTGTCGATGGAGGCGAGCCACTTCATGGCCCGCGCCGAGCAGGTGGTGGGCCGCGGCAGCCAGTCGGTCAGCGGCAAAGCCTGGGTCAACCAGATTCTGGAAACCAACCCGGTGCCCACAGTCTGGGTGACCAACCGCATCGAGCAGATCGATCCGGCATTCCGCCGCCGTTTTGCCTACCACCTGGAACTGGGCAGCCCGCCACCAGGTGCGCGCGAGCAACTGGTGCGCAAGGCCCTGGCGAACCACGCCGTCACCGATGCCCTGGTGGCCCGCCTGAATGCGCGCCAGGACCTGACGCCTGCGCAGATCCACACCGCTGTGCGCTTTGCCGCGCTGGCGCAGACCGAGGGTGCGCCGCTGGATGCGCTGATCGAGCGCCAGCTGGCCCATGCCGACCAGGCGCTGGGTCGCGCACGCCAGGCCCCGCAGGCCAGCGATCCGGTCACCCAATACAGTCTGGACCTGCTGAATGTGGAGAGCCGCCACGGTGTGGCGCGCATCGTGGCCGCCTTGCAGGCGCGTGGGCACGGCACGCTGTGCTTCCATGGCGCGCCAGGTTCGGGCAAGAGTGCGCTGGCGGCGCACATTGCGCAAGCCTTGGGCAAACCCTTGCGCATCCGCCAGGCCAGCGATCTGGTGAGCAAGTACGTGGGCGAGACCGAACAGAACATGGCCGCCATGTTCGAGCAGGCCGAGCGCGAAGGCGCGGTGCTGTTGCTTGACGAGGCCGACAGCTTTTTGCAGGATCGGCGTGGCGCGCAGCGCCACTACGAGGTCACCGAGGTCAACGAAATGCTGCAGGGCATGGAGCGTTTCCGGGGCGTGTTCATCTGCACCACCAACCTGATGGACCAGCTCGATGCCGCTGCGTTGCGGCGCTTCGCCTTCAAGGTGAAATTTCTGCCCCTGCGGCGCGAGCAGCGCGAGGCCATGTTCATCGCCGAAGCCCTGCAGGGCGAGGCGCAAGCCTTCACACCCGCATTGCGCGAGCGCCTGGCACAGCTGGACCAGCTGTGTCTGGGTGACTTTGCCGCTGTGCAGCGACAGGCGCAGATCCTGGCCGAGACGCTGGACGCCGAAACGTTCATGGCCCAGCTCGAAGCCGAGCACCGCCTCAAGCCCGAGGTGCGCGAGCGCCGCGGGGTCGGGTTCCTGAACTGAGGCTCAGACGCTGGCCAGCACTTCCAGCAAATCCCGCGGGCCGCCAAAAGCCCCCGAGCGGGTGTGACAGACCAGACCATCCCAGCGTCCGCCCACCATGCGGGCGCAGCCCCAGCCGGGCCTGTTCAGCGCCACTTCCGACTGCAGTCCGGTTGCACCCAGCGCGTGGCACAGGGCCAACAGCGTGTCGCCGCCCACCACCACCAGCGCGCGGGGGCGTGGCGCATGGTTTGCAATGGCCTGTGCCTGGATTTGCAGCAGCGTTGCTGCTTGCGCGGGGGGGATGTGTTCAGCCGCCGACAAGTCGATTCGTGTGGGGTAGCGTGTGGCATCGACCTGCAATGTGCGCGGGTCTTCACCCGCGTGGCACTGTGCACCGCATGCTTCGCGCAGCACGCGCCACTGTTCGCGCGAGACCGGGTGGTGGCTGGCGCTGACCAGCATGACCGGCCCAGACGCTTTGGACGTGCGCGCAAGTGTGGGTGTTTGGGGTGGTGTTGGCAGG
>Ga0228703_1002348_pt1 | contig 10648 bp, 12 predicted proteins | sample McNCre217_Aug_MG_3_FD_178020 | JGI IMG/M metagenome (GOLD analysis project Ga0228703, IMG submission 178020) | Freshwater microbial communities from McNutts Creek, Athens, Georgia, United States - 29-17_Aug_MG | ecosystem: Environmental > Aquatic > Freshwater > Creek | place: USA: Georgia... | reverse complement strand
ACGTTAATGGCGTCCTAGACAAGCTAGCGCAGCAGCTTAGACCTCATGAGATGTAAATAATGATCCATCAGATTTAGTGGCGGTTAAGTAAACTTCTAAATCCAAAAATTGGGGGCATGCAAGACATGCCCTTTTTCTTTATTGTTACAACCTTTTTGCCGCAATCCTATAAATCTCATTTCGATTTCTCTTACCGATAGCGACAACTACCACAACAATTTCTTTATCAAGAACTTCATAGACTAACCGATACCCAACACTTTTAAGTTTAATTTTGTATCGATTGGGGGCATCTCTCAATTTGGCAGCAGGAACCCTTGGATTTTCCAAACGGTCCTTTAATTTAATCCTGAATTGCTCTCTTACTGTGCCATCTAACTTTCGCCACTCTTTTAAAGCATCTTCATAAAAATCAAGCTTATAGGTCATCTAAAGTAACCCGAATACGTTTTTGCCCCTTACGAGCATTCGCTAAAGCATTTAACTCTAAATCCTCTAAGCGATCTAAAAGATCTTCATAAGCTTTAGTTGGAATACAGTAAAAAACGGGCTCATTGCGATTAAGAATTGCAACAGGAAAGCCTTCTCCAGCCGCTACTGTATTCATAGGATCTTTTTTAAGCTCTGTCACGCTAGCGGTAGTACCACTTAATATTGCATGTGCCATGATAGTTTAATGGTGCCTTCAAATAATTTTTAATAGTGCTAATAATAGCACGATTAAAAGTATGGCGTAATGTTTTTAAGTCTCAGTTAACACACATGAGATAAAAATACCTCTTATAAAGATCCAAATTTAATTAAGTTTCGAACGACGAATTTGGATTAATGAGGCCGACTGCCGACCACACGCATCAGGTTAAAGATTAACGTAATCAATAACCCACCAAAGAAAATGGGTAAGTTAGTTAGGCCAAATAAAGCCTGCAGCCCAAAGGCAACTGGCGAAACAACCTAAGAAAAAAGGAGGGAGTTAAATAACTTTAATTTTCTTCAACTGGGCAAACTTGTACCCAGCCGCTTCACGTAAACGCTGACGTTCGGCCAATACCTTCTCGCCATAACCACCGTCATTGATGATGACAGATGATGCGCCCACATAAAGACGTAAGCCTGCTTGTAATGAGCCACCCTTAGCGATGTACTCACGAAGAATCAATGAACCAACGCGCATATTGGCATTTGGATCTAAGGCAGCCTCATGACCACCAAACAACTGGAATTTTTCGGCATGAACACGAGTCATCACTTGCATCAAGCCTTGAGCCCCCTTCTTGCTCTCAGCAAGCGGGTTAAAACCTGATTCAACTGCAGTTACCGCCAAAATGAGGGTTGGATCTAAGCCAACCTCACGGCCGACAACCATGGCCTTTTCAACAAAGTCATAGCTAGCGGATGAATCCATTTTGTATTTATCCGCTAAATATCTAGCAACCGCCTGTTTTTCAGCATAGGTTCTTAAAACTGTATGGTCAACAGCATCACCATCAACTAGCTTAGTTGGGATCTTAGCTGCTTCATCAGCAATAGAAGGTACCGCCTTGGTATTTTGAAGTACCTCATAGACTTCCCCTGGAATCATCCAAGAAGCCTGATCAATCGTTAAAGGCTGTCCAATAGATAGGGTGGCTAATACAAAAGCACCCACTACAGCGATTGGACCAACAAAATTGGCGTAACGCACTTTAACCATAGAAATGAATGAAGCCGCAGAGCTAAATCTGCTTTCGATCAATTCAGTTATGTTCAAAGTTTGTGTATTTATATTCATCTATTTAAAAATGTCTTGGCTTACCGTTTCAAATAAAGCTTAAAAATGGTGCACCGCAACATCTAGTTGAGATGACGAATATTAGGAAGACTTATATACCCTGTCAAGAATATAGAAGTTAATAATCATTCTATTTAGTTATCAAAAGACTGTATATAGCATCATAGGCCCTGTGGATAATTGGGGTGAGTCCTTGACCCATAAGGATAAATTTAAGTTAGTAGGCACTAATTTCGAATCATGAAAAAACTACATTTAGTGGATTTTTTTAATAAAAAAACGACTGATAGATTGAGTAGCTTATAAATATTAGGGTCAATACTTATACATAGATAGATGGGGAAAACCAATCTTAGCCGCCCATGCTAATCTTCTACTTATGACAAATCTAAGAGACAACCCACACCTAACAAGCTTCCCTGTTCACAACCCAGCAACAGGTGAGTTACTTGAATCTGTAGCCAACATGGGGGCGGCGGAAGCAGAAGCTGCTATCCAAAGGGCGAATGAGGCTCTACCGGCCTGGAGATCCAAAACAGCTAAAGAGCGCGCTGCGATTATGCGTCGCTGGTTTGAGCTCATGAATGAGAACTCAGACTATTTAGCTGAGCTAATGACCAAGGAGCAAGGTAAACCATTGGCGGAAGCTAAAGGCGAAGTTAGCTACGCATCCTCTTTTATTGAATGGTTTGGAGAAGAAGCCAAACGAGTCATGGGCGCGATTCCGTCTAGCACTTGGTCGGATAAGCGCATGATGGTGTTTAAGCAACCCATCGGCGTGTGCGCATCGATTACCCCATGGAACTTCCCGCTGGCCATGATTACCCGCAAAGTAGCGCCTGCCATTGCGGCAGGGTGCACGATTGTGATTAAACCTGCTGAACAAACCCCCCTTTCAGCTTTAGCCCTTGCCAAATTAGCCAAGGAAGCCGGTATTCCAGAAGGCGTTATTAATATTGTGACGGCTGATGCCGATAACTCCATCATCGTCGGTAAGGTTCTTTGCAACTCGCCAGTTGTGCGACATTTGTCATTTACTGGATCGACCCCCGTGGGTCGTATCCTCATGGAGCAAAGCGCGCCTACTGTTAAAAAGATCGCCCTTGAATTAGGTGGCCATGCGCCATTTATTGTTTTTGAAGATGCTGACTTGGATGCAGCCGTGCAAGGTGCCATTCTTTCTAAATACAGAAACGCTGGCCAAACCTGCGTTTGCTCCAATCGTTTTTATGTTCACGAGAGCCTTCATGACGCCTTCGTTGAAAAACTAGCGGCAGCCACCAACAAGATTAAAGTAGGTAACGGTCTTGAGTCAGGTATTCAGCAAGGGCCGATGATTGATATGCAAGCCATTGAAAAAGTAGAGTCTCATGTAGCCGATGCCGTAAAACAGGGTGCAAAAATTGTTTCTGGTGGTAAACGCCATTCATTAGGCGGCACCTTCTATGAGCCAACAGTATTGTCTGGTGTTAAACAAGGCATGCTTATTACCAAAGAAGAAACTTTTGGCCCTGTAGCAGCGGTGATTCCATTTAAAACAGAAGCAGAAGTTATCGCGGCAGCCAATGACAGCGAGTTTGGTCTAGCGTCTTATTTCTATAGCAGAGATATTGGACGTATTTGGCGAGTCGCCGAAGCCCTAGAGTTTGGTATGGTTGGCGTCAACACAGGCATCATCTCTAACGAAGTTGGGCCTTTTGGTGGCGTCAAACAATCAGGTTTAGGCCGTGAAGGTAGTGTTTGGGGTATCGAAGAGTACCTTGAGATGAAATATATCTGCTTGGGACTTTAAAAAACAAATACCCCTGTATTAATTAAGCCTTATAGCTTAGAATGATAACAAATTTGTTATCATTCTTCGATGACCTATTCAATCGCTTATTACAATCAAGAAGTACAAGAAGAAATAATGAGTCTACCAACAGCACTACAAGCCCGTTACCTTGCATTAACGGACCGCATGCTTGAGCATGGCCCGAATTAGGCTTGCCACATACAAGCCCTTTTGGGGGCGGGTTATTTGAGTTAAGACTTAAAAGTACAGAAGGAATTGCCAGAGTTTTCTTCTGCACAGTAGTTAAACAAGAAATTATGATGTTACATAGCTTTATTAAAAAAACTCAAAAAACACCAAATAGAGAGCTAAATATCGCAAAGCTACGCATAAAGGAGTTGAAAAATGCCTACTAAAACGACAAAACCACTCTCACACAAACAGATGGTAAGCAAAATGCTAAAAAATCCAACTGTTAAATCTGAATTAGAACGCCTTAATCGCGAAGAGTTTGCCATTTTGGATGAAATTCTAGCTGCTCGAAAAGCAGCAGGACTATCTCAGGCTCAAATTGCTAAACGTATGGGAACGCAAGCCCCTGCAATTGCGAGATTAGAAAACTCCCTTGCCACAGGAAAACACTCTCCTAGCCTCAGCACCCTCAGAAAGTATGCTGCGGCATTAGGTAAAAGAGTTGAACTACATTTAGTTTGATAGCTACAAAACAAATAGCTCTTACTTTTTCCTAAAGACCAGATCCCAAACACCATGACCTAAACGCAGGCCTCGGTTTTCAAACTTGGTAACTGGTCTATAACCAGGTCTCTCAGCATAGCCACCTGCTAGAGTGCCTGTGTTTTCTAAAGTCGGCTCAGCACTTAAGACTTCCATCATTTGCTCGGCATACTCTTGCCAATCAGTTGCCAAGTGCCAGTAGCCACCTGATTTGATACGGCTACTTAATAACTCAACAAATTTAGGTTGAATGAGACGACGTTTGTTATGGCGCTTTTTATGCCAAGGGTCTGGGAAGTAAACATGCACCCCATCTAAGAACCCCTCAGGAATCATGTTTTCAACTACCTCAACAGCATCGTGACGCATCAAACGTAAATTGGTTTGCCCTTGTTCACCAATCAGTTTTAATAGAGCACCCACCCCAGGCTCATGCACCTCAATGGCCAGAAAATCATCTTCAGGTCTAGCTAGCGCAATTTTGGCCGTAGTCTCCCCCATACCAAAACCAATCTCCAAGATCTTTGGTCTTGCTGTCGGTGTTGTCTGATCAAAAGATTGATTCCAATTAATCGCTTGACCTGTGTAAGGGAGTAAATATGCTGGTCCTAAGGTTTCAATAGCCTTTTCTTGACCTGGCGTTAATCGACCAGTTCTAAGAACAAACGATTTAATACGATGTAAATATTGCGCAGATGTAACACGCTCATGTTTCGCATCATCTTGTGGCAATGAATCAACCAGCTCGGTGTTTTTATTTTCAGACATAGTTAGAGTTTAATTAAGCGTCCACTAATTGCAATTAATTGGACCACTGAACCACACCCGTCCAAGCTGTCACCAAAACGACTACGCCAAACACAATGCGGTACCAAGCAAAGGCTTTGAAGTCATGTGAAGCAACATAGCGTATCAACCAACGAATACAAGCAAATGCTGAAATAAAAGAAACAACAAAACCAACAGCCAATACAGGACCAAAGGTGGCCCAGGATGTTTCACCCAAAACGTGACGTAACTTGATCAACTCATAAAGAGTCGCTCCAGCAATCACCGGAATCGCCAAGAAGAAAGAGAACTCGGTGGCGACTTTACGAGGCAAGCCAAATAACATGCCACCAATAATCGTGGCGCCTGAACGTGATGTTCCTGGAATTAAAGCCGCACACTGCGCTAAACCAATTTTTAACGCATCTTGCCAACGTAGATCATCAATTGTCTGAATGCGATTGTTAGATATTGATGATTTATTCTTTTGAATAGATTCAGCCCAGAAAATAATGAGGGCACCAACAATGAAAGCCATTGCTACAGGAATCGGTGAGAACAAAACACTCTTAATGAATTTACCAAACAAGAGCGCCAAGGTAATGGCTGGGATCGTAGCGATGATGACATTGATGGCAAAACGTTGCGCCAAAGGTTTAGAAGTCAAACCAGCCACTACAGTGATTAATTTCTTGCGATATTCCCAACAAACCGCCAAGATCGCGCCAAACTGAATAATGACCTCAAAGGCTTTGCCCTTTTCGTCATTAAAATTAAGTAAGTCACCAACTAGAATGAGATGACCCGTACTTGAAATAGGAAGGAATTCAGTTAAACCTTCTACCAAACCCAAAATAATTGTTTGAATTAATAAATTAATATCCATGGCCTAAATGATAAAGCCTATGGACATCAATGCATCAAACTATTCAGAAGAAATCCTATGATTTATTCGTATCTCAATGCTTGTATCGGCTGCATAGCAGCTGCTTTACGTGCAGGGTAGTAACCAAAGAAGATGCCAATCATGGCGGAGAAGCCAACTGCCAAAATAATCGACAAAATAGAAAGCTCTACTCGCCATTCGGCTAATACAGCTACTAACCAAGTTCCTAAACCACCCAAAAGAATGCCCAATACACCACCAATGGTAGATAAGGTAATCGCCTCAACTAAGAACTGCGACAAGATATCTTTACCCCTAGCACCTACCGCTAAACGTAAACCAATCTCTCTCGTTCGCTCTGTCACAGAAACCAACATGATGTTCATGATGCCAATACCACCCACTAACAAGCTGACTGAGGCAACAGCAGCTAACAAGATGGCCATCACCTTACTCGCCGCTTCTTGAGCTTGCAATATTTCTGTCAAATTACGTAGCGAGAAGTCATCTGGCGTATTGATGCCTAGACGATGGCGTTGACGCAAAAGATCCTGAACTTTTTCTTCCGCATCTTTCATATCAGCTCCTTCACGAGCCTTAATAAAAATAGCGCTCACACGACCGATACGCCCAGGTAATGCGCCAAATATTTTGTTGCGTGCAGTTGATAATGGCAAAACTACTAAATCATCCTGATCTTGCCCCATCATGCTTTGACCTTTTTTCTCTAAAAGACCAATTACCGTAAAAGGAACTCCACGCACCCGAATAACCTGATCAATCGGATCTGCATCACCAAATAGTTCTCGCGCCACGGTTTGACCAATGATAGCTACCTTACCAGCGCTTGATAATTCGCCAGGCTCAAACATACGCCCAGAAACCAATAACCAATCACGCGCCTCAAAATATTCAGGGGTTGCTCCAACAATAGCTGCGAGCCAATTAGTGTTACCCCAAACAATTTGTCCACTACCCCTCTGCGTCGGAGCTGCGACCTGTATCTCCGGCAACTCACGCATGACAGCCCAGGCATCATCTTCCACCAAGGTTTGTGCTGTACCAGTACCACCACGTACACCTGCGGTTGTCACCGAACCAGGCCACAAAATCATTAAATTAGATCCAAGGCCGGCAATCTGTTCTTTTACACGAGCTTGCGCACCACTACCAACCGCAATCATGACAATCACAGCAGCCACACCAATGATGATGCCTAGCATCGTCAAGGCTGAACGTAACTTATTAACTTTAAGGGCTTGAAGCGCGATGGGTAGGTTCATGATGAAGCTCCCACCGATGGCGTAGCTGCGGATACAGTTTTTTTAGCCACATCAGAAATAACTTTGCCATCTTTGAAAGTAATGGTGCGATTAGCATAAGCTGCCACATCGGGCTCATGAGTCACTACCACCACGGTCATGCCTTGATGATTGAGCTCGGTTAGTAGAGCCATTACTTCAGCACTCGTTTTAGAGTCCAAAGCACCCGTGGGCTCATCTGCCAAAATTAAATTAGGGTCATTGACTAAAGCCCTCGCAATCGCTACACGCTGCTGTTGTCCACCCGAGAGTTGTGCTGGAGTATTAAATAAACGCTCACCTAAGCCTACTTGCTCCAAACGCAACTTAGCATGCTCATAGCGTTGTTCTTTGCTTAGACCTGCTAAATCGCCTTCTCTAGCGTAGAGCAAGGGCAATGAAACATTTTCAATCGCTGAGGTTCTTGGTAATAAATTGAATTGTTGAAAAACAAAACCAATACGTCGATTACGTAAATCCGCTAAAGCATCAGCATCCATCGCTTCAACATCTTCACCGGCTAAGTGATAAGTACCACTCGTTGGTTTATCTAAACAACCAATCATGTTCATAAACGTGGATTTACCAGAACCTGAAGCTCCCACAATCGCCACAAACTCACCTTCATTGATATCAATCGATACCCCATCGAGTGCGTGAACAATCTGCTCACCCACACCATAGGTTTTAACCAACTGACGAGTCTGTATCAAAGCCATATAGGTTTTATTAAAAGAGTCTTGGGCCAGTTGCTGGCCTGCTTGCCCCGGCTCCAGCAGCACTGCTACCCTGCACGCCAATAATGACTAAATCGCCTGGCTTTAAGGTTTCTTCTGGATTAGACGCGTCTTCTTTAGCCGACATGAGCTCACTCACACTACCATCACTTAATCCAACACGAATAGTTTTCTGTACTGGTTTTTTATTTAAACCTTGTCCCTCTAGCACCCATACTTTACGTGGGCGACCCGCTGCCAAAGCACCTGGGGCATAAGGCTTACCAGCCAGAGTAGCACCGGGTCTAGCAGATTTAGCATCGGCATTTTTAGTGTCGGTATTTTTAATATCTTTATCAGAACCTTCCGGGCTAGGCATACGGAAACGCAAGGCGGCATTTGGAATACGTAATACAGATTCTTTTTGTTCCGTCACAATCGTGGCATTAGCCGTCATACCTGGCAATAGTTTGAGATCAGGGTTTTGTGCTGTTAATAGAACCGTGTAGGTCACCACGTTCTGAATATTGATCGGTGCTTTACGTATTTGCTTAACTTGGCTTTTAAATACTTTTCCAGGGAAAGCATCCACCGTGAATGTTGCAGGCATACCTTCGGTAATACGACCCACATCTGATTCATCAATCGCTGTTTCAACTTGCATGTCAGCCAAATCCTGAGCGATGATGAATAACTCAGGCGCTTGCAAGCTAGCAGCTACTGTTTGTCCAGGCTCAACGCTGCGCTTTACTACTACCCCATCTACTGGAGCTTTGATGACGGTGTCATCCAAAGCTTTCTTAGCCATAGTTAAAGCAGCTTTAGCACTTTTATAAGCACTAAGGGTTTGATCAAAGGCCGCTGGTGAAACAAAGTTTTTTTCAATTAAACGCTGATTATTCTCATGATTACGCTTAGCCAGAATGTAATTGGCATCTGCTTGATCAAAACGAGCCTGCCATTCGCGTGGATCAATACGAGCAATTACCTGCCCTTTTTTGACTGTCGCATTAAAGTCCACATAGATTTCCTGAATCATTCCTGAAACCTGCGTACCAACTTGAACAGACTTCACAGGATTCAAGGTACCACTAGCACTAATGCTGACCACCAATGGACCTTCATCAATTGCAGCTGTTTTATAGGTCGGCTGATTCCAACCCAATAAGTTCGCTGTTAATTTCCACAAAAAATAGACTAAAACAAGTACTGCAATACCCCACAAACCACGACGTAGCCAAGCATGTGCGCCCAGCTGATTTTTCACCGAGTTGTAATAAAGCGCTAGTTTTCCAAATAATGCTTTCATTTAAAGCCCGTTTTTATCGTCTATATCAGCCACTAGCCATGGAGTAGCTTAAAAAGACATTAATTATCTAAACTAGTATTGTGATACAAAAAAGTGATGCTGTTTAAAGTACTGAAAGTAAAATAAGATTTTTAGATCAATCCAAACAAAAAAGCTCTCATGATTAGAGTCATAAGGCTGACTTTGGGTTGTTAGCATGAAATGAGGAATTAAATGAGCCAAGATTTTGAAGCCCTTCGTTATAAGTTAATTGAGCAACAAATTCGCCCATGGAATGTGTCGAATTTATGGGTTTTAGAGGCTTTACGCCAAATTCCGCGTGAAACTTTTGTTCCGGAGAATCAAGCTATTTTGGCATTCGCCGATACAAAACTACCGTTACCTCAAGCCAAAAACCCTAGCCAAACCATGCTAGAGCCGAAAATGGAGGCTCGTCTACTTCAGGCTTTAAATATCAAGAGAACAGATAAGGCGCTAGAGGTTGGTGCTGGATCAGGGTATATGGCGGCACTTTTAGCTAATTTTGCTAAATCAGTGACATCAGTTGATATTGATCCTGAGATGGTGACTCTTGCTAAATCCAATTTAGCAAGAGCTTATATTTCCAATGTTCAAGTAGAAGTGGGTGATGCTTACACAGGTTGGGGCGACCAAAGCTACGATGTCATCTGTGTATCTGGCGGCATGCCAAGCTTATACGAAGGTCTAAAACAGCAATTAGCTATTGGCGGTCGCTTAGTAGCATTTGTTGGAGAGGCTCCTGTGATGAATGCTGTTTTAGTGACACGTCATGATGCGACTCACTTTAGCGAAGAGGTACTATTTGAGACCCTAATTGCTCACATCAGCTCACCTAAAGTCAAGCCCAGTGGCTTCCATTTTTAAATAAATTACAAAGGGTCTGCAAAGGCCCTTTGTTTGGTGCAAAATGTCCCTATGAAAGCAAATATTTTGAGACAAAAAAAGATTGTTTTAGCCATGGCCCTTGCATTGGGCACACAAGGTTTTAGCGCAGCAGCTTGGGCACAAGATAAAGCTAATGGATCTACTCCTAGCGCAGTTAGCGCTAAAGAAGCCCCTGAATTAGCCAACAATGATTTGTTATCGCTTTACCGCGATGCCGCATTAAATGACCCCGTATTTAACTCCGCTAAATATAGCTATTTAGCAGGTAAAGAAAAACTTTGGCAGGGCCTATCTGTTTTATTGCCACAAGTAGCTGCAGTTGGTAGTGAAACAAAAAATAACCTAACTCCTAAAGGTGCAGCTGAAGTTCCGCTAAAAAGCCGAGCTTGGACCGTTAAATTAACTCAACCATTATTTAACTGGGATCGCTGGGAGCAATTTAGGCAAGGTGATATGGCTTCAGGTATCGCAGAAGCACAATA
>Ga0228703_1002346_pt1 | contig 10657 bp, 7 predicted proteins | sample McNCre217_Aug_MG_3_FD_178020 | JGI IMG/M metagenome (GOLD analysis project Ga0228703, IMG submission 178020) | Freshwater microbial communities from McNutts Creek, Athens, Georgia, United States - 29-17_Aug_MG | ecosystem: Environmental > Aquatic > Freshwater > Creek | place: USA: Georgia... | reverse complement strand
AAACTTGTCGTGATTCTGCAAGCATGTGTGGCGCCTGGGACATTTTGATTCACCCTCTGCTGCCGTACCCGCGGCCTGATCGCCCTCCGAACTTGTTATAGAAATACCAGGAGTTGACCACACCATTTTCCGAGTAGGCGATGTTATCCTCCGACCATCGCTCCTTCGGTAAATCGATTAGCGTCGCAGACTTTACGATAAATGTAAGTGCGTGTTGAAACTTGCGAGGATCATCGAAGTAAAGGGCCTTAAGGGACTCGATCTTTGACTCCGCGCTTTCGCCAGCCAGCAAATCAAGTATCTCCAAATTATCTCGAACGTCGTTTAGTAAATTCTTCGAGTCGTAGGGCGTCTTAGTTGCGGCGTAATACTGTCGCCGTGCTTCACTCCTAAGAATTGAGTCCCACAGCTTAGGATCAGCTTTCGCCTTCTCCTTCGCTTGCAAAAGCGATTCGATGATCTTTTTTGAAATGTCTCTATTTCTTGACCAATGGTTTTCAAAAGTACTTTGAATTGAACTCGACTTTGGAAGCTCATCGGGAAATAGTTTTGGTCCAACTATTGTGAGCAAACTTTTGAATTGTTGAGGAGTGAAGCTCCTCTGGTTCAAGTATTTGAATAGATCTAGTTCGAGCGTTTCTAGAACTTCCTTGGATATTGAAGGTTCAGAGGAATCCTTTGGTTCAAATTCCTTTCGGAGTAAACCAAAATCACAGCTTCGGCAACGCGCGGTATAAGTGGCATATGCGCGCCCGCAACGTGGGCACTCCCCAAATACTTGCTCGAATTCAGACACTTCTCGCAACCTCCCCAGAAGTCACGTTAGCACGCATGGATTAAATGTCCGACCCCTCTGAGAGTATGTTCTACTGTCCACAGGAGAGGGGTAATGGTGTCGCACCACGACGAAGAAGACGAAGAGCTAAACGAGCTAGAAGAACGTGACTGGCAACTTATTCGAGGAGACAATCTCGAATTACGTGCCGAGGCTTTGCTGTGCATTTCACGCCGAAAGGGCACAGAATTTGAACTTCAAGAAGAGGCTCTGAGTTTCGCTGAATCTTCGATTGCGATCTATCGGCAACTCGGCGATCGCAAGGAAATCGCTGTCGCTCTTTGGGCCAAGTCCGACCCGCTTTACGCACTACAACGCTTCGATGAAGCTCGGGAGGTATGCATCGAGGCAGCGGAGATTTCCGCTGAGCTTTTGGATGACGGTCGTGCTGGCAAAATGTTTTACAACGCCGGGGGCTGCTCGTTCAATCTAGGTCAATTTGAAGAAGCCTTCGAGTTCTTCCAGAAAGCCAGCATCTTCTACAAATCCGTTAGCGACGATATTGAGACTGGTCGTTCCTTGTCTTGGGCTGCCAAATGCCTTGCCACTGAAGAGAAATTCGATCAGGCTATTCCTCTTTATCTAGAAGCTATCGGCCTTTTTGAGGCTGCGGGTGCCATGCTCAAACTTGCCGACTGCTCCCGCCTGTTAGGCAAGGCCTATATTGGGGCTGGCCAACTCGAACGTGCTGAAAAAGTTCTTGATCGCGCCGAGGCATGCCTCGAATTCACCATGAATGATGACACCCCTCAAAAGTTGAAGTTTGCCCAGGGTATGCTCGCCGCCGCTAAAGGCGATCACGCAACAGCAATCGAGACCTTTCAAGAGCTATTCGATGCAAGCAAGGCGCTTGGCATGGTGGAATATACAATCGCCAATGCGTTTGAGCGCGCCAAGTCAGAGCGGGCTATTGGGCTCTTAGACAAGTCTGCAAAGACTTTCCGCCAATTGGCGCTCACCCTCAAGGGAACGAAGAGTTCAATTCAAGTGCTCGATGTTCTGCTTCAGTTGCTAAAGACATATGAACTGGCCGGTAGCATCACTGACCAAGAATTGGTCATTAATGAACTGTTTGAAATGCCTGAGGTAGCCGAGAACCTTCATCTCAGCAATGATTTGACTCTTAGCCTGGGGATTCTTCTGACTGGCACTCCTGATGGGCAACGCGCCTTGCGGATTCTAGAGGGGCTGTCACGTTCAGCATTTTCCATCGGAACGGAATCTTGGATCGAACATTCACTGGGTTTAATGCAAAACTACGAGCAGGTGGGTCGACGAACCGAGTGTCTGTTCCTGGCCAACGAGTTGCTTGCTCTAGAGAACATCGAGCAGTTCCATGACGCTGTTCTGCTAATCAAAGAAACTAAGTCCAAAGCAATCCAGGCGATCGAGAAGCAAGATGAAGAGCTTGTGCTGTTTAGCTAGTAAAAGTGTTTGTTAACCTCGCTGCCAAAAACGCTTCAGATTTAATTGTCGGAGGCCCCTAGTAACCTACTTCTAAGCCAAAAGGCGAATCACTAGGGGGCAAAATGGTAGACACAAATCTATATCCAAGCGACATCGGACCTTTCGATTTTCAATACGGTTACGACTCCGAAAATCAGGTTCTTAAAGTGGCGTTCCGCGACGCGTCAACTTTTACTCAAACCCCAACCTTCATGATCAAGTGCCCTAGTCAAGAAGTGGCCGTGGCGTGGCTAAACCAGTTGGTGATGCCCGGGCTGGACCCAAAGGTAAATCATGGCAAAGGCCTTGTTGGCGGTTCGCACATCCCGGCCCTGGTCGCCAAAATGCACAAGTGGTCTAACCGGAACCACTCGCTACACACGGCTTGGTTCGCCGGCCCATATTCCTTTGCCGAATACTCGGTTATGCATTGGGAAGATTTTGATATCAATCTGAGCGATGATTCTTCGGTGGATGCAATTCCCGTCCACATTCAGCAGCAGCTCGGCTACTACGTCTATGCGCTTCGCGACCCACGAGACCGCAAGGTCTTCTACATTGGCAAGGGAACAGGAAACCGAATCCTTCAGCACGTAGCCGAGGCTAGTGTTTACAGCGATGGCGACGTTGAATCGCGAAAGTTGGCGACGATCAAGGAAATTGAGGCCTCAGGGTACGCGGTGGAGCACCTTTTCATTCGCTACGGCTTGGAAGATGAAGCCACTGCTTTCACCATCGAACAGGCTGTTATCGATGCGTTCCGCGCCGCAGGGCTCGACTTGGCGAATCAGGTCAAGGGTCACCACTCAGAAGAGCTTGGCCTCACTTCGATTGATGCTGTGTTAGCCAAATATGAAGCCGATCCATTGCCCCGCATCGATGCACCGATAATCATGCTCAAGATCAACCGACTTTGGAAGTCGGACATGAGTCCTGCCCAGGTGATGGACGCCACCCATGGTTACTGGAAAATTGGCCCAGATGCCCGTGAGTCGGCGCGTTATGCACTTGGCATTGCTTTCGGTATCGTGCGCGGCGTGTACCGAATTGGCCGCTGGTATGAGTCCACTATCGATGGTCACGAAAACCGTTGGTGGTTCGAGGCTGAAGAGGCACCCGAGATGCAGCACCTAATCGGCAAGCACGTCAAGGATGCATTTGTGCCAGGCAGTTCAAACCCTTACCAGAAGTATCTCGAGGGCTATCAGCCTAAAAACTAATGCCAGCAAGCTGCTAAAACCATCCGATAAATTAAGGGGGCCACATGGATTTATCAACTGTTCAACGAGATAGGGCAATCGGCGCGATTATCGCTGGTGCGGCCGGAGATGCACTTGGTGCACCATACGAATTCGAACCGCCAATCCCAATCGACCAACCTGTCTTATTGGAAGGCGGCGGCCACTTCAATTGGGCTCCGGGTGAGTGGACTGACGACACTTCGATGGCTATCTGCATTCTTGAGTTGTTAGCGAAAGGCAGGGCGCTTGGAGACGAGAGCACCCAAGACGAGTTGGTCAGCTCATGGGCCAAGTGGGCAAAGCAGGCGGCTGATGTCGGTGTGCAAACGAGAACCATTCTTGGAAGCCTCGCCTCGACCACACAAACCGCAGCACTCGAGCAATCAAAGGCTCTCCATGAACGCACTGGCAAGACCGCTGGCAACGGCTCGCTTATGCGCACTGGGCCGGTTGCTCTCGGTTCGCTAAACTCCCCCGAAACTACGGCTGCTAATGCACGTGCAATCAGCGACTTGACTCACTATGACAGCGATGCGGGTGATGCCTGCGTGCTTTGGTCGCTCGCTATCAGACATGCAATCTTGAACGCAGATCTAGAACTAAGAGTCGGCATTGAGCACCTGCCCGAAGAGCGACAAGCCCGCTGGCTTGCCCTTATCGATGAGGCAGAGCGGCACGAACCTGCTTACTTCAGCAAAAACGGTTGGGTGATTCACGCTTTACAGTGCGCCTGGTCGGCGATTCATTTGGCCAAAACTGCACCCGACTCACAGTTCGAGCACAAGGCACAGCGATTGGCCTTTGGCCTCGAACTTTCTGTCCGTGCCGGCTATGACACCGACACCGTCGCGGCTATCGCAGGCGCATTGCTGGGTGCTTACTATGGTTTCAGTGCGGTGCCTGCCTCTTGGCGCCTAAAGCTCCACGGCTGGCCTGGAATCTCGGAACTCGAGCTGACCAAGATGACTCACCAGGCTTTGAACCAGCCGAGCCATGGCGAATCATGGCCAAGCATCAAGCATTTTGATTACGACGGATGGTCAGGCAGGTTCGAACTGGCTCAGCTCCCGCTCGACAAGGGTCTGTGGCTTGGCGGTTTTGGAAGCCTCGACAACTTGCCGGATGAAATCACCGCAGTGGTTTCATTGTGCCGAGTTGGAACCGAGGATGTTCCCGACCGAATCGAAGAGCGCCTCGAGGTCTACTTATTGGACAAACCCGGTGAAGAGAACAACCTAAACCCTGGGTTCGTTTTTGCAGATGTTGCCGATGCCATAAAGGATCTTCGCGAACAGGGGCACGTGGTCTACCTGCACTGTGTGCAATCGCAGAGTCGCACACCAAGTGTTGCGGCCGCATACGGGGTTCGCCACTTGGGGCAAACAGTGGACGAGGCGTTACGTTCAATTAGAGAGGTCTTGCCTTTGGGTCGGCCAATCGAATACTTCGTAGATACTTTGAAGAACTCGTTCGGGGGAGAAATCAAATGACAATACTCAAAGTCTTAGTTGGAAACATTGCTGAACAGCGCGCAGATGCAATCGTGAATGCGGCGAATTCCCATCTCGCAGCTGGCTCTGGCGTCTGCGGGGCTATTTTCAAAGGGGCTGGCCCCGGCTTGGCAGAAGAAATTGCCGAAAAGCACCCGGATGGCTGCTCCACTGGGTCTGTGGCTACGACAGCGGCCTTCAACCTGCCTGCCAAGCACATAATCCACGCAGTCGCGCCGGAGTACTGGGGCTACGGAGATGTGCACTTCTTAATGCGTTCCGTCTACATAGAGATGTTTCACGAGGCGCGCGCGCTCGGCCTAAAGTCGATAGCGATACCAAGCCTTGGCACCGGTGTTTACGGGTGGGACATGGAAGAGGCAACCCGCGAAGCTTACGCCGGTGTGCTAGCTGGTTTAGAAGCGTACCCAGGTATAGAAGAAGTGACTTTCTGCTGTTTTGACCAGTCAGCAGCGGCGGTTTACAACAAGATTTTCGCTGGCAAACTGAATCGCGATATTGACTTCACCAAGCGTTGCCCAGCATGCGACGGCAAGGCGATACGCCTCGTCTATGGCCTAATGGCAACTCCCCCGACCGAAGAAAATGACTACCTCATCGGCGGTTGCATGTTCGGCCCGGATGCACCCCAATGGGGCTGTAGGGAATGTGGGATCGAGTTTTAGATAACGTCCGAGCTTACGCATGATGTCTGAAGTTGGAACTAGTCTGAATGCCTAACGAGAGGGTGATAATTTGCTGCTTCAAGGAGGCATACGTAAGTCGCTATCGCTCGGTCGCCCGAGAGCTATTTCACGAGACCTAAATGCCGGTTGGCGCCTCTTCGCTCATCACTTTGGTAGGTTGTAGAGATGTCCAAACAGTTTAAGTTCATCGACTTGTTCGCGGGTATTGGGGGTCTCCGTGTGCCTTTTGAAGAACTTGGTGAGTGTGTTTTTACTTCGGAGATCAACGCAGCCGCTCGTGAGGTCTATAGCGACAATTTCCAAGAAGATGAATCGCATATCGACCGAGACATAAGCAAAGTAAATGAAGTCGATTTAGGGGATTTTCCCGAGCACGATCTAATCCTTGCCGGCTTTCCCTGCCAACCCTTCTCTCACGCGGGTCTTCGCAAAGGTTTCGATGATATACGAGGAACACTTTTCTTTTCGATCGCAAAGATTGCAGACCGCAAGAAGCCAAAGGTGCTGTTGCTCGAAAATGTGCGGGGGTTAAAGGGGCACGATGGCGGCTACACCTTTATGCGAATTCAGGAAACTCTAGAAGATCTCGGCTATGTTGTCCACTCTAAGGTATTGAATGCCCGCGATTTCGGCCTCGCCCAGAACAGGAACCGCCTTTTTATAGTCGCTATCAGAAGCGACTTGGACGGGGCGAATTCTTATGAATTTCCAGATGCGACGCATGACCGCAACTCTCTTCGAGTCGGTGATTTTCTTGATGCGAATGTGGACGAGAAATACACGATCAGCGATCGCTTGTGGGAAGGTCACCAAAGACGCAAAGGACAGAATAAGGCAAACGGCAAGGGCTTTGGTTATCAGCTTTTCAACGCCGACTCCCCCTACATAGCGACGATTTCTGCTCGTTACTACAAAGATGGCTCAGAGGCACTGATTGAACAGCCAGGTCGAAACCCTCGAAAGTTGACACCGAATGAGGCACGTCGCTTTCAAGGATTTCCAGAGACCTTTCGGTTGCCAAGTTCAGATATCCAGGCCTATCGACAATTTGGCAATGCTGTCCCTGTCGCAGTGATAAAAGCGCTATCTAATTCGCTTTACAAGTACCTGTCAAACTAATCGTTACAATATTCGCAGGGGGAAACATGGCGAAGAAAACCGAATCATCAATTCCGAATGCTGCACGGTTTGTTGACCTCCTCGTTGGCAAGGGCGGTAACTACGTCTTTGAAACAGCGATAGCGGATGTCGTTGATAACGCTATCGAGGCGATGGCCTCAAAAATCCAAATAGAAATCGACTTCGCCACTAACACGGTGTTTCTCTTGGACAATGGCCGGGGAATGTCCGATGTGACTCATCGTGAGGCGATGAAGTTTGCCTCCGAAACTAGAAGCTACACCGAAAAAGACCTCGGCAAATTTGGCACAGGTATGAAGGCCGCTTCGCTTTCGCAAGCGGAGCGCCTTACTGTCGCTACAAGGGCAAAGGGATCCAAAGACATTTTCGTCCGCTGCCTAGACAGAGCACACATTCGCGAAACGAATGACTGGAATTCACTTACGATTCTGCTTGAAGCGGAGGACCTTCCGAAGTTGGCGCAGGAGCACCTAAGAAAGACTCACGGGACGGTCGTAATCTGGGAAAACCTCTCAATTCTCTCTGAAGCACGAGGGGTCGCCCCCTCTGAAATGGCGAACGAACTCCTGAAAGCTACGAAAGCTACGGACCTTCACCTTTCGATGATTTATCACCGATTCTTGAGTGGCGAGACCCGTGATGCTCACCGGGTCGAAATCACGATCAATGGGAACGAGGTTGAGCCATATGATCCGTTTGCGCGTGATGAGAAGACCTGGACCTTGGAAACCAAGAACCTGACCGTCAACGGCGAGCCTGTAACTTTGACTGGCTATGTGCTCCCCCCAGAGAAGGAATGGTCGAGTACAGCTAGTCACAAGGAACATGGGCGCCCAAAAGGCTGGAATGCTAGTCAAGGTTTCTACATCTACAGGAATGACCGACTAATTCAATGGGGCACCTGGCTAAAAATTCGAAAATCTGAGCCGCACCTATCGTTAGCAAGAATCTCATTGGATTTCACCTCAGCTCTTGATGACGTTTTCGGTGTAACGGTGGATAAGTCCAAAGTGACGCTTCCGGAAGCGGTTAAGGAACGACTTGATGTTCCTCTCCAAGCAATCGTGAAGAAGGCTAACGAAAGGTATCGCTCCAAGGCCTCGGGGCTTAACGCAGGTATCTTGCCTGGACGCCAGCTGGCGCCTGCCTCGAGTTTGAAGAAAAAGCTAACGGCGAGTGCCTTGGTCGACCTTCTCGAGAGGGTTTCAACCGTCCATGGCAAAAAAGTTGAGCTGGATACCTTGAAGAACCTTATCCGTGAGGAAAGCCCCTCTGTCGCGAAAGAAATAGGCTGGTAAAGATGACACAATCCGTTGTCGATCCCCTCTTCGAGCTTGCATACTCTCAGTTCGAAGCGGCGCGTGAACTGCGTCACGACTTGACAGTGCTTCAGGTTTTGGAGCAGTACGTTTCGCCGAACTACCGGGATGCGGTTTTTCAACGTTGGACTGAACAAGGAATTGTAATTAGTCGCCCAGAGGCAACTATTGTGAGGGGCGAACCCGCCAAGTGGCGCCCTAACTACAATTCGAATAAGGGCAAACATTGGGTGGCGCTCCAGACGTTCCTGCAAGTCTATGGCGGTCGAACATCTGAGCAGGTTTTGGCTTTGGATCGTGCTAGCGACAAGGTGCTTTTTGGAATTGGAGACCCTAGCGTTAATTTGACGACGGATAAGCGCGATCCAGGTGATTCACCAGGTGTAGGTCCTCAGAAATTCGCGGGCCTAGTTATCGGATATGTTCAATCCGGCAAAACTGCGAACTACACCGCCTTGGCTGCAAAAGCCTACGATGCCGGGTATGAGCTCGTTATTGTTCTGACTGGAATTCATAATGCTCTGAGGCGACAGACGCAAATTCGTATGAATAACGAACTTGGGTTGTTGCAAAGCACGGCCGAGAGACCTACAGCGGCAACGGGTTTTGGGGATTCTCAAGATGTGATTATGGAACTTACATCTGAGGATTTGTTAGCTGGCGACTTCAAGTATGTGCACCTTGATAGCCAAAAGGCGCTTGCTCGCGGCAAGCACCTGTGTGTAACTAAGAAAAATGCCTCCGTACTTCGAGCCCTAATCGCTTGGCTTGGTAAGGAAGTGCGAGTCCCGACATTGATCATCGATGACGAAGCTGACCAAGCAAGCATTAATACTGCAAGCCCCAATCCTGAGGATGAGATCGAGGACGACTACAAACCAACAACTATCAACGGCTTAATCAGAGACCTAAAGAATCTATGCAAAGGCCACTGCGCATATGTCGCATACACGGCGACTCCATATGCAAACGTTTTTATTGACATGGATGCCGATACTGACACGCACCATGCAGACTTATATCCGGAAAACTTCATCATCTCCTTGCCAAAGCCCGAGGGATACATGGGCCCCCAGGAATTCTTTGGACCACAACTTAGTGGTGAAGAAACCGATGAACTGGATCTCTCCTCGAGAGTTATTCGAATTTTGGATAAAGCCGAGGAGAAAGAACTGCGGAACCTGCATTCCCAACACAGCGTGAAGTCTGAGTTTCTGACCGAGAACCTGTCTAAATCGATTCGTCAGTTCATCTTGGCAACGGCCGCTAGGCGTGAAGTCACAGGCAAATCGCTCCCGAGTTCGTTCCTTGTTCATACGTCGTCGGCTGTGAAGGACCAAGAGAATTTGGGTCGCAGGATTTCGCTGTATGTGGATCAGCTGAACACTTATTGGCGTTACAACAGGGCGCCACTTCAGCAGATGCTCGAAGATGACTGGAAAGAGTTTTGCAGTGAAATGTATGATGGCGACTTTGACATTCCGTTTTTGGAAATTGAAAAACAACTAGATAACCTAATCGGCAGGTTCGAGGGGCTTCAAGTAAAAATTCTCAATTTTAGGTCGGGAGATGATCTCGACTACGAATTGAACCCAGACATGGTTTCCATAATTGTTGGCGGAAATAAACTTTCTCGGGGGCTCACTCTTGAAGGTCTTCTTTTCAGTTACTTCGTTAGGAAAACAGCCAAGGAACCTCAAGCAGACACCCTCACCCAGATGGGACGCTTCTTTGGGTATCGAAGAGAAATTGTCGACCTAACAAGGGTTTTCACCACGGATAAATTGCGAAATGACTTTCGCGAGATTTCCCAAATGGAAGAAGCGTTGCGCTCCGACATCGCTCTATACGAAAAAACAGGAAAAACTCCTCGAGACTTCGCACCTAGGGTCCAACGCCGCGCTGGAATCATGCCCACCGCCGCCAACCGAATGCGCTCTGCAGTGGCTCAAGGAGTTAGCTATTCAGGTGACCTAATTCAAACAACTTCTTTCGATAATTCCACGAATGCCGTGAAAATTGCCAAGAAGAATTATTCAGTCACCTGCGACTTTCTGAAAGAAGTAGCTGCGGTAGGCACTAAATCCTTGCCGTTGGGCGCCCAAGTCGGCAGCAATAGAAAATTGTGGAAACAAGTCCCCGGTTCGTTAGTTCTTAGTTTCATCAGTGACTTCTCCACAGTCGATGGAGCGAACCGATTCGTGTCGCGCCACATTTCGGCTTACATTCGAGACTTGCTTCACCACTCGGATGCAAGTGAGCTCAAAGAGTGGAGCGTTGCGGTTATCGGAAGGTCACCTGTCGAATCACTGGGAGTGGAGGGCTTTGGCTCCAATGAGAGCGTTGGGCGTCTAAATCGTTCCTTAGATGTTGGTTCGGACCGAAGCATAGGAACTCTGATCAACCCACTTGGGTTGACCGACGAAGTCGCGCGTGGTGATGAAATTATCGACTTCACAAGCCAAGAACTTGAAGAAGC
>Ga0228703_1002344_pt1 | contig 10660 bp, 6 predicted proteins | sample McNCre217_Aug_MG_3_FD_178020 | JGI IMG/M metagenome (GOLD analysis project Ga0228703, IMG submission 178020) | Freshwater microbial communities from McNutts Creek, Athens, Georgia, United States - 29-17_Aug_MG | ecosystem: Environmental > Aquatic > Freshwater > Creek | place: USA: Georgia... | reverse complement strand
CGCTCACCTGACAGAAACAAATTCTTCGCCAGTTGCTGGGTAATGGTCGAGCCACCCACAATTTTTGCGGGCCGGTTCTGGCGTGCCTGTGCCTCCGCTCGCGCATTGCGCTGCCAGGCTTTTTCAATCGCCTCCCATTGCACCCCATGATGCTGAACAAAGACATCGTCCTCAGAAACAATCACGGCGCGCTTCAAAGCGTCTGGCAATTGCGCATACGGCACCCACTGCTGGCGCCAGGCCAGCCCTTTGTCACTGTGAGCCAAGCGCCAGGCTTCAGAGCGTTGAAAGCTGGTGGACTGCGGATCTAGCGTCGCCATCAGCGCGATACGGCTCGCAAAAAAAACTTGCAAGGCCAGCGCAGCCAGCCCCAACAAGCCCAGCCATTGCCACAGAGTTTGCCAGCGTCTCATGGTGCTGAAGCTCAGGGCCCTGTCAGGCGCGTTTGCAGCACATCGCCGTCACGTGAAAAAATAAAGCGTGACACCAAGGCCAGTTGGTCCGCCTCACGCCGCATCGCCGGGGTGAATAGCCCAAACGGCCCCGCCTGGTTGGCAATGGCTTGGGCGCGCCGGTCCAGGTCCGTTTGGCCCGAGCTTTCCACGACTTCGGTGCTCAGCACTTTGCCACGTGCATCCACTGTGACAATCATGGTCAAAGCGCCGTAAAGTTTTTGCCCCTGCTTCTCTGGGAAATTGCGCGTGCCTGTTGCTTCAATTTTGCGCTTCAATTGGTCGTAGTACTGGGCGTAAGCCACCTCGCGCGTGGACGGGCTCAAGTAGCGTTTGCGGGGCCGGGCATTCTCTTCCTGAATGCGCTGCTCAATCTCGGCCAGCATTTTCAGCAACTGCTGGCGTTGTTGCTCCACCTTGCTGCTTTGCTCTTTCGGGTTGGTTGGGGGCAACTCCGCCAGCAATTTTTTCACTTGGCTCAGCATCAAGGATTGCTGCTCTTGCAAGGCGTTGAGTTGCTGCTGCAATTGCTCACTGCCCTGGCCCGTTTGACGCCGCGAGGCATCCGGCAAAGGCGATGTGGCGCGGCCTTGGCGTGCATCACCCCCGCCGCTCAAGGTGGTTTGCGCCAAGGCTTGAGCGCGTGCGGGAGGCTTTTCTTTGGCGACCGCTCGGGTGTTCACCAGAATCACCTCCAGCGGGCTGTCCTTGAACAAGCGTTCAAAGCGAGAGGGGTCTGCCAGCTTGAGCGACAAGAGCGCGGCGTGCAGCGCCAAGGACACCAGCAGCGCCACCTGCAGCGCGCTCAGGGGCCAAGGTCGTCGCAGACCCATGGCGCTCACGGCGTGACAGTCCCTTCGGCAGAGGGCGTATCCGCATCGTCCAGGCTGACGGCGATGGTCAGGGGGCCAGCGCTGGCGCTGTCGTCTTCTTGCTCATCGTCGGCTTCACTCGGGGCCGAGCCTGCGTCGCGCAAGGCCACAAACTGGCCGCTCACATCCAGCGTGATGTCGTCCAGGCTGCTCAGGCGCAACAAAACTTGCGCACCCCTTGGCAAATCGCCGCCGCCCAACACCGGCAGCACCAGCGGTAAGTGGTCTGCACGCGCCATGGGGGGCTGCCCCGGGAAGCTCTTGAAGACGGTGGCCTCGAGTTCAGTGATGCCTTGCTGGCGCAGGTACTGCAAGGTCCAGAAGCGCTCCATGCTGGCTTGGTAGCCGTTGTAAGCTGAATAAGCCGCATCGAAGGCCGAGATGATCGAGAACAACTCGGCATCCTTGGGCTTGAAGGGCGCGGCCAGCGCGGCCGTTCGGCCATGGCGCGCGCAAGCGATGATTTGCCATTGGTTCACCAGGTCCGTGTAGCGGCGCAGGGGCGAGGTGCTCCAGGCGTAACTGGGCACGCCAATGCCCGCATGCGGCAAGGCCTTGGTGCCCATGCGCACTTTCACGCCCGGTGCCAAGCTGGCCTGGCTGCGGTAAATGGCGGGCACGCCCAGCTCGGCCATCCATTGGCCCCAGGTGCTGTTGGCAAGAATCATGGCCTCGGCCACCATCAGGTCCAAAGGTGCGCCCCGCTGGCGCACGCTGATGTCCACGGCTTCTTGGCCTTGCGGCTCGCTGCCTTGCACGTCCCGCAAGCGAAAGTTGTAGTCGGGGCGGTTGAAGTTTTCAGGCTTGCCGCGCACTTTCTCGCGTTCGGCCTTCAGGTGCTGCGCCAGGCGGAACAGAAAAGCCAGTTGAGCATGCGGCATGGCAGGTTGTTCTGCCGATGGCGAAGGCTCAGCCTGCTTCAGCCAACTTTCTGTGACCACCTTGTCGAGTTGGTCATGACGCAGGTTGGCCGCGATGGGAACCCGCTCCAGTTTGGTTTCCGACGCCAGCACTTGCAGCGTGGCTTCGTCAAAACGCACATACAGCGACACCGCTGGGCAATCGCGCCCCTCCTGCAATGTGTAGCTTTGCACCACCTCGTCAGGCAGCATGGTGATCTTGTGGCCCGGCATGTACACCGTGGACAGACGCGCACGCCCTAACGCATCCAAAGGACTGCCCGGCACGATGGCCAGGCCCGGTGCCGCAATGTGAATGCCCAGCGTCACCACGCCGCTGCCCAGGCCTTGCACCGACAGCGCGTCGTCAATCTCGGTGGTTTGTGAATCGTCGATCGAATAAGCCAGTACAGGTGCCAGCGGCAAACTCTCGGCAATCGCAGGAGCCTCCAGTTTGGGGAAGGCCGTGCCTTTGGGAAAAAACTCGAACAAAAAACGCTGCCAATGAAATTGGTAGGGCGAGCTGATTGCCCCGGCCCGTTGCAGCAAGGCGAGTGGCGCGCTTTGCGTGGCTTTGGCCGCTTCCACCACGGCTTTGTATTCGGGACCGTTCTTGTCGGGTTTGAATAAAATTTTGTACAGCTGAGACAGCACGGGCGCCGGGCAGGCGCCTTGCGCCAGTTCTGATGCCCAGGCCTCAATTTGCAGTTGGACCTGTTTTTTCTTTTCGATGGCGACCAAGGCCTGTTGGAGAATTTCAGCAGGCGCCTTTTTAAAGCGGCCTTTACCGGCACGGCGGAAGTAATGCGGCGCTTCGTACAGCCGAAAAAGGGCAGCAGCCTGCTCTGCCAATGTGGCTTGGCTGCTGAAATACTCGCGGGCCAGATCAGCAAACCCAAATTCGTCTTCAGGGGCAAACTCCCACGCCAGGTCGAGCTCAATGGATTGCGCCAGGGCTTGCGCTTGCTCGATCAACTCACTGGGGGTGGGTTTTTCGAATTTAAACAGGATATGGGCAGACTTTGCTTTGACCCGTTTGCCCGACTCAAGCTCAATTTGCGCCGAGGTTTCGGTTTCGGAAAGGATGCGGCCGGACAAAAATTTGCCAGCTTCTTCAAACAATGCGTACATGGCATCATTCTCCCACGACAGAGGCATTCTTTGGCACGGGTTTTGCTGTATGTGGCTGGGAGAGTGCGTGGTCAAATTTTTGACAGGGCTTCATCCGACGATTTCATACAAAACGCGTTTTCATGACCACCTTGCAGTTATCTGCTCAAAATTTTGCAAGACCCGGCGACACCCTTAGCGTGCTGCCGCTGGCCTCATGGAGCGTGACATCGTGTGCGTGGTATCTGGATGACGAATTGCTCCCGGGCGAGACTGGGCAAAGTTTGTTGCTGGCCAGCGCATGGGTCAATGGCTCGGTCAAGGTCGAGCTGGCCTATGTGGATGAGTTGGGGGCCGCTGCCACACTCACGAGCGCAGCGGTGAAAGTGAATGCCGCGCCATTGGGGCAACCCGTGATTTCGGGAACATTGGAAGAAGATGGCCTGGTCACCGTTGTGACGCCCTCAGCCATCACGGATGCCGATGGCATGGGTGACCTACCTATTGCCTACCAATGGCTAGCAGATGGCATTGAAATTCAGGGCGCAACAGAAGCTTTTTTGGGCTTAGGCCAGGAGCAGGTCGGTAAAAAACTCAGCGTTCGCGCGAGTTACACAGATGGCGATGGCCGGTTGGAGTCCGTGGCCAGTGCATCCACGGTGCCAGTTCGCAACATCAATGACCCAGCGACGGGTACGCTTCAATTGGCAGGCGATTTCACAGAGAAAAAAACGCTTGCAGCACAACTGTCGAATTTGGCAGACGAAGACGGCCTTCCCTCCACATTTACTTATCTTTGGAAAGCCGACGAAACAGTCATTCAAGGCGCTTCCTCTAGCGAATTAATGTTGAGCCAGGCGTTGGTGGGGAAAAAAATAAGCCTGGTGGTTCAGTTCACTGACCTGCAAGGTCACTTGGAACAGTTGACTTCTGAAAACGATGGCCGGGTGAGCAATGTCAACGATCCCACCGTCGGTGCCTTGGCCGTCAAAGGCGACGTTAAGCAGGGTGCCGTGTTAGAGGCGGTGACCCAAAATTTGAGTGACCTCGATGGCATCGGTACCTTCACATACCAGTGGCTGGTGGATGGGCAAGCCATAGGCGGCGCAACCAATGCCACTTTTTTAGTGTCATCCCAGAATTATGTTGGTAAAAAAGTAACGGTTAGTGTTATCCATACGGATGCGCTCGGTTTTACCGAGCCCGCACTTGAGTCGACCACCAGCGCGGTTGAAAACACAAACGATGCGCCGACGGGAACCCTGGAAATCATCGGCGAACCTGTGGAGGACAGCGTTCTCACGGCTGTTCAGTCTTTAAGCGATTTAGACGGATTGCCCACTGAATTTCGATACCAATGGTTCTCAGACAGCGAACTCATTTCAAATGCGACGGCTTCCAAGTTGGTGTTGCAACAAGACCAAGTTGGACATCGCATCAGTGTCCAAGTCAGCTACACGGACGCTCTGGGAACTCTCGAAAAGGTGACAAGCGCAAGCAGCCTGGTTGTTCAAAACGTCAATGACCCACCCAAAGGAAGCGTGCTTGTCTCTGGAAAATTATTCTCGGGCGAAATCCTGACAGCCAGTACAGAGGCGTTATCTGATGAGGACAATGGCGCCTTGCCTTTGGGGCCATTTTCTTACCAATGGCGAGCAAATGACAGCAATATTGCGGGCGCAACTTCCAATACCTACCAATTGAAGCCAGCCCAGGTTGGGCAGTCAATCAGCGTGTTGGTCAGCTATGTCGACAGCTTGGGTGCCAAAGAAGAGATTGCGAGTGCGCCAACACTGGCAGTCGCCAGTGAGAACCACAAACCTACGGGACAGGTCACGATCGTTGGGGTGCCAGAAGAAAAGGCAGTTCTCAAAGCCTCACAGAACCTGGAGGACCCAGAAGGCCTGGGGGCCATCACTTGGCGATGGTTGGCGGATGCGCAGGTGGTCGCTTATGGAACGGATCGCCTGGAGTTGACACAAGCCCATGTGGGTAAGGCTATCACGGTCATTGCAAGTTATACCGACGCGCTCGGCCAAGCCGAGTCTGTGGCCAGCGCTGCCACTGTCAAAGTCGCCAACGTCCAGGACCTATGTACCGGGTCATTGAACATATTGGGCTCGGCCACGCAGGGCGAAACACTCACAGCAGACGTTTACCTGGTCGACGAAGATGGCATTGCGAGCATTGGCTACCAATGGTTGGTTGATGGTGAACCATTAGTGGATGCAACCCAGAAAGCTTTGCTGCTTAGCCAAGCGCAGGTGGGGCACGCAATCGGCCTGAAGGTGACGGCCACAGACACCTTCGGCGTACAGACCGTCTTTCAGGTGAACCGTCCTGGCGTGGTTGAAAATGCCAACGACCCGCCCTCGGTCAAAGACGTCATATTTTCAGGCTTTGCCAATAAAAAATTATCGGGGACGTTAACGGCTTCCGATGCCGATGGCGACCCCTTCTCGTTCTTGCTTTCACTGGCGCCCACACACGGTCAAGTCAGCCTTAACGAGCAAACGGGCCTGTTCGAATACACGCCCAACCTCAATTTTTCTGGCACAGATCAATTCTCTTACCAGGCAACAGACGGTATCGATGTCTCCGCGCTAGCCACGGTGAGTTTGAATGTCACTGCGTTGCCCTATCGCTCGTTGGCCGGCAAAGTTTATTTCTGGGGTGACTCGTTGGTAGGTTCAGGGCATCAGCTCTTGCAAAATGTAGAAGTCAAAGCCACGGCGGGCACGCTTGCATGGAACAGCAGTCTGACGTCACGCGCCGGCACCTATGAGCTTCCGAACGTTGAGGCTACCCAGGTGAGTTTGTCGGCGAGCAAAAGCACGGTGTCCGATGCGACCCTGAAGTCTGCCATTGGCTTGAATGATGTTTTGTCCGCATTGAAATTGTATTTAGGCAAAACGACGGCGGATAACTCAGGCTATGCCAAGGTCGCTGCGGATTTTGATGCCAATGGCAAAATTGAGCTGAGCGATGTGCTGGGTATTCTGAAAACTTACCTTGGCAAGGCCTCATCGGTCACCCCTCAGTGGGCTTTCGTGGACGCGTCTGCCAATCTCAACGGATTAACTGCCAAGGCATGCGCCGTCCCAGCGGTAGACCTGAACCTGGTCGACATGACCACCACAGTGAGCCTCATAGGTGTTTTGCGAGGTGACGTGAACGGCAGTTGGTCCCAACAATCGGGCTATGACCTTTATTCCGGTTGAATCAGGCCACGGTTTTGGGGCAATTCATAAACGCCAAAACCACAGGTATGTATTTTTCAAAATCAGAAAAAGCATGGTCGCCACCCTCCAGCAGTACCCCTTCTGAATCGGGGTATCGTTGTTTCATTTCTTCCCAATCCAGCAACTCGTCGCCTTTGGCAATCAAAGGCAACACCCGATTCCCAAAATGTGTTTTTGCAGAGCCCAACGCCCGAAACTCTTGAACATGTTCGGCAGTGAAGTCAAATTGTTGGTGCGGGTCATGCCAGCATGAATGCTGTCCGATCTTTTCTGCCAAGTCCCTCTGTGGATTCACGGCGGGATTGATGACAACGGCTTTCCAGGGCCGCAAGCTGGCCAGCCAGGTTGCATAGTAGCCACCGAGAGACGATCCCATCACCATGGAAGTTGCGTCAGGCCAATTTTTTGTGCCTTCCCAGATGAGCTCGGCAGCCGCGCTTGGAGAGGGCGGTAGTTGGGGGCACCACCACGTCAGCCCGGGAATGCCGCGTGCCACTCGCGCCATTTGTTGGGCTTTGGTGGACTTGGGTGAAGAACGAAAGCCATGCAGGTAAAGAAGGTGCGTCGTGGTCATTCGGTCCATGGCTTATGCTAATTGCATCTGACTGGGTTGCCAACCCAGAGCGATAATCAGCTTATGCCGATCGTCATCGAAAAACCCTCTTTGCTGCAAAAAATGATGCATCTTTTGCGAGGGTTTGATGGGCCGTTGGCGTTTGCCGTTTTCATCCTGGCCTGTGCTGGCCTGCTGACCATGTACTCTTCTGGTTATGCCAACGGCCAAAGATTTTTCGATCACGGCCGCAATATTTTGCTGGGCGGCTTCATCATGTTCGTGGTGGCTCAGATACCCCCTCAGCGCCTGATGTCCTTGGCTGTTCCTTTGTACACCTTGGGCGTTGCATTGTTGGTGGCCGTGGCGTTGTTTGGCTTGACCAAAAAAGGTGCCCGCCGCTGGTTAAACGTGGGCATCGTGATTCAACCCAGTGAAATTCTCAAAATCGCCATGCCGCTGATGTTGGCGTGGTGGTTTCAGAAGCGTGAAGGGCAGCTGCGGCCATTGGACTTTGGGGTCGCTGCCTTGCTGTTGGTCGTGCCGGTGGGCTTGATCATGCGACAACCTGACCTGGGGACTGCCTTGCTGGTCCTCAGTGCGGGCTTGTTTGTGATTTTCTTTGCGGGTCTGAGTTGGCGGCTCATCTTGCCCCCCTTTGCGCTCATTTTTGTGGGTTTGACATTGTTGGTCGTCTTTGAGCCCGCCTTGTGTGCGGAGGGGGTTCGGTGGCCGCTTTTGCACGACTACCAGCAGCAGCGCGTCTGCACCTTGTTAGACCCCGGTCGTGACCCGCTGGGCAAAGGCTTTCACATCATCCAGGGCATGATTGCCATTGGCTCTGGCGGCTTCTGGGGCAAAGGCTTCATGCAAGGCACGCAGACCCACCTCGACTTTATTCCTGAGCGCACCACCGACTTCATCTTTGCGGCTTATGGCGAGGAATTCGGCTTGTTTGGGAATATTTTGCTGATTCTGGGCTTTGTATTTTTGATCTTGCGCGGTTTGGCCATCGCGCTGGAGGGGCCCACCCTTTTCACACGCCTGCTGGCCGGCAGCATCACCCTGATTTTCTTCACCTATGCCTTTGTCAACATGGGCATGGTCAGTGGCATCTTGCCGGTGGTCGGTGTGCCCTTGCCGTTCATCAGCTATGGCGGTACTGCCATGGTGACGCTAGGCTTTGGGCTGGGCATCTTGATGTCGGTGGCAAGGGCCAAACAATTGGTGCAATCATGAAATCTGTGGGAATCATTGGGGTGGGCAATATGGGTGGCGGCATGGCCAGGCGCCTGCTGTCACAGGGGTGGTCGGTGCATGTGCGCGATGTCGATGCCGCGGTGCTCGCGCCCTTGCAGGCTTTGGGCGCGGTGGTGCATCCCTCGCCCGCCACCTTGGCAGAAGCGGTGGACCGCCTCATTGTGTGTGTGGTGGATGCCCATCAAATAGACGAAGTCCTGTTCGGCGCCCAGGGTGCGGCAAATGGCTTGCGCTTGGGGCAGGCCGTGCTTTTGTGCCCCACGATTTCGCCGGAAGATGCCGAAAGACTTGGGCAACGCTTGTCCGCTTTGGGCGCAGAGCCCATCGATGCCCCCATGTCCGGTGGACCGGTGCGGGCCGAGCAAGGCAGCATGAGTTTGATGGTGGCTTGCCCTGGCAGCGTGTTCGAGGCCCACCAGGATTTGCTGCATGCCCTGGCCAACCCGGTGTTTCGCATCAGCGAACGCGTGGGCGATGGCGCCCGGACCAAGCTGGTGAACAACTTGTTGGCGGGCATCAACCTGGCCGGCGCTGCCGAAGTCCTGGCGCTGGCCGAGCGCATGGGCTTGAGCCAGGCCACCACGCTCAATGTGATGGAACGCTCCAGCGGACAAAGCTGGATTGCCTCGGACCGCATGCGCCGCGCCATTGAAGGTGACTACGCACCACGTGCCCACATGACCCTGCTGGAAAAAGACACGCGCCTGGCGGTGGAAGCGGCGCAGCGCGTGGGCGTCACCCCCGCCTTGGGAGCACAAGCCTCCGCCATCTTCGCCCAGGCCAGCGCCGCCGGCTACGCCAAAGACGACGACGCCGCCCTCCTCAAACACCTCTCCACCCTCTAACCCCGTCATTGCGAGGCACCCATGATTTCACGCGAACCTACCCTTGAACGTCTTGCCACGGCGCAGCGCTATTTGCTCGAGCCCTTTGGTTTGGACGAGACGCATTTGCGCCGGGCCTTGGCAGAGATCACCACGCACCGGGTCGACGATGCCGACCTGTATTTTCAGTACACCCGCTCCGAAGGCTGGAGCCTGGAAGAGGGCATTGTCAAAACGGGCTCCTTCAGCATTGACCAAGGCGTGGGCGTGCGTGCAGTCACCGGCGAAAAAACCGCCTTCGCGTATTCGGATGACATTTCATGGGAATCCTTGGTCGATGCGGCACGCACGGTGCGCACCATCGCCCAGGCGGACCAGTCCGCCAAGCGGCGTGTGCCTGCCCGCAAGATTGCGCCCAGCCGTGCGCTGTATGCGGGCACAGACCCCATCAGCAGCCTGGACAGCACCGCCAAGGTGGCGCTGTTGGGCCGAGTGGAAAAGCTGGCACGCGCCAGTGACCCGCGCATTGTGCAGGTCATGGCGGGCTTGGCCAGTGAATACGATGTGGTTTTGATTGCCCGCGCCGATGGCACCTTGGCCGCCGACGTGCGCCCCCTGGTGCGCTTGAGCCTGACGGTCATTGCCGAGCAGAACGGGCGCCGCGAAATGGGCTCAGGCGGTGGGGGTGGCCGCTTTGGTCTGGCGTATTTTGACGACGCCTGCTTGAAGCAATACGTCAACGATGCCGTGCAGTCGGCGCTGATCAATCTGGAGGCGCGTCCTGCCCCGGCCGGCGAGATGTCGGTGGTGTTGGGCCCCGGTTGGCCCGGCATTTTGTTGCATGAGGCCATTGGCCATGGCTTGGAGGGCGACTTCAACCGCAAGGGCTCTAGCGCGTTTTCAGGGCGCGTGGGCCAGCGTGTGGCCGCCAAGGGCGTGACCGTGTTGGACGATGGCACCCTCAGCGACCGCCGCGGCTCGTTGAATGTCGATGACGAGGGCTATGCCAGCCAGCGCAATGTGCTGATCGAAGACGGCATCTTGCAAGGCTACATCCAAGACGCCATGAACGCCCGCCTGATGGGCGTGCGCCCCACGGGCAACGGCCGTCGCGAAAGCTATGCCCATTTGCCCATGCCCCGCATGACCAACACCTACATGCTGGGCGGCGACAAATCGCCCGAAGAAATTCTGGCCAGCATGGACAAAGGCCTTTATGCCACCAACTTTGGCGGCGGCCAAGTGGACATCACCTCGGGCAAGTTTGTGTTTTCCACCAGCCAGGCTTGGTGGGTCGAAAAGGGCAAGCTGCAATACCCGGTGAAAGGCGCCACCCTGGTCGGCAATGGACCCGACGCCCTGACCCGCGTGAGCTTGATCGGCAACGACATGGCGCTCGACAGTGGTGTTGGCACCTGCGGCAAAGAAGGCCAAAGCGTGCCGGTGGG
>Ga0228703_1002343_pt1 | contig 10660 bp, 7 predicted proteins | sample McNCre217_Aug_MG_3_FD_178020 | JGI IMG/M metagenome (GOLD analysis project Ga0228703, IMG submission 178020) | Freshwater microbial communities from McNutts Creek, Athens, Georgia, United States - 29-17_Aug_MG | ecosystem: Environmental > Aquatic > Freshwater > Creek | place: USA: Georgia... | reverse complement strand
CCATGACTCAACACCAACTCCAACACGTCATCGACAACGCCTGGGACAACCGCGCCAACATCAGCGCGACCGACGCATCCAAAGAAGTGCGCGATGCCGTGGAACACGTGATTGCCGAATTGAACGCCGGCCGTTTGCGCGTCGCCACCCGTGAAGGCGTGGGCCAATGGACGGTGCACCAATGGCTCAAGAAAGCCGTGTTGTTGTCCTTCCGTTTGAACGACAACCGCGTCATGAAATCTGGCGACTTGGCTTTCTACGACAAAGTGGACACCAAGTTTGCGCACCTGAGCGAAGAAGAAATGAAAGCCGCTGGCGTGCGCGTGGTGCCGCCCGCTGTGGCACGTCGCGGTAGCTTCGTTGCTGCGGGCGCAATTTTGATGCCCTCATACGTGAACATCGGCGCGTATGTCGATAGCGGCACCATGGTCGACACATGGGCCACGGTGGGTTCATGCGCACAAATCGGCAAGAACGTGCACTTGTCTGGCGGCGTGGGCATTGGCGGCGTGTTGGAGCCGTTGCAAGCCAACCCCACCATCATTGAAGACAACTGCTTCATCGGCGCACGCTCTGAAGTGGTGGAAGGCGTCATCATCGAAGAAAACTCCGTGCTCGGCATGGGCGTGTTCATCGGTCAATCGACCCCCATCTTCGATCGCGCCACCGGCGAAATCAGCTACGGCCGCGTGGCTTCTGGCTCTGTGATCGTTGCCGGCAACATTCCTAAAGTGGCTGCCAACGGTGCGCCTTACAGCATGTACGCCGCCATCGTGGTTAAGCGTGTGGACGCACAAACCCGCTCTAAGACCAGCATCAACGACTTGTTGCGCGACTGACCTAGGTTTTTGTCGATGTCTCGCACCCTCCAGCTCACCGAGCAACTCATCTCGCGCCCTTCGGTCACCCCCGAGGACGCGGGCTGTTTGGACATCATCACCGCGCGGCTTGAGCCGCTTGGTTTTGCGTGTGAGCGCATCGACAGCGGGCCAGACACGTTTCGCGTGAGCAACTTGTGGGCTGTGAAGCGCAGCTCGAAAGCAAACGCCAAAACCTTGGTGTTCGCAGGCCACACCGATGTGGTGCCCACCGGCCCCATCGACCAATGGGCCAGCGACCCCTTCACCCCCACCCACCGCGACGGCAAATTGTTTGGCCGTGGTGCCAGCGACATGAAAGCGTCGTTGGCCGCCATGGTGGTGGCGTGTGAAGAGTTTGCCGTCGCTCAAGCGGATGCCAACCTCAACATTGCCTTCTTGCTCACCAGCGACGAAGAAGGCCCTGCGCTAGATGGCACGGTCAAAGTCTGCGAAGCCTTGAAGGCCCGTGGCGAACGACTCGACTACTGCATCGTGGGCGAGCCCACCTCGGTCGAGCGCACCGGCGACATGATCAAAAACGGCCGACGCGGCACGATGAGCGGCAAGCTCACCGTCAAAGGCGTGCAAGGCCACATTGCCTACCCGCAACTCGCCAAAAACCCTATCCATTTGCTCAGCCCCGCCTTGGCGGAATTGGTCGCCATTGAATGGGACCAAGGCAACGACTTCTTCCCACCCACCAGCTGGCAAGTGAGCAACATCCACGCGGGCACCGGCGCGAGCAACGTCATTCCCGGCGAATGCGTGGTTGATTTCAACTTCCGCTTTTGCACCGAATCCACACCCGAGCAATTGCAACAGCGCCTGACTGCGGTGCTGCACAAGCACGGCTTGGACTTCGACCTGAAATGGACCATCGGCGGCCTGCCCTTCCTCACCACGCCCGGTGACTTGGTGGGTGCGGTGCAACGCGCCATTCGTGACGAAGTGGGCGTGGAAACCGAACTCTCCACCACCGGCGGCACCAGCGATGGGCGCTTCATTGCGCAAGTCTGCCCACAAGTCATCGAGCTCGGCCCACCCAACGCCACTATCCACAAAATCAACGAATACGTGGCCGTGGCTGATTTGGACCCACTCAAAAACATTTACCGCCGTGTGCTGGAAAACCTCAACGGCGCTGGCATTTGATTTTTTGAGGCAGCGCAGAGACGCTTGTCATACAATACACAGAATCCGTATGACAAGGAGTGGCCATGTTGTCTGTTCGCCTCCCCCAAGCCGTTGAAAACAACCTGACTGAATATTGCAAACACATGCGCATGACCAAGTCGCAAGTGGTGCAAGAAGCCGTTGAACAATGGCTGGTCAGCGCAAAAAAGAAAATGCCAAAGACCACTGAACCAGATCTGTCGTTTTTGGCCCCTGACGACCCTATTCGTGAATTCATTGGCATTGTCAAAGACGGTCCTAGCACCGACGAATGGATGGCCATCACCCGCGGCGAGGACTGGAACAAACCATGATTTTGGTAGACACCAACGTCTTGCTCGACATCTACAAGGCCGACCCAATTTGGATGCCTTGGTCTCTCAAGCAGCTGCGAAGCAGCAAAGCGCTCTTGGCCACCAATATGGTGGTCTATGCCGAGCTAGCTGGACACCCAGGCGAGCCAAGCAAGCTTGACCTTTTTCTAAAGCATTTGGATGTAGAAGTTTGCGAGCTCACCCGCCCTGCTGCTCTGTTGGCTGGCAAAGCTTTTCGCGAATACCGCCAACGCGGCGGCACCAAAACCGGCGTATTGCCCGACTTCTTCATTGGTGCACATGCACAAGCCGAAGGCTTCAAACTCCTCACGCGTGATGCAGGTCGATACAAAACTTACTTTCCCAAAATCAAATTGATTTGCCCTTGAAGCAACGCATGACACTTCCTGATCTCATTTCTGCTTGTGCGCACCAGCTCGATCAAGCCCATGCCGAAGGCCACTTGAGCTTCGGCCAAGGCACGACCAACGCCGACGACGAAGCTGCATGGTTGGTGCTGTGGAAATTGGGTTTGCCACTCGACACCGATTTTTCTGAGCCTGCACACGACGTCGCACTCAGCGATGCGCAAGTGCAAGACGTGCAGGCCTTGATCGCCCAGCGCATCGCCACACTCAAGCCCGCGGCCTACCTCACGCAAGAGGCGTGGTTGCAAGGCGTGTCGTTTTACATCGACGAGCGCGCCATCGTGCCGCGTTCGCTCATTGCCGAAGCCTTGGCCGACGGCAGCATCGACCCGTGGTTGCACCCCGACACCTCGCGCGTGCTCGACCTGTGCACGGGCAACGGCAGCTTAGGCATCTTGGCGGTATTGGCGTTTCCCGATGTCACCGTGCAAGGCTTGGACTTGTCCAAAGACGCACTGGCCGTGGCGCACATCAACGTGGACCGCCATGGCGTGCAAGACCGTGTGACGCTGGCTGAATCCGACGGTTTGCAAAACGCCGACGGCGTGTTTGACCTCATCTTGTGTAACCCACCGTATGTGAACGCGCAAAGCATGGCCGAGTTGCCTGCTGAATTCAAGGCCGAGCCCGAGCTGGCTTTGGCAGGCGGTACGGATGGCATGGACTTCATTCGCACGCTCTTGCGCGACGCGCCTGCCCACATGAGCGAGCACGCCGTGTTGGTGCTGGAAATTGGCCACGAGCGCCCCTACTTTGAAGCCGCCTTCCCCACGCTCGACGTGGTGTGGCTCTCCACCAGCGCGGGCGACGACCAAGTGTTGCTGATCTCTCGCGAAGCTTTACAACAACTACCGCGTTGATGCGCTGGCACACCTACGCCGCACGCAGCCACTTCGCACACCCAATTTATTTCCCATGATCACCATTAAAAACGTCACCTTGCGCCGCAGCGCCAAGGTCTTGCTCGAAGGCGCGACCGTCACCTTGAACCCCGGCGAAAAAGTTGGCCTCGTGGGCCGCAACGGCGCGGGCAAGTCATCGCTGTTTGCTTTGCTCAACGGCAATTTGCACGAAGACGCGGGCGAGTTCTACATCCCCACGCAATGGCGCATGGGCCAAGTGGCCCAAGACATGCCCGAGACCGAGCAAAGCGCGACCGAGTTCGTGATTGAAGGCGACACCGTGCTCAACGACGCACGCGCCGAAGTCAAAGCCGCCGAAGCCACTGATGATGGCGAGCGTTTGGGCAACGCCTACATGGCGCTGTACGACGCGGGCGAGCACGATGCGCAGTCACGCGCACAAGCGCTGATCTTGGGCCTTGGCTTTAAGACGACCGAGCTTGACCACCCCGTCAACAGCTTCTCCGGCGGTTGGCGCATGCGCTTGCAATTGGCGCGTGCCTTGATGTGCCCGTCCGACTTGCTGCTGCTCGACGAACCCACCAACCACTTGGACTTGGACGCCTTGGTGTGGCTCGAAGCGTGGCTCAAGAAATACGAAGGCACGATGGTCGTCATCAGCCATGACCGCGAATTTTTGGATGCCGTGACCAACGTCACCCTGCACATCGACAACGGCAAGCTGGTGCGCTACGGCGGCAACTACAGCAAGTTTGAAGACATGCGCGCCGAGCAAATGGAGCTGCAACAAAACGCGTTTGCCAAGCAGCAAGACAAGATCGCGCATTTGCAAAAGTTCATCGCCCGCTTCAAGGCCAAGGCCAGCAAAGCCAAGCAAGCGCAAAGCCGTGTCAAGGCCTTGGACCGCATGGAAAAGATTGCGCCGCTGTTGGCCGATGCCGACTTCAGCTTTGAGTTCAAAGAACCCGCCAACTTGCCCAACCCCATGCTGAGCATGCAAGGCGTGAGCGTGGGCTACCCACCGCCTGCCGACGCACCGGCGGGCACACCGCCCACGGTCATCGTGCAAAACGTCAGCCGCTCGGTGTTGGCCGGGCAGCGTATTGGCATCTTGGGTGCCAACGGCCAAGGTAAATCGACCTTGGTCAAAACCATTGCGCGTGATTTGGGCGCACTCGGCGGTGAAGTGACCGAAGGGAAAGGCCTGAACATCGGCTACTTCGCGCAGCAAGAACTCGACGTGCTGCGCCCCGAAGACAACCCGCTGCAGCACATGATTGACCTGTGCAAAAAGCTCACCGCCGACGGCAAGCTCGCTGGCCAAGCCACACGCGAGCAAGACTTGCGCAGCTTCTTGGGCCAGTTCAACTTTGGTGGCGACATGGTCAAGCAAGCCGTGGGCAGCATGAGCGGCGGCGAAAAAGCCCGCTTGGTGCTGTGCATGTTGGTGTGGCAGCGCCCCAACCTCTTGCTGATGGACGAACCCACCAACCACTTGGACCTCGCCACCCGCGAAGCCCTGAGCATGGCCCTCAACGAGTTTGAAGGCACCGTGATGCTGGTGAGCCACGACCGTGCGTTGTTGCGTGCGGTGTGTGATGAATTTTGGATGGTCTCACGCGGTGGCGTGGAGCCGTTTGACGGCGACTTGGACGACTACCAACGTTACTTGCTCGATGAAGGCAAACGCTTGCGCGCCGAGGCCGTGGCGGCCGCCAACGCTGCAGCAGCCACGCCCATCGTTGTCGCAGCTGTGCCTCGCAAAGAAGACGCGCAGCTGCGCAAAGAAATCAACGAGAAAAAACGCCCGTTGAAAAAAGAGTTCGATGCCGTGGAAAAAAACATGGCCACGCTAGAGGCTGAGAAAACAGCCCTGCACGACAAACTCGCCACGCCCCTGCCCCCCGCTGACATTGCCGAAGCCGGCAAACGCCTCAAAGCGGTGGAAGACGAGCTGACTGCACTCGAAGTGCGTTGGTTGGAGCTGACTGAGGCGATGGACGCCATCGAAGCGGCGATGGCCTAAATCGTTTGGCTTAGGCAAAGCGCGCACTGAACTGCGCGCTGCACCAAATGATGGCGGGGAACGAACACATCCACGCCCAGAAAAATCGGTTCAAGCCAAAGAACCAAAACACCAAGAAGTGAAACAGCGCCGCCACGGCGCAAAACACGGCAGCGAGTCGTGGGTCAAGCAAGCTCAAGGGAAACAAAATCTCCCACACGATGAAGCCCCACGACCCCACCAAGGCCAGCCACTTGTTGCGCAGCGGGTGTGTGGCTGACAAAGGCCCATAAATCGCACCGTTCAAAAAAATGGTCATGGCCGAGCCATTGCGCCACTCACGGCGCAGCAACTTCACCGCACCCGACATGAAATACGACGTGATGGCCTGAATGGCGATGTACCAAAAGCCAGCTTGCCAACCAAGCTGTGCATTGCCAAACGCGCCCACCACTTGCGAGATGAGCAAGCCGGTGAGCACCACCAGCGTTAAGAAATCGCTGCCCCCGTTGAACGCGCCACGCCAACGGATGAGGATGAGCAAGTTGCCGACAAACAAAAAACCAATCAACGGCAACGATGCACCCTGCACTGCCAAAGCAACCGCCGCACACAAGCGCAACACCAAATGCATCTGGTGCATGTGCGGTTTGAACAACACATCGAGCAAAGCACGCACAGGCGCGTTGGGAATGTCGGCCCGCTGCAACTGCCAAGACCAAAACGCATCGTCGGCGGTGTATTGGCCCATGCGCAAATACTCCAGCGTTTGAATGGCGAGGCTCCAAGCAAACACCAGTTCGGTGGCGCGAATCGCCATCAAAGTGGGCGCTTCAACCAAAGCCTGAATGTAGGTCTGCAAAAACGCGGCGCTCAACATGATGCAGCCTCCACGGGCGAGGTCATCATCACTTGGGTATCGACTGTTTCGCTGCGACCATCCAACACCATACGCAGCTCAAACTGGCGATGCGTGAAGTTCACATCACGCGCGCGCAGCACTTGCTCGGTCAGGCGTTGCATCATTTTGTAGCTCACCAAACCGCGCGGATCCACGCCCTCGGGCAAGTCGTGCAGGTCGGCCCAAAAGTGGTCCACCATGTTTTGTTGGCCAAGGCCAATGTTGGCATCTGGGTTGTGCACGAGATGGCTCAAACGGCGCACACGGCGCGGGTAAATCAACCCCCAGTCTGACCATTGCAACTCACCCGAGGCCAGCTGCACGGCCAAGCGAGCATAGAGGTGCGGCACATAACCCACCGCATGAAAAAACTTCCAGTTCGGAAAAAACGCTCGCAGCAAAAACAGCCACGGGCCTTTGATGATGGGGGTTTTGAAAACAAGCGTGCCCACCAGCACCACGAAATACAAAACGAATAGAACTTCGGTCATAGAGCGAAATTCTAGTTACTTACCTGGTGGCGTTTCTTTGATCATCACGACTGACTCCGTGTTGCCAACCGAGAGTTTGATCTGCATCGGGAATGCACCGGCGGGCACTTCATTGGCGGTGAAGGTTTTGTTGGCTGCGTCATAGCGCAACCAATTAGGCAATGGTTTGCCATCCATCTGTGAAATCTTCACAGGCGTATCCGTCGAATGGCCAGACACAGCTTGCGGGTCAAGTGCAAAGCTAAAGGTTTTACCGGGCGCTGCAACCTCTGGCGCCACTTGAACTTGAATCACACCTACTTGTGCATTGTTTGGCACACGGTTGACCACCACGGACACAGCCGTAGCGTTGCCAACTACGGTTGTAGTTTGAATCGGAGGTGGTGTCATCTGACTCACAAGCGATGTTGTCTCAATCGTTGTTTCAGCACGCTCCATCAAAACACCCGAGTTCACAGCATTCATCAATTGCGGGTGGTTGATCATGATGATGCCGCCCTTGAAGTACAACGCGCCAAGCCACAAATTCTTGGGATTGAACAGATCAATCTTGGCAGAGCCTGCATCGAAGTCTTCGTCGGCACCGGCTTTCAAGGGGCCAGATTGGATGATGTCAAAACCACCGCTGTTGACTTTGAGTTTGCCCGTGTACACCGACTGCGTACCCATGTCCAACTTGCCATGGCTTTGCAAGTTGGTGGTCAAGCCCACACTCACCTCGCCCATGCTCAACGCGCCACTGCTCGTCAGTTGCAAGGCTTGTGGCGTGGCAATCGACACACGATCACCAAAGCTGTTGGCCGCATCGCTCAAGGTGATGTTGCCCGCTGTGGCGCTGATGCTGCTCGTGCCTGTCACCGCCAAGGGGCCTGTTTGTGTCACATCACCGGTATCAACTTTCACATCTAAATTACCGGCGACGGTGCTGCTGGCCAGTGTCAATGCTGACGTGGTGTGCACGGATGCATTCACCGCACTCAACGCCACGGTTTGTGCAAAGGTATTGGCCTGATCAAGCAACACATCTCCGTGCGTGGCTGTGAACTGGCTGATGCCCGTCACATTCAACGCACCAATTTGTGTGACATTGCCTGTCGCCGCCACCACATTCAGTGTGCCCGTCACAGTGCTGTTGCCCAAAATCAAACCATTGCTCCCCGCCAAATCGACGTTATGTGCTTGCATGCTGACAGCCCCGGTCAACACATTGGGAAGGTTCGACAACATCACATCCCCTGCACCTGCATCCAACGTGCTCGTACCTGCAACATGCAACGAAGATCCATTGGCCGTGTTTTGCACGATATTGCCCCCGTGTGTTTGCACAGACAAATTACCGCCGACATTCGCGGTGCCGAGGTCAATCGGTTGGTTGTTGGTTAAGGCGACCAAATCGTGGCTCACTGTGGCATTGCCGAATGACACCGTGCCTTGTGTGCTGCTCATGTTCAGGCTACCTGCGATGTTGGCGCCGCCTAGGTTCATGTCGTCACGGCTGACCAAGGTCAAATCGCCGCCCGTGATAAACGCTGTGCCCAAATCAATCGAGCCTGTAGGTGCACGCAAGGTCATGGGGCCTGAGTTGGAGACATTGGCCAAACGCAAATTACCACTCGTTGCAACCGCTGTGGAGTTACCACTCAGCGCCAGAGTTCCCGCAAACGTGTTGGAGATCAAATTGGGCGGTGTTGCATTGTCGTAGCTGATGTAATCCAATGAAATCGTGCCGCTCGGCGCTCCCAGTGTGGTGGACACGGTTGATATAGACGCATCTCCTGCGATGGTGAATTGACCTGTTTGAATCAGATTGCCGCCATTGGTGTCAATCGTGATGCTGCCACTCAACGCGGTTTGTCCCAACGACACAGCACCGCCATGGCTGTTCACCGTCAAGCTACCGGTCGCCGACAAGGTGCTTGTGGTCAATCCACCCTGTGTTTGCAAATTCACCGAACCCGAACTCTGCAACGGGCCTAAGCTCAGCGGCGAATCCGTGGTGATCGACACATTCGCCCATGAGCCGCCATGAATTTGATTCAACGTGAGCAACTGAGCAAAGGTGTTTCCAGCCCCTGTCAATTGGGCCACCTGCGATGTGCCGGTATCGGCGGTGAAGGTTGCTGTCCCGGCAAGGTTGATGCTGGTGTTGGGTTGCTGAGAAACACCGCCAGCACGCGTGGTGACATGCAGGTTGCGTGCGCTGTCCACATCACCCAAAACAATCGCTGTGGCTGTTTGAAGGTTCAAATCTAACGATGCTGAACTGTCGGTGATGCGTAAGAAATTCACCGTGTTTGCATTCGATGTGAACGTGCTGTGTGCACCCAACGTCATCGCATCGAGATAGGTTTGTGCTCCCGTGGTGGTGATGGCCCCGCCATTGACAAGCACCGATCCGCCCGCATCGGTGGTCAAACTCGTCAAAGGTGTGCTGTTACCCACAGCGCCATTGAAGCGTGTGATGCCCGAGGTGTTCACCGCCAAGGTTTTGGCACCGTTGACCGTGTCACCCCATGTGATCGCCCCTGCACCGCTGCTGGTGAGTGTGGTATCTGTGCTCAAAATCACCGCTTCACCATAAGTTTGTGCGCCCGTGGTCACCACGCTGCCTGCGTTCATCACCACACTGCCGCTTGTATTGGCATCGGTACTCAAAGCGCTCAATGGCGTGGTGCTACCGATGGCCCCATTGAAGGTGGTCACACCGCCAGAGTTCACCGTCAAGGCATACGCACCGTCGACCGTGCCATTGACGGTGACATTACTTGCGGTTGCATCCATCACCGTGTTCTTTTGAAGCGTCACAGCACCCGTGTAGGTTTGAGCGCCTGTGGTGGTCACGCTTCCACCATTGAGCACCGCAGCACCAACCAAATTCAAATCGCCGGTGCCCATCACCGCTGCATTGAAGGTGACGCTACTGCCCGTCAATGTCACGTTACGCAGCAAACTCACCATGTCGTTGTACGTTTGTGCGCCAGAGGTGTGAACTGTGCTTGCATCGATCAACACCATGCCGCCTGCATTGGTCGTCAAACTGATCAAAGGCGTTGTGGCGCCCACATCACCATCCAAACGTGTGCTACCTGTGGTGTTGACTGTCAGGTCGAAACCGCCATCCACCGTGCTGCTGAAGGTCACATTGCCCGCGCCCGCATTGAGCGCAGTGGTTTTAGACAAGGTCACAGCTTCGCCGTAGCTTTGATTGCCCGTCGTGGTGACAGAACCTGCGTTCATCACCAAGGTGCCGCCACTGTTGGTGGCCAAGCTAGACAGCGCATTGGTAAAGCCAACTTTGTCGTTGAAGGTCGTCACTCCGGTGCTGTTCACCGTCAAGGCTTGGGTTGTGCTCGCAGCGGAATCAACCGTGCTGCTGAACGTCACATTGCCTGCACCTGCATTGAGCGTGGTGGCTTGAGCCAATGTGATGGCTTCACCGTAGCTTTGATTGCCGGTGGTGGTGACTGAGCCAGCGTTCATCACCAAACTGCCGCCCACATCCGTTGTCAAGCTCGCCAAGGCGGTGGTTGAACCGATGGTGTTGTTGAAGGTCGTGATGCCTGTGCTGTTGATGGTCAAGGCTTGGGGGGTGCTTGTAACGGAATCAACCGTGCTGCTGAACGTC
>Ga0228703_1002342_pt1 | contig 10662 bp, 6 predicted proteins | sample McNCre217_Aug_MG_3_FD_178020 | JGI IMG/M metagenome (GOLD analysis project Ga0228703, IMG submission 178020) | Freshwater microbial communities from McNutts Creek, Athens, Georgia, United States - 29-17_Aug_MG | ecosystem: Environmental > Aquatic > Freshwater > Creek | place: USA: Georgia... | reverse complement strand
ATCATCTCACATGTTCACAAGATCTGTGGTATGGCGCGTACGGCACAATTCTTGGATGATATCAAAGAATTAGGTTTCCAACAAGCCTTCCACGGTGGTTTATCGATGGGTATTGGCGACGTTCAGATTCCTGCGGAGAAAGCTTCATTAGTGAAGAAGGCGCAAGATGATGTTCAAGCGGTTTGGGACAACTACTTAATGGGTTTAATCACAGATAACGAGCGTTACAACGCGGTTATTGACATCTGGACAAAGGTGAACTCGAAAATTACCGAGACATTGATGAAGCAGATGGAGGAGGACAACCAAGGATTTAACGCTATCTACATGATGATGCACTCAGGAGCACGTGGTTCTCGTGAGCAAATTCGTCAGTTGGGTGGTATGCGTGGTTTGATGGCGAAACCTCAGAAGAACTTACAAGGTTCGGTAGGTGAAATCATCGAAAACCCAATCCTTTCTAACTTTAAAGAAGGTCTAGACGTATTAGAGTACTTTATCTCGACACACGGTGCTCGTAAAGGTTTGGCAGATACTGCCTTGAAAACAGCCGATGCGGGTTACTTGACTCGTCGTTTACATGACGTTGCACAAGATGTTATCGTGAATGAAGAGGATTGCGGTACTTTACGTGGTATTGAGGTGTTCCCATTGAAAGACAATGAGGAGATCATCGAGCCATTGTCGGAGCGTATCTTAGGTCGTGTATCTGTACATGATGTTATTGATCCAGTTTCAGGTGAATTAATCGTTTCTTCGGGAGATGAAATCACGGAAATTGCTGCTCAGAAAATCGACGAAACGGCGATTGATTCGGTAGAGATTCGTTCGGTATTGACTTGCGAAACGCGTAGTGGTGTTTGTGCGAAGTGTTATGGACGTAACTTGTCTACAGCACGCATGGTGAACATTGGTGAGGCTGTTGGTGTAATTGCATCACAATCCATCGGTGAGCCAGGAACGCAGTTGACCTTACGTACGTTCCACGTGGGTGGTACCGCGCAAAACGTATCCTTGGATGCGAGCGTGAAAGCGAAGTTTGATGGTGTGATTAAGTTTGAAGAGGTTCGTTCGGTAAGCTCAACGGATGCAGAGGGTAATGCCACTGAAATCGTTATGGGTCGTTCGGGTGAGGTTCAAATTGTGAATCCTGCTAACAAGCAAGTATTGATTTCAAGCAACGTACCTTACGGTTCATTCTTACGCGTGAAAGATGGTCAAACGATCAAGAAAGGTGAAGAGATTTGTGCATGGGATCCATACAATGCGGTCATCTTATCAGAGGCTGAAGGTAAAGTAGAATTCGAGGCAATCGAAGAAAACAATACTTACAAAGAAGAGGCGGATGAGCAAACAGGTATGCGTGAGAAGGTAATCATCGAGTCGAAAGACAAGACGAAAAACCCATCCGTATTAGTTGTTGCCAAAGGCAAAGAAAACTTAGTATACAACGTTCCAGTGGGTGCGCGTTTAGCGATCGACGAGGGAGATAAAATCAAAGCGGGTCAAATCATCGCGAAGATTCCACGTGCTGCGGGTAAAACGCGTGACATTACGGGAGGTCTTCCGCGTGTAACGGAATTATTCGAGGCGCGTAACCCATCGAACCCAGCGGTGGTATCTGAAATCGATGGGGTAATTTCTTACGGTGTGATCAAGCGTGGTAACCGTGAAATTATCGTAACGCCGAAAGAAGGTACAGAGCGTCGTTACTTGGTGCCATTGACTCGTTTCATCTTAGTACAAAATAATGACTTCGTACGTGCGGGTATGCCGTTATCGGATGGTGCGATTACGCCATCGGATATCTTGAAGATCAAAGGACCAACAGCGGTTCAGGAATACTTAGTAAACGAGATCCAAGATGTATACCGTCTACAAGGGGTAAAAATCAACGATAAGCACATCGAGTGTATTGTACGCCAAATGATGCAGAAAGTTGAGATCCTTGAGCCAGGTGATACGCAATTCTTGCAAGGTCAAAACGTTGATCGTTTTGTCTTCCGTCAAGAGAATGATACGATCTTGGATAAGAAAGTAATTACTGACGCGGGTGATTCGGAGAAATACAAAGCAGGTATGATCTTGACAGCACGTGCTTTACGTGATGAGAACTCATCATTGAAGCGTCGTGACTTGAAATTGATGAAAGTACGTGATGCGCAAGCGGCAGTATCCTCATCGAACTTGCAAGGTATCACTCAAGCTTCGTTAGGTACGGATTCATTCATCTCAGCAGCATCGTTCCAAGAGACTACCAAAGTTCTTTCGGAAGCATCGATTCGCGCGAAACAAGATACCTTGGACGGCTTGAAAGAGAACGTTATCGTAGGTCACTTGATTCCAGCGGGTACAGGTGTTCGTCGCTACCAAAACATTTTAGTAAACTCAGCAGATGAGTTGAAACAATTGGAGAAAGCGACTGCTGTAGAAGTAGAAGAAGTAAAAGAAACAGCAGCGAGCAACTAATCTTGATTGAAGTTTATTCATTTAGAACCCTGGACGGCAACGTTCAGGGTTCTTTTTTTATCAGCCACTTGATAAATCCATTTTTCGAATAGCCATTGTTTCCTGGCTTTGCCAATTTTAGGGCATGGCAACTATCAAACAACAAGAGAGCAAAGATTGTGGAATTGCCTGCCTGGCATCGATTGGGCAGCATTATGGCTTGTATCTACCTCAATCCAAAATTCGGGCTTGGGCCCAAACGGATTTGCAGGGGACAAATCTGTTGGGGATGCTTCACGCGGCCACGCAAATGGGCTTTGAAGCCAAGGCCTTACGTGGAACAGTTGGCCAACTCAAACACCTCCCCTTGCCGGCGATTGCCCATGGGATGATTGAAAAAAATCTGAGCCATTTTGTGGTCATCCAACAAGTTCACGCGCGCTATGTTCGCGTGATGGATCCGCTCGTAGGGGAAATAATCAAAATGAATTGGTCGGAATTCGAAGCATTTTGGACGGGCGTGGTGCTGAGATTGCAACCAACGGATTCCTTTAAGGCCTACAGGGGAATTGTACCGATGTACGAACGGATGTGGGAACACATCAAAGTCTATTGGCTTAGGTTATTGGCAACATGGCTTGCGGCTATCCTCTATACGCTTTTGGGGCTCAGTATGAGCTTTTTTATTCAGCAAATTTCGGATATTATCATCCCCCAAAGAAATAAGTCATTGCTTGGAGAGTATACGTTGATCATGTTGGCAATTATGTTATTGCAATTCGGATGCCTCGCCCTGAAAGCGAGCAATACCCTGTATATCGGAAAGCGAATTGATCAGCGATTGACGCAAACGTATTTTCAACGATTACTAAGTCTGCCGCAGTCATTTTTCGACAGCCATCGCGTGGGTGAAATGCTTTCAAGAATCAGTGATGCGGTTAAGATTCGTCACTTTATTAGTGAGGTACTCGTTGATTTATTCATGCAAGCAAGCGTAGTCATTTGTGCGTATGGAATTCTATTTAGGTTGAATAGTCGGCTTGCCTGGTACATGACGGCATTGCTTCCGTTATATGCACTTATCTATTATTTAAGTAATCGAAGGAATAAAAAACTGGAGCGGCGAGTGATGGAGGGAAGTGCCCGACTGGAAAATCATTGGGTGGAGAGCTTAAGCAAAGTCAGAACCTTAAAAATGTTTAGGGCACAGGCCTTATTTATGGAGAAGGGTGAACGATTAATGAATTCGCTGTTGGATACTGTACAGGATTCCAAGCGAGTCAACTTTTCTACGGAATTATTATCGCAGGGAATTCGATCCCTTTTTACCCTATTACTGCTATGGAAGGGAGGGGAATTCGTGATGCATGAGGCATTGAGTCTTGGGGAATTGTTCGCCCTCTTTGCACTTTATGGTTATTTTTCGGGGCCCATCGCTCAATTGGTTCAGGCGAATCAAGCGATACAATCCGCACGAATTGCCAGCGAGCGACTCCATAATATCCTCGATCAAGAAACCGAGGAGCTGGGTCAATCACCACCTAGCGAACTTCAAAAAGAAATCAGATTGGAACAAGTTGGTTTTCGTTTTGGATTTAGAAGGTCAATTTTAGTGGGAGTTAAGCTGTCCATTCCGTTGGATTCGTTCACGGGGATTGTTGGCGAAAGTGGTTCTGGGAAGAGTACGATACTTAAGCTTTTAATGAAAGTCTATACGCCGCAATCGGGTAAAATTTTGTGGGATGATGAGGACATACAAACTATTTCTAGCGTTGCGCTTCGTAAAAAAATGGCCTTCGTACCTCAAGAAATCGAATTATTTGATGGCAACTTCCATAGCAATATTGCCTTGGGGGATGCTAACCCAGATAAAGAACGAATACGGCATGTGGCTAATATCACGGGGCTCGAGGAAATGATTGCGCAATTAGCGCATGGTTATGAGACAGGTTTAGGCGAAAATGGAATGGCTTTGTCGGGCGGACAAAAACAACGCTTGGGAATTGCGCGGGCGTTATATCTCCAACCGGAAGTAATCCTTTTGGATGAGGCCACAGCCTGGTTGGATAGTTCAGCTGAACGAAAAATCCTACAGGTTATTCGTTCTCATGTTAGAACAGTCGTTTGCATCAGTCATCACTTAACTCAATTCCAAGAGGCCGATTGCATACATGTCATCCAAGCGGGAACTGTCATCGAATCTGGAACCCATGCCGATTTAATGCAAAAAGGCGAAGCCTATTTTTATCTCTATTCAAAACAAAATGGGGAATTGGTTTAATCTATCCTTGCTCTTTTGTAAATTCAAAACTTATAAAAATAGCTTATGGAAAATCCCACTGAAGAGAACCAATTGAATATTGAATTGCCGGAAGATTTAGCGGAAGGCGCTTATGTAAATTTGGCGTTGATCGCCCATTCCCCATCGGAATTTGTGATGGATTTTATTCGCATTTTACCGGGTATCCCGAAGGGCAAAGTGAAGTCCCGTGTCGTAATGACACCCGACCATGCTTACCGATTATTACAGGCTTTGCAAGAGAATGTACAACGCTACGAAGATAGTTTTGGCCCCATAAATAAGGATGGAAGCGATGCAGGTTTCCAATTTCCCATGAATTATAATGGGCCAATAGGCGAAGCGTAATCGTTTTAAATTTTTTATTCTTCCCGAAGCCCGAAAATTTTCGGGCTTTTTGGGTAAAAATGGGTTTATATAGCCTTTTAAGAGGAAAGAACAACCCTATCATAAGGCATGGCCATCTTAAACAAACAAAATTTAGCAGCAGGATTTTCATCCAAAATTTCGGTTCAAAAACCGAACCCTGCGGTCTTCGACTACCCAGAAAAAGTATTACAGTTTGGTACTGGAGTCTTGTTACGTGGACTCTGTGATTTTTTTATCGATAAGGCAAATAATGCGGGTCAATTCAAGGGGCGTGTGGTGGTGGTTAAGTCGACCGACCGACCAGGTGCCGATGCATTTACTGAACAAGATGGTTTATTCACCCATTGCATCAAGGGAATTGAGGAAGGCGTTGCCATCGAGGAGACATTAATCAACGCGTCCATTTCACGTACCCTCACGGCTGCTACCGCTTGGGCTGATATTTTAGCTTGTGCGCAAAGCCCTGATATGCAGGTGATTATTTCGAATACAACCGAGGTAGGTATTCAATACCATGCGAATGATCCGATTGATACTGCTTGCCCAAAGTCATTTCCAGCGAAACTATTAGCCTTTTTAGTGGCCCGGTTTAATCATTTCAAGGGCGCCCCTAAATCAGGTATGGTGATTATTCCCACGGAACTCATTATCAACAATGGCGATGTATTGAAAGATATCGTATTGAAATTGGCCGCAGATCATCAATTACCCGCCGATTTCATGACGTGGTTGGCCACAGAAAATGATTTCTGTAATTCCTTAGTAGATCGCATTGTACCGGGTGCTCCGGATGCGGAAACGGCTGCTTCGATTTGTTCGGAGGTGGGCTATGAAGATAAGAATATCATTGTTTCGGAGGTATATCGTTTGTGGGCGATTCAGGGCGGAGCTCGAGTCAAAGAAGTATTGAGCTTTGCCAAAGCGGATGCCGGCGTCGTGATTGCGGAAGACATCGAAATCTATCGGGAATTGAAACTTCGTCTTTTGAACGGAACGCACTCGTTGATGTGTGGAATGTCGTATTTATTAGGTTTTCGTTTGGTGAAGGATGCGATGGCTAATAACTATTTGAGCAAATTGGTCATGAACTTGATGTTGAGCGAATTGGCTTTAGCTATTCCTTACAAGATGGACTTTAAAGTCGCGGACCGTTTCGGTCGGGCGGTATTAGACCGTTTCAAGAATCCATTCATTAACCACAAGTTAATTGATATTACGGTTCAGTATACGACCAAGATGCGGATGCGTAATATTCCATTGTTGGTCAATTACTACAAGGAATTCGGCAAGGCGCCAGAATTATTCGCCATGGGCTTTGCGGCTTACTTGCAATTCATGCATGCGGTGAAGGAGGAGAATGGCAAATATTTCGGGGATTCCAATGGGGAATTATATCCGATTAATTGCGACCATGCTGGGTACTTTTACGAGGCCTGGAAGGATTTTAATTTGAATAAGGTATTAGCAGATAAGAGCCTTTGGGGAGAAGATTTAAGTACCCTTCCTGGCTTTGAAGCAGCGGTACAGAAATACATATAAGCAAATATGAAAGCATTTTTAAACGAAGATTTTTTATTGCAATCGCCCACAGCGCAGACCTTGTATCATGAGTTTGCTGCCAAACAACCGATCATCGATTACCATAATCATTTGGTACCCGAACAAATCGCGGAGGACAAGCAATTCGATAATATCACGCAAATCTGGCTATACGGCGACCACTACAAATGGCGTGCGATGCGTGCGCATGGGGTGGACGAAAAGTACATCACCGGAAATGCCAGCGATGAGGAGAAGTTCATGAAATGGGCGGAGACAGTTCCGTATACGATGCGTAATCCATTGTATCATTGGACGCATTTGGAATTGCAACGCTACTTTGGTGTAACCGAATTATTGAACAAAGATTCTGCCAAACGTATTTATGATCATTGCTCTGCCTTGTTGCGCACCAAGGAATACTCGGTTCGTAATTTGTTGCTCAAGATGAATGTGAAAGCCTTGTGTACGACAGATGATCCGATTGATAATTTGAGCTATCACAAGCAAATCGCGGCGAGTGGATTTACGATTAAGGTGTTGCCTACTTTCCGTCCCGACAAGGCGATGGGGGTAGATGACGAAATCGTTTTCGTAGAATACGTAAATGCGTTAGCAAAAGCAGCTGGACAAACAATCCGTAACCTGGCCGCCTACAAGGCTGCGATCAAGTCGCGCCATGATTTCTTCCATGAGGCGGGTTGTCGTTTGAGTGACCACGGCCTGGAGCATATCTATGCGGAGGAATTTACGAATGAGGAGATTGAATTGATTTTCGATCGATTAATCACAGGTAAGTTGATAAATAAAAAGGAGAAATGGCAATTCAAATCGGCCATGCTCGTATATTTTGCTCATTTGGATCATGCGCGTGGCTGGACCCAACAATTCCATTTGGGTGCGATTCGTAACAACAATGCGCGTCTTTTAGGTGCCTTAGGACCTGATACAGGATTTGATTCGATTGGTGATTTTGAGCAAGCACGTCCCCTATCGACGTTCTTAAATCATTTGGATTCAACAAATCAGTTAGCCAAAACCATTCTTTACAACTTAAATCCGCGCGACAATGAATTGTTGGCAACCATGACCGGCAATTTCCAAGACGGAACGATCGTAGGAAAGATGCAATTCGGATCAGGCTGGTGGTTCTTGGATCAAAAAGATGGGATGGAGAAGCAGATCAATGCTTTATCGAATATGGGGATGTTAAGTCACTTTGTGGGCATGTTAACGGATTCCCGGAGTTTCTTATCTTTCCCAAGACATGAGTATTTTAGAAGAATCTTGTGTAATTTACTCGGCCAAGATGTGGAAAATGGTGAATTGCCAGCCGACATCGCTTGGTTAGGAAAATTGGTTGAGGACATCTCGTACAAGAATGCCTCGTCGTTTTTTAATTTTGAATAAGGCATGAAAAAAGTAGTCACGTTTGGTGAGATTATGGGTCGTTTAAGTCCTCCGGGCTATGGCCGTATTATACAGACACAATCATTTAACATTACCTACGGCGGTGGTGAGGCGAATGTAGCCGGAAGTTTGGCGCATTTGGGAATACCCGCAAAACACGTGACGCGCTTTCCGGCAAATGAGCTAGGCAAAGCAGCAACAGGTTATTATGCACAGGTAGGTGTTGATACGTCGGATATCGTCTATGGCGAAGGTCGCTTGGGTCTTTACTTTGTGGAATTTGGTGCGGCAATGCGTCCGAGCAAAGTGACTTATGACCGGGCGGATTCGGCTTTTGCCAATTTGAGTCCTTCGGAATTTAACTGGCAGGAGATTTTCAAAGATGCATGTTGGTTTCACTGGACAGGCATCAGCCCGGCTATTTCGGAATCTGCCGCACAAGCACTACGCGAAGCAATTTCGGTCGCAAATGCGATGGGAATTACGGTTTCCGCAGATGTGAATTACCGCAAAAATTTGTGGAAATACGGCAAGTCTGTCCAAGAAGTAATGCCTGAGCTTATTGAGGGTTGTGATATCATCGTTTGCGGTAAGGGAGATGCTGAAGACATTTTGGGCATTGTTCCGGATGGCAGCACCAAAAGCGGTTGGCATTCCATGGCGAAACAAATCATGGCCCAATTCCCGCGCTTAAAAAAGATTATCAACACGAAACGGGGTCAAATCTCTGCCTCGCAAAATACGCTTTCGGCGATGTCATTTGATGGCAAAGAAGTTTTGAAATCAGATACCGTTGAAATTTCTCAAATTGTGGATCGAATTGGGGGCGGTGACGCATTCATGGCGGGATACATTTATGGGAATTTGATCTATATGGATGAGGCGAAATCCTTGGCGTTTGGCGTAGCGGCGTCGGCGTTGAAGCATACGATCGAAGGCGACATCAACCTCGCGAATTTGGATGAAATTGAATTAGTAATGAAAGGCGACTTGAGTGGTCGTTTAAACCGATAAACATGGCCAGAAATAATTCCACAGTTGTTTACCAACGAATCGCTGAAACACCGATAGTACCTTTGTTTTTCAATTCCGATTTGGGCATTGCTCAAAACGTCTTGAAGGCATGTTATGACGGAGGAATTCGCGTTTTTGAATTCACCAACCGCGGGGCCGAGGCGCCGGCGATTTTCGCAAAATTGATTGATTTCTGTGAGAAGGAATGCCCGGATTTAGTTTTGGGAATTGGAACCATTTACGATGCGAAACAAGCTTCTGAATTTATCCAAATGGGTGCTGATTTCATGTTGCAGCCTTTCACAACCCCGGAAGTGGGTGAAATTTGTGCAAAACACGATATCCCTTGGATGCCAGGAACGATGACCTTAACGGAAATCCGCAACGCGGAATTGTTAGGGGCTAAAATCGTGAAAATCTTCCCAGGCAATGTCGTGGGACCTGGATTTGTGAAAGCGATTAAAGGACCCATGCCGCATAGCAAGATTATGGTGACCGGTGGTGTGGAACCGACACAAGAGAGCATGAAAACGTGGTTTGATGCAGGTGCATCTGCCGTAGGCATGGGATCACAATTATTCCCTCCTGCTTTAATTGCCAAACAAGATTATCAGTCCATTACGAATACCATTAGTGATTTAATCAAAATCTACCAAGGCTTGTAAAGGCCTCTAAATCCCCTCTAAACCATGAATAAAATAGGAAACTACCGCTGGCGAATTTGCGCATTGCTCTTTTTCGCGACGACCATCAATTACTTGGATCGTCAGGTGATTGGACTATTAAAACCTGTCCTGGAAGATCAATTCAACTGGTCGGAAACGGATTACTCGAACATTGTCATTACGTTTCAGGCGGCTTATGCCTTGAGCTTATTGGGATTCGGTGGCATCATCGACCGCATCGGTACGAAATTAGGTTATTCCATTTCCATCATCGTGTGGAGTATCGCGGCGATGTTGCATGCTTTGGCAACGGGAACTTTAAGCTTTGCATTTATGCGTGGTTTGTTGGGATTAGGCGAAGCAGGAAACTTTCCGGCAGCAATTAAGACCACAGCAGAATGGTTTCCTAAAAACGAACGTGCCTTAGCAACGGGAATTTTCAATTCCGGAGCGAACATCGGCGCGGTAGCAGCACCCATCCTTGTGCCCTGGATCTTGGGTGTATATGGATGGGAAATGGCCTTTATCGTCACGGGTGCAATCGGATTTATCTGGTTACTCTTCTGGTGGTTCTATTACGAGGTACCTTCGAAGCATAAGATGTTGTCGCAGGCGGAATTTGATTATATCCATGCCGACAAAGAAGAGAAGGATGAGAATCAAGATCCGGTAAAATGGGGTCGTTTATTCGGGTTTAAACAAACCTATGCATTCGTATTCGGAAAGATGTTGACCGACCCAATCTGGTGGTTTTTCTTGTTCTGGTTGCCATCCTATTTCAACGAGCGTTTCCACTTGGATTTAAAGAAACCGAGCATGGAATTGATTATTGTTTACACGGCGACAACGATTGGAAGTATCGGGGGCGGTTGGCTATCCGGCTATTTGATCAATCAAGGTTGGCCTTCGTTCAAAGCG
>Ga0228703_1002340_pt1 | contig 10671 bp, 14 predicted proteins | sample McNCre217_Aug_MG_3_FD_178020 | JGI IMG/M metagenome (GOLD analysis project Ga0228703, IMG submission 178020) | Freshwater microbial communities from McNutts Creek, Athens, Georgia, United States - 29-17_Aug_MG | ecosystem: Environmental > Aquatic > Freshwater > Creek | place: USA: Georgia... | reverse complement strand
GTCATTGGCTATGTAGAAAACGAATTTTTGATGTTGCGTGTGCCACAAGTCGACGGCTGGATCACGCACCTCACCGAAGGCATGCAGGTCGATGTGCGCTTGTTTTCTGGCGTGTCGATTTTTTCATTCAAAAGCCGTATCGACGCCCTGCTATTGAATCCGCGCAACTACATGCTGATGCACTTCCCCAGCAAGATCGAAGCGGTACGCATGCGCGCACACGCCAGAGTGCGCACACAAATGCCCGTAAATATTGTGGAAGCCGCGTCGGCTGCCGTTAAGGCCAGTGGATTTCATTTGCACGACTTGAGTGGCGGTGGCGCCTCAGTGCTGGGGCCTGTTTCGCTCGGCCCGGTGGGTGGACGTATTCGGCTGGGTTTTGATTTCACACTGCAGTCCACCAATGAAGAAGTGCATGCTGAACAAAACGCCACGATTCAGAGTTTGGAAGAGGTGCCAAACGGCAACAAAAGCGCTAGTTCACCCTTGTTTCAACACGGCGTGCAGTTTGACAGCGTAGACCCGCGTATGGTGTTGCTGGTGTATGAGTTGCAGCAGGAGATTCGGTGAGGTTGGGGCGAAGTTACCCAAGTAATTAGCTAACTAGGCTTCAGCCTCCACCCGCCCAAACCTGCGCTGCCGCGTCCCATACCATTCCAAAGCCAATTCGAGTTGCGTGGTATCGAACTCCGGCCACAGCACCTCGGTGAAATACAACTCTGCATAAGCGACTTGCCACAAAAGGAAGTTGCTAATCCGTTGCTCACCCCCTGTGCGAATCAGTAAATCAGGGTCTGGCATGTCTGCAGTGCTCAAATAGTTCGCCAGTTGCTCTTGCGTAATGTCACGTGCATCTGCTAGTGGATGCTCCGCTTGCCAACGCTGCACCGCTTGCACGATGTCCCACTGCCCGCCGTAATTGGCGGCGACTGTCAACACAATGCCGTCATTACCCGCCGTGGCTTTGACGGCTTCGGCGATGCGGTCTTGCAACTCTTGCGCAAAACCCGTGACGTCGCCAATCACCTGCAAGCGCACGCCGGCTTGCGCGAGGTTTTTGAGTTCTTTTTCTAGGTATTGGAGAAATAGTCCCATGAGGGTCGAGACCTCTTCTTCAGGACGGCTCCAGTTTTCGGTGCTGAAAGCAAACAAGGTGAGGTATTTCACGCCCTTGTGCGCGCAAAACTCGACCAGCTCGCGCACACCCGCCGCCCCCTTGGCATGCCCAACCGTGCGCGGCATATGGCGCTTTTGCGCCCAACGGCCGTTGCCGTCCATGATGATGGCGATGTGGTGGGGGATGGAATTCATTCGTTTTGTGTCTAAATGGACAGTTTAACTTCGGGCACTTGCCTTATTTGCAGTCAATTGTTATGATTGCTATATGCTTCTGCTATATACAAGGAGTGCGTCATGTCAATTTCTACTGTATTTACAAACAACCGCTCGCAAGCCGTTCGAATTCCCTCAGATATGCGCCTGCCTGAGGGCGTAAAAAAGGTGTTGGTTCGCGCCAGAGGCGTCGAGCGTGTCATTGCGCCAGCTACCCAGTCGTGGGACACCTTCTTTTTAAACGGACCCTCCGTAAGTGATGACTTCATGACAGAGCGTGCGTCGCAGGGCCAAGGCGAGCGTGAGTCATTTGAATGATCAAATACTTGCTAGACACCAACATCGTCATCTACGTGATGAAGCGTCGCCCAATCGAAGTGCTGGAGACTTTTAACCAAAATGCGTCCCGCATGGCTATATCGGCTATCACGATGTCAGAGTTGCACCATGGCGCAGAAAAGAGTGTGAGGGTCACTCAAAACCTAGAGGTCATTGAAGAGTTCGCCAGTCGCTTGGAAATACTGCCCTACACAGAAAAAGCCTCACAACACTATGGTTCGATCCGCAGCGTATTGGAAAAAAGCGGTCAAATTATTGGTGTGAATGATTTGCACATCGCGGCACACGCAAGAAGTGAAGGATTGGTTTTAGTGACCAATAACGTTCGCGACTTTGAACGTATTCCAGCGTTGGCTGTTGAGAACTGGGTATTAACCTAATGGGCTGTTAGCGATGTGATCGGTACAAACTGTAAACAATGTCTTCAGTTTGTACCGTTCTTAAATGGTGGTGGGTTGTAGTACTTCGTCGAACCTTCCTCAATAACGCTTGCAAGTTTTAACGGAAGCACGCGCACCAGGGTGGCATCGAATAGCACGCGTCTGTATCAATCCCGATGGTGGCGATATTTTGCCAAGTCACGGTACAAATCAACGTAAGATCGAACCATCTGATCCGCTGTAAAGTGTTGCCAGTACCTTTTCTCTGCACGCCGTCCCATCTCCGTAGCTTGTTCCGGATGATCCCACAAATATTGCATCGCTTGCCTCAGTGCGGCCGAGTCACCAGGAGGCACTACCAAACCGGTTTCGTTTGCAATGTTGATGAACGTTGTGCCAGTACCAATCTCACTGGAGATCATCGGCTTGCCATACATCGCTCCCTCGAGCAGGGAAATACCAAACGCTTCCGAACGCAAATGCGAGGGGAAAAGAACACCGTAGCACAGCGTCAGCAACGCCACTTTGTCCTCGTCCGGCAAATGCCCAAAGAAATGAGTGTTTTGCAACCCCAACTGCGTAGCCTGCTGCTTCAGTTCTTCTTCAATCGGACCAGCCCCCACGATTACGATCGGATAGTTTGTCCCCTTCGCGGCCTCCATCAAAATATGCAGGCCCTTGTAGTAGCGAATCACTCCTACAAACAGGAAGAACTTTCGTCCGAGCTTGCTCCGCCAATACGCCAACTTTTCTGAAGACGGTGCGGGATAAGTGGCCTTATCCAAGCCAATCGGAATTACGCTTACCTTGTGCCTGTACTTTGTCAGTACATCGCTGGTGGCCAAATAGTTGGGCGAGGTGGCAACGATGCGGTTCATGTCGCCCAAAAACTTCCACTTCAACGGACGATAAATCTTCAGAAGGTGCTTTTGCCGAATGATGTCAGAGTGGTAGGTCACCACGGTAGGCCTATTCACCGCCACTGCAAAATGCACCACATCCATGAATGGCCAGGGAAAGTGATAGTGGACAACATCGGCCTTCTTTGCTAACTGCGCGAAACGCAAAAAAGCAGACACTGAAAATCCAGTAGAGGCAACTTGGAAATCGAGCCTTGCTCGATGAGCCAAATAGCCATTAACTTCTATGGTGCGCGGCACACGCTCGGGAGTGAGGGAAAGCACATCCGTCTTTACCCCCAACTTGTTGGCACCTCTGGCAATCTGGTTGATTACTTGCTCAACCCCACCCATCGTGTCCGGAAATGAAGTTTTATAAAAATGCAGAACTCTCATACCATCTTGAACTTTCCAGTTATGGACTTGAACCATACGGCATAGGGCTGAGCCAACCACCATTTCAGTGGCACTCGGCCATGGTATTTGCGCACCACACCCATAGCTTCCTGGTAGTGGAGGTAGCGTAAGGTTTTAGTCTTGGTGGCTTCGTGTTCTCTATTAACAGCAACAAAGCTATCCACAAAGTAAAGCGCTCCAACTTGTTTGTATAAACGCCACCACAAGTCGTAATCCAGCGCCATATAAAGTTGGCCATCCACACCACCTACGGCATCCCACGCAGCACGACGAATCAATGTTGCCGGCTGGGAAATGATGCAACGCAACGCCAATCGGTTTTCATCAAACGGCTCCACCCATACGGGCGTCCGTGTTCCCGTTTTTTGCACCACGTTCCAAGACCGTCCGTACACTGCCGGAGCCTCTGGGTACGCTTGGAGTGTCTTGAGTAAGGTTGACAAACCCTCGGGCAAAAACCAGTCGTCACTGTTTAACCAACAGACAAAAGGTGCACTACCCAGTGCGATGCCTTCATTTATTGCAGCTGCCTGTCCTTTATCTCTACGGCTACGCCAACCAGCTAATAGAGGAGCCCATTTTTTGATGCTCTTAACAGAATTATCTGTTGAGCCACCATCCATGACAAACACCTCAACAGGTACTTGTTGTTGAAAAATGGATGCCAGCGCATCGTCAAGAAACCGTCCTTGATTGAAAGACGGAACAGCGATGGTTACCAATGGTGTTGTCGAAGAAAAACCCATTCCTATGCAGTTTCCTTGTTAAGAAAATCAGCATACGTCCTTGCAATGCCATCGGGCTTGATAGCATCAAAAACAATTTTTCCCTTGAAAATCACCACATCCATTACAGCGTGAATCCAGCGGCAACAGCATCGTTGTAAAACATCTTTACAGTATCTAACGAATATGTGTTCAAGTCATATCCCACCAACGATAACTTCTTCAAAATATCATTAGTCACTGTAATCACTTGACAACCCGCCTCATCAGCCTGAAAGATATTGAGCAACTCGCGAGGACTGGCCCAAATCAGTTCTGCTGCTGGCGCAACTTTGAGCATTTCTACCGCTGCCACCATCATCGGAACTGGGTCTCGACCCGTATCAGCGATGCGCCCTGCAAAAATCGAAACATAGCTTGGCACGTTCGGATTGAGCGTGGCAACCACATCCCGAACCTGTGTCATTGTCATGATGGCCGTCACGTTCATCTTGACCTTTTGTGCGCCGAGCTTCTTCACCAACGCATAGCAAGTCTCCTGTTTGGTGTTGGTCACAGGAATTTTGACGTAAACGTTGTTGGCCCAACTAGCGATTTCCATAGCCTGACGCTCCATCTCTGAGAAGTCATCCGAGAACACTTCAAAAGAAAGCGGCTTGTCTTTGATGTGCGTGAGAATATCTTTACAAAATGCGCGGTAGTCGGTGATACCAGCCTTCTTCATCAACGTTGGATTGGTAGTCAAACCTTTGATGTAAGGCTTGGCATACATTGCCAGCATTTCGGCCTTGTCAGCACCATCAGCAAAAATTTGAACATTGAGATCTTCTAATTTTTTCATTTCATCTCCCTAAAATAATATCTGCTGCCTCGGCAAGAGAACGCACATGATGGTTGAACTTTTCTGGCTGCTTTTCGTCATAGCCATGGTCTAAAAAAATTGTTTTGCAGCCAGCACGTTCGCCAGCTTCAGTGTCCCGCCAACGGTCACCGACCATAAAACTCGATGCAAGATCAATTCCATGGGTATCCGCTGCCGCTAGAAGCGCGCCAGGCAGCGGCTTACGACAAATACATCCGTCACTACTATCGTGATAGCAGGTGCGGAATTCGTCAATTGGCAGACATTCCTGCAAATGGTTGTTAATGGCTTCCACATCGGCGCGTGCTGTGGTGCCTCTAGCAACATCTGGCTGATTGGTCACCACAATCAACAACCACCCCGCCTCGTGGAGCAAGTGCATTGCATCAGCCACACCGGGCAGGATCTCTAGTGCTGCCAGATTGGCGGGCGGATAAGGTTTGCCATCACGCACGATGGCGCGATTGATCACCCCATCTCTGTCCAAAAACACCGCCCTCTTCAAGTCCATCATGTATGTACGCGGACTTACTTGACCGAGGATTCCCATTTGGTCTGGTTGGCTTTGAGCTTGGGGTGCGAGACCAACAAGTGCCAAACCACCGCCTGAAACGCTTCAGAGTGCGGTGTGATGGTCTCGGGGTTGACTGTTGGCACAATCACGCAAGCATCCGCTGCTTGCGCCGTATAGCCACCGTCACGGCCGACAACACCAGTCACTTTTGCGCCGACAGATTTTGCCCACTTAATGGCTTCCACCAGATTGGGGCTGATATTCTTTTCCAAGTTGCCGCCACCCACGGAGAAGATGAACAGTGCATCTTTGGGTTGCAGTTTGCTGACCTTGAGCCACTCTACAAATACGGTTGCCCAGCCCTCATCGTTGGTGCGAGCTGTCAGCTCAGACACATTGTCAGTAGGGGCGTAAGACTCGATGCCAACGATCTTGCGAAAATCATTCACTGCATGAGAGCAATTGCCAGCACTTCCACCAACACCCAGGAAGAAAATGCGTCCTCCATCTGCTTTTACGGTTGCCAGCAGGTCTGCCATTTTTTCAATGGCAGACACATCCATTTTCTGGATGATCTCGACGGCCTCTTTCATATGCTGTGCTGCGTAACTCATACCTTATCCTTGGTTAAAAAATATTCTTCTGTTTCTTTCAAACCAGTGTGCGAACCGATTTCATAGAAACGCTCATGTACCTTCAGCCCTGCCAATTGCCCTTGCAACGACAGGTCTTGGTAAACATCTGCCAGATCAAATGACTGGCCAACAGGGCGTTGCATCAATAACGAGGCCGAGATAACGCCCAATCCATAGTCGATATAGGTCATCTCTGCTCGCGGTGCGTGCTTGTTGTACTCAAGCAGCCGACCACCCACAAACAGCACGTTGCTCTTGTCCCATTGGTTCTGATTTTTTAGAACAGTCATTAACGCAGGCTGCTTACTCTTCTCAAATGCTTCTTGCACGGCAGAAAAATTCACCGGTAAAAAAGAGTCGCCATACAAAACAAAGAAGTCGTCACCCAAAAGCGGTATAGCCTTCACAAGTGCCCCACCCGTACCCAGCAAGTTCGGGCCATCCTCTGAATAGCTAACCTTGAGGCCAAAACTTTCGCCACTGCCCACCACTTCTCGAACCATGTCACCGAGATAGCCAATACACAGCACAACGTGGCTTATCCCTTGCTCGCGCAGATAGTTCAACTGCCGAACAATGAACGGCTTGCCCGCAACATCGACCAAAGCCTTTGGAATGGTCTCGGTGATGGGGCGCAAACGTGTGGCAAGACCACCGGCCAAGATGGCAACAGGAAACATCAGATTGAAACTATCAAGAGGACATCACAACCTTGGTGCCTTCGAAGTCAAACTTGAAGCGCACCTCTTCCAAACCTGCATGCGCCATGACATGGCGCAGCTTGTTGCGATCATGTGCCATGAACATCAAAAAGCCACCACCACCGGCGCCCACCAGCTTGCCGCCTATGGCGCCGTTTTTCATGCCTAGTTCGTACCATTCATCAATTTTCGGATTGCTCATGCCACCCGAGCGGCGCTTTTTGTGCTCCCAGTGCTCGTGCATCAGTTCACCAAATAATTTTGTCTTGCCATCCACCAATGCATCGCGACTGCGGTAGCCCAGATCTTTGACGTAATGCAGGTTGTTCAGCATGTCTACATCATTCTGCTGTGACTTCACTTGCTGATCTTTCAATATGCCGCTTGCACTGCGTGAAAAACCAGTGAAGAAGAGCAAAAGATTGTCTTCAAGGTCAAACATGGTATCCATGCTGATACCCAATGGCGCTGCAGTGACCTTGTCATCCTTGTGGAAAGTAAAGCAGGTCACCCCGCCTACGGCAGCAATGTATTGATCTTGTTTACCGATTGGCTCGCCCAAACGATCAATCTCGATGTGGCAAGCCAGCTCGGCCAGTTCCTCCTGGTGTAAATGGTATTTACGGTGGGTATAGAGCGCCTTTAGCAAGGCTGTCGTGAAACTGCCAGATGAACCGAGTCCTGTACCAGCAGGAATGTCCGCAAGGGTTGTAATTTCCACTTGTGGCGTCTTGAAACCAAGCATCTGCAATGCTTCACGGATGATCGGGTGCTTCACATCGGCGATCTGCTCCACATGTTCCAACTGAGAGTACTTGAGATAGATACCCTCTGTGAATGGCCGCATGACATTCACGTAAACATACTTGTCAATCGCCGCTGAAACTAAGAAACCCTGGTGATCCCGGTAATACGAGGGCAAATCGGTACCACCACCGCCCAAAGTGATGCGCAAAGGACTACGCGCGATGATCATAGCCAGACTCTCTGTAAATTGATTCCACAACCTTCAGTGCAGCTTGCGCGTCCCGCAAGCCGGCAGAGGGTTCACGATCCAAACGGATATCTTCAAAAAATTCAGCCACCTCAACAGCCCATGAGTCATCTACCATAGGGTATTCCCACGATGTCGTTTCAGGTGGTCCCATCTCGGGAAGCATCCTGTACCAAGTGATTTTTTCTATGCCGTAGCTGCCACCCAGACCCGACAAATCCAGCTTACCCAACTTCCCGTAGATCTCCATAGAGAAGAGGTTCTTCCACTCGGTGCAAGAGGCATGCAAAAACGCCACCTGCTTCTTGGCCGATTTGAGCAACATGAAACCGTTGTCATCTACGGGCATGTCCCAGAAGTATGTATGGGCAAAGCCTTGAACCTCCGTTATCTCACCCAAGAACCAACGAGAGAGATCTATCAGATGCGGGCCTTGGTCAATCAATTCACCACCACCAGACAGTGCGGGATCTGCACGCCACTCTTTGTCATAACCAATACGGGCACCATGACCATATCTCGCGCGCACAAACATCAATTCGCCTAGTGCACCAGAGTCCACTAATTCTTTAGCTTTGCGCAAAGAACGGTGATAACGGTGATTGAATCCCACGTGAACTTTCACACCATGTTTAGCTACCGCTTCTATGACTGGGTCAAGTTCAGCGGCATTGCGGGCGGCCGGTTTTTCAACAAGCACATGCTTCCCGGCTTCAACGGCTGTGCGCGTGATTTCTGCCAACGAGTCATGCAATGTAGCCACGACGACCACATCCACGAGAGGCGACCCCACCAGTTCTCGCCAGTCTCGGTAAACGTGGGCATGGCTTGTCCGTGCCAGACTCTCCGCACGGGCGACGTCCAGGTCAGCACAAGCCACCAGTTGACCGCTTTGACCTAAGGCTTTGGCACGCTTCTGCCCGATCAAACCGCAACCAACAATGCCAACACCTAAGGGTTTTTCTTTTGTATTCACTTGTCACCCCACTCAAATCCACGGTCTCTGCCAGCAATTCGGCGCAGGGTATAGACATCGGTTGTCGACAACTCATTCATATGGTCAGGCCAATGTTCCCAGTCGTCCCAGACAGCGCTGATGAGCTTGCCGGTGATGCCTTTGCTGGCATCACTGGCCAGAAAGAGAGCTAAGTCAGCGACACGATCCATAGAGGCGCCACCTTTTGCGAAGACCTCACTCGCTAAAGACGCTTCCCGCGTTCCAGCGGCATCACACTTCTGTAGCACTTCTTGCAACATTGCGGTCTTCATAGCGCCTGGAGCAATGCAGTTAACGCGTATACCGTCGCCTTTCAGCTCATCGGCTATCGTTTCGCTGAAGCGAATTAGACCAGCTTTAGCAGTTGCATACGAACTGAAATTTGCACGTGGCCCTGTTGCACCGCCCCCCGACAAATTGATAATGGATGCGCCATCTGACTTCCTCATTAATGGAATCAAACCTTGGCACAAAGCGACCGGCGCAAGCAAGTTAACCTGTAGGGTCTGTTGCCATGCTGATAGATCGTTTTCACACAAGGGACCGATCGGTCCCTGTATTGCAGCGTTGTTAATCAAAACACCAAGACGGGGAGTGTTGGCTTTAATACTTTGCACCAAACCCATGATTGAATCTTGCCCGTTGAAATCGCAAACATGAATAGTGCACGTCTGCATTTCACGTTCGGGAAGAGATGAACTCAAGAATTCCATGGCATTCTCATCGCGAGCTACAAGATGAAGGCTATAACCTGCTAACCAGAACCGTCGAACCAGAACCTCCCCCAAACCTTTTGATGCGCCCGTAATCAAGCAGGTATCAGTTTCCAACAGCGACTCCATAAGGCATCTTAGAAACTTCATATTTGGCATCTACTACACGAGCAATCAGTTGCCACGGCAATGCGTCAATCAGCCCGTGTCTATTTTTAATTTGAAAATTCTTAAGTACTTTATATTTAATGACATCTATTAAACCATCTGATAAAGGAGCAAACTGAGATTCAAAACCGGCCATCGTCAAACTGCGCTCCAGCGTTTTAGGCTCAAAAAATGAAACATGAACATCTGGGCATTGCGTGTAACCCCAATCAAGTAACGATTGTCGAAAGGGTCGAGCATTTCCCGTTGTCAAAAAAAATACGCCACCTGGCTTCAACAACTGTCGGATGGTTTTCAATACTTCTATTGGCTGCGGGATATGTTCAATTACCTCTATAGCCGTCACAAAATCGTAGCTACCCGCAAATCGGTTCAATTCGTCTGTACTTAAGATAGGAAGCCCTTGGGAGCGCCCTTGATCGGCAAGCCAACCATCCTCTACCCCCATGGCATCGACTCCTCTGCTGAGGGCATAACGTACCATCCCCCCCCCACCGCAACCAAAATCGAGCCAGCGTCCACCATTAGGACACAGCTGCCGGAAAACCTTAAATATCCCGGACCACTCATAATTTCTTATGGTAGTCTTAATGTTGTTAAGTTCATAAACATAATCTACCAGTGGGTCAGCACCTTTTCCATGGTAATAGTCCTTGTTGTAGAGGATTTCAAAATCACTTCGATAATTCTGAATAAATGAAAAATGGCAGAGTGAGCAATGCCTCATATAAAACTGACGTCTATCCAGTTTGCCCACCTGAGTCCCAATTAGCGTGGTCTCTGCCGAACAGATAGGGCACGGGCTGTTCATCTATTAAGCCCTCGCCTCAAAAACCCACTCGTTGTCCTGGAGGTATTCCACCGTCTTGACCACGCCATCCCGTATGCCGTATTTAGGCTTCCACCCCAAAGATTGGATTTTCTTTGTATCTAAAAAGATGAATGGGTTGTCTCCAATCCATCCTCGGTCGCCACCAGAATACTCGAGCGTCGGT
>Ga0228703_1002337_pt1 | contig 10673 bp, 6 predicted proteins | sample McNCre217_Aug_MG_3_FD_178020 | JGI IMG/M metagenome (GOLD analysis project Ga0228703, IMG submission 178020) | Freshwater microbial communities from McNutts Creek, Athens, Georgia, United States - 29-17_Aug_MG | ecosystem: Environmental > Aquatic > Freshwater > Creek | place: USA: Georgia... | reverse complement strand
GGGTAGGCCGATCAAGTCATCAAAGTCCACGCTTTGGTAGGCGCTCAAACGCTCTTCGTAACGCGCCATGATTTTGGCGATGGTGCGCTCGTTGTCGTCTTTGGCGATGGCTAGCGCTTGCTCGGAATTGAGCCCCATGTTTTTCCACAGGCTGATCGTCCATTGCCATTGGCGCGCTGTGGCGGAGTCGGTGGTGCCGCCCGCGTCTTTCAAAATGCTGGTGACGTCGGCGCTGTCCATGATGGTGAACTGCGGTTTGAGCCCGACCGCCGCGCCGTTTTGGCGCAGCATGCGCACGCCCAGGGCGTGGAAGGTGCATATCAGCACTTCATTGGCGGCTTTGCCAATCAATTGTTTGGCGCGCTCGCGCATTTCAGCTGCGGCTTTGTTGGTGAACGTGATGGCGGCAATGCGTTGCGGTTCACAGCCGACTTGGATGAGGCGGCCAATTTTGTGCGTGATGACGCGGGTTTTGCCAGACCCCGCACCCGCGAGCACCAGACAAGGCCCCTGCAAGAAATTAACGGCTTCTTGTTGCGCGAAATTCAGACCAGCAGACATTCAGGGGACAGTTCAAGCAAAACTGTCAATGATACTGGCGCACCCAGAAGGCAAAATACAGCGGTGCTTAATATTTTGTTAGTAACGTTTCCATTTTTTGCGTTGGTCTTGGCGGGCTTTGTCGCTGCCCATCGGGGTTGGTTGCCCTTAGACGCGATTCCCGGCCTCAACGGTTTCGTCTTGTTTTTTGCCCTGCCTTGCATGCTGTACCGCTTTGGCGCGGGCACGCCTATCTTGCAATTGCTGGATGTCACGCTGTTTTGCGCTTACCTGTTGTGCGCTTTGCTGATGGTGGGGTTCGTCGTGGCGGTGAGTTTGAGCCGGCGTATTGGCTGGAACGACGCGGCATTTGGCGCATTGGTGGGAGCGTTTCCTAACACTGGCTTCATGGGCGTGCCGCTTTTGGTGGCGCTCTTGGGCTCGGCCGCTGCGGGCCCCGCGATCGTGACTATTTTGGTGGACTTGATCATCACTACGTCTTTGTGCATTGCCTTGTCGCGACTAGATGGCGCGGATGAGCATGGCGCCAGCAAAGCCGCACGCAATGCTTTAAAAGGCGTTTTGACCAACCCAATGCCCTGGGCGATTTTGATGGGCGCTGCGTCTTCAGGCCTAGGATTTACGCTGTTAGAACCCATCGAAAAAACCGTGGCGTTGTTGGCAGACTCGGCATCGCCAGTTGCGCTTTTCACGATCGGCGCGGTGCTGGCGCGTTCGCAGATCCGCGCCAACGAAACCCACCACGACCCGATTCTGTGGCGCGATGTTTTGCCTACGGTTTTCTTCAAGTTGGTCTTGCATCCCGTCTTGGTGTTGCTGGTTTTCTCGACGGCTATCCAACAAGGCTTTCACGTCGAGCGGTTCACGCTTGTCGTCGTGGTCTTGGTCGCTTCTTTGCCGAGTGCCAGCAATGTGGCCTTGTTGACCGAGCGTTTTGGGGCTGATACGGGGCGCATCGCCAAAATTATTTTGCTGTCCACCGCTACTGCGTTTTTAACATTTTCAGGTGCTGTGGCACTTTTAACTGGCAATTAGCTTCAGCGGCTCAAATCGCCAAAGGATCCACGTCAATCGCCCACCTAATGATCTGACGGTGTTCTGCTCTTAAGGCATGCACTTGCGGATGCCAAATGCTTAAAAACTGCTGCAAGGCTTTGCGCGATTGGCATTCGATCAGCATTTGTGCGCGTTCAATATTGGCCACCCGTTGCATGGCCATGGGCACTGCGGGGTAGATGTCAATCTGCAGCGATTCAGCCAAGCCGGCTCCTGCATCACGCATCGCATTTAAAAAAGTCTGTGCGGCAGTTTGATCACGTGCCTCAGCGCGCACCAAAGCTTGGAAACTAAAGGGCGGCAGTTGGGCCTGTTGACGCTCGCCAAGTTGTTGCGCAGCAAATGCAGGGTAGTCATGCTGCTTCAATGCTTCAAACAAGGGATGCTGGGGGTGAAAAGTTTGCACCCACATTTCGCAAGGGCTGATGCGTTGCATTTGGGTATCTCGGCCAGCGCGCCCCGCTGCTTGCATCAGCAAACTGAACAAGCGCTCAGGCGCGCGAAAGTCACTCGAGAACAAAGCGCCATCGGGATTCATCGCCGCCACCAAGCTCACCCTGCGAAAGTCGTGGCCCTTGGCGATCATTTGGGTGCCTACCAGCACGTCTACCGCGCCCGCATGGACCTCGGCGAGTTGGCGCTCTAGCTCGCCTTTGAGGCGCGTGCTGTCTGCATCGATGCGGCTAATACACAAAGGTTCGCCGTCCGCGCGACGCACATCGGACAAAAGCTCGCCCAAATGCTCTTCGAGTTGTTCTGTGCCGCGCCCCAAGGGCTGAATGTCTGCATTGCCGCAAGCGGGGCAGGCACGCGGCACCGACTGGGTAAAGCTGCAATGGTGGCAACGCAAGGTGCGGTCGAGTTTGTGAAACACCCGAAACGCGCTGCAATGCGGACACTGGCTTTTCCAGTCGCAATCTGGGCAATGCAAGACAGGGGCATAGCCTCGGCGGTTGAGCAATACCAAGATCTGCTCGCCCCGCGTCACACGCTCGCGCATGGCGTCTAACAATTGGCTGGAGAACACTGTTTTTTTGGGTTGGTGGTTCATGTCCACCCGACGCACAAAAGGCAGGGCACCATCGCCCACGCGAGACGGCATATGCAAACGCATATAGCGTCCGGCTTGCGTGGTGCCGGTGGCTGGTCGGCTGTGGTGCCAACTCTCAAGCGAGGGCGTCGCCGAACCTAGGATGACTTTGGCGTTTTCTAATTGCCCTCGGTAGATAGCTAAGTCTCGCGCTGAGTAACGAGCGCCTTCTTGCTGTTTGTAGCTAGGGTCATGTTCTTCGTCGACCACGATGAGCTGCAAATGTGGCATCGACGCAAATACCGCCATGCGTGTACCCAAAACGATGCGCGCTTGGCCGTTATGCGCCGCCAACCAATTCTTCAAACGCTGCGCGGGCGTGAGGTTGCTGTGCATGGCGACCACACAATCGTCGCCCCACTGCGGCGCAAAGCGCTCGCGAAAGCGCGACTCCAGTTGTGGTGTGAGGTTGATCTCGGGCACCATCACCAAAATTTGTGCGGATGCGTCTTTGGCTAACTGGGACTGCGCTGCGCGCAAATAGACCTCGGTTTTGCCGCTGCCAGTGTTGCCATAAAGCAGGAAAGGGCCTTTGTGGGTGGCGATGTTTTGAAGGACTTGGGCTTGTTCGGGGGTCGAAGCTGGAGCTGCGAAGATTTTTGGAGATACGGGTTCAGCAGCCTTGCTTTGCCGCGTCAAGCGACGCGTCCATTGCTCTGCGCTCAGTTCGCGCAATTGGTTGGGAAGGGCGGCTAAGGCGACTTCTCCAACACTGCGTTGGTAATAGTGCGCTGCGAAGCGCACCAAGTCGCACCAGTGGGTGTTGAGAGGTGCTATGCCCCCTAGCACGCTAGAAATTGGCCGCAGTGTGAGAGCGGTGTTACTTGACGGGGTGTCAGAGCCGTTTTGTTTTTCTGCAATGGCGTTATCGCTTGCAGGGCTTGCATCCCACACGACGCCCAATAACTCTCTTTTGCCCAAAGGCACTCGAACCAAGGTGCCTATCGGAAGTATTTCTGCGCTTTCATACGACAACACATCGGCCAACCCGCTGTGTGCGGGGGTGTGGACGATTACTGAAACTAAGTGAGACATGTCAAGTGTCAAGTTGGCGTGATGAGTTGAGGTAATTTGCGAAAGAGCGACTTAAGTGCTTGATTTTTATAGGCTTGGAAGGAAACTCAGTATTTCTGTGGATAACTTTGTTGATATGTTGTCGTGAGCGGTGCCAAAGGCGCATCAATCAAGGCTTTGAACAGATTGCTCGAAAAAAAAGCATTCAGTTAAATCTATATAAATCAACGACTTAGCGAATTTAAACTTTTTTGAATGACAAATCCGATATGCCGCAAGGAGTTGTGATATGGGCCTTAATTTTGTGCATAAGTAGGTGTTGTGTGACAAAAATTTTGTAGATTCTTGCCATTTTTGTGCTAGTTGTTCGCCTGTTTTGGCTGAATGTGGTCCAAAGCCTCACGCACCTGCGCCGCACTCAGCAGTTCAGACAGAACGCGTGGCGCGCGATTTGGCGCATACAACACATACACGGGAACCCCGCTACGTCCCAGTTCCGCCAAGGCGCGTGAGATAGCAGGGTCGCGTCGCGTCCAGTCAGCGCGCATCAAAAGCACCTGTTTGGCGGCAAAGTCGGCCAGCACATCGGCTTGGTTGAGAGTGGTTTGTTTGTTGATTTGGCAGGTCACGCACCAAGCGGCAGTGAAGTCGACAAAAACGGCGTGGCCTTGGGCGAGTTCCGCTTGCACCGCCTCTGCAGACCAGTTTTGCCAAGGGTCGCTTGCCTTTGTGGTGGTACTTGCAGTGGCGCTGGGCGCTGGTGTTTCTTGTGGGACTGGGTTGGTATTTGTGTGGACCTCAAGGCCAATCCAGCCAATAGCTACTAGGCCCAATACCTGGACAACACGTGCGAGCGCAGTTCTAAAGCGACTCGCCCATACCGTGACCGCCACTAATAACAATCCGCCAAGTAAAAGCATGGCCTGCGTCACACTGGTTTGCAGGCCAAAAACCCAGAGCAACCAGACAACGGTCGCGAGCATGGGAAATGCCAAAGCGTGTCGGAGTGTGACCATCCACATTCCGGGCTTGGGTAAAGCGTGCGCCACCGCAGGTACCCAACTTGCCATTAGAAATGGCGAGGCTAGGCCAAGCCCCATACAGGCAAAAACCGAAAGAGCTTGCCAAGCAGGCAGGGTCATGGCCACACCCAAAGAAGCCCCCATGAATGGTGCGGTACAAGGCGACGCCACGGCTACCGCTAGCACGCCGGAGAGCAATGCATCCACTACGGGGTGTCGTGATTGCAAAGCAGCAAGACTAGCGGGCAGCACATGTCCCAAGCTAAATACATCCCATAGGTTCAAAGCGATGAGCGTGAAGAGCACTGCTAGCACGGCAACCACAGCTGGGGTTTGCAATTGAAATCCCCAGCCCAGTTGTTCGCCCATGGCGCGAAGCAATAAAACCGCACCCCCTAATGCCAAAAAGCTTGCCACGACGCCAACGGTGTAGGCGACACCCGCCATGCGGTGTGTGTGTTTGCTCGTGCTGTGTTGGGTAAAACCCAATAATTTGATAGCCAAAATCGGCAAGACGCAGGGCATGGCGTTCAAAATCAGACCGCCTAAAAGTGCGCCAGCGAGTGCGAGCAGGAATCCCAGTGCACTGCCATCCGAGTTGGCGGGGGTCGCAGTAGTTGCGACTTTATTGTTGGGGGCCGTTGCAAAAGCTTGGGCTTTAGGGCTCGGCCACGCACTAGAGACTGGCAAATCCAGTTCAACGCCTTGTCGGGACTCGCCCCCGTTTTCAGACACCAGCAACCAACTGATTTGCGCAGGGCTCTCGTTGCGCGCCGAGCTCACGGGTAAGCGTGCCGACCAAGTCGTGCCTTGCCAAGATTGTTCGGCCAGCGCATGTTGGTCTGTCGCAGACTCCAAAAGCTCAGGTTCATTGGGGTAGAGGGATAGTTTTTGTCCCACCCAGTTGGCGGGCAGGCCTTCTACTTTGGCGACCAAAAAATCACCGTCAAACTGCACGGATTGTTGACGCGTGTTCAGTTTGGTGGCTTGCTGTTTAAAAAGCGCAGTGAATGATGCGGCGTGTGGCGCAAAACTTGTGTTTGCGGGCAATTGGAGTGCAAGGTCAGCTTCTTGGGGGATGCACTCTAAACGGCAGACCAGCCAATTGGCATGCAATTGCACGGGCAGCTGGCCATTGATCGGGGCGCGATAGGCCGATGTGACTTGGACCGCTACGGCCAACAGCGCGTCGCCATCAAAACCATAGTTGGTGAGCGTGCCCGCAGACAGTTTTTTGGGTAGTGGCCAAATTACGGGACCCACCTCAAGGCCTGGCGGCAATGTGAATTCCAGCTGGGTGGGCAGGCCCGAGTCACCCGGGTTGCGCCAATAGGTGTGCCATTCGCGCGTGTGTTGTAGTTGCAAACCTAGCCAAAAGGTTTTGCCTGTTTGCACACCGTCTGGTGCATGCGCCACCAACTCGGCGCGTACTTGCGGTGTGGAAACCACAGCGCTTTTTGCTGAAACCGTTAGTTGTGCCCATGCCGTACCCGCCCCAGAACTGACGATAACGAGCCAAAACAACAGGCGAATCACAAACGTATGCATGGCGGAGATGTTAACTAGGCGACGAAAGTAAGATCTGGCTATGTCCAAAGACATCCGTTTCACTAATGCATTAGCCACCCACCGCTGGGCAGCTATGAACAGCCAAGACTTTGCGCAGCTCAACCCAGCGCGTGCCGTGGCGGTTTTGCCATTGGGTGCGACCGAGCAACATGGCCCCCATTTGCCCTTGAATGTGGACACCGTGTTGGTCGATGGAGTGGTCGACGCGGCGATCACGCATCTGGACAAACAAGACCCGGTGTTGGTCTTGCCGACCCAAACCGAGGGCTTGAGCACCGAGCACATGGCGTTTGCAGGCACGCTCACACTTTCGCCCCAAACTGTGATTTCCCAATGGTGCGACCTCGGCGCCAGTGTGGCCCGCGCGGGTATCAAAAAGCTTTTGCTTTTCAACGCACACGGCGGCAATGTCGGACTGATGGATGTGGTGGCGCGTGAATTGCGCGCCCAGCATGGTTTGATTGTTTACAGCAGCAGTTGGTACAACTTACCACTCGACGAAAAAGTGATGGCGCAATTCAGCGCCGATGAGCACCGCTTTGGCATCCACGCGGGCGATATCGAAACCTCGATGATGCTGGCGCTAGCCCATGAATCCGTCGATATGGCGAAAGCGCAAAACTTCGCCTCCAGCTCGCAACAACGCGCTGCCACTTACTCCATTCTGGGCAATGGCCGCAGTGCGAAATTGGGCTGGCACATGCAAGACTACAACCCGCAAGGAGCGGTGGGTAATGCGGCGGCGGCTACATCCGCCAAGGGTGCGGCTGTCGTGCAAAGTGCTGGTGAGCAACTGGCGAAGTTGCTGCAAGAGTTGATGGATTTGCCGCTGAGCACGGTTAGAACTTAGTCTGCCTTGCCGCCGATATCTAGGTGGCTTCAGCTAAGTTCAAATTTTTTTGAAACCTTTTGGAAAAGGGCGCATACCCTTAGGCATGCGTAATCCAATCCCTATGCTCCGCCGACACCAAATGCGGCAAGCTGTTAAACACCACCAAGTTATGCCGCTTAGGCGTGAAATGGAACTCGCTCACTGAGCTATTGCGCATACGCAAATTTAGCTCGATGCTGGTCTCAGGCGAGGCCTGTAGCACCTGCGCCACTGCGGTCGAGATTGGCCCACCACTTGAGACCAGCAACACATTGCCTTCGCAGTGCTGGCGCACATGGTCTAGCGCCGAGGTCACACCGTGCAGAAACTCAGGGTAGGTGGGCATGCCAACGGGGGACGCGGTTCCTGCCATCCATTGTTTGAGGCCGTCGCGCAACATGCGAAAGTGGTCACGGTAGCCTTCGGGCGTTTTGGTGTCGAAGCTCGCGTCGGGATGCACGGCCCGAATGATTGCTTCGCTGTCGTACTCATTCAACCCCGGCCATGGCAGCGCGTCTGGCGTGTGGCCTAAGCCCTCTTGTATGCCTTGCAAAGTTTGGGCGTGGCGTTTCAAGGTGCCGACCAGAACAGCATCGAATGTCAAGCCGTGGGTTTTCCAATGCGCTCCTAAGCGACGGCTTTGTTGCGCGCCCATGGGGCTGAGTTGGTCGTAGTCGGCGGCACCCAGTGAAGCTTGGCCGTGGCGAACGAGGTAGAGCTGTCCCATGCGTGTTTGTGCGTAATGCATTGAAGAGTTTTAAGGGGTGGGCAATTCTGGCCTTGAATCTGCGGTGGCAGAGTCACAGGTGGGACGAATTCAGCTGGACAACAACTCCCATCGCTCTAGGGCTTGCATGAGCTCTGACTCAATCGCCACATCGCGCGCATGCAGTTGCGCCACTTTGGCGGCGTCGCTGGCGTAGAGCTTGGGGTCGGCCAAGTCGGCTTGCACTTGCTTTTGCTCGGCTTCTAAGGCTGCAATGCGATCAGGCAAGCCTTCTAATTCACGTTGCTCTTTGTAGCTGAGTTTGCGGGGTTTGGAGATTGGCTTGGTGCTGCTCGTGATTTTGTTGTTTGGGTTGCTAGAGGGTGCTGTTTCCTGACCTCGTGGCGTTGCGTTTGGGTTGTCTGACTTGGGCGTTGTTGTTGAAGTGGTTTTGTCTTTGGCTCGCTGTGTCTCGTTTCCACTTTGCGCCCCACTCAGTTTGATGGCCTGCAAGCCGCTAGCCCTTTTGGATTGGGTCAGCCAGTCTTGCACGCCGCCTTCATATTCACGCCAAAAGCCGGGTTGCGCGTCGGTGCCTTCGAACACCAAAGTGCTGGTGGCGACGTTGTCCAGAAAAGCGCGGTCGTGGCTCACGATGAACACTGTGCCGTCGTAGTTTTGCAGCAACTCTTCCAGCAGTTCCAAGGTGTCAATGTCGAGGTCGTTGGTGGGCTCGTCCAACACCAAGACATTGGCGGGGCGCGCAAACAACCGTGCCAGTAGCAAGCGGTTGCGCTCTCCACCCGATAGTGAGCGTACTGGGGAATTGGCGCGCGCGGGTGAGAACAAGAAATCGTCGAGATAGCTTTTGACGTGTTTGCGCTGGGCGCCAATTTCGATCCACTCGCTGCCGGGGCTGATGAAGTCTTCCAGTGTGGCGTCCATATCCAGGGCGTTGCGCATCTGGTCGAAGTAGGCCACTTGCAGATTGGCGCCTTGGCGTACCTTGCCGCTGTCAGGGGCGAGTTCACCCAAAATCATTTTGAGCACGGTGGATTTGCCCACGCCATTCGGGCCGATCAGGCCAATCTTGTCGCCACGCAAAAAGGTGGCGGAAAAGTTTTGGGCGATGACTTTGTCGCCAAAGGATTTGCACACATCTGTGAGTTCGGCAACGATCTTGCCGCTAGCCGCGCCGCTGGAGAGGTCGAGTTTGACGCGTCCCACAGCGTCGCGCCGTGCTTCGCGGCGCGTGCGCAAAGCCTCGAGTCGCGCGATGCGGCTTTGGCTGCGGGTGCGACGCGCTTCGACGCCTTTGCGAATCCACACCTCTTCGCCGGCCAGTAATTTATCGGCTTTGGCGTTGATAACGGCTTCTTGCGCGAGTTGTTCTTCTTTTTGGGTTTGGTATTGGCCGAAGTTACCCGGATAAGACATCAAATGTCCGCGGTCTAGCTCAACGATGCGCGTGGCGACGCGGTCTAGAAATGTGCGGTCATGTGTGATGGTGACGATGCTCCCTTTGAACCCCAGCAGCAATTGTTCGAGCCACTCGATGCTGTCGAGGTCTAAGTGGTTGGTGGGCTCGTCGAGCAACAGTACGTCGGGAGCCGTTACCAAGGCTTGCGCAAGAGCCACGCGTTTGGCGGTGCCGCCAGACAGCGAGCTCACTCGCGCTGTGGGCTCTAGGTGCAGGCGGTGCAGGGTTTCTTCGACGCGTTGCTCCCAGTTCCAGCCGTCTAATAGCTCGATCTCGTTTTGCATGGCCGTGAGGTCCCCTTCGCCTGTGGTGTAGCGATCGATCAGACTGCGTACATGTTGTAAGCCTGCGCTTACCGCCTCGAAGACCGTCGCGTCGCCATCAAGTTGCGGTTCTTGCGCCACAAAAGTCACGCGCAGGCTTTGTTGCACGCGCAAATCACCGTCGTCAGGCTTCTCCAGGCCACCTAGTATGCGTAGCAGTGAGGATTTGCCAGCACCGTTCCTGCCAATGAGCCCGACCCGCTCGTCGGTTTCCAATGAAAACTCGGCGCGGTCGAGCAGTACGACATGGCCAAATGAGAGTTGGGCTTGCTGTAGGGTGATGAGAGACATGGAGCATTATCTCTGGAGGAATTTGACGGCACTTGCGCGCCATCCAAAAAGTGGTGTATACTGGCAGGCTTCGCTGATACAAATCAGTCAAAAAGACGGGTTTCAAGGCGAAGAATGCAAAGAATCAAAATTTTTTGAATTAATTTTTAAAAATCCAAAATTCGATGTATACTGCAAGGCTTCGCTGATCACAGCCAAGACAATCAGGTAACTGAGTAGTTCTTTAAAAAATTACAGCCGATAAGCGTGGGCGTTTGATGGCGATTGCCAAGTTCTTCGGAACTATGTCTTAACTGACATACAAACGCTCATGAGAATAGAAGTGAAGTTCACTTCAATTCCGTTTTTATGAGTTGCTCGAAAGAGCGAAAAAAAATCAAGATCGAACTATAGAGTTTGATCCTGGCTCAGATTGAACGCTGGCGGAATGCTTTACACATGCAAGTCGAACGGTAGAGGGGGCAACCCCTTGAGAGTGGCGAACGGGTGAGTAATGTATCGGAACGTGCCCAGTCGTGGGGGATAACGTAGTGAAAATTACGCTAATACCGCATACGATCTATGGATGAAAGCGGGGGATCGCAAGACCTCGCGCGATTGGAGCGGCCGATATCAGATTAGGTAGTTGGTGAGGTAAAGGCTCACCAAGCCAACGATCTGTAGCTGGTCTGAGAGGACGACCAGCCACAC
>Ga0228703_1002335_pt1 | contig 10676 bp, 7 predicted proteins | sample McNCre217_Aug_MG_3_FD_178020 | JGI IMG/M metagenome (GOLD analysis project Ga0228703, IMG submission 178020) | Freshwater microbial communities from McNutts Creek, Athens, Georgia, United States - 29-17_Aug_MG | ecosystem: Environmental > Aquatic > Freshwater > Creek | place: USA: Georgia... | reverse complement strand
ACGCAATGTACACGAACGCACAGATCCACAGCGGCGTCCAGTCGTGCTTCATCGCCGCCGGAAGGGCAGTGTCAATGGCAATACCGATGATGGCCGGGCCGGCAACCCGAAGGAAGGTTGCGATGGTAACGGTGGTGAAACCGACCGTGAGGCGCTTCTTGATTGGGCTGACCAAATCTGAAAGCAGCTTCATCGAGCGCTGGCGAATCGCGCGTGATTCTTCCTTGGTGAGGTCTGATTTTTCCTCGTTTGCAACACCGTGCATGCTCATCGGGCCACCTCCTCGTTGGCGCCAAGGCCGGCCTCTTCGAGAAGCTTTGCCTGTGCCTCGGCCTCGAGGCTGCTGATTACGTAGCGGTAGTGCTCGCTGCTCGCCAGGAGCTCCTTGTGAGTGCCAAAGGCAGTGATAACGCCCTGCTCCAGCAGCGCCACCTTGTCGGCCAGCTGCACCGTGCTTGGGCGGTGGGCCACAATCAGCGATGTAGTGTTCTTCAAAACAGTGCGCAAGGCCTCTTCCACCATCGCCTCGGTGTCAACGTCCAGGGCGCTAAGCGGGTCATCCAAGACCAAGATCTCAGGCTGGGCGGCGACCGCGCGCGCAAGCGCTAGTCGCTGACGCTGACCACCACTTAGGCTCATGCCCTCTTCACCGATGCGAGTATCGAGCCCGTCTGGCAGGTCGTAGGCGAACTGCGCCTGAGCGATTTCGAGGGCCTGCTTCAGCTCATCCTCGGTTGATTCCGGGCGGCCGAGCAGAACGTTTTCGCGCACGCTCGCGCTGAACAGAGTGGCATCCTCGAAGGCCATCGCAATGTGCTTGCGAAGGTCCTTGCGGGTTAGGTCGCGGATATCCACGCCATCGATGAGAATCTGGCCGCCGGTGACGTCGTAGAGACGAGTGGTCAGCGCGGTTAGTGTGCTCTTTCCGCTACCGGTGATGCCGATGAGCGCCACCGATTCGCCCGGTTCGAGAACCAGGTTCACGCGCTTTAGGAGGTCTGGGGCACCATCGCGGGTGTCGGCAAAACGGAAGTGCACGTCCTTGAACTCGAGGCGGCCGCGAGGCTCGGCAATGGTCTTTGGGTGTAACGGATCGGTGATTTCAACCGGCGCATCCAGCACCTCGAAGAGTCGTTCGATAGCGGTCTTGGCATCCAAGGTCATGCTGATTAGGAAGCCGATTGACTCTGTTGGCCAACGCAGCACGGTTGCGGTTGCGAAGAATGCGACGAGACCACCGACGGTGAGCTGGCCGGTGCTGACCAGCCAAATGCCGGCGAACAGGCTGATGCCCACCGCGAGTTCCGGGATGAGAATGAGGTACAACCAGAGGGCGCCAACCGAACGCGCCTTCCTGATTTCGGTGCCGCGCAGTTCGTCGCTGTCCTTCGCGAACATCTTGGAGAAGTGGTCGGCGCGACCGAAAGCCTTGAGTACGCGAACGCCGTGAACGGCCTGCTCGACCGAAGTGACGAGGTCGCCGGCTTGGTCCTGGCTAAGGCGGGCAAGCGCGTGATACTCGTGCTCAAACTTGAAGCCGCGAATCCAAATCGGCAGGCTGCACAGCAAGAAGATTGTGCCCAAAATCCAGTGGAAGTTGAACATGACAAACATGCCGCCGATGATGACGATGATGTTTGCTGTGAACATTACGAGGCCGAATGAAAGCCAGCGGCGAAGCAGGCTGAGGTCGCCCGTGGTGCGGCTGAGTAGCTGACCCGATGGCCAGCGGTCGTGGAACGAGATCGGCAGATCCTGCAGCTTTTTGTAGAGCGCGTGACGCAACTCCGACTCAACGCGAGTACCCGGGATGATGACCAACCATCGGCGCACCAAAGTTAGGGCGACGTCGCCGAAGCCGTAAAGCAACACCAAACCAGTAGCGCTTAGCAGGTACTGGAGAGTGGTGTTTCCGGCCAAGCCGTTGATGACCGACTGCATGAGCTGAGGCACCGCGAGGGCGGCCGCCTGAGAACCGATACCAGCGAGGATTCCGAAAATCGTGCGAGGCAGTGCGCTCTTTGCGTACGGGAAAATCCGCATGTAAGTCGCGAGCGGCGATTGTCTCTTCATCGGTGAAATGTCCAAATCTACTGGCCAAAACGTGGAAAACCTTGCAGTTCCTTTCGGCACAGCATTTCAGGCTAACAAAGAAAAAACCCCGCCTCTTCCGAAACGGGGTTTTAACTAGAAAAAGTTATTACTTCTTTGTAGAAGCCGCTTTTTAGTGGAAGAAGTGACGCTCTCCGGTGAAGTACATGGTGACGCCTGCGGCCTCGGCTGCGGCGATCACCTCTTCATCGCGAACCGAACCACCAGGCTGAACCACGGCCTTCACGCCACCGTCGATGAGGATCTGAAGACCATCGGCGAATGGGAAGAATGCGTCCGATGCGGCTACCGCACCCTTCGATCGCGAAACCGAACGCTCAACCGCAAGCTTGCAGCTGTCGACGCGGTTTACCTGGCCCATGCCAACGCCAACCGAGCCGCCATCCTTCGAAATCAGGATGCCGTTCGACTTCACAGCGCGCGATGCACGCCATGCGAACTTGAGTTCCTCGAAGGTCTCGTTGTCGGCCTTAGGTCCTGCGACTAGCTTCCAGTCGTTGGTGTTGAACTTGTCGAAGACGTCTGGCTGCTGGACTAGCAGACCGCCCGAGATCTGACGAACCTCGAGCGATTCGCGCGAGTAATTCTTTGGCAGTTCTAGAACGCGCAGGTTCTTCTTGGCAAGCAGAACCTCAAGCGCTGCGGTCTCGAAGCCAGGAGCAACGATTACCTCGGTGAATACCTCAGAAACCGCCTGAGCCATGGCAAGGGTGACGGTGCGGTTCGAGGCGATAACGCCACCGAATGCGCTCATCGGGTCGCAGAGGTGAGCCTTCTGGTAGGCGCTGAGGATTGGGTCGGCCGCGCCCGGGGTCGCAATCGCGATACCGCAAGGGTTGGCGTGCTTGATGATGGCAACGGCCGGCTCGGTGAAGTCGAACGCGGCGCGAAGGGCTGCATCGGCGTCAACGTAGTTGTTGTAGGACATTTCCTTGCCGTTGAGCAGACGGGCCTGGGCGATGCCCTGAACCGCGTTGCCTCCGGTGCTCTTGTAAAGAGCTGCTGCCTGGTGGCTGTTCTCGCCGTAGCGAAGCACGTTCGAGAGCTTGCCAGTCACCTGAATCTCAGGCTCGAAACCTGGGTTCGCGCCAACCGACTGCTCAGGTGCACCAACCTTCGCCTTCCAAGCGTTGCCGAGCTCCTCGGCGAACCAGTTGGCAACCGCAGTGTCGTACTGAGCGGTGTGGCTGAAAGCTGCGTATGCGAGCTCGCGACGCTGGTCGAGAGTGGTTCCACCCTCAGGAAGCGAGGCGATGATCTCGCCGTAACGGGCTGGATCAACGACGATGGCAACGTTCGCGTGGTTCTTTGCGCTCGCGCGAACCATCGCAGGACCACCGATGTCGATCTGCTCAACCACTGCGTCGCCCTTGGCACCCGAGGTCACGGTCTGAACGAATGGGTAGAGGTTTACAACTACAAGCTGGAACGCTTCGATGTCGAGCTCGGCAAGCTGCTGCTCGTGCTGGACGAGGCGAAGGTCGGCGAGGAGACCGGCGTGCACCTTCGGGTGCAGGGTCTTGACGCGGCCATCGAGCGACTCTGGGAAACCGGTGACCTGCGAGACCTCGGTCACTGCGTAACCGGCATCGGCGATGGTCTTTGCGGTGGAACCGGTCGAAACCATTGCAACGCCAGCTTCGTGCAGAGCCTTTGCTAGGTCTAGTAGGCCGGTCTTGTCGCTAACGCTGATGAGGGCGCGCTTGATAGGAATGCGGTTGAAGTGACGGTAGTCGTTAGCGGTGTACGGGTTGTGTGCAGCCAAGGCTAGCCTTTCGTGGTGGGCCGGGCGCGAAACCCGAACCGGTTATCGGGTTAGTGAAATCTTGTTTTCGGCGATGTCGCGAACCACCTGGACGAGCAGCTCGCGCTCGACAACCTTGATGCGTTCGTGCAGTGACTCTTCGCTGTCTTCCGGCAGAATCGCAACCTTGGCCTGAGCCAGGTGCGGGCCGGTGTCGACACCCTCGTCGACGATGTGAATGGTTACACCGGTCTCGGTTGCACCCGCCACCATCGCATCGTGAACTCCGTGTGCTCCAGGGAACAGCGGCAGCAGCGATGGATGGGTGTTGATCATCTTCGGAGCAACCGCGCTGACGAACGAAGCCGGCAGAATGCGCATGAAGCCCGCGAGGACGATGAGATCGGGGTTATAAGACTTTACGTTGGCGAGCAGTTCGGCCGCCCACTCTTCGCGGTTTGCGAAAGACTTTGGCGGGACCACGAAAGTAGGAATGCCGTACTTTTCTGCGTGTGCCAGGCCATCTGCTGGGTTGTCTGCGCCAACAGCAACGATATTGATTGGATAGCCGGCGTCTTCGGTTGCGGTGAGCAAGGCCTTGAGGTTTGAACCCCCGCCTGAGATTAGAACTACGACCGACAACACCCCTCTAGTTTACCGCGAGTTGGCGCGGCACTTGGGGCCAGTTTGGTTAGCCTGCGGGTGGCTTTTCGGCTTATTTTTCGGCGATGAACAGGTCGTCAGAGGCAGCTGGCTCTGCTGGTTGTTCTGGCTTGCGCAGCGGCTGGCGAACGCGGTCAATCAGATGTGCGTCCGGCGCTTCCGGCTTTGCGCTGTAGAACGCGGCCAGAGTTGAAACTACAGCGGTCTCGAGGAACACCACCAGACCGGTGAGCCAAGGGTTGCCGCCAAAGTCGGCGAAGCGGCCAGGGCCAATCGCGCCACCGGCAAGCAGGTTTAGAACAACCATTTCCAAGCCAGCAACGACACCGATGCCGAGCCCGAGCGAGAGTGCCGCGTTGAATGCCGAGGCGAACTCGAAGCGCATGGCCTCGGCGTGCTCGCGCACGCGCAGAGTTGCTAAGAACGCGGCGACCACAGTAACCGCGATAGCGATCATGCCGAAGCTGAGCGTGCCAGCCGGCAACGCCGCGAAGATTGGGAACGCTGGCATCGGGCCAAGCTGACTGCCGAGCGGGCTTACGAGCGAACCGGTGCCGATGCTGAAACCAACGCCGGTGAACCAGTCGGCACCGAGCACCACAAAGTTTGGCAGCAGCGCAATCTGGCCCACGGTCAACAGGATTCCGCCCAGAAGCGTCAGCTGCATGCCTTCATAGAGGCGAATGACTTCGATCCAGTTGAACGCCAACGAGAGCGCAATAACCAATCCGGAGAAGCCGAGCAGCGAGGCCACAACGGCAGTACCCGCACGGTATGCCGGGGTCGAAACCGCGCGGTACCACCATCCAAGTCCGTCAACGAACTTGAACAGGCGGGCACGAACCAAAATACGTTCCGGCGCTTCAGGCAGGTGAGCCACGCCAAGGTCAATTGGGCGAGCGAACAACGAAGACGCCATGGTCACAAGCGTCCAGAGAACTGCCGGCTGGTAGGTGCCCTGCGCCACAACAGGGAAGGCCAAATCGCTCTTCGCGGTGGTGGTCACTAGCAGGCTGAAACCTAGGTAGACCGCGAAGGCACCCGCCCATCCCGGCCAAAGCTGCTGGGTTGCCGCCAGACGACGACCTACCCGGTAGGCGGTGCCGAAAACAATGGCGCTTAGGCCCAACGGAATGATTGAAAGCACGAAATCAGGTGCAGCGATGCCTGCAATCTTCTGTGCCGGAACAATGATGTGAACGCCGTGGGCGGCCAACCAGGTGTCGGCGGCGGCGCGATAAGCCGCCATGAAGTCGACCGAAGCGTTGTTTTCGGTTAGCCACAAAATGGTGAAAGGCACAAGCAAAATGCCTAGCCCAACCGCCACTGCAAGAGCTGCCTCGAGGGCTGCGGTTACAAAAATGGCTTTACGACTAAACACCTTTCAAGGGTATACGCAAAGCCAAACGGCCCCCGCATTTCGCGAGGGCCGTTCGATAAAACAAGCAGATTATGCGAGGCTTGCGTAAACCTCACGCATAAGTGCAGCGGTCTCGCTCGGGGTCTTGCCAACCTTCACGCCGGCAGCCTCGAAGGCTTCCTTCTTGGCCTGAGCGGTACCTGCAGAACCCGAAACAATCGCACCAGCGTGACCCATGGTCTTGCCTTCTGGAGCGGTGAAGCCCGCAACGTAAGCAACCACTGGCTTGGTGACGTGCGCCTGGATGTAAGCCGCAGCCTTCTCCTCCGAGTCTCCACCAATCTCACCAATAAGCACGATCGCCTTGGTCTCTGGGTCTGCCTGGAAGGCAGCTAGAGCGTCGATGTGAGTGGTGCCGATGATTGGGTCTCCACCGATACCGATAGCGGTCGAGATACCGATTTCACGGAGCTCGAACATCATCTGGTAGGTGAGGGTTCCCGACTTCGAAACCAAACCGATAGGGCCTGCGCCGGCGATGTCCCAAGGGGTGATGCCTGCGTTCGACTTTCCCGGGCTGATGATGCCAGGGCAGTTTGGGCCGATGAGGCGAGTCTTCTCGCCCTTTGCCACGTTGTATGCCCAAGCCTCAGCCGAGTCGTGTACTGGAATACCTTCGGTGATTGCCACCGCTAGTGGAATCTCTGCATCGATCGCTTCGATGATTGCAGCCTTTGCGAAGGCTGGAGGCACGAAGATAACCGAAACGTTTGCGCCGGTTGCGGCCATTGCCTCAGCAACGGTTCCGAATACTGGAAGCTGGGTGCCGTCTACATCAACGGTCTCGCCGGCCTTGCGTGGGTTCACGCCACCGACGATGTTCGAGCCACCTGCGAGCATGCGGCGGGTGTGCTTCATGCCCTCGGCGCCTGTCATACCCTGAACAATGATTCGCGAGTTCTGGTCTAGAAAAATCGACATTTTATGTTTCCTCTCGCGCTTACTTGTTTGCCAACTCAGCGGCCTTGTCGGCTGCCTCGTCCATGGTCTCTACTACGGTCACCAGTGGGTGAGCGTACTCTGCGAGGATGCGGCGACCCTCGATGACGTTGTTGCCGTCTAGACGAACAACAAGCGGCTTCGAAGCTGCCGAACCTAGGGTGTTTAGCGCGCCGACGATACCGTTTGCAACGGCGTCACAGGCGGTGATTCCACCGAAAACGTTTACGAATACGCTGCGAACCTGTGGGTCGTTCAAGATGACGTCTAGGCCGTTAGCCATGACCTCAGCGCTTGCGCCACCACCGATGTCGAGGAAGTTAGCTGGCTTTACGCCACCGTGCTTCTCACCTGCGTAAGCAACGACGTCGAGGGTCGACATAACAAGACCCGCACCGTTACCGATGACACCAACTTCGCCGTCTAGCTTCACGTAGTTAAGGCCAAGAGCCTTAGCCTTCTCTTCTAGTGGGTCGACCTTGGCGATGTTAACAACTTCGCGCTCGCTGTGACGGAAGTCTGCGTTCTCGTCTAGCGATACCTTGCCGTCAAGAGCCAGGATCTGGCCATCCTTGCTTAGAACTAGAGGGTTTACCTCAACAAGGGTGGTGTCTTCGTTCTTGAATACGTTCCAAAGCTTTACGAACACCGGAGCGACCTTGGCTGCCATGGCGTCGTCGAAGCCACCGGCCTTAGCAATCTCGAGTGCCTTGTCTAGGTCGATGCCTATCATTGCGTCTACCGGAACCTTGGCTAGAGCCTCTGGGCGCTCAACTGCGAGCTGCTCAATCTCCATGCCACCCTCAACGCTGCAGAGCGAAAGGAAGGTGCGGTTCGATCGGTCGAGCAGAATCGAGAAGTAGAACTCCTTGTCGATTGCTGCACCTTCAGCGATCATTACGCGCTTTACAACGTGACCCTTGATGTCTAGGCCAAGAATCTTCGATGCAGCCTCACGTGCTTCGTCAACGCTGTGAACTACCTTGACACCGCCGGCCTTACCGCGGCCGCCGACCTGTACCTGAGCCTTGACGACAACGGTGCCGCCAATCTTTGCTGCAGCTGCGGCTGCTTCGTCTGGGGTGTCCGCGATTAGACCCTGAAGTACTGGTACTCCATAGGCCTCAAACAGGTCGCGCGCCTGATACTCAAATAAATCCACTTTTGGTCCATTTCGACTGGAGAGTTAGGCAAAAAGCCTCTTAAAGTCTACGCCTTGCAGAGGCTCTGGATTACCGATGAACGTTGGCTCGGCGCCATACTTTCTCGACGTAAACTTCAACGGTTTCGTCGAGTATTGGGCGGGAGCTTCTAAAGTCTGCCGAGTGTCTTGAGCTCTGCGAATACCTCGGCGCTCGTGAACACAGCTCCAGCCTCATATTCTGCTCGAGAGCGCTTGAGGTCGGCCATGGTTTCAGGTTCAGAGAGGATGTCCAAGGTTTCGATAATCGAATCGAACTCATCGGCACTCAAGATCACGGCCGCACGCTGACCATCTTTGGTAATGAACACTGGCTCGTTTGTTTTTTGCAGCTCAGCGATTAAGTTTGATAACTCTGTTCTGGCTTTGCCCAATGGAACTGTCTTCATGGTGAAAACTTTAGCCATGGTGTGGGTTTCTCAAAAGGCCGACAACCAATGTCTGCACGATGTAAAGACTGTGGAAAACCTAGAGCTTAGTGATAGGCGCAACCTTGACGAGCAGCTTCTTGATGCCGAGCGAACCGAAGTGGATTTCGGCGGTCTGACGCGGTGGCTTTCCGGCCACGGTGACAACCTTGCCCTTGCCGAAGTCGGCGTGCTCGATTAGCTCTCCAACTGCCAGTTCCATATCGCCGTTGTTGCGAACACTGCTTATGGCGCCCGGGTACTGAGTCTTTGGCTTATCGCTCGGAGTTCCGCCGTAACCACTGCTCGAACGCTCGCCTAGCGAAGCACTTGCTCCGCGGTAACCCTGCTGGTCGGCGATGGATGGGCGGTAGGCCGCACGACCGGCACCGCTCTCGCGCCACTGAATCAGGTTGGCCGGGATCTCGTTGAGGAAGCGGCTCGGTGTGGCGGCATCGGTTTCACCGAAAGTGCTGCGGCTCATGGCAAGGCTTAGGTGCAGGTGCTTCTTTGCGCGGGTGATGCCCACATAGAACAGACGACGTTCTTCCGAGAGGCCCCCTGGTTCGATGAACGCCATGCGGTGAGGAAGCAGACCCTCTTCGATGCCGGTAAGGAACACGGCATCGTACTCGAGACCCTTCGCGGTGTGCAGGGTCATCATGCTGACGGTTCCCGAGGCATCGTCGAGGTCGTCTGCTGCGGCAACGAGGGCAACTTCGTTGAGGAAGTCTGGAAGCTTGCCATCTGGGTTGTTGCGCTGGAATTCGCGAGCAACGTTTACAAGTTCCTCGAGGTTCTCAACGCGGGCTTCATCCTGAGGATCGCGGCTGGCCTTTAGGGCATCTAGATAGCCGCTGCGGTTTAGTGCCTCGCGCAGGATGGAATCGACGCTGGCGGTCTCGATCATGCCCTCAAGGTGGTGCAGCAAACCACCCAGATCCTTGATCGCGTTGGTGATCTTTGGGCCGAAGCCGAGTTCTTCAACGTGGTCTAGGCTCTCGCGAACCGACATGCTGTACTGCTCTGCGAACTTGGCCAGCTGGGTCTCGGTGGCATCGCCGATGCCGCGCTTTGGCACGTTCAAAATGCGGCGAGTGGCTAGGTCATCCTTGCCGTTGGCAATGGCAACCAGATATCCGAATGCGTCCTTGATTTCCTGACGCTCGTAGAACTTGGTGCCGCCGATTACGCGGTACGGAAGGGCCGAACGAACGAAAATTTCTTCAAGGGCTCGGGTCTGCGAGTTGGTTCGGTAGATGACTGCGATGTCGCGGTAGTTCATGCCCTCGCGGTGCAGCTTGCCAATCTCGTCGGCGACGAACTGTGCCTCATCGTGGCCGCTGTAACCGGTGTAGCCGACAATCTTGTCGCCATCACCGGAGTCGGTCCAGAGGTTCTTGGATGGGCGGTCGAAGTTGTTGCTGATGACCGCGTTGGCCGCCGAAAGGATGTTCTGAGTGGAGCGGTAGTTCTGCTCGAGCAGGATGGTCTTCGCGCCTGGGAAGTCCTTTTCGAACTCACTGATGTTGCGAATATCGGCACCGCGGAAGGCATAGATCGACTGGTCGGAGTCGCCCACCACGGTGAGCGAAGCAGGGCCAAGAATAAGTCCGGTTCGTTCGTCGACGTTGGCGTGCTCGGCATCCATCGGGGTGGTAAGTTCGCGGATTAGTGCGTACTGAGCGTGGTTGGTGTCCTGGTACTCGTCGACGAGGATGTGACGGAACTTGCGCTGGTAGGCCGCGCGCACGTCTGGGAAGTTGCGGAACAGGTGCACGGTCTCGGCGATCAGGTCGTCGAAGTCGAAAGCGTTGTTGCGACGAAGTTCGCGCTCGTATCGCTCGAAGATTTCGACGATCATGCGGTGAACCGGGTCGGCGTTGTCGCCGGCACGAGCGAACGAAGCGGAGTCGGCAAGCTCGTTCTTGGCCTTGCTGATCACGGCTGCAACCGCGGCTGGGGTGAGCTTGTGGATGTCGGCGCCGAGGTCTTTGATTAGACGCTTGAAGATTGCGCGGCTATCGCCCGAGTCGTAGATTGTGAAGTTTGCGTTGTGGCCCAGGCGCTCTGCCTCGCGACGAAGGATGAGAACGCAGGCGCTGTGGAAGGTCTTTACCCACATGCCCGAGGCATCCTCGCCAATGAGGTGCTTCACGCGCTCGCGCATTTCGGCGGCGGCCTTGTTGG
>Ga0228703_1002330_pt1 | contig 10685 bp, 10 predicted proteins | sample McNCre217_Aug_MG_3_FD_178020 | JGI IMG/M metagenome (GOLD analysis project Ga0228703, IMG submission 178020) | Freshwater microbial communities from McNutts Creek, Athens, Georgia, United States - 29-17_Aug_MG | ecosystem: Environmental > Aquatic > Freshwater > Creek | place: USA: Georgia... | reverse complement strand
GCAGAGAAACACAGTCAAACCAAACGCTAAGCTCAATGCAACCCACAGGCCATTCGCTGCATATAGCTTGCCAAAAGCAGCGGGCCATGCATACCGCGTGTAAGTCTCCAACCGAACGCGTGCCATAGCACGCGGCACGTTGATGCCAAAGTCATGCGGAGGCGCATATTGGCATGCATGCAAACACGCGCCACAGTTGTGACAAAGATTGGCCAAGTAATGGATGTCAGCATCTGCAAAAGTTAGTCGACGCGTCATGGCTGAAAACGTTGCGCAAAAGCTCTCGCAATAACGGCATGCATTACAGACTTGCATTTGTCGCGCGACTTCTTGCTCTGCATTGAGTCCCTCGCCCCTTGCCAAGGCTTTGGCTTGTTCGGTGAGTGCTAATAAATTACTCATGCTAAGGCTCCAACCTCTAGCGTAGCTTTGGCAGCGTGTGCACCGGCTTGTCGGCCGAAGAATGTACCGATGGTCATGCCTACGCCTGCGGTGTAGCCCTTGCCCAGCACATTACCTGCCATGATTTCACCGGCAGCGAATAAGTTAGGGCTTGGCACACCTGAGAAATGCACAGCTGTTGTCTCGTCTGTTTTAAGACCAAGGTAGGTAAAGGTAACGCCAGGGCGCAAGGGATAGGCGTAAAAAGGTGCGACATCAATAGTGCGTGCCCAATGGGTCTTGGCTGGCTGCAGCCCCTCGGTGTGGCAGTTGTCCAACACTGTGTGGTTGAAATCACCGGGCACACACGATGCATTGAAGGCATTCATGGTTTGCATAAATTTGTCCACATCAAGTTCTAGCTTTGATGCCAATTCGGGCAAGGTGTTGGCAACAATAGCTTCAAACACTGGCGGCATGAACCTGCCTATAGCTTTGCTATCAATAATGGAGTAGCCAATTTGCTGCGGTTGCTGCGCAACCAGTCGACCCCAAATCGCATAGCGTTTAGGCCAAAAATCTTCACCTTCGTCGTAAAAACGCTCAGCATTTTGGTTGACGACAACGCCTAAAGAGACAGAGTCGAGACGTGTGCAAATGCCACCGTCATACAAAGGGGCTCTGGCATCGATCGCCACCATATGCGCTTGCGTAGGGTCACCAATGATGTCAGCGCCCTGCCTCATCAAGAATTTCAACATCTCTCCTTGGTTGTAACGCGAACCTCTAATCAAGAAGTTATCTGCTGACCATTCACCTAGTGCGTTCTGCCCCCAGGCTTCACGTAACCAATCACGGTTGGACTCGAAGCCTCCGCTTGCTAATACGCATGTTTTGGCATGCACCCATTCTTCTCGGCTCTCACCTGTTGCGGTGGTGTGTATCACGCGTGCCGCTTCAAAACGGCCGTCCGCTAGTTTGAGTTCGCTCACACGGGCGTTGTAGTCAACGGCAATGCCATGGCGCTCAGCGCTCAGGTAATAGGCATTGACGAGCGCCTTGCCTCCGCCCATAAAAAATGCATTGGTACGCGCCGTGTGCAGCGCACCAGAAAGTGATGGTTGGAAGCGTACGCCGTGTTTATGCATCCATGTGCGAAACGTGGCGGAGGCACGAATGACCAAACGCGCCAGATGCTCGTTGGTTTGACCTCCTGTAACTTTTAGCAAATCTTGCCAATATTCTTCTTCAGGATATGCATCTACCAAGACATCTTGTGGCGCGTCATGCATGCATCGCACGTTGCGCGTGTGAGAAGAATTTCCACCGCGCCATGCTTTGGGTGAGGCTTCCAAAATTCTCACCGTGGCGCCGGCCTCTGCAGCGACCAGCGCTGCGCATAAAGCAGCATTGCCGCCACCTATGACAAGAACATCAGTCTGAGGTTTCATGTTTGAGAAATTTCTACCGAACAAGGGATAACCAGATGGTACACAGTCAGGAAGAAGCAGTTATGCTTTAAAACTTCGACAAACTTTATTCACCCTGTATCTGAGGCTTCGATATGCAAGATTTCAACGCCCTTAGCGTGGCCCAATGGCTCGTACATCAACATGCCAACAAAATACCTTTCGCCGCTCTTCCAAAAAATCTAGCCTTGTCAAATGCGAGACAAGCGGTAGCGGTACAAAGCGAATTCGTCAGAATCAAAGCACAGCAATGCGGTGATGTGATCGGTTGGAAAATTGCTCTCGCCACTCCAGCCATGCAAAAACTGGTAGGTTTAGATGCGCCCGCAGCTGGCCGGCTGCATCGCAAACAAGTGCTCCACGCGCCTGCAGATGTATCTATTAAGGGATACGGCCGCTTACTGATTGAATTTGAAATTGCCATACAAATTGGCAAAAACCTGATGCCCTCTGTCACCAGACACACGGGGCAATCTGTGGCGTCTGCTGTTAGCGCTGTGACATGTGCCTTTGAAGTTGCCGATGACAGACAGGCGGATTACAGCAACTTGGGTGGCCATGGCATGCAGCTGTTAGCAGACAACACTTGGAACGAAGGTGCTGTATTGGGCGAGTGGATACCCTTCTCTCAAGTTTGGCCCCATATGTCGGCTACGCCCAAGGCGGACGATGCTTTGGGTGAATTAAAAGGTGAAGCATTTATCAATGGCGCATCGGTAGGCTTCGGCTATGCCCACGATTTGATGGGCCATCCGCTTAACGCTATCGCTTGGTTAGCTAATGAAGCGAACGACCGAGGCACCTATTTAAAAGCAGGTGATATCGCCATGTTGGGCTCACTGGTCACATCCAAGTTTCCAAATAAAGGGGATCACCTGCGTTTTGAACTCGAGGGTTTCAAGCCTATTCACCTACATGTGAAATAGCCACTTCATTTCAGCCCTTCGGCCCCTTTTTGTATGACAAATGCGTCGTGCACTTGGATGGGACATTCTTTAAAAATGCACCACACCATTGCACCTATTAAGTAATCAAGCACCAATTTAAAGCAATTTGAACGCAGTCTGTATGGCATGCACCTTGCTGAAATGGTTACGACCATTTTTATCAAGGACTTGCCATGCCAAAAGATCTGACCAGCTTGTTTCAACAACGCGCATCTACGCCTGACGCCTACAACGCTGACAAACCTTTGATGCTGCACTGTGCATGCGGTCAAGCGCACAGCCCAGAAGAACACCCATCCCAAGCGGCTTTGAGCTTAGAAGACACTTCGCGCAACTTTATGGAAGCCGCATTTGTCAAAGCCCTTTTTCCAGTTGACTCAGTTCGTAGAAACTTCTTAAGAGCCGTCGGTGCAAACACCGCTAGGGCAGCTATTGCCTCCGTGATGCCTTTAGGTGCGTTTGAAGCCATGGCCCAAGACAAAGGCTCACTTGAAAAGAAGGATTTAAAAATAGGCTTCATCGCTATCACCTGTGCCAGCCCTTTGATCATGGCTGATCCACTCGGGTTTTATCGCAAGGAAGGTTTAAACGTTCAACTCAACAAAACAGCGGGTTGGGCGCTGATACGCGACAAGATGATCAACAAAGAGCATGATGCCAGTCACTTTTTATCACCTATGCCTATTGCGATGACGATGGGCTTAGGCAGCAACCAAGTGGGGATGAATGTTGCCAGCATCCAAAACACCAATGGCCAAGCGATTACTTTGCACGTCAAACACAAAGACAAGCGCGACCCTAAACAATGGAAAGGATTTAAGTTTGCTGTTCCGTTTGAATACAGCATGCATAACTTCTTGTTGCGCTACTACTTGGCAGAAAACGGTGTGAATCCAGATACCGATGTACAAATTCGCGTTACCCCTCCGCCAGAGATGGTGGCCAATTTACGCGCTGGCAACATAGACGGCTTTTTAGGCCCAGATCCTTTTAACCAACGTGCTGTCTATGACGAAGTAGGTTTCATCCACATCCTCTCCAAGGAAATTTGGGATGGGCACCCTTGCTGTGCATTTGGCGTGAGCGATGAATTCATCAAACAAAATCCAAATACCTTCGCTGCGCTTTATCGCGCCATTTTGACGGCTAGCTATATGGCTAGTCAGTCCAAAGATCGCGAATTGATTGCCAAAATCATTGCGCCTATCCAGTATCTGAACCAACCTGAAACAGTATTGGCGCAAGTCTTAACAGGCAAATTTGCGGATGGTTTGGGCGGCATCAAAAACGTTCCTGATCGCGCTAACTTTGACCCTGTCCCTTGGCAAAGCATGGCTGTGTGGATGTTGACCCAAATGAAACGTTGGGGATACATCAAAGGCGATGTGAACTACAAACAGATTGCAGAAAAAGTATTTCTATTGACGGACGCCAAAAAACACATGGCGGAAGCTGGCTTCAAACCTCCCGAGGGCGCTTACAAGAAGTTCAAAGTTATGGGCAAAGAGTTTGATCCTGCCAAGCCTGATGACTACATCAAGAGCTTTACCATCAACAAAATGACGTAAGCCCAATGAAATCGTTGCAACTCAAGGCGGGCATTGTTTCTCTGCTTGTATTCACAGTATTTATGTTGGTCTGGCATATCGCTACCCTGCCTACTAAGACAGCTTCGGTCAATGTATCGGGTATGACGGCTGAGCAGATCGAATACCAAAAAATGATGGGCAAAGACGTGGGCAGTCAAAAAACCACGGGTTTTCCAACACCTGCACAAATGCTCACTACTTTTGCGCACCAACTGTCAGACCCTTTTTACGACAACGGGCCTAATGACAAAGGAATCGCTATTCAACTGGGGCACTCGTTAGTAAGGGTTGCACTGGGCTTTTTACTTGCCTGTGTTGTAGCTGTGCCATTTGGCTTTGTCATTGGTATGAGTCCGCTTTTGTACAAAGCTTGTGATCCGTTTATACAAATACTCAAACCCATCAGCCCATTGGCTTGGATGCCCTTGGCGCTCTACACCATTAAGGATTCCTCTATCTCGGGCGTATTTGTTATCTTCATTTGCTCGGTATGGCCGATGCTCTTGAATACCGCATTTGGCGTATCAACTGTGAAGCGTGAATGGCTGAATGTGGCCAAAACGTTAGAGGTAAGCCCTTTACGCAAAGCGTTTCTTGTGATCTTGCCTGCAGCCGCACCCACGATAGTGACGGGAATGCGCATCAGCATGGGTATTGCGTGGTTAGTCATCGTGGCGGCCGAGATGCTGGTGGGTGGCACAGGCATTGGTTACTTTGTATGGAATGAGTGGAACAACCTCTCGCTTACCAATGTGATTTTTGCGATCGTATTGATTGGCTTAGTGGGAATGTTGCTGGATTTGATGTTTGCGAAGTTTCAGAGATGGGTGACGTATGTCGAATGAATTTTTAACAGTCGAAGGACTATCTAAATCATTCAACCCCAACAAGCCCGTTTTTGCAGGTGTTGAGTTTGAAATTGCTCGCGGTGAATTTGTTTGCATCATCGGACATTCAGGTTGTGGCAAAACCACTATCTTGAATGTGTTGGCTGGCTTAGACGAAGCGTCATCGGGCGTGGTGATCATGGATGGCCGCGAGGTGGTGGGTCCAAGTTTGGAGCGCGGCGTTGTATTTCAAAGCCACGCATTGATGCCGTGGTTATCAGTGCGCAGCAATATTGCATTTGCCGTGCAATCGAAGTGGCCAGATTGGTCCAAAGCAGAAGTGACTGCGCAAGTTGAAAAATTCGTGGCTATGGTGGGTCTGTCACACGCCATAGAGAAAAAACCATCTGAATTGTCAGGTGGCATGAAGCAACGCGTCGGCATTGCGCGTGCGTTTGCCATTCAACCCAAAATGCTTTTGCTTGACGAGCCATTTGGTGCGCTAGACGCATTGACGCGCGGCACCATACAAGACGAATTGATCCAAATTGTCAAAGCGACACAGCAAACCGTGTTCATGATCACCCACGACGTAGACGAAGCCATTTTGTTGGCAGACAAAATTATTTTGATGCGCAACGCGACTGAAACCAACCTTGGTTACACGCCTGGAGGCATCGCTGAAGTGGTGATAAACCCCCTACCCGCTCTGCGCAAACGCGCAGATCTACACCACTTGGATGGCTATTACGACTTGAGAAATCACATTGTGGATTTCTTAGTGGGCCACGGACTTTCTATTTCACACTAAACAGGAGTTTTTATGAACCGACTAGCCGTTACCGAAAAAATCATTTCTACCAAAGTCTCAAAAGGTATCAAATGGGAAGACGTTGCCAAGAAAGTTGGCCATTCCAAAGAGTGGACCACCGCCTTGTGCCTTGGTCAAATGACCGCGACAGCGGCACAGGCAAAGATACTTGGAAAAATCTTTGGCTTGACTGCTGAAGAACAAAAATGGTTGTGCGTGGTTCCCTACAAAGGATCCCTGCCCACACAAGTACCTACTGATCCATTGATTTACCGTTGGTATGAAATCGTCAATGTGTATGGCACCACCATCAAAGAGCTGATTCACGAAGAATTCGGTGATGGCATCATGAGTGCCATCGACTTCAGCATGGACATCGTGCGCGAACCAGACCCTAAAGGTGATCGCGTCAATGTAGTGTTATCGGGCAAATTCTTGCCTTACAAAACTTATTGATAGATCTTATTGATCGAAGTGCTTGGAAATTTCAGGATCAAACTTTCCATCGATCAACACAAACAGCATGCGGCACACCTTGCCTGAACGATTGGCCCAGGCGTGATTGGTACCGCGCTCTACGAGGAAGTCACCGGTTTTCAGCAAGACTTCTTCGTTGTCGAGCACGATGGTGATCTCGCCCTCCAATACCAAGGCATAGTCGACCGACTCGGTGCGGTGCATAAAGGGGTGTTTTGCACCACCCGTTTTGTTGGTCGAAGCAGTGTCGGTACCTAAAGCACCCCAGGCAATTTTGGTGTCTTGTGTATCAATTTTTTCCAACCACTCGCCCTCTGGTCCGAATTCAATGATACGAACTACTGTGCCGTTTTTGGGCGGCTCAAGTTTTAAAGGCCTAGAAGTAGGGTCTGGCTCATTGCCAACAAATGCGGGGGTTTGGTCCGTCATCCACAACTGCGTGAGGTGATAACCCACTCTTTTAGGATTGGTGTGCACCGATGGTGCCAGTTGATCTTCAGTAAAGATCGATCTGCCCTGAGCATCATGCCCAGTCACGACGCGACGAATGTATTTTCTAGGTTGTTGCTCGCTCATCTTTTTTTGCTCCGAATATTTAGTGATGCAAAATTGATTTTGACACGCATTAACATCGCGGCGTGACTTCAAATTACACACTCATCTCTGAAGCCCGTTGCGAGACTGGAGAAAGTCCCGTTTGGGTTGCACAAGAATCTTCTTTGTATTGGTTAGATATTCCTGCAGGCAAGATCTACCGTTGGCACGCCTCTTCCGATCAATTGAACCACTGGCAAATGCCAGAGATGGCGGGGTCCATGGCCCTATGCACCCACGGCGGCTGGATTGTCGCCATGGAGACGGGCATCTATGAAGTGCAACTTCAACCCAATGGTGTTTGCACACACAAAAAACTTACCCATGTAGACCATCCAACACAACCTATGCGTTTTAACGATGGGCGCTGTGACAGACAAGGCAGATTTTTATCGGGGACTATGTTCAACGATACCAAGGCAGGTAAAAACGTCGGGGCTATGTACCGATTTGGAAACAACAACCAGCTGACACGCTTATTGGATGATTTGATCGTTCCTAACGGACTTGCCTTCAGCCCTGATGGAGGCACCATGTATCTAGCAGACACCCATGCCAGTCGACAAACTGTGTGGGCATTTGATTACGATGTTGATACAGGAACCCCACACAAGCAAAGAGTCTTTGTAGATATGCACCAGCATCAGGGTCGCCCTGATGGTGCGGCAGTCGACGAAGATGGTTGCTACTGGGTGTGTGCCACAGATGCAGGCTTGGTCTGTCGATTCACACCTACAGGCCAGTTAGATCAGTCCCTTACAGTTCCGACCGCAAATCCTGCTATGTGCGCTTTTGGTGGCGATAACTTAGACACTTTGTTCGTGACCTCGCTGCGCCGACCAAACATCGGCGCAGAAGAAGATCCCTACGCAGGCAGAGTTTTTGCCTTACGACCAGGCGTGCAAGGCTTGGCAGAGCCTCAGTTTAAAAATACGCCTACTGGGTAATAGACGCATGGATTAAGTTAGAGACTTGGTCCAAACGCACTGAGTGCCAAGGATCTGGCACGCGCGCATTGGTAATGTAAGCGAATGACAAGCCGCTTTGCGGGTCAGCCCAACAATAACTGGTGCCCACACCACCATGGCCAAACGCATTTGGCTTGGCTAATGACCCTAAGCCGCGAATACCGATGGTGGTTCCACGCAAGTGCGGGCCTAAGCCACGGTGCATAGGAATGCCCATAAATTCGTCGACACGGTCAGCGGTGTAGTTTTGAATGGCATATGCCAATGTTCTAGGTGACAACAAGCGCACACCATTGAGCGTTCCACCTTGCAACATCATTTGGTACAAAGCCGCCATGCCTCTTGCAGTGCCGTATGCTCCGCCGCCAGGCACTCCCGCTTCTTGCCACACCCGGCTGGTGCTCTCTTCGCGCAAACGCAAACCGTTTGGCGACTTGGCGTCTGGTTCGTAAAGAAATGTCATGCGTGAAGCTTCAGATGGTGGCAAACCCACGAACAAATCGTTGACCAATCCCAAAGGCTCTAACACTTCAGCGCGGATCACGTCTCTGAAATCTTTGCCTGTGACGGCCTCCACCACCATCGCCAACACCCAATGTGCGCTGAGTCCGTGATAGCTGATGCGTGAACCAGGCTCCCACTGCAGACTGAAGTCGCAGACGGCTAGACGCACTTTTTCGTGGTCTTTCCAAGAAGCGCTGGGCACATCACCGTCTGGAAAACCACCTTGGTGCGTAATGACTTGAAACAATGTGATCGCATCTTTGCCATTTTTTGCAAACTCAGGCAAATGGTCGGCGACACGGTCTGTAAAACGCAGCTTGCCTTGCTCATGCAACTTCCAAAGCAATGTTGCCATGATGATTTTGGTGTTGGAGTACAACAACCACAAAGAATGGTTATCAGCCGCTACCGCTTTGGTATCGGCGTCGTGGCCCTGACCCACACGGGCATGGCCAAAACTTTGCTCCCACACCAAATTACCGTTATGGGCCAACGCAATTTGCGCACCTGGATAGCGTTTGTCTTGGATATGGGTGGTGATAAGTTCACCCAGTCGCGTCATCGCATCTGCTTGAATGGGTGCACTCGATAAGGGTGCTGAGGGTAAGGGATAAGTCATGGGCTTTAAAACTCAGAGTGGAACCTGAAAGCATACACGTTCACAGGGCCACGCGCAGAGTTGTAAGCAGGGTTGCTGATGCGTTGGTAGTCAGCAGTCAACCACGTGTTTTTGTAGATACCAAAACTGTAGAAGCCTTCAAATATGTTTTCAGGTTTGTAAGACAAGGAACCATCACCAATAAAGAAAGAGATACCTCCTGCTTGTAAATATTTCCGACGGTCATTGGAGATTTGGTTTTGCATCAATGACAAACCAAGATTGTCTTCAGGCCTAGACCACGCACCGCCCTTGATCAGTAAGCCTCCGGAAAAAGAACTATCCACCTCAGTGAAGGCGTAGGTTTCGGTGCGACCGTCGGTCTTCATCACGCGCATGAAAGCCCCCACATTGCTAGAAACTTCTTGCTCAATATTGACGCCTAAACCGTATTTGGTTTTGTCACCATTGCGTACCTGCAAAATAGTTTCTTTGTCACTTGGGTTGTAGGTATTAAGGTATGTGAGAGCGTCACTGAAACTAGCCATGTTGGCCCGATCTCGCCATATCAGTACACGCGCTTTGCCAGGGCGATTGGCGATGGTGTGCGAACGTTCCACTTCAAACTGGTCGCCATAATGTTTAGCGATTTGGTAATCAACGGCTAAGCCATTAGGGTCTTTAGGGCCCGTCATACGTCCCAGCTTGAACACCCAATCATTCAAGTACCACTCCACAGCAAAACCCCATCCGTAACCACGTGCATCTGCTGCGTAGTCAAAAGATGCATACGTCCAATTGCCCCAATTCATGAATTGGGTACGCGGGTCTTTGGCGTATTTGTTATCGTCAAAAACATCTAGGGTTGAAAAATTACCAGCTGTGACGACAACGCGATTTTTGTCGACAGTTCCTGCCATTTGGTTGAAGTCGGATTCAATCTTCTCTGAGCCTCCTCCTTGGTTCCACGTTTGACGTAGAAATAACCTTTGTCGGTACAACTTTAGGTCGGAACCCGCAGCTCTGGTAATTTCGCCATTGGTAAATCCACCCAAGCCAACTAAATTGTTAGAGAAAGGTATCCCAGAAACAACTTCTGGATTGAAGTACAACTCGCCGTCTTGCCATACCCGCGCACCCCAATGGGCCGTGGTAGAAAAGGTGTACATGGACTCTGACTTGGATATCAGGCTGTTGTTGGGTGTGATGCCGCCGTTGTTGAAGGCTGGGTGTCTTTGCCAATTGAATGTGGTTTGGTATCTTGCAGATGTGTCTTCGAGTTCATTTGTTTCGGCACGGCATAGTGCACAAGCAAACGCCAAGAATACAAATGAACTAGTAACTAAGGTGACCCAACCCAGTGAACATTGCTGTTTTTTTCTTATCATGGTGTGTTCGGGTAAGGGTGTAAAGAAAGTACTAAGACACTTTATATAAAAAGTATGACAAGATGATTACTTGAACCCGATTTTCGCATGATCCCCCTCGAACCTATTCAAAGGCCAAGCCATGACCGCCAC